>Ga0308165_1004958_pt1 | contig 12718 bp, 10 predicted proteins | sample PhyWR2_FD_201032 | JGI IMG/M metagenome (GOLD analysis project Ga0308165, IMG submission 201032) | Phyllosphere microbial communities from UC Gill Tract Community Farm, Albany, California, United States - DLSLW.R2 | ecosystem: Host-associated > Plants > Phyllosphere > Unclassified | place: USA...
GCGACAACGGCCCCGGCATCGAGCCGCAGGCATTGCCGCGCCTGTTCGAGCCCTTCTTCAGTACCCGCGAGGGCGGCCTCGGCCTGGGACTGAGCCTGTGCGAGACGCTGGCCGCCGGCATGGGAGGTAGCCTGGGCGCGACCAACCTGTCGCCCCATGGCGCCTGCTTCACGCTGATGCTGCCGCTGGCGACGACCAGCGATGGCGACCCCGCCCAGCCCGGCACGACGCCGACACCGGCCCCTTCGACCGCCACGGAGACCTCCGTGCCATGACACCGATCGCCGCTCCGCCGCTCTCCCCGCTGATCCACCTGATCGACGACGACCTCGCGGTGCGCGAGAGCCTGGCGCTGCTCATCGCCACCGTCGGCCTGCGGGTGCAGGACTGGGCCGATCCGCAGGCCTTCCTCGATGGCTTCGACCGGGGCGGCATCGGCGCCATCGTGCTGGACGTGCGCATGCCGGGCATCGGCGGCCTGAGCGTGCTGGACCGCCTGAAGGCGCAGGGGGTCGACCAGCCGGTGATCATGCTCACCGGCCATGGCACCGTCGAGATGTGCCGGCGCGCCTTCAAGGCCGGCGCCGCCGAGTTCCTGGAGAAGCCGGTGGACGACGAGCAGCTGCTGGAGGCGCTGCAGCACGCGGTGCGCCAGCACGTGCGCTCGCGCGAGCGCGCCCAGGCCGACCAGTCGGCGCGCGACCGCTTCGCGCAGCTGTCCGAACGCGAGCGCGAGGTGCTGGGTTTCATCGCCCGGGGCCTGACCAACAAGGAGATCGCGCGCGCGCTCGGACTGTCGCCGCGCACGGTCGAGACGCATCGCGCCAACCTGTTCGCCAAGCTCGAATGCGATTCGCTGGCGCAGCTGATCCGGCGCTACGCCATGCTGGTGGACGAGCCGGGCGGCTGACGCGACGACGTCGGCTGCGTAGTTCTACGGAGGCGGCGCGTGCGCGTACGAATGGTGCGGAGCGCAGCGTTTTCCTACATTGGTCGGGTCCTGCAACCCCACCCCTCCATGGAGATCCCGTCATGAACCACTCCCCTCGCCTGGCCATCGCCGGCCTGCTCGGCGCCCTGCTCGCCGCCCCGTTCGCGCAGGCCCAGACCGCGTCCGCCCCCGCGCCAGCGCCCGTCGTGCGCGTCGAGCGCAACCTCTCGCTCGCCCTGGCCAGCCAGATCGCCGCCGAGAGCGTCGCGGCCTGCACGGCCAACGGCTACAGCGTCTCGGCCACGGTGGTCGACCGGGCCGGCACGGTGCGCGCCGTGCAGCGCGCCGATGGCGCCGGCCCGCACACGCTGGCATCGAGCGAGCGCAAGGCCTGGACCTCGGCCTCCTGGAAGAGCCCGACGCAGGCGCTGATGGAAGGCGCGCAGAAGAACCCGGCCGCCGCCAATCTGGTGTACCTGCCCGGCGCCCTGCTGCTCGGCGGTGGCGTGCCGATCAAGGCCGCCGACGAGGTGATCGGCGCCGTCGGCGTCGGCGGCGCGCCCGGCGGCCATCTCGACGAGCAGTGCGCGAACGCGGCGCTGGAGAAGGTCAAGGGCCTGCTGGGCTGACCCGATGACGCGCGCGCATCCCCTCGCGGGCCTGCTGCTGGCCGGGCTGCTGACGCTGGTCGCCACGCCGGCGACCCGGGCCCAGGTGGCGCCATCGGCCGCCGAGATGCGCGCCTACGACGGCTGGCTGCGGGCCGCGATCGAGGGCGACGTGCCCAGGCTGCAGAAGCTGATCGCCGCCGGAGCGCCCCTGGAGGCACGCGACGCACGGGGCCGCACCGCCCTCCACGTCGCGACCCACGCGCATCGTCTCGATGCGATCCGCGTGCTGGCGCGGGCGGGGGCGTCGCTCGACGCGCTGGAGGCCGACCGCTACGACGCGGTGACGATCGCCGCCGTGGCCGGCGACGTGCCGACATTGGCGCTGCTGCTGTCGCTGGGCGCGAAGCCGGGCCAGACCACCAGCCGCTGGGACGGCACCGCGCTGATCGCCGCCGCGCACCTGGGTCACGACGAGGTCGTGCGACGGCTGATCGCCGCCGGCGCGCCGCTGGATCACGTCAACAACCTGCACTGGACCGCCGTGATCGAATCCATCGTGCTGGGTGACGGCGGCCCGCGCCACCAGCGCACGCTGGCCGCGCTGATCGGTGCCGGCGCGAACCTCGCCCTGACCGACCGCCAGGGCCGCACGCCATTGCGGCTGGCCCGCGAGCACGGCCATGCCGCGATGGCCGCGATGCTGGAGGCTGCCGGGGCGCGCTGACGGAGCTTGGCGGACCCGCTCAGAAGCGCGGCAGCCCGCCGCCGCCGCCCATGCCCCCGCCCATCGGCGGCATGCCCTTCATGCCGCCCATCTTCTTCATCATCTTCATCAGGCCGCCGCCCTTCATCTTCTTCATCATGGTCTGCATCTGCTCGAACTCGTTGAGCAGGCGGTTGACCTCCTGAACCTGGACGCCGGCGCCGGCGGCGATGCGGCGCTTGCGGGTGGCCTTGAGCAGGTCGGGCTTGCGGCGCTCCAGCGGGGTCATGCTGTTGATGATGCCTTCCTTGCGGCGGATGTCGCGCTCGGCGCGCGTCATGTCGGCCTCGGTCGCCTTGGCCGCCATCTGCGCGGGCAGCTTGTCCATCAGGCTGGAGAGCCCGCCCATCTGCTTCATCTGCTGGAGCTGGCCGAGGAAGTCGTTGAGGTCGAAGCCGGCGCCGCTCTTGACCTTGGCCGCGAGCTTCTGCGCCGCGGCGACGTCGACGCCGGCGGTCACCTGCTCGACCAGCGCCACGATGTCGCCCATGCCCAGGATGCGCCCGGCGTGGCGCTCGGCGTCGAACACCTCCAGGCCGTCGATCTTCTCGCTGGTGCCGGCGAACTTGATCGGCACCCCCGTCACGTGGCGCACCGACAGCGCCGCGCCACCGCGCGAGTCGCCATCGGTCTTGGTCAGCACGATGCCCGTCAGCGGCAGCGCGTCGCTGAAGGCGCGCGCGGTGTTGACCGCGTCCTGGCCCTGCATGGCATCGACCACGAACAGCGTCTCGACCGGGCGCAGCGCCGCGTGCAGCTCCTTGATCTCGGTCATCAGCACCTCGTCGATCGCCAGGCGGCCGGCGGTGTCGACGATCAGCACGTCGAAGAAGTGGCGCCGGGCGTGGTCGAGCGCGGCGCGCGCGATGTCCAGCGGCTTCTGGTCGGGCGTGCTGGGGAACCACTCGGCGCCGGCCTGCTTCGTCACGGTCTTGAGCTGCTCGATGGCGGCGGGCCGGTAGACGTCGCCCGAGACCGTGAGGACCTTCTTGCGACGCTTGTCGATCAGGTGCTTGGCCAGCTTGGCGACGGTGGTGGTCTTGCCCGCGCCCTGCAGGCCGGCCATGAGGATGATCGCCGGCGGCTGCGCGACCAGGTTGATGTCGGAGACGCCCTCGCCCATGGTGCTGGCGAGTTCGCGGTTGACGATGCCCACCAGCGCCTGGCCGGGCTTGAGCGAGCTCAGCACCTCCTGGCCCAGCGCCTTCTCCTTGACGCGGGCGACGAAGTCGCGCACCACCGGCAGCGCGACGTCGGCCTCCAGCAGCGCCATGCGGACCTCGCGCAGCATGTCCTGCACATTGGCCTCGGTGATGCGGGCCTGCCCGCTCACCTGCTTGACGAGACGGGAGAACTTGTCGGAAAGGGCGGTTGCCATGGGGAATGCCTGGTTGCCGGCGCGGTGCGGGCCGGAGGAGCGATGGATGGATGGATGGGAAAGCCGGGGCGACCCGGAAGCCGGCGGCGTCCGCGGCGCGCCGGCAGCGCGGACCGGGGGCGAGCCATTAGACTCAAAGGATGATTTTAGCGATCCCCTCCCCGCTCGGCGTGGCACTGGGCATCGCCGCCGCAGCGGCCTACGCCGCCACCGCGGCGCTCTCGTCCCGCCTGGAACGCCCCGCCACGCAAGGCCTGCTCGGCCTGGCCTGGCTGCTGCACGCCCTGGTGCTCGGCTGGGGCCTGATCGGCGACGTGCCGCGCTTCGGTTTCGCCCCGGCGCTGTCGATCACGGCCTGGCTGGTGCTGACCGTCTACGCCGTCGAGAGCCGCCTCTATCCACAGCTGCGGGTGCGCCGCGTGCTGGCGGCGCTGGGGGCGCTGGCGGTGCTGCTGGCGCTGCTGTTCCCCGGCTCGCCGCTGCATGTCGCGGCCTCGCCCTGGCTGCCGCTGCACCTGGCCCTGGGGATCGCCTCGTACGGCCTGTTCGGCGCGGCGGTGGTGCATGCCTGGCTGATCTCGCGCGCCGAGAAGCAGATCCGGCTGGCCGCGCCCGAGTCGCAGGGCAGCGGCGTGCCGCTCCTGACGCTGGAGAAGCTCACCTTCCGCTTCGTCGCCGCCGGTTTCGTGCTGCTGTCGGCGACACTGCTGGCCGGCCTGTTCTTCAGCGAGACGCTCTACGGCGCCGCCGAGCGCGCCGCCCGGTGGAACCACAAGACGCTGTTCTCGATCCTGGCCTGGCTCACGTTCGCCATCCTGCTGACCGGCCGCGTCCGCTTCGGCTGGCGCGGGCGCAAGGCGCGACGCGTGCTCTATGCCGGCTCGGCCCTGCTGCTGCTGGCCTATGTCGGTTCACGCTTCGTGCTCGAGGTCGTGCTCCGGCGCCCCCTGCCCTGAGAGGTTTCCCGCCTTGAAATATTTCCTCGTCCTGGTGGTCGTGACGGTCGGCATCTGGCTCTGGCGCCAGAACCGGCGCGACGCGATGCGCGAACGCGCGGCCGCCGCCGTCCCGCCCCGGCCGGCCGCGCCACCCGCCGTGGCACCGCCCCAGGCGATGGTGCGCTGCGCCCATTGCGGCCTGCACCTGCCGGCCGTCGATGCCGTCGCCGGCCGCTCGGGTGCGGCGTACTGCAGTCCCGCGCACCGCCAGCTCGTCGAACGCTGAGGAGCGCCGCGCCATGAGCGTCGCCGGCTGGTCGATGGGCGAACCTCCCTACACCGACTGGGCCGCGCTCGACGCGCAGGGCAGCGGGAGCTCCGCCCTGCTGCGGCTGCGCCGGGGCTTCCTGCTGGCGCGCTGCTGCGTCGGCGTGGTGGTGATGCTGCTGCAGCTGGTCACCTTCGCTCTCGGACAGCCGGGGCACTGGATCGCCAGCGCCGTCGCCCTCGCCTACCTGGCCGCGGCGCTGGCGGGCCTGCGCTGGGCGCCGGTGCAACTGCCGATGCGCGCGCTGGGCCCGGCCTGGGTCGTCACGATCGGCATCGACCTGGCGACCTTCGCGACGCTGCACGTCCTGCAGGCCGGCAGCATCGACTACACGCCGCTGTTCGCGATGCCCGTGCTGATGGGCGCGGTGCTGGGCACGGTGTCGGTCGGCCTGGGCACCACGGCGGCCGTCAGCCTGCTGCTGCTGGCCGATGCCGGCTGGCGCTGGCTCGCGGCGCAGCCCTCGGATTCGCCCACCCGCTTCCTGCAGGCCGCGCTGACCAGCACCGGCCTGTTCCTGGTGGTGCTGCTGGCGCACGAGCTGTCGCGCCGTCTGGCGCGCGAGGAGGCACGCGCGCAGCGCAGCCGCAGCACGGCCCAGGTGCAGGCGCGGGTCAACGACCTGGTGATCGAGACGCTCAGCGAGGGTGTGCTGGTGATCGACGTCGAGGGCCGCGTGCATGCCGCCAACCCGGCCGCCGACGCCATCCTGGGCCAGGGCCTGGCCGGCCTCGCGGTGCCGTTCGCGCTCGGCGCCCATCCGGCCTGGGGCACCCTGGCCGAGATCTCCGAGCGGACCTTCGCCCACCACGCCCCGCAGACCCACGAGATCCCGGTGGCGCAGCCGCGCGGCGCGGCGCGCGAGGTGCGCGTGCGCACGCGCCTGACTCCCGTCAGCGGCCTGTCGGGCAACAGCCTGTGCGTGATGTTCCTGCAGGACCTGCGCGAACTCGAGGCGCGCATCCGCACCGAGAAGCTGGCCGCCATGGGCCGCATGTCGGCGGCCGTGGCGCACGAGATCCGCAATCCGCTCGCGGCCATCACCCAGGCCAGCGCGCTGCTCGACGAGGACCTGAGCGATCCGGGGCAGCGCCAGCTGCTCGCCCTGGTGGCGCAGAACGCGCGTCGCCTCTCGCGCATCGTCGACGACGTGCTCGACGTCGCCCGCGTGCGCGAGCAGCGCGTGCCGCCGCCCGGCGAGCAGATCCCGCTCGACGCCACCGTGCACGCGCTGGCCGGCGAATGGATGCGCCAGACGCAGTGCGCCGGCCTGCGGCTGTCGCTGGAGGCGCCCGGGCGGCAGGTGATGTTCGACGCCGAGCACCTGCGCCGCATCTTGGTCAACCTGCTCGACAACGCGATGCGCTATGCGATCGACCGGCCGGACTCGATCCGCATCGCCACCCGCGCCGGACCGCGCGGCGACGCCAGCCTGCGCGTCTGGAGCGATGGCGCGCCCCTGGAGCCGGCCGTGCAGCGCCACCTGTTCGAACCCTTCTTCTCCTCGGAGAGCCGGTCCAGCGGCCTGGGCCTGTTCCTGTGCCGCGAACTGTGCGCGCGCCATGGCGCGACCATCGGCTACGAACGATGCCCCGCCGCCGCCGCCGACGGTCCCGAGGGCAACGAGTTCCGGGTCGGCTTCGCCGACGCGCCGCCGCCCCGCGCGGGGCGGCTGACACAATCCGCCACGTGAGCACCCCGATCCCACCGCCTGCGCGCGCCGCCCGCATCCTGGTCGTCGACGACGAGCCGGACCTGCGCGTCCTCTACGAACTCACGCTGCTGCGCGAGGGCTACCACGTCGAAGCGGCCGGCAGCGTGGCCGAGGCGCTGCGTCACCTGGAGGCCGCCCGCTTCGACGCCGTCATCACCGACATGCGCCTGCCCGACGGCCTGGGCATGGAGATCCTGCAGCACCTCCAGCGCGACCACCGGCCCGAGCGCTGCATCGTCATGACGGCCTATGGCTCGGCCGAGAACGCGGTCGAGGCGCTCAAGGCCGGCGCCTTCGACTACCTCACCAAGCCGGTCGACCTCAAGCAGTTCCGCACCGTCGTCGCCTCGGCCGTGCTGGCGCCGACCCCGCTGGCGACGACGACCGGACCCGCGGGTGCGGCGCCGCTCGTCGTGCCGGCCCCCGACGCGGCGCCGGCCCTGCCGGCGACGGTCACCGCCACCGCCGCGCCGGCACCGGCCGCGCAGGCGGCGCTCGAACGATTGGTGGGCGACTCCGAGCCGATGCGCCTGGTCAAGTCGCGCATCGTGCGGGTCGCGCGCGGCATGGCCCCGGTGCTGGTGCGCGGCGAATCGGGCACCGGCAAGGAACTGGTGGCGCGCGCCGTGCACGCCTGCAGCCAGCGCTGCGACGGGCCCTTCGTCGCCGTCAACTGCGGCGCCATCCCGGAGAACCTGCTGGAGGCGGAGTTCTTCGGCGCGCGCAAGGGCTCCTACACCGGCGCCGTGCAGGACCGCGATGGCTACTTCCAGGCCGCGCGCGGCGGCACATTGTTCCTCGACGAGATCGGCGACCTGCCGCTGGCGATGCAGTCCAAGCTGCTGCGCGCGATCCAGGAGCGCAGCGTGCGCGCCATCGGCTCGACCCAGGAGGAAGCCGTCGACGTCCGCATCGTGAGCGCGACCCACAAGGACCTGCAGGCCGGCGTGCGGGCCGGGCGCTTCCGCCAGGACCTGTTCTATCGCCTCAACGTGATCGAGATCGCCATGCCGGCGCTGCGCGAGCGGCGCGAGGACCTGCCGGCGCTGTGCGCCGCGCTGCTCGCGCGCATCGCCCACGACGCCCACATGCCGGTGCCGGTGCTCTCGCCGGAGGTGATCGAGCGGCTCGGCGCGCATGCGTTCCACGGCAACGTGCGCGAGCTGGAGAACCTGCTGCACCGCGCCGTCGCCCTCAACGACGGCGACGAGCTGCACATCGACGTCGAGGCCGGCGATGCGGCGCCTGCGCTGCTGCCGACGCCGGCGCCACCGGACACGGCGGCGGAGGTGGCGTCGTCGTCCTCGACGACGACCCCTGCGGCCGCGCCGCCGGGCGTGGCCAAGGCGCCACCGGCGGTGCCGGCCGACCTGCAGAGCTACCTCGACCAGCAGGAGCGCGAGATCCTGGTGCACGCATTGCGCGAGAGCGGCTTCAACCGCACGGCCGCCGCCGCCCGCCTCGGCCTGAGCCTGCGCCAGATCCGCTATCGCATCGCGCGGCTGGACATCGCCATGCCACGCGATGGCGACGGTGCCACCGGGCCGGCCGGCGGCCAGGCCGAATGAGCGGCCCGCATCCGCCCTGGGACGCCGGCTGGTACCTACCGGCGCGGCACCTGGCGTCGCCGAACTTCGGCCCGCGACCGGCCGGGGCGGCCATCGAGTTGGTGCTCGTGCACTCGATCAGCCTGCCGCCCGGGCGCTACGGCGGCGACGAGGTGCAGCGCCTGTTCACCAACCGGCTCGACTGGGACGCCCACCCCTACTTCCAGCAGATCCGGGGCCTGCGGGTCTCGGCGCATTTCTATGTCCGGCGCACCGGCGAGCTCTGGCAGTTCGTCAGCTGCGACGACCGCGCCTGGCATGCCGGCGCCTCGAGCTGGCGGGGCCGGGCGGACTGCAACGACTACTCGATCGGCATCGAGCTCGAGGGCCTGGAGGGCGCGACCTTCGAAACGGCCCAGTACGACGCGCTCGCGCGCCTGTGCGATGCGCTGGCATCGCGCTATCCGCTGACCGGCATCGCCGGCCACGAGCATGTCGCGCCCGGTCGCAAGAGCGATCCCGGCGCGGGCTTCGACTGGCCCGACCTGCGCGCGCGCCTGGCCTGGACGCCGAGGGTCTTCGTCTCGGCCGAGCCGCCGGCCGGTCGCGAGGAGCCCGGACCCGCCATCACCGTCACACCCACTGCCGATCGTCGGGAAACGTGAAATTTTTATAATTCGCACTGGCCCGGCGATAGCCGGCTTGACACGTCGCGAGGTCCAGTCGCCATGCGCCCTGCAGCGCGAAAACGGCTTGAAACCCAGCATTGGCGGGGCCTGCGGGGCGACGATCCAGAAGTGATGCGGCAGGAAGTCACACGAGCGTCATCCAGGCCCGCGTCGAAGCGGCATGGAACGACGTCAAAACACTACAGGTAGTGTTCACGGCGACGACGGACACCAGATATAGTGCCTCCTCTGCCCGACACACACCGTCCGGCGGTCCTGGCCGGCGCCTCGCCGGCGCCGTCGCAGCCTCGCTCCACGCCAAGCTGCCGCCCCTTTCGGAATTTCTTTCAGAGGACCTCATGCAATCTGCCCTGAACACCCCCTCCACGTCTCGCGCCCCGGCGTCGAAGACCAGTGCCACCCCGCTGCGCGACACCGCCGGCGCGCCTTCGGCCGACGCCCTCTCGCACTACCAGATCATCCGCCGCAATGGCGCCGTGGTGCCCTTCGAACCCAACAAGATCGCCGTGGCCATGATGAAGGCCTTCCTGGCCGTGCATGGCACGCAGGGCGCGGCCTCGGCCAGCGTGCGCGAGACCGTCGACACGCTGACCCAGGCCGTCGTGCGCGCCCTGGTGCGCTCGCGTCCGGGTGGCGGCACCTTCCACATCGAGGACGTGCAGGACCAGGTCGAGCTCGGCCTGATGCGCGGCGGCCATCACGAGATCGCCCGCGCCTATGTGCTCTATCGCGAGCGCCGCACGCAGGAGCGCGCCCGCCAGGTCGCGCAGGAGACCCCGGCCGCGCCGGCCCTGCACGTGCTCGACGGCGGCCAGCGCGTCGCGCTCGACATGGACGAGCTCAAGGGCCTGATCGAATCGGCCTGCGAGAACCTCGGCGAGAGCATCACGGCCGCGCCGATCGTCGCCGAGACGATGCGCAACCTCTACGACGGCGTGCCGCTCGACGAGGTCTACAAGGCCTCGATCCTGGCGGCCCGCACGCTGATCGAGAAGGACCCCGACTACACCTTCGCCACCGCGCGCCTGCTGCTGCACACGATCTTCAAGGAGATCATCGGCCGCGAGGTGATGCCCACCGAGCGCACCCAGGCCTATGTCGACTACTTCCCGCAGTTCATCAAGAAGGGCGTCGACCACGAATTGCTCGACGAGAAGCTGCTGCAGTTCGACCTGCCGCGCCTGGCCGGCGCGCTCAAGGCCGAGCGCGACCTGCAGTTCGACTACCTCGGCCTGCAGACGCTCTACGACCGCTACTTCCTGCACGTGCGCAAGTCGCGCATCGAACTGCCGCAGGCCTTCTTCATGCGCGTGGCGATGGGCCTGTCGCTCGGCGAAGTGGACCGCGAGGCGCGCGCCATCGAGTTCTACGAGGTGCTGTCGTCGTTCGACTTCATGTCCAGCACGCCGACGCTGTTCAACGCCGGCACGCTGCGCTCGCAGCTGTCCTCGTGCTACCTGACCACCGTGCCCGACGACCTCGACGGCATCTACGAGTCGATCAAGGAGAACGCGCTGCTGTCGAAGTTCGCCGGCGGCCTGGGCAACGACTGGACCCGCGTGCGGGCGCTGGGCAGCCACATCAAGGGCACCAATGGCGAGTCGCAGGGCGTGGTGCCGTTCCTGAAGGTGGTCAACGACACGGCCGTGGCCGTGAACCAGGGCGGCAAGAGGAAGGGCGCGGTCTGCACCTACCTGGAGACCTGGCACCTCGACATCGAGGAGTTCCTGGAACTGCGCAAGAACACCGGCGACGACCGCCGCCGCACGCACGACATGAACACCGCCAACTGGATCCCCGACCTCTTCATGCGCCGCGTGATGGAGAAGGGCCAGTGGACGCTGTTCTCGCCCAACGACGTGCCCGACCTGCACGATCTCTTCGGCAGCGCCTTCGAGACCGCCTACGTGGCCTACGAGGCCAAGGCCGCGCGCGGCGAGATCTCGCCCTCGCGCACCGTGCCGGCGAGCGACCTGTGGCGCAAGATGCTCACGATGCTGTTCGAGACCGGTCATCCCTGGATCACCTTCAAGGACGCCTGCAACGTGCGCTCGCCGCAGCAGCACGCCGGCGTCGTCCACTCGTCGAACCTCTGCACCGAGATCACGCTGAACACCAGCGACACCGAGACCGCCGTCTGCAACCTGGGTTCGGTGAACCTGCTGCAGCACCTGAAGGACGGCCAGGTCGATCAGGAGAAGCTCAAGCGCACCATCTCCACGGCGATGCGCATGCTCGACAACGTGATCGACATCAACTACTACGCCGTCAAGAAGGCGCGCGACTCCAACCTGCGCCACCGCCCGGTCGGCCTGGGCCTGATGGGCTTCCAGGATTCGCTCTATGCGCTGCGCATCCCCTACGCCTCGCAGGAAGCGGTGGAGTTCGCCGATCGCTCGATGGAAGCCATCTGCTACCACGCCTACTGGGCCTCCACCGATCTGGCCAAGGAACGCGGCAAGTACTCCAGCTACAAGGGCTCGCTGTGGGACCAGGGCGTGCTGCCGATCGACACGCTCGACATGCTCGAGCAGGCCCGTGGCGGCTATGTCGAGGTCGACCGCTCGGTCACGCTCGACTGGGACGCGCTGCGTCGCAAGATCAAGGCCGACGGCATGCGCAACTCCAACTGCGTGGCCATCGCCCCGACCGCGACCATCTCCAACATCATCGGCGTCGACGCCTCGATCGAGCCGTGCTTCGGCAACCTGTCGGTCAAGTCGAACCTCTCGGGCGAGTTCACCGTCATCAACCACTACCTGGTGCGCGACCTCAAGCGCCTGGGCCTGTGGGACGACGTGATGGTCATGGACCTCAAGCACTTCGACGGTTCGCTGCGTCCCATCGACCGCGTGCCGCAGGACATCAAGGCGCTCTACGGCACGGCGTTCGAGGTCGAGACGAAGTGGCTGGTCGAGGCCGCGGCGCGGCGCCAGAAATGGATCGACCAGGCGCAGTCGCTCAACATCTACATGGCCGGCGCATCGGGCAAGAAGCTCGACGAGACCTACAAGCTGGCCTGGCTGCGCGGCCTGAAGACCACCTACTACCTGCGCACGCAGAGCGCCACGCACGCGGAGAAATCCACCGTGCAGTCGGGCCGGCTCAACGCCGTGACGTCGGGTGGCGGCAATGCCTCCGCCATGGCCCCGAACGCCGCGGCGCCGAGCGCCCTGGAGGCCGCCGCGCTGGCCGCGCAGGCGCAGCTCGCCGCCATGCCCGCGACCGACATCGCGTTCTGCGGCGTCGACGATCCGACCTGCGAAGCGTGCCAGTGACGTCGGCATGAATCGAAGCTCGTTCGCGGCATCGCCTGACAAGATCACGCTGTCCGAGAACGGGTTTCGCACGAGATAATCAGAGCACGGTACGAGTCGAACTCTTTGCAACTCGCATCGTTGCTCACATAATTTGAGCACTGGATTTTTCTATGTTGACCTGGGACGAAGAAGTCAAGCCATCCTCATCGAAGGACATGCAGCAAGGGTTGCATCACACATCGCCCAACGGCGCGCCCGCCGCGCGTTCGTCGGCACTCCCGACTTCGCCGATCACCCCCCCGGCACGCAGCGCCGACAGCGCGACCCCTCCGGCTTCCGCCCTCTCCACCACGTCCCAGCCCGCCGTCGCGCGCCGCGTCAATGCCGCCGACAAGCGCATCATCAACGGCCAGACCGACGTCAACCAGCTGGTGCCCTTCAAGTACAAGTGGGCCTGGGAGAAGTACCTCGCCACCTGCGCCAACCACTGGATGCCGCAGGAAGTGAACATGACGCGCGACATCGCGCTGTGGAAAGACCCGAACGGACTGACCGAGGA
>Ga0308165_1004960_pt1 | contig 12716 bp, 25 predicted proteins | sample PhyWR2_FD_201032 | JGI IMG/M metagenome (GOLD analysis project Ga0308165, IMG submission 201032) | Phyllosphere microbial communities from UC Gill Tract Community Farm, Albany, California, United States - DLSLW.R2 | ecosystem: Host-associated > Plants > Phyllosphere > Unclassified | place: USA...
CCGCCTGCGCGCATTTCGATGCTGCCGGGCGGTTTTCCATTTTTAGGCCCATGCATAAAGTGCATAACTGATGTGCGACATTGCTCATTGCAATCATCATACCAGTTACCTATCTTCGGATTGTTCAATCTCACTCCTCCTCCCAGAGACTGGACACCAAGCGCGGCACTCCTCCTCCCAATAGTCGCGCTTATCAGATCAGCCCGCTGCACACTCCTCCTCCTAGTGCAGCGGGCGTTCTTGTTTTTGGGGCTTTCTTCAAAACGGTATCTCGTCGTCAATCTCTGCCATCCAGTCTGGGACATTGTCGTTAGCAGGCTCAGGCACGTTGTCGGCACCAAGCATCAGGCCGGCCCGTACGTCTTTCACGTTCCAATATTTGCCGTTCGGCACTACGCTGATTTCATCAGTGGTGAGCAGTTCGCGCTGACGTTCGAGCCATTCCATAACCGTCTTTGGAAACGGTCGCTGGCCTCCGTGCTGCGTCCACCATCGATGAGCCTTGGTTTGTGCGAAACCCGTATGTTGCGGACACAGCCATTCATTGATCTGCGTATAGCCCGCGACGTAGCTGCACTTAACAGACGGCGGCTTGTCGCCCTTGCCTTCGTGAAAGTGAAACGTCCGGCCAGTCACCTTGCGCCATTCAGCTTCGGCGGTGCTGATGATAGGTGCATCCGTTGCTCGCTCTTGAAGCTTAGGTGTGTCATCAATCTCAAACTCATGACCACAGCACCAACATAAGCGCAGCGATGCGTGAAGCTGCTCCTGACATCCTGGGCAGATTTTTATCGGTGCAGTTCCCTCGCCTTTCGTTGGTTTATGCGGCTCAATCATATCGACTGGCCCATGCTCAGAAATGTTGCCAGCGAAATCCATGTACCTGCAGTTTGGCTTCAGATAGCCAGCAATCGCTGCTTTACGCTCCTCTGCCGTTGCCGCTTCGGGATCAAAGCGCGGTGGGTATATAATTCGCGTACCACGCCCCACACGCTGAACGTACCTGCTGGCAGATTTCGTGCGAGCCATATCCACGATCAAGTCAATTCGCGGTACGTTCGTCCCAGTCGACATAACGTTGTCGTTGCTGACACCCCAGATTTCACCGTTCTTCAGAGCGTTAATGATATCTCGACGCTCGCCGCGTGGCGTCTTTCCATGTAACACTTCGCATGACCGTCCCGCCTGCCGAATGATATCCCTGACGTTGGTGGCGTGCTCAACACCGGCACAAAAGAAAAGGCTCGTGCGGCGATGTCCTTCAGTGTCGAAAACCTCTTCAATAATCCGACGGTTGAGATCGTCACGATCCACGGCTTTCTGTAGTGCACCCTTTGCAAGGTCATTACCCCGCATCGGCACATGAGACGTATCCTGTCTGGTTTCTGTCGGCTTCGACGTAATGGGAGTCAAATATCCATCATCGATTCCCTCACGAATGCCGTAGGTGTAAACCGTTTTGTCGAAAAGGCGGTCCTCACCTTCATCCAAACGGCCGCTATCGAGGCGATACGGGGTCGCTGAGAGGCCGACTATTTTCATTTCTGGATTGATGACCAGTAAAGCGTCAATGTACTGTCGATACATTGTGTCGGCGTCGTTAGGCACCAGATGCACTTCATCGATGCCAAGAACATCGACGTGACCAATCTGGCTAGCCCTATCGTAAACCGTCTGCAACTGAGCAAACAGGATTTGCGCACGTGCACTCCGTTGCCCCAACGCAGCTGCATACAACCCAGCCGGCGCGAACGGAGCAATACTGAGGAGTTCTTGGAAATTGCCTTCGACTAATTCCACGACATGAGTGACACAGCAGAGACGCATGTCTGGCCAGCCGGTGATTAACTCCTTGAATAACGTGGCTAGCGTCATCGACTTACCAGTGCCTGTGGCCATATCAACCAAAGGATGGCCCGCTTCTTCCTTCCAGTAGTCGAAAACGGCGTCAACAGCTTCGCGCTGATAGTATCGAAGTGCCATTATGCCGCCTTTTCAATGCTTTCGTTGGGATTGTTATCGTTCGCAGCCGTAAAACGGGCGTCATATTGTTGAATTGCCCATTGAATGGCGTAGCAGCACCAAGTGAAATGATAGCTGTAGTCTTCGACCCTGTGCTCCCAGAAATCTTGAAACGAATTCCCTGATACTGGGCAGGTCCAATCCATGGCAGACTGGATGGCATCGTGAGCGCAGCTGCTACGGTCAGTTAGGCCGTCCCACTCATCGGTGATCGCATCCCACGCCTTTGTCCGATCTTCTTCGCTTTCAAAATACCAACCTGAAAAATCGCTCTTCAGAGCTTCAGCGAACAGCTCTTCACTGTATGACGTGTGACCGCCGTGTTTCTCATGAGCTGTGAGCTTTTCAGACCAGTAACCAAGGTTGATATGTTCACCGCGAAAAAAATCAAACATATCTGGAAGTCTCGAGAACATGAACGAACCCATATCGCCAGATATCGCCAAGTAGCCGGGCCATGTTGTGATGTGAAACTTATATACTGACGAACCATCGTTGGAGAATGTCAGGTGTCTATGCGTGCCGCTGTTACACCGCACCTCCATTGTATGGCTGGCGATATTCTCGAGAAACGTTTCCTTGGTGGGCTTTTTCATCAAGCTGCCTCCGCGATGTTATCAATTGCTAAGATTTCTCCAGCGTCACGATTCCACAACGTCCCATCGCATGGATCGACGACATTGAAATAGGTGACGCTCGGTTCATCTTTCACTTTCCAGAACCAAGCTTCTGCAACGATGCCGATGAATGCTTGCTTGTCGCCAACCTTACGGACGCTGACGGTCTGACCGACTAGCTCATGATTGATTTTTACGCTCACGCCGCCTTCCTTCCCTCGCCATCCACCCACACCTCACCGCTCTTCATCTTGTAAGTGATCGTCTCGGCGTCCTCGTCGACATCGATCTGCTCTCCATTCACCATGCCCGGCAGATACAAATGCGCCGGGCATCCGTCGCGCTGCTCATCGATCGACAAAGGTTTTGCCCATCGTGCGCATGAGATATGGCAATCACCGCCGCTTTCAGGCTGAGCATGAAGGCAAGTTCGGCAGTTCACACGCGGCTGTGCATTGTGGTGACAGACCGCTTTGTGTTTGCAGAACATGCATCCAAAGAACTCCGGATTTTCGCTAATTCTGCTCGGCGGCATGTCTGAAAACACGATGCGTTCGCAGCGCGCTACCAGTCGCAGGCAGAATTCCAAATCGTACTCGATGCGCTCGGAATACAGGCTGTCGCTGTCCTTGCATGAGACAAGATAAAGACACCGGCTCAACCCGAAGGCATGCATTCCAAGCTGGCACTGAGCATAATGAAGCGGCTTTGCTTTCTGGCATCCATCTTTAACAATCAGCGCGAAGCCTTTGGCATTGCTTGATTTAAACTCTAGCAGGTGTTCAGTCTTTGGCGCTTCCGGCACATTCATTGCCTTGCCGTCGCACTTGCCGCGCACGAACCCCGACACAAGCCGGATCTTGTCTTGCTGCCCGTAGACGTCGACACCGATGCGCTCGAGATCAGCAACAAGCCGGTCTTCTTCGATGTTGCCCGTTTCAAACAAGCGCAGCTGGCGGCCGCTATGCACCTCGTGGGCCGAAGCCCATCGGAAACCATACCAAAGCGCCCTGTCGCATTCCGTGCCAGCCTCGCCCACACTGATGCCCCACGAGTCCCAGGACTTAGCCCGGGCCTCGTAAGCGGCATAAATCGCGCCGACGGTTGTCGATTGAGGTTTGGGGAGCGGTGCCACTACTAGACTCGCATCGGCATAATTACGCACCTGTATCCCGGCCTGTTCGCCGACGTGATGAGTGCAGGCGCTCCAGCTTCGGCCATCGACATTGTGATTTCATCCGCACCAAACGCCGCCATGAGGTCGGTGACATACTGGCCGTTAAATCCAATCGTCAGCGGCTCTGCGCTAAATGAAACTTCCATTTCCTCAGTTGCATCGCCGCGATCTGGATTAGCGACGTTCAGCGTGAGAGCATCCGAGGCAAATGAGAAGCGCACAGCACGCCCGCGTTCACTGGCGATAACCGACGTGCGGCCGACAGCTTCGCGCAGTGCTTTTGCCGACAGCGTAGCGACACGCTCCGAGGGCTTGGGAATGACACGCTCGTAATCGGGATATGTGCCGTCGACGAGCTTCGACACGATGACTGTCGAACCGCTCTCGACCATCACCTTGTTTGATGACAGCGAAACTGACACAACTCCGGCCGGCAGCAATGAGAGCAGTTTGTTGGGCAGAATAACTGATGCAAACGTTGTTTCCTGCTCAATACGTGTCGACGCAAGGCGATGACCATCTGTCGCCGTGGCAACGATATGGCCGTCCTTTGCTTCCAGAAATACACCGCAAAGATAATAGCGGGTTTCTTCAGTGCTAACCGCGAACTGCACCGACTGAACAAGTGCGGCAAGATCAATGTCGATAGTCGTATCGAAGCTTCCGCGATTGAAGGACGGGAAGTCATTGGCTGGCAGCGTATCCAGCTTGAAACGGCTCTTGCCAGATTTAACGATCAGATGATTGCCGTCGGCTTCCAAGTTAACGTCGCCTGTTGCCTTCTTGGCAATGTCCGCAAGCAGCTTGCCTGCAACCGTGACAGTGCCGTCCTGGCTATCCAGAACCGGCAAACTGGTGCTGATTTCCATATCAAGATTGGTGCCGGTGATGCTAAGCTGTCCTTTGTCCGCGGACAAAAGCACGTTGCCAAGAATTGGAATTGTCGTTCTAGCTTCAACCGCCTTCGTCACGGTAGACAAGGCGTGCGCAAGATGCGCTCGGTCAAGCGTTACCCGCATGGGTTTCTCCTCGTGTTGGTGGTAGGCGCGGCTGGTGACCGCGCCGTGGTTGGTTTTTACTTAGACCAAGGACGAGCACCCGCAGCTTTTGCAGGCTGCGCAGGCTTGTTGGTATTGGCCGCTGCAGGACGGTTGTCGTTCGCTGGGCGCTGCGCTGCCGCTGCAGGCTGCTGAGCGTCAATGCTCGGCTCAGGCACGTTGTTTTCGTCGGGGAAGAAGTATTTCTTGATCTCGGCGCGTGCTGGATATTGACCGTCCTTCGAAGGCTTGCCGAGCGCCACTCGCACCGTGAACGACTTGAAGAGCAGATCGTCCGTGTCTTCGACAGAAGACATTTCAAGCGCACGGCAAAGGCTGGCAAATTGCCTTTGGCCAATCTCTTGCGCGGTTGGATTCTTGTTCTCGATGTTGTAGTTGTTGAACAGCTTGCGATCAGCGTATTCAGCGGGTTCGAGCACCTTCAGCGTTGTTTTCAGGATAGTGCCGCTGCCGGTCGAAGTCGGCACCACGTCGGCCGCCTCGATTTCCATCTTGTATGTACCGTTAGGCAGTTCGGAGTAATCTGACTGCGTCGTGTCGTGCTGGGTGGCGTCAAACGCCGTTCCAAGTCTAGCCATGTGTTAGTTCCTCGTGTTGGTGGTGTGGTGAATGCGCAGATTAAGATTTTGCCCGAAACACGGTGGGTCGAAGGAACCCACCGATGAAGCCGAGCGCAGCGCCGATCTGCCAAAGTGACATGTGGCCAGCATTGATGCCTAAAGCGGTGAGGAACGCCTGCACTGTTTCAGTGAAGAAGAAACCGACAACCCATCCCGAAAACGCGCCAAAGAGAACGCCGATAAGCGGTGCAAAGAAAAGGATGGCGGCAACCGTGACAAGTCCTGCTAATGCTTTTTCCATTATGCAGCCTCCTGCAGTGTGACCGGCCAGTACTTCGCCAGTTCGGTGAAGCCCTGCCCTTTACGGTATGGAACGGCGTCAGGCATTGAATAGCGGTTCTTGGCATTGAAGCCCGCGCCTTCATTTAGATGGATTTGGCGCTCTTTACCGCCCTCTGCATGAGCGACCTTTGTCTGGCGCGCGACTTCCTTTTCCTTGATGGAAACGCGATAATTCATGAACGCCACAACGTCAGACTTTTCGCGAACAAGTGCATTGGCGCGCTTGTGCAGTTTCGGCTGGTACCTCGAATAGGGATCTGTCGTCGGGCTGTCGAAGCGCACAATCTCAGGATGGGCAAGGATGACCACATAAATGCCAGCTTGAGCGAGCGCCGACAGTGCCGACATAAGCTCATTCCACTCGGTGTCGGCCTCCACGTAGCCTTTTCCGAATCCAGCTTCCTCAATGCTATTGATACTAAGGCGAGCACATGTCGCAGCCCAGACAAGCGGTTCTAAGCCGTCCGCACTGTCGATAATCACGGTGCGCCGATCATGCTCGATTGTCAGCAGTTCGCCGATAATGTTGAGCAAGTCGTCAAAGCTTTCAATCGTGCCGGGCGTTGCCATTTCGACGTCGGACGGTGGTCGCTCGCCTTCTGTGGCCAGATAGATCGGATCTGGAAACTCAGCGGCAAGGCTGGTCTTACCGATACCGTCTACTCCATACAGAAGCATGACTGGCGGGTCGTTTCTCTTTGTCGATTTGAGGCTTGATAGGCTGATAGCCATAAGTAACTCCTCGTGTGTGGTTAGTGGGTAAGTTGAATGACGATCATCATGGCCAGCAGGATGAGCGATCCAATCAGCCAAATTGGAGCCGATGTGGCCAGCGTGGGGAACCGTGGGTAGGTCATTTGAATGCCGCCATTCTTGCGAAATTAGCAGCGGCAAGGGCCATCATGTATGTTGCCAAGTCTACGCGCCCAATCACAACATAGATGAGGCCAACGAACATGGTGACAACGCTAATAATCTTGTCGAATGTTTCCATTAGTTCCCCCACAAATAAAGCAGGCCGTAGAAAGGCAGCACTGCGTTCCAGAAAATGAAGCCTGCCACGATCAGCAAGAACCCAAGGGTAAAACCCGTCAGAGCTAGGGAGCGCGCAATCATCCCGGTGCCATTACCGGCTGGCGTGACAGCGTTCACAACAGCACCCATGAGTAAAAGCCGATGGCCAGAGCTAAAGCCGCGACCACTGCCAGCCCCATGACGAAGCGATCGCCGAGACCCAGCGTCGTTTCGTTGGACAAGATGCGGTCATCCTCGACGGCGTAGTCTTTGGGGGCGAAGCGTTGATGCATGTTCATAGACTGGCCTCCATCTCGTCGATGTATTTACGAGCGCCGTCGAACGATAACCGCTTAGAGATTTTCAGAGTTGCCAAGCAAAGCATTCCGATGATCGCGCCGATCCATTGCAACGCTACGCTCTGCAATAGGATTCCAATGCCGATCAGCGCGAGAAACAATGCAAACGTACTGGCATCGCGCAGCCAAGATTGCAGCACCGTTTCATGAAGGATGATGACTTGTGGTTTCGCCTTCGGGGTTGAGCCTTTCATCAAGCTACTCCTCGTGTTTTGGTGTTTTTGGTTAGCTTCACGCCCTTGGTGAAATCGACCGGAATGACATTGTCTTCTTCTGTGCCGACCTCAGAGCCGCCACCGCCGTCGCCATCATTGGCCGGTGGTGCGACCTCGAAGCGCGAGACCTCGATCGTCCCAAGGCCAGTTCCCGGTATCCAGAACCGCACCGTTAGGAACATGCAGCCATCTCGATCGCCGATGATGATGCCCTTCCAGCCTGTCAGCTTGTGGGTTACAATTGAGCCGGGTAGATCCCAGCAATCACCGCATTCGCAAGTCACGCTGCACCCCGCTTCGTTCTGCTGAACGACACAGGCGCACCAGAAACATACCGACCGTCTTTAAGTGCGGCGGTGTCTCGGGCATGCAGCTTCTGCGCGGCGGTTCGATAAGGTTTGCGGTTCGTCGTGTCCCGCTCGCCAGTCCGCGTGAATTTTGTTTGGTGCGCCTTGTGTGGCTCACGCAAGTTATGGGATTTCATTGAAATGCCTCCTATCAGGAGGTTGATCTGTGGCCGGTGCGTGTACGCTGTAGATGCGCAATGCAACCGCCGTCGTGCCTTAAAGGCTAGTGGACCGTGGCGCCATTCAATGCAGCAGAGCCGACATATGGGCCGTCCAGAACTGTAATACGCGGCATCGCGATAAAGACATCGCGACACATAGTTGAGCAAGAGCCGCGATGCGTGCGACGCTTAACAACGACGTTTGCACTTGCTTCTGGCGGCTTGGATTGTGGTGCACGTTCGGTTAGCAAGGACCAGACGTGGCCCTTGGTTAGCCCCATAATGGATGCAATTTTGCTATATGCCTTTCCTGCATCACGGTGGCTGCGAGCCTCCGCCTGCAAGACAGGTCTGTCTTGGTGATTTTGCAATTAGCTCCTCGTGTTGGTTGGTATTGACAAATGGCCGAGTCGAAGCCATCTGTCTTGTCGGCTGGGGTGGTACCCGGCAAGGAAACCAGCGTGTAGAAGTGGCGCAAGCCCTCCTCGTGTAGCGCTGGGATTACGAGGCGGGGCGAGCAGCGGGTGGTGCCGGCTCTTAAACTCCGCCTTTTTATGCTTTTGCCCTACTATCTGGCGCAAGGCTTTTTCCTCGTGTTTGGTCGCATGCCAGATCATGCGTTCTGCTGGTGAGGCAGAATGAGGGTTAGGCTGCCTTTCGACGTGGCTTTCGTGCAGCTTTGGGATTGTCGTTGTCTGGCGATGGAGTCCGTTTGTCTTTTGAGGATTGAACCGTAACCGTGAACGAACCGTCAGACTGCTTGGCGTCAACATCAATACCAATGTAGTTGATGGCAATTTTCTTAATCCAGTTGCGCTGTCGATCAGAAATGCTGGCCGTGTTGGCCATCTGCGCAACGAACGAAAGCTCGGAAGGCTTCATGTCATAAAGCGCCTCCTCGATAATCGTATACGACAAGATATTAATGTCATTGAGACCGATGGGTTTTTCATCAAGTGGTAGCGAAATAGAGCGTGTTCGATTTAGAACTTCATCCACGGCATTGTTGATGCTTTCAGGCTCGACGCGTACAAGACTTTTGGTCATGTAATGAACTCTCCTCTTCTTAATATGGCAAGGATGGTCTGCAACACGCTGACATCTTGCCGGCCTAATTCAGCGTGTATCTCTTCAAGTAAACGGGAGCGGTCGTCTTGTGGCTCTGAAACCGTCTGAGAAGTGGTGATTTGTTGAATTTGTTTGATTTTTTCGGATAGTTTGCCACAACGTTGTGACGTTTCCTGTCTGCTTCGTCGCATCGTTTCGGCTTTGTATTCCCGCAACTCAGCCAACGAAGTCTTGCCTTCTGCGATTGCGATTAGCTCGTCTGCACGGGAGCGGCGAATGCTGCAATGTGCATTAAGGAAGGCTGGCCAAGTTAAATTTGCTGTGCGCTTCACGCGCTCTTTTGCCTCCATTAGATGAATGCCGGCCGCCTTATAGTGCTGCTCGGCTTTCTCTATGGATGCATCACCTTTGGTGACATGCGCTCTTATGGTGGCGCCGAGTGTATCCAGCGGTAATAGATCGTTGGCCATCCGGCACCCCTCTTTTTAACTTACTCCCACGCGCAACATCGCCAGCCTCATATGCGAGGCCAGCGCTCCTGTTGGTCTACGGTGGATATTTGTCGTTGACAGCGAAAAGCGCTCTGATTGAAATGGTCATGATTTTCTCCTCGTGTGGCTGGTCGGTCTTGGGTGGTTTTTAACTATCTGTCCGGTCGCGGAAGCTCCGGCTTCTCTTTTTGCAACTCATTCTCCTTTTGTGTGTCCCGACATTCTTTGTGTCGGTTGATGATTGGAAGATATACGCGATTCGTATTTTTGTCAACGCGATGCAATACGTTTTTCGTATTTCGTAAAAAGATAACAAAAAAGGCCGCTTGCGCGACCTTGAATATTCAAACGATAATCGTATTAGAGTGAGCGCCAAAATTCCCTTGGCATCCGCATTACAAACTTCCTAGCCCACACAATTTCTACATCTTCGATATCCGGAGCATTTGTACTGGTTAAAGTGTAGAGGCCGGGAACCACACCGCGGCGAACTGTTTTTATAAGGACGCGACCATCTTGCAGTTCAACCATGCAAGTCTTGCCGAGTGCGTCTTCGGGTAGCATCTCGATTCCTGAGTAGGCGACGAGATCCCCATCCTCAAAAATGGGATACATGCTGTCGCCGCGAACAATAGCGCCAACAGTGTCTTTCGGCAGCGCACTACTGATGGTCACGTCGTACAGCGGATCGCCATCGTCGATCGGGTAAACTTCGGCGCCAGCACCTACATATCCAAGCACAGGTATCTTTGTGCTACGATCCGGCAGTGCCATTCCGCTCAGCTTACTCATTATGACCATTTCATTGGCCTTGAGCTGACGCTTGCCTTTCAGAATTTCACTTATCGCAGGCTGTCGGTTTAATCCGAGCTCTTTGGCAACTTGTTCTTGCGTCAACCCACAAGCATCAAGCGCTTCAGCGAACCATTTAATTATATCCGTTTCCATAGAAGATATATCGCATAATCGTATAACTGTGTCATATACGCATTTCGTATTTTCGAGTTGACAGAAAAATACGTTTATCGTATATGTTTCTCCAATAGCACGAAGACAGCCTCACCAGCTCGATCTGCTGAACAGCTTACCAACCAAACACGAGGAGTACGAATAATGACTAACGCGAAAACACCGAGAAGAAGAAGATCGCCAGCACCTCGCAAAAACGAAGTAATCGGCGGCGGATTCTTTGTATTCCGCCGCGGCAAACTAACCGGCCGCGTCAGCGTAGCCACTACCCTACCATATGAACACGGCTCGTTTGAGCAGGCGCTTGCCGAAGCAACACGCTTGGCTAAGCTCTGTGCCGGCGAAACGTTTGAAGTCTTCCAGACAAGCGGCGCGATTGCCACGTCTAACCACGATGTGTTTCTCGCCGAACTCCGCGAGGCTGGCGCCAGCGTTGAGCAGGAGGCTGCGTAATATGACCAACCCAGCCATCGACCTTCAAGATGCGCCCCTCTCAAAAGGCCAACGAGATATTGTTGACGCGTTGACGTCGGTTCATCCGCGCCGAATGCACATCAACGACCTCGTTGATAATGTCTATGCGTTCGATCCGAACGGCGGCCCAGAAAATGCGCATCAAACAGTCCGCACTCAGGTCTGCTATATCCGCAAAACCCTGCCCTCCTATGGCTGGACCATTCCGAAGCGCATGCGCGGCGTTGAGCCGAACGGATATTATCGCCTAGCGCCGGTAGCGAACGATAACATTCAGCAGGAAACGACTGTTCACGTAGGAGTGGCAGCATGAACCGGGCGCTATTGGAAATGCTCGCAGATATGGAGCCAGACCTGCAGACCGATGTGCATCGTGCTGGTAGCGATGAGCCAATGCGTCGTCCCCATCACCGGGCAAAGAAGCATGCCCGGCCTATGCCTTGGGTGCGATATGCAGCTCGCGAAGCCGTTGAGATGACGGTGGTTGTTGGATTTTGCGTCGTTGTGGGTGTCGGTGCGATGGGGGTTTTGTGATGGGCAATCCAAGAAGACAATCCCGACCACCTTGGACAGTTTCTGGCGATCGATGCTTGAAACAGAAGGTTGGCCGATCATTGTCTGAACAAGCGATGGGTGCTTTCCTAGCAATGTCGCCAGACCAAAGACAGCGCTTCGCAAGTCAGCTCAACGATTTCTTTAAAGACAATTTGCACGAAGGCTGGCGCCTAACCAACCAGCCAAGATAGCGACGAGGCCGTTGCGCCCCAGGACTTCCCCAACCTCGACGATCCGCGCGTTTTCATGCCACGGGTCGTCACGTTTACCAAAACCAAACGAGGAGTATTTATTTATGTCTGGCAGACATACGCACATCCTGACCGCCGACGAGTTCATTGCTCAGGGCACAACGGCCGCAGCAATTTTCTCAATCGCCCGTTGGTATCGCGAAAGCGATCCGGCAACATCAGCAACGATCAAAGACATCGCCTATGACGTGTCGCGCAATACGGGCGAGAAGATCCGTATGCGCCGCGTGCGCCCGGCAAACGAAAACCGCCGTCCTTTCAAGCGGAGGGCGGCGTGATCATCACGCCGCCAGCGAAGCATCCAAGTTATTAAGATATTCGACAAGCTCTTCGGCATCGCGCTTCTTGAGAGAGCAGCAGAGTTGCCCGTTAAGAGAAACCGACTGTTGGCTGACTGTTTCTTTCACAGCCCACAGGCCGTTCGGCTGTTCGTCGAGATAATAAAAGTTAGCGGCCAATGCGATCTGCGGCGTCATTTCAATTTCCTCAGTTGTGGGGAACTGCCGCAACAACGCCCACTCGGAATCTTTGTTCCGAACAAATAAATAAAAAGAAGGAATCAATATGCTGCATGAAAACGACAACGAAGCCGATCTTCTTATGGGCGTCGAGCCTATCGCTAAGTATCTGGGTGTAACCAGGCGCCAAGCGTATCGGCTGGTCTACGATAAGATTATGCCTAGCTTCAAACTTGGCGGAACCGTTGCAGCTCGGAGGTCCAGCCTTAAAAAATGGATGGAGAGCTTAGAATCAGAACACGCTGCCTAACTCGTGTGCCGTGTGACAATCCATGTGCCGTCGATTCCCCGCGCATTCCTGAAAATGCATGTTTTTCTGGGAATTTCCTGAACATCTACGGCACATGGCAAAAGCGGCCACACCAAACTCAAGCAATTGATATTACTGAATATTTTTGGTGAGCGCGCAGGGATTCGAACCCTGGACCTACTGATTAAAAGTCAGTTGCTCTACCGGCTGAGCTACGCGCTCCCTTATTGAACAAATCGTCCCAGGAAGTGCGCGGAACATACGGGCG
>Ga0308165_1004961_pt1 | contig 12714 bp, 2 predicted proteins | sample PhyWR2_FD_201032 | JGI IMG/M metagenome (GOLD analysis project Ga0308165, IMG submission 201032) | Phyllosphere microbial communities from UC Gill Tract Community Farm, Albany, California, United States - DLSLW.R2 | ecosystem: Host-associated > Plants > Phyllosphere > Unclassified | place: USA...
GTTTGCTGAATTTGCAGGGAAGGTAACTGTTCCCGTACTGGCAGTATAATCCCCAGGCTGAACGGCAGTACCGTCGGCTGTATTATAGGTTACAGTGAAGCTGTTCTGCACTGCGCCCGTTAGGGTTACCGTAAAAGTGGCTACCCCACTGGCAATATTTTCTGCAACCGTGGTATTGTTGATCGCTATTGATGAGGCGTCGTTATCGTTGATGGTGGTAATCACACTTGCCGGTGTGCCCAATGTGGCAGGGCCAGTTGGTGTACCGATGTTCACCGTGAAGTTTTCTGATGGTTCAGAGATATTGTCGTTTACGATGGTAACCGTAAAAGGAAGCGTTGCAATGCCCGAGGCATTGAACGTGGTGCCCACACCAAAGGTAACCGAAGCCGGTACATTGCTGTAATCGCTGGTCAACAGTGCCGTGCCCGCAACTGCGGTAATCGGAACCGTAACCGGGCTGCTCAAGGTGGTACCCGCTGTTCCTGTTAAGGTAACCGTATAGTTGGCAAGCGTATTGGTGCCCTCGGTAACCGTGGCGTCACCGCTTAAACTTGCAACAGGGCGGTCGTTATCCACGATCGTTGCTGTTCCGGTAGCAGTAGCTGCAGGAACGGTAACCTGTGTGCCGATGCTCGTGCCGTTAAGTGTAACCGTAAAGGTTTCGTCTGCCTCGGCAATATTATCGTTAGTGATCGGGATGCTGATCTGCTGAGTAGCCCCGCTTACTGAATTTGCCGGGAAGGTAATAGTAGCGTTTGTTGCTCCGGTGTAATCCGATCCCGCTGTGGCTGTACCATTAGCAGTAGAATAAGAAACGGTGAATGAATTCTGAACATTGCCGGTAAGTGTAACTGTAAACACAGCTGAACCAGAAGCTTCATTTACTGAAACCGTTGGTGTAATGGCAACAGTTGCAAAATCGTCATCGTTGATGGTGGTGATTATGCTTGCCGGGGTGCCCAATGTGGCAGGGCCCGTTGGTGTACCGATGTTTACCGTGAAGTTTTTTGATGGCTCTGAGATTGCATCGTTTACAATAGTAACCGTGAAAGGAAGCGTCGCAATGCCCGAGGCATTGAACGTGGTGCCCACACCAAAGGTAACCGAAGCCGGTACATTGCTGTAATCGCTGGTCAACAGTGCCGTGCCCGCAACTGCAGAAATTGGAACCGTAACCGGGCTGCTCAAGGTAGTACCTGCTGTTCCTGTTAAGGTAACCGTATAGTTGGCCACCGTATTGGTGCCTTCGGTAACCGTGGCATCGCCGCTTAGGCTTGCAACAGGACGGTCGTTATCCACGATCGTTGCTGTTCCGGTAGCAGTAGCTGCAGGAACGGTAACCTGTGTGCCGATGCTCGTGCCGTTAAGTGTAACGGTAAAAGTTTCGTCTGCCTCGGCAATATTATCGTTAGTGATCGGGATGCTGATCTGCTGGGTAGCCCCGCTTACTGAATTTGCCGGGAAGGTAATAGTGGCGTTTGTTGCTCCGGTGTAATCCGATCCCGCTGTGGCTGTACCATTAGCAGTAGAATAAGAAACGGTGAATGAATTCTGAACATTGCCAGTAAGGGTAACAGTAAATACTGCTGGACCAGAGGCTTCGTTTACCGAAACCGTAGGTGTAATGGCAACCGTTCCAAAATCATTATCAGAAATGTTTATCGTTGCAGATGCATTTGCAACAACAGGAGTAACAGTTATACCATTATTTGCACTTGTTACTGTTAATGTAGCAGATTCTGTTCCTTCAATTAAATTATCATCTGTAACCGTAAAAGGAATCGTTACAGATGTCGCATTTGCAGGAATAGTTGCAGTTGTTGCAATAGTATAATCAGTACCATTGCTAGCTGTCCCTGACATGGTATAATTAATTATCGTAGGATTAGCAGATACATTCTGAATTGTAAAGGTATAAGATCCAGCCGTGCCGCCTTCTGTTACACTCGGTGTAGAAGTAGATACCGAAACATAATTTACAACAGCAACTGCTGAATTATATTGAATATTGTTACATGATTCAGTAGCAGTACCATTTTTACACTCAAGATGCGGATCAGTTGGAGCTGAAGAAGTATTTGGATCCGTAGCATCTGGATCTGTAGTATCGGCGGTACGAATCATGCTCGCTTCAACGGCAATACTTTTTCCGGCCAAAACAGAACCTATAGTCCCTGTAATGGTATAGGTAGCCGTTGCACCACTGGTCATATCCAACTTCGAATCGAACTTCGTGCCATTTATGGTACCACTGGTTTGACTAACGGTACCTGTTGAACCTGTTAATTGTGCACTGGTGACGGTAAACCCTGCAGGGGCCGTAAAATTAAAGCCAGCACCTGTTACCGCGCTTGTACTTCCTGCAGCTACATTATTATTGTTTTCTACTACAACAGTATATGTTACAGTACTTCCAACTGCTACTGGTGCAGTAAAAGATGGCGTTATGCTATTCGTTCTTAAATCGGCTACTGCGATATTGATATTTACAGGCTTTGTAACTTCAGCACCAATAATATAAGTATAAGTATCAAGAGATTTCTCATTACCAAATGAAAATACACCTGTTCCACTATTATTGGCACCGGTACCTTGCCCTGCAACATATGCGCCCCATTTATGTCCACCATTGGCTGTTGTTGATGATGAACCCGTACTTTGAACGACAGGATTAGAACTCGAAGCCAATGTTCCTGCGCCCGTTATACCCGTATCGTTCCAATAAACCTTATCACTATAAACCTGTGCATCTGAGCTTCCAGTTTGAACAACATAGTTGTTTGTGTTTTCTGTTAGTTCTATGATTATACCATTTGGATTAATCTCCATATCGATATATGGGAAGTGAACTTCTGCAGTTAATAATTTAACCTTAATATTACTGATCACCGTACCTGCTGGAAGATCAGCTCCGGCACCATCTTTACCATCCCAAACCACCGAATTGGTAGAACCGGCAAATGCATCCCCCCTTAAAATCCTGGGTGTATTTGCAGGAATGGTAATTTCGTAAGTCCCGTTCTCAGAAGCTGTAAAAGTTATTGTTGCCCCTTTCCGTCCGGCCTTATCTACCGTACCCTCCTTACCTGTTAGGGTTACATTTGATATTGTAGGAGAAGTAGCGGTTTTTTTAAGCCAGGTTGTTGTAGTTGTTCCTGTTCCATCTAAGGATACATTTTGATCCGTTGTGGGAAGATCTGATGCTGGTGCCACATAAAAAATCTTATGGGTAATCTGAATCGACGGATTTGATAGATCCTGGGTAGTTGGGTCTTTAACCGCTGCAGCTACCGAAGGCCTATCTGAAGCATTCAAACTTTTAAATGTAGGGTTTCCACTCACATCGATGAAACCTTTATTGTTGGCAAAGAACGAGAAAAATGCCCCGTGTGCACCATTAGTTTTAACGCGATATGCACGGCCATTTTTAGTTAACACGTAATTATTGCCGTAATACCCGGTAGAAAAGTCTGTATTAAATACCATTAGATTCAATACATTGGTATATACCCTTCCCGGAATTGGAGCTGTAAGAGCACTCAAAACCGTTACATCCCATGCGGCGATCAAGTTAAAACTATTTGTTGTTGTTGGGGTATCCCAATCAACGTTTGAAAGCTTATCTGTAGTACTTAATTCTGCAGTAACGACAGCAGGGGCATTCACATCGCCTACCGGAAGAAACTCAACTTTATAAATACCTGCAGTGGTAACATTATAGTACGCAGGAGTGTATCGATTAGCGGTTACATCTGCTGCGCTTCTTTTAGGACCGGCTACTTCATTTACCCTGGCATTTATCCGCCCTACCGTAGTACTTGTGGCTACTGGAATATTTACACCAGTAGGGCTTGTTAACCTGATTGCTGCATTACCCACACCCGCAGAACTAAAAGCCATTGCAATCCTTTCACCTGCCGCGGCATAAACATAGTGCGCACCTACAGTTTTAAATGGCCATGAATTGATTGTTGCACCATCAGCCGTGTAAGAGTTGCTATACATGAAAGCTCTTCGCCCTACTGTTCCGCCCTGATACAAATCCTTACTTCCATCCGCAAAAGCTGAATTTACACCCGTAAAAAGCAATACAATTGCCAAAAGCAGCACATGTGCAAAATATTTACCGAAACTGTTCGTTAAATAATTGTTAGTCTTCGAAAAATTTCGTGCAGGGAGACACGAAGAGAGTAAATTTTTATTCATACACGGGACGATAGAATTTTTGCATCAGTTGGCTGATGCAAGCATTGCAATAGTATTTGTTTGGTTATGGAGCACTTACGTAATCCTAAAACCCTTGGTTTTAAAAAAAATGAGAATGAACAAACTTTATTCAAGTGTTAATTCATCTTGTTCATTTTCTACGACAAAGATATATTATTAAGTATCATAATTTTTACTAAAGATGATAAATTCGTAGTATTAAGGATACAAAAAACAACTTATTTGATATTTGTCAAAAAAAATGTCAGTTTATAGCCTATACAAAAGGTTTTCCTAAAGCGCTCAAATTCACTTAGTTTGATCTGAGTCAAAGATTTTCACACAACTAAAAGCTCTATAATATTACTGTCATATTTATTATGTCATCATGCTTTACATACAAGCTAGCGCTCCCAGGCGTGTTTTTGACCGAGTAATGCAACATAATTGCGATGCATTAATATCAGTTGACAAATAAAACGAAGCAAATTACTGAACAGCTGATTTGATGATTTTTAAAAACTTTGGCTGTTTTAAACTGTTTGTTTAAAAAGGCAAAATAGATTATCATGAAAAGTAAAGACAAGGAAAATACAGCTAAGACCACAGGAACTTCGAAGGAAAAGGCTTCCTTCGATCAAAATGGAAAAGGTGGCTCGGCCAAATATGGCCAATCTGGCTCAACTCCCAACGAATCGGGAGCGAGCGGAAATGGTACTGTTGATAAAAACAAAAAAGCTTAATGCAAAAGATAAAAAGAGTATAGTACTCTTTTTATCTTTCATAAATGCTCATCTTTTCAGCAAGCTCTATAATGCTCTTTATTTTTAGTTTTTGAAAAAGTCGCAACTTGTAGGTACTTACCGTACCCATTTGAAGGTTTAATTGATTAGAAATTTCTAATACACCGATACCTTTTGTAAGCAATTCTGCTACTTCAAGCTCTCTACCAGAAAGTTTGGTAAAAGGATTGTCGGCATCGTTACCCAATATGCTGTTAAACATATTTTCTTTCACATTTCTGCTCGAGTAGCGGCTACCAGCTAAAATTGTGGTGATGGCTGTTACAATTTCAGACTCTTCTGCATTTTTGGTGAGGTATCCGGATGCGCCCGATTTAAGGTAAGGCACCGCATAAATATTCTCGTTCAACGAAGAAAATACAAGAATTTTTGCACCAGGCTGCACCAGTTTAAGCTGATCGATCACCTTGAGGTTATTTCCCCCTGGTAAATTTACATCGATGATGATTAAACTCGGCGACTTTTCTGCTTCTACAAGTGCCTGCTCCAAAGTGGAGGCATGAATGATTTCGACCCCAGGCCAAAAATCTGATATTAAGCCTTTTAAGCCACGACGGATGATTTCGTGATCATCGGCGATGAGCACACTAAAGGTACTTACAGCATTTTTTGTTTTCATTATTTTAAGGATATTGCGCAAGTTAATAAAAAGTTACTTTTTTGTACGCTATTGTAGCGGTTTTTTCGCCAAATTGTGTAAATATTATTATACACATATTCACAAATGTGTTAAAAACTATCAAAAAATATTAATCCCATGCCCCGTTCAAGCCATATTTTGTAACCGAAACTACTATTCCAGTATACCGATAAAAAACACGTAATTACCTGACAGGCAAACTCATTCTATCTTCAATATCAGGAAAGCTGTATCATTGCAACGGCACATTTTCCACGTCTAAGCCCCTCTCCAGATAGTTTTTATCCTACAGTTATCATTCAAATTTGTTCAAGATCAATACGTCACTTTAGTATGGTTCTCAATGTAATCCACTAAATTACCGCTTCATTACCGCTGTTAAAATGATTATAAAAAGCGCATATAAATTGTTCTTTTAATGACCGGTAGTTAACAATATTGGCAAACAATTTTATTGACAATTATCAACAACTATTTAAATAATATCATTTATCTTACCTATTTACACATAAATATCCCTTGTTAAAATAAGCTCAGGAAGTAGCTAATAATAGTTAAAATCTTTTCCCACATGATGAAATTCTGCCTAAACAGTCCGGTTCTTTATCCGAACAATAGCATGGCAATCATCCTTCTCTTATCTAGTTTTTAAATGCCCTGATCAGCGTGATGTAACCTTTAAATACCTTCCATTCGTTGCTTCCACTTTTTCTAACGCGCAACAAATAATAATAAGTTCCTTCGTTCAGCCCCTCGCCTGTCCAGTTATTTTGATAAGCTTTGGCGCGGAAAACTTCATTTCCCCATCGGTTAACGATAGTTATATTGTTCTCTGCAAACTCGGCCAGTCCATTAATTTCGAAAGTATCGTTTATCCCATCACCATTTGGCGTAAATAGATTCGGGATCAGTAAATCGTCTCCTGTAATGGCTGCAGCATCGGCAAGAACAACGTTATTGTTAGTCGTTGGGTCTGGCTGATCTGCTTTTACGGTGGCCGAATTGTTTAATATACCCGAAGCCAACGTGCGCGATTTAAAGGTTAAAGTTGCGCTTTGATTTAAATCCAAACTTCCAACTAGCCAGATAAAATCTCTTGTTGTGGTAGAATACGTGGTTGATCCGATGGTTACGGTAATCTCTTTAGGCGCGTCGATCATTGTAGAAAGCCTGTCTGTTACGGTAACACCAGTTGCCCTGTTCGGCCCCTTATTGGTTACCGTAATCTTATAAGTTACATCCGATCCTGTTTTTATATCACCTTTGGTCAACAGCTCTTTGCTAATTACCAAATCAGCAGTTTTATCTACATTGATCGTCGCTTCCGGCCTGATAACCTTACCTGTCGGACTTGTCATTACGGCGGTGTTTTTTACGGCAACATAGCTGTTTACATCTGGTGCAACCTTCGCATCAAAAGTTAATACAGTACTCGAATTGGCCTGCATATTAATGGTCCATTTTAAGGTATTACCTGTAACGCTGCCATAGCCAGAAACCGAACCCGGAACGCAGGTTAAGCCTGCAGGGAGTTCATCTATAACGGTTACCCCGTTTAATGCGGCACCACCGGTATTTTTAACGGCTAACGAATAAGTTAGAACCTCATTGGCCTGTGCTTTTCCATCATTATTTCCTTTGCGGTCTGTAACCGATTTGCTTCCTTCCAGCACACCTTCGGTAGGGATTGAAACCGACGGATTTAATGGTATTGAAGTATTACCGGGATCGGTTACCGTAGCCGTATTCCTTACCGCTAAAACACCAGAAGGCAGTGTGCTGTTAACGGTTACTTTAAAGCTTACTGTTACCTGGCCGTTTGCCGGAACGGTTAAGTTATTCCAGTTTAAACTATCGCCTGTAAGCAATGCGCCCTTATCGGCACTTGCCGTAACATAAGTTGTATTTGCAGGAATCGGATCGACAATTTTAATTCCCGTACGGGCTATATTACCGCTGTTTTTAACCATGATGGTATACGTTAAAACTTCATTGGATTCTGCTTTACCGTTGTTATTGGCATCGGTAACCGTTTTAGTACTTGTAATTTTTGGCAATTCTAAAACAGTAGGATCATCATTATCCTCTTTTGTACCTGAAATATCCGAAATTTCGGTTCCGGCGGGCGTGTTTACCGTAAGTTTAGCCGTGTTGCTGACTGATCCCGTACTTTTCTCTGCCGGGCTGATTGTATACACCGCTGTGGCCACTGCTGTTCCACCCGGTGTTATACTTGCTGGTACAAATACCACAGTAGAAGAAATTTTTGGATCAACCAGTTTGAAATTATTTAATGTAACATTTCCGGTGTTTTTTGCGGTGAAGGTGTAGGTTACCGAGTTTCCATCTTCACTTAAAACACCTGTTTTAACCAAAGTTAAGCCCTTTGCTTCTTTAATTACAAACACAGTAGCGTCATCAGGTGCTAAAGTTGTTGGATCATCTGAAAGTTTGCTCAATGTACTGTTGTCTGCATATTTGCCAACCAGGCTGGCTTGATTGGCAAACCTGCCATAATCGATCTCTGATTGCGTTAGCGTGTGTTTTGCCAATATCATGGCTGTTTCTCCAGGTGCCAATTTGTTGATTACTGCTGGCGTAATACTGCCCGGATCTGCTCCTTTATCGGCTACAGCAATATCAGTTAAGGTAACATTACCCGTATTGGTTACCTGGATGTTATACTCGATCACTTTGACCGCTCCCGAGTTGTTGGCAATCATTTTGGTAAACTTAACCGATGGATCGGCAACGATTTTTGTAAATGTTGCATCATCAGCCGCAGGAGTTGAAGGATCATCAGAAACTTTAACAATTGTATTTCCAGCAGGATCTTGTACACTTGCGTTTATCTGATTGCTAAAACCAGCTGCATCTACATCACTCTGCTTTACAGTATGTTTTGCTGTAATATTAACAATATCCCCAGGTAATACCGAAGCAACTGTAGACGGAGTTAAGCTTCCGGCATCTGCATTGGCATCAGTTAACACAACACCAGACAAGGTTACATTTCCGGTATTCTTTAATATAATACTGTAATTAATTACGTCTCCGGCTTTTGTGGCGCCGTTGGTGGCTGTTTTTGTTAAGGTAAAACCCGGAGATCGCGTAAGCCTGGTTACCGTGGCATCATTTAGTGCAATAGTATTGGGATCATCTGATAACTGGCTCAAAGTATTGCCTTTATTATCGGTTAATTTTACCGAAGCCTGATTGGTGTAGGTTCCTTTATCGAGATCATTTTGTGTTAAAGTGTGTTTTGCAGTGACTTTAACATTTGCTCCAGGTGTTAAACCTGAAATAATGGCCGGTTTGATTGATCCTGCATCAACTCCGTCATCGCTTATTACAATGTTGCTTAAGCTAACACTTCCGGTATTTGTGAGGATAAAGCTATAATCAATCGCTTCGCCAACTTTTGTCCCTACAGTATTGGCTACTTTGGTAAAAGTAAATAATGGCGCATTTAAAATCGGTGTTTCGGTAGGATCATTGTTTCCGATACCAGTACCAGAAATATCGGTTACGGCATTACCTGCAGGGGTTTGGGCATTTGCTATAGCCGTATTACTTATCGATCCGGCATCTTTATCGCCCTGTGATAAAATATAAACCTCTTTATGGGTAAAACTTGCACCTACTGCCAATGTACCTGAGAACATTTTATTCAAGGCTAATTTCTGGTCAACCAATAGCACATCATTTAAAGCTACGTCACCAATGTTACTTATGGTAAAAGTATAGGTAACACTATTGCCATCCGCACTTAGGGCGCCTGTTTTTACTAAAGCTATTTTCCCTTTTAATATGTTTGTAGTAACTGTTGATTGGTTGTTTGTTTGATCAGGATCGTTTGTGGTTACCGCTGGACTTAACGAAACACTGTTCACTAAATCTGTTCCTGTAAACCCTGGTGCAACACGGCCGTTTACTGCTAAACTTACCTGTTTACCCATTGCTAAATCAGCACCAAGCGTAAAGGTATTGTTTGTGGCACTATATGTCCCCCCAATGGCATTATAAGTTATATTTTCCAGTCCTGCCGGAAGATTTTCCACCAGTCCGATAGATTGACCCTTTAATACAGCAGCCGGACCATTATTTTTAATTGTGATGGTATAAGATATATTTCCATTCACTTCTACCCCCGTAATATTGGCTGTTTTACTTACCTGAAGATCTGCGATCCAGTTTGGAATGGTTACGGTTACTATTGCTGAAGAAGACTTTGTTGCATCTAATTTATCTGTGATCTGATAAGTTAGAGAATAAACTCCAGGTAATGTCTCAGCAGCAACATTTACTTTTCCATTGGTTTCATTTATGGTAACATTTGGATTGGAAGTAGAAATTTGAGTGATGACGGCCGTAGCTGTTGTTGCTGTTGCAATTCCATTGTATTGGTCGTTAAGTAAAATATTTTCTATGGCAACCCCACCGGTAAATCCATTTGTTGTTCCGGCATCATTGTTTGCCAAAATTGTATTTGTACTTACTGTAATGCTTACGCTAGCGGTTTTAACCTGACCAGGGTTCAGTTTGTCCTCGATCTGATAAACCAGCGTGTAAGTTCCAGCAGGAGTATTTGGTGCAACGTTAACTTTTCCGGTCGCTATATCTAAGGTTACGTTTGGATTAGTTGTTGAAACCTGGCTGATTTTTACCTCGTTCAGTGTAACAGGGCTGCCGTTATAGGTATCGTTGGCCAGTACATTTTCTACAGCAGTACCGCCCGTAAAACCGTTTGCAGTTCCTGAATCTGCCGTAGCAGCTAGTGCAGGTGCACTTACCGTAACGGTTACGGTAGCTTGTTTTGTTTCACCAGGGTTCAATTTATCTTCGATCTGGTAAACCAGCGTGTAGGTTCCTGCAGGAGTATTTGGTGCAACATTAACTTTTCCGGTCGCTATATCCAAGGTTACGTTTGGATTAGTCGTTGAAACCTGGCTGATTTTTACCTCGTTCAGTGTAACAGGACTGCCGTTGTAAGTATCATTGGTCAGCACATTTTCTACAGCTGTGCCTCCGGTATAACCGTTTGCAGTTCCTGAATCGGCCATGGCAGCCATCGCAGGTGCACCTACCGTAACGGTTACGGTAGCTTGTTTTGTTTCACCAGGGTTCAGTTTATCTTCGATCTGGTAAACCAGCGTGTAGGTTCCTGCAGGAGTATTTGGTGCAACGTTAACTTTTCCGGTCGCTATATCTAAGGTAACGTTCGGATTAGTTGTTGAAACCTGGCTAATTTTTACCTCGTTCAGTGTAACAGGGCTGCCGTTGTAGGTATCATTGGTCAGCACATTTTCTACAGCTGTGCCTCCGGTATAACCGTTTGCAGTTCCTGAATCGGACATGGCAGCTAGTGCAGGTGTACCGACCGTAACGGTTACGGTAGCGGTTTTAACCTGACCAGGGTTCAGTTTGTCCTCGATCTGGTAAACCAAAGTATAGGTTCCTGCTGGGGTGTTTGCGGCAACATTAACTTTTCCGGTAGTTACATCCAAGGTTACGCTAGGATTAGTTGTTGAAATCTGGCTGATTTTTACCTCATTTAGTGTAGCAAGATTGCCGTTATAGGTATCGTTGGCCAGTACATTTTCTACAGCAGTGCCTCCGGTATAACCGTTTGCAGTGCCTGAATCTGCCATGGCAGCCATCGCAGGTGCACCGACCGTAACGGTTACAGTAGCGGTTTTAACCTGACCAGGGTTCAGTTTGTCCTCGATCTGGTAAACCAAGGTATAGGTTCCAGCAGGGGTGTTTGCGGCAACGTTAACTTTTCCGGTAGTTACATCCAGGGTTACGTTCGGATTAGTTGTTGAAACCTGGCTGATTTTTACCTCGTTCAGTGTAACAGGGTTACCATTGTAGGTATCGTTGGTCAGTACGTTTTCTACGGCTGTGCCACCTGTAAAGCCGTTTGCATTACCTGAATCGGCCATTGCAGCCATCGCAGGCGCACTTACCGTAACGGTTACGCTAGCGGTTTTAACCTGACCAAGGTTCAGTTTGTCCTCGATCTGGTACACCAAGGTATAGGTTCCTGCAGGGGTGTTAGGTGCAACGTTAACTTTTCCGGTAGTTACATCCAAGGTTACGTTCGGATTAGTTGTTGAAACCTGGCTGATTTTTACCTCGTTCAGTGTAACAGGGTTACCATTGTAGGTATCGTTGGTCAGTACGTTTTCTACGGCTGTGCCACCTGTAAAGCCGTTTGCATTACCTGAATCGGCCATGGCAGCTAGTGCTGGTGCACCTACCGTAACGGTTACGGTAGAGGTTTTAACCTGACCAGGGTTCAGTTTGTCCTCGATCTGGTAAACCAAGGTATAGGTTCCTGCTGGGGTGTTTGCGGCAACATTAACTTTTCCGGTAGTTACATCCAAGGTTACGCTAGGATTAGTTGTTGAAATCTGGCTGATTTTTACCTCATTTAGTGTAGCAAGATTGCCGTTATAGGTATCGTTGGCCAGTACATTTTCTACTGCCGCGCCTCCGGTATAACCGTTTGCAGTTCCTAAATCGGCCATGGCAGCTAGTGCAGGTGCACTTACCGTAACAGTTACGCTAGCGGTTTTAACCTGACCAGGGTTCAGTTTGTCCTCGATCTGGTAAACCAGCGTGTAAGTTCCTGCAGGAGTATTTGGTGCAACATTAACTTTTCCGGTCGTTACATCCAAGGTTACGTTCGGATTAGTTGTTGAAACCTGGCTTAATTTTACCTCGTTCAGTGTAACAGGATTGCCGTTGTAGGTATCGTTGACCAGTACGTTTTCTACAGCTGTGCCTCCGGTATAACCGTTTGCGGTTCCTGAATCTGCTATGGCAGCTAGTGCAGGTGCACCAACCGTAACAGTTACGGTAGCGGTTTTAACCTGACCAGGGTTCAGTTTGTCCTCGATCTGGTAAACCAAGGTATAGGTTCCAGCAGGGGTGTTTGCGGCAACGTTAACTTTTCCGGTCGCTATATCTAAGGTTACGTTTGGATTAGTTGTTGAAACCTGGCTGATTTTTACCTCGTTCAGTGTAACAGGGCTGCCGTTATAGGTATCGTTGGCC
>Ga0308165_1004962_pt1 | contig 12710 bp, 10 predicted proteins | sample PhyWR2_FD_201032 | JGI IMG/M metagenome (GOLD analysis project Ga0308165, IMG submission 201032) | Phyllosphere microbial communities from UC Gill Tract Community Farm, Albany, California, United States - DLSLW.R2 | ecosystem: Host-associated > Plants > Phyllosphere > Unclassified | place: USA...
CGAGATCACATCGCCGTCGCGAGCGGTCAGCGAGATACCTTTGAGTACCTCCAGCTCACCATAGCGTTTATGCAAGTTGCGGATTTCAAGCGCGGGCGTGGCCTCGGCCATGTGGGGTCCTCATTGTGTTCATTGCAATCCTGCTGTTGGGCCGCCTTCCTGGCGAGGCGCCAAGCTAGCATAGCGTCTTGATGGCAGCCAACAGCGTGGCCGGCGGTAAACAGGTGGTGTGCGGCAGGGTGTCGCATCGGCACAGCAGCGTGTCGCGCCATCAACAACCGAACATCCGTTTGAACCTGAAAAACTGCAGGCTTCGCGTAAAAAAGGGCGCGATGGTGCCAGCTTTGGTCGGGTGTTGGAAGGGTTAACCGGGCAAACGGTGCATATCAGCCCTTTTGTGGGGCGTCACGTACTTTTTGTGTGTGTTTATGGTGCGTTTATTCGTCTTGAATGTGAGTCGCACGGTAACGCTATAGCGGAATGCCATTGTTCTCAATGACTTGCGAGGCGTGTTGAAACTTCCTACAGCCCGCGTCAATCGCGGCGCTGTAACATTTTGGCGCAAATCTTGCGTAAAAAATAAAGAACGCCCTGTTGGTTTCTTTTCACGACAAAGATTCCGAGCCGGGCCGACCGTTTTCGCAATTCCTCGTAAAGGTGTGTCAATGAGTAGTACGCAAAGCTCCAATGACCTCGAACAGGGGCTCAAACCGCGTCACGTCACCATGCTGTCGATTGCCGGCGTTATCGGTGCCGGTTTGTTTGTCGGCTCCGGCCACGCGATTGCTGCCGCCGGCCCGGCCGTACTGTTGGCGTATGCCGCTGCGGGGACGCTGGTGGTGTTGGTGATGCGAATGCTGGCCGAAATGGCCGTGGCGTCGCCGGACACCGGTTCGTTCTCCACCTACGCTGACCGGGCGATCGGCCACTGGGCCGGTTTCACCATTGGCTGGTTGTACTGGTGGTTCTGGGTGTTGGTGATTCCGTTGGAAGCCAACGCTGCCGCGACCATCCTTCATGCCTGGTTTCCGGATATTGCGATCTGGGTCTTTACCCTGGTCATTACCCTGCTGCTGACAGCAACCAACCTGTTCAGCGTGAAGAACTACGGCGAGTTCGAGTTCTGGTTTGCGTTGATCAAGGTCGTGGCGATCGTGGGCTTCGTGATCCTCGGCCTGGCCGCTATTTTCGGGTTCCTGCCGACCAGCCAGGTCAGCGGTGTTTCCCACCTGTTCGACACCCAAGGCTTCATGCCCAACGGCATGGGCGCTGTGTTGGCTGCAATCCTGACCACCATGTTTTCGTTCATGGGCACTGAGATTGTCACCATCGCCGCCGCTGAGTCGAAGAACCCAGGCCAGCAAATTACCAAGGCAACCAACTCGGTGATCTGGCGGATTGGTTTGTTCTACCTGTTGTCGATCTTCATCGTGGTGTCCCTGGTGCCGTGGAACGATCCGACCCTGGCAGCCGTAGGTTCCTACCAGACCGTGCTGGAACGCATGGGCATCCCGAACGCCAAGCTGATCGTCGACCTGGTGGTATTGGTTGCCGTGACCAGCTGCTTGAACTCGGCGCTGTACACCGCTTCGCGCATGCTGTTCTCCCTGGGGCGTCGCGGTGATGCGCCAGCGGTGGCCCAGCGCACCAACAAGAGCGGCACGCCTTACTGGGCTGTGCTGTTGTCGACTGGCGCGGCATTCCTGGCGGTATTCGCCAACTACGTGGCCCCGGCGGCAGTGTTCGAATTCCTGCTGGCCAGCTCCGGCGCCATTGCGCTGCTGGTGTACCTGGTGATCGCCGTGTCGCAACTGCGCATGCGCCAGAAACGCACGGCGGCGGGCGAGAAGATTGTCTTCAAGATGTGGCTGTTCCCGGGCCTGACCTACGCAGTGATGGTGTTCATCGTGGGTACGCTGACCATCATGCTGTTCCAGGAAGCGCACCGTATCGAGATCATTGCGACTGGGGTGCTGAGCTTGCTGGTGGTGGCGGCGGGGCTGTTTGTGTCGAGCCGTCGCAAGACACAGAGAGCGGGTGCGGCAGTACTGAGCTAAACATTGTGGGAGCCGGGCTTGCCCGCGATGACGGACTGACAATCGATATCTTCGTTGGCTGACACACCGTCATCGCGGGCAAGCCCGGCTCCCACATTTTGTCCGGTGTCAGTCCTGGGAGTTGGTCAGCGCTTGGGATGCTGCGAGGTAATCCGCCTGGAACTGCGGCGACTCGATCCACGCCAGGGCCGCGGCTTCATCATCGGTATCTGTAGCCCACTGCCGATACTCGATCAGCGCCGCCAGGATAAAATCGGTGGCTTCTTCTTCGCCTTCCTGTTCCAGCACCAGTGCCAGCAACGGGTGGGCCAAGAACACGGCGCACAAGGCCTGTTGGCTGGTTTCGCCAGCGGTGCGCATCTCTACGAACAGCTCGGTCAAATCCACTGACTCAAGGTCAATGCGACTGTCGTCGCCGGCAAACGCGTCCGGCTTGGTCGCTACGGCACGCTGGGTACGGTTCTGCTTGGCCTTGGCCTTTGCCCGGTGGGCACGTTTTTGTTGCTTGTTCGGCGAGGCCATGGGCTCAGCGTCCTAGGTTTCGGATCGGGATGGGGTATTGAAGCGCAGGTTGAGGGAAATCCCAAGGGTATCTGCAGCCAATTGGCCGGTTTGAAGCCACGCCAATGCAATCGGCCACAGCCGATCCTGATACTCGCTGCGAAAAAATGCGAAATGTCCGACTTCCTTTTCGCCTATGTCTTCAGGCGCGATCCGCAGATGAGTGCGCGCACTGCTGTCGAAGTAATCCAATAGTCGCTCGATGGCAGCTACCGTTCCGAAGGGGTCGTCGGTGATGCTGATAGCCAGTATCTGCGCCTTCACACGACTGAATGGCAACTTACCCAAGGCTCGTCCGCTGGGGCGTGTTTCGTACCTGGGCGTCGGGGTGCTCCAATCCCGCACCACGCCCGCTGGAGTGTCTTCCAGCCAGCCCAGGCGCTTGCCGGGAAAGTGCCCGCACAGCTTGGTCAATAACGGCATCACCACATGCCACTTGGCGAACATTCGCCAGCGCACGTCCGCCGCGTAATCGCGCCAGTACGCAAACTGCGCGCCTACGGTCACCATTCGCCGAATGACCGCCCCCGATGCCCCGAGCCCTGCCGCGCAGCCACCGAAGCTATGGCCGACGACATCAATCGGCTGTCCCGGAAACTCCCGTTGCGCGCGCTTCAGCATTGCCTCGAAATCCAGCGCGCCCCAATCCGACCATGAGGCCTTGAAGCCACGCAATGAGCCATTGCGGGATTCGCCGATGCCACGGTAGTCGTAGGTGATGACGTCAACGCCGTTGGCGAACAGGTAGTCGGCAAAGCGCGCGTAGTGGCGGCAGCGGACGGAGGTGGCGGCGTTGATGATGACGACCGGGCGCTCAAGGTCGGTGCGCGGGTGGTGCCAGGTGAAGCCGCCCAGGACGTAGCCGTCGGCGGCAGGTTCCTGGAAAGCTTCCGGAGTGGGGCGGGTTGGGCGGTTCATGGGACTGCCGGGTCCTTGCGCCTTGGGTAAGGGCATGCTGGCTCACGCGCTTTTTTATAAGACGCCGAACTTAACAAATTTCGGGCATTGTGATTGCGAAGATTGTCGGGATGCTCGACCTTTCCCCCTCCAGATGCTTAGGCTGACGGCCTTTCGATCAATCTGGGCCAGCCTCATGACTCGCGACGTCCTCGAACACAACCAAATTCCGGTCTACTTCGCAGCCGTTCTGCTGGCGGTCGGCTTCGGTCTGTTCGCGCCCTCATTCGCCCAGGGCCTCAACGCGTTTGTCACCCCTGCCATCGCGGTGCTGATGTACGCAATGTTCCTGCAAATCCCCTTTCTGGACGTGCGCCAAAGCCTGAGCAACAAACGCTTTTTGTCGGCATTGCTGCTCGCCAACTTCATCCTCATTCCGTTACTGGTATGGGCATTGACTCAAAGCCTGGCAGGACGCCCGGCCCTGCTGGTTGGGGCGTTGCTGGTATTGCTGACCCCGTGCATCGACTACGTGGTGGTGTTTACCCATATCGGCAAGGGCGATTCACGGCTGATGCTGGCGGCGACGCCGGTGTTGTTGTTGCTTCAGTTGGCGCTGTTGCCGATCTATTTGAGCGTGATGCTCGGGACACAGTCCGCGGTGGTGGTGGAGGTGGGGCCGTTTATCGAGGCTTTCTTCCTGCTGATCGTGGTGCCGATGGTTCTGGCCGTACTCACGACTTCTCTGGCACGGCAATCATCGCTCGTCAGTGCTTGGAACGTCGCCTGGGCGTGGATGCCGGTGCCGGCGATGGCGCTGGTGCTGTTTGTGGTGATCGGCTCGCAAATCATCTCGGTGGTGCGGGATATCAACCTGCTGCTGCCGGTGATCCCGGTGTACATCGGTTTCCTGTTGCTGGCGCCATTGATGGGGGCGCTGGCATCGCGGCTGTTTGCGCTGCCCGCGGTGACGGCCAGGGCGGTGACGTTCAGCGCGTCGACGCGCAATTCGCTGGTGGTGTTGCCCTTGGCGCTGGCGCTGCCGGAGGACGTGCGTGGGTTGGCAGCGACGGCCGTGATCCTGCAAACCTTGGTCGAATTGGTTGGCGAGTTGATTTATGTACGGCTGATTCCGAAATGGGTGTGGCCCGTGGGTCGGTAAAAACGGGAATGTTCAGGTCCGTTCAGGCGCTATTCAGCAGGGCAGTCGGCACCATAAGTCGGCGCCCCTTACCTGACAGGTCAACCGATGGATCACCGCAACCGTTTTCGCCTGGAGTCCCTAGGCATCTTCCTGTTTGCAATGCTGCTTTTTACCCTGGGTATCTGGGATCAGCAGCCCCAGGGATTTGACGGACGCTGGGCGCTGTTCCTGCAAGAAATGTTTCGCCATGGCGCGAGCCTTTTCCCGACCACCTACGGCCAGCCCTACGCGGATTACCCAGGCACCGCGACGTTCTTCAGCTTTGTGTTTGCCCGACTCTTTGGCGCGCCCAACCATCTGGCCAATGTGCTGCCCACCGCCCTGGCTTCCGCGGGCGTGGTTACCTTGATTTATCGGTTGCTGGTCCCGGCGAATCGCCAGTGGGCGCTGCTCACTGTGCTGTTGACCCTGCTTACCACTCAACTGCTCGAAAAATCCCGCTCGGTCTGCCTGGATCAGATGGTGGCGTTGTTGTGTGTAGGAAGTTTTTACCTGTTGCACAGTGGCGGGCGTTGGAGGCGGCTTGCGGTGTTTCCGTTGTTCATCCTGGGCTTTGCGATACGCGGGCCGCTGGGGTTGATCGAAGTCTGTGGCGTGGTCTGCGTGTACTGGGCGTTGGGCAAGCCTGGGGAACGTGTGAAACAGGTGCTGATTCACGGCGCTGTTGGCCTAGTGCTGCTGGCAATCTGTTGGTGGTTGCTGATGAAGTTGGCGCGCATCAGTGGGGGTGACGCCTTTGCCGACGAGGTCTTCAGGATGCAGGTAGGCGGCCGTCTCGATGAAACCGGCGAGCCGTTCTATTTCTACTTCCAATTGAGCCTGTACCGCTATTTCCCGGTGGTGCCATTGGCGCTGGCCACAATGATTGCGCTGCGTCATCGCTGGTCCGAGCGGTTCGAAGGTGACCTGCAATGGGTGGCACGACTCGGCGCCTGCGGCTTGATGATCTTGCTCGGGCTGTCGGTGCCGCACTTCAAGCGTGCGTATTACGTCCTGCCCATGGTGCCGATGTTTGCGGCTGTCGCGGCCTATGGGTTGCTTCAGGCGCCAGGTTGGCTCTCGGGCGTGCGCCGATGCTACGAAGGGCTGATCGTGGCGCTGCCGGCGTTGTGCGTGGTTGTAGTCTTTGTCTGTCGGCATGGGTGGCAAAAGCAGGGTTACTGGCCCGACGTTTCGCTGCCGTTGCTGATTGGCGTGTTGGCGGTGTTGCAAGTCGCAGCGCTGATCGCCTGGCGGCGAGTGGGGCGGTTGGTGTGGCTCAGCCTGATCGCATTGATGGCGCAATGGTTGCTATTGGTGACGGTAGTGGAGCCGGCCAAGGACCTGCAATTCGATACCCGCAAGTTTGTGGGTCAGGTCGAAGCGATGCGTGCCACGGCGCCTGGGCCGCTGGTGTTTATCAACCTGGGCCGGGACACTTGGGCGGTGCGCTACATGATGAACCTGAATCACGATGAGCAGCCGGTATTTATCGGCAGGGCAGAGCTTGATCAGCTAGAGGGAGTGCCCCGGCCTGCGTGGGTGATTGTGGCGCGCAAGGAAACGGCATTGCTCAAAGGGACGGCGCTGGAGCATCAGCATGCGGTATTCAGTGGGCGGTTGAATGACAATCCATTGATGGTGTTTTTGCTCAACTGAAAGGCGGTGGGTTGCGTACTGTCACTTCATCTTCGGTCCCGATAAAGACAGTATTCAGTGATGCGTTCGGCTACTGTGGCCTGCGCAAAATACACTGACGCACTTTTTCAAGGATTGAAATGAAAGCCCTATTGCTTGTGTTATCCACCGTCGCCCTGCTGTACGGCTGCACCACGCCGCTCACGTCCGACATGTCTAGCCCGTCGATTGCCGACACCAAAACCGTGGTGTTCGGCGGTAAAGCGTTCGTTCTCAAATTTCAGAAACCGGGCTTGTGGGAGTATTTCCCGGCAGAGGAAAGCATCGATGCCTGGAATGAAATGCTGGACTTCACCGTCGTGCCTCGGGAGATGAACCGCTTCAAACCCCTCGACCTCGCCAAGCGGGCCATCCAGCTTCACCAGCAAGAAAACCCGAACATGCCTGCGATCCTGCTGACCGACTATAAAACCGGAATCGATTATTCGATGATGTTTTATCCCACCTCATTGCGTAAAGACGGGCAATTCTCGGAAATCAGTTATTTCAAGTATTACAGGGATGGCACTACCGGGCAGACCATCATCTTTCACTTTGCCAGGAACATTCCAAGACCGAACGAGCCCTCGCAAAGCGCAATAGAAACGGGCCGGGAAATAGTGCCGCTGATAGAGGCGTTCCCGCTGTATCGGCCGTAATGCCGTTGAACGCACAGCACCGATCGATTCGCCGGCGGTGCTTGCCGGAAAAGCGTCTATAGGATTTGTATTTTGAAGGGTGGCGAGGGCCGTAAACGAAAAAACCCCTGAGACCTTTCGGAATCAGGGGTTTCGGTATTTTGGTGCCCAGAGACGGAATCGAACCGCCGACACGGGGATTTTCAATCCCCTGCTCTACCGACTGAGCTATCTGGGCAACGGGGCGCATTAAACGGGTTTTTCAGGGGGTCGTCAAGCAAGTTTTCAAAAAAAATTTAATTATTACCGTCGCTTACGTTCCGACCCCGATGCAATGGGGTTATTCAGCTGGCGGCACGTAGCCTTCAGCCTTGGCGTAATCTTCGCCCGAGAAGTACTTGTCCATTTCGCCCTGCAGGTATTTGCGATCCTCGGCGTTCATCATGTTCAGGCGCTTTTCGTTGATCAGCAGGGTCTGGTGTTTCTGCCAGTCGGCCCAGGCCTTGGCCGAGACGTGGTCGAAAATATCCTGGCCCTTGGCGCCCGGGAATGGAGCGCGCTCCAGGGCGGGCAATTCTTCTTTGTACTTGCGGCACATGATGGTGCGGGTCATGAGGACTCTCCTGCGTTCAATACGGCGGCCGCGCGTTCGAGCAAGGTTTTGACCGGGGCGGCAAGGCCCAGGCGCGGCGGGGTGGCGAGGTTATACCAGAGCCAGTCGGCCTCGGCCACGTGATGGCCGGCTTCCTGGACCTGGACCAGCCAGGGTTCGATGGACAACTGAAAGTGGCTGAAGGTGTGCACCAGGCTGGGCAGCGCCTGTTGCGCACCCAGTTCCAGCGAATGCTGCGAAGCCAGGTGCGGCAGGTCATCGAGGTCATCGAGTTCCGGCAGGCTCCAGAGCCCGCCCCACAAGCCCGTGGAAGGGCGACGATAAAGCAGGATCGCGCCTTCTTCGTTGGCGAGCATCGGCATCAACGTGCGCTTCTGTGGCACGGCTTTGCGCGGCTTGGGGATGGGGTAACGGGTTTCGAGGCCAAGCATATGCGCTTCGCAGCCCTTCTCCAGCGGGCACAGCAGGCAACTGGGCTTGCTGCGGGTGCAGAGCGTGGCGCCGAGGTCCATCATCGCCTGGGTATAGGCATTGACGCGATCCTGGGGCGTGAAGCGCTCGGCGGCGGCCCACAGTTGTTTCGCGACCTTCGGCTCGCCAGGGTAGCCTTCCTGGGCGGTAAATCGCGCCAGCACTCGCTTGACGTTGCCGTCGAGGATCGGCGCACGCAGTCCCATGCTGATGCTGGCAATGGCGCCGGCGGTCGACAGGCCAATCCCCGGCAGTTCGACCAGTTTTTCCACATCACGCGGAAATTCGCCGCCGTACTCGGCAACGACGATCTTCGCGGTCTTCTGCAAGTTGCGCGCGCGGGTGTAGTAACCCAGGCCGGTCCACAGGTGCAGCACTTCGTCTTCCGGCGCGGCGGCCAAGGCTTCGACGGTCGGCAAGGACGCCATGAACCGGTCGAAGTAATTCAGTACCGTGCTGACCTGGGTTTGCTGCAGCATGATTTCCGAGACCCACACCCGATACGGTGTGATGCCCTGTTGCCAGGGCAGGTCATGGCGACCGTGGCGGTCGAACCAGTCCAGCACCGCCGTTGAAAACTGCTCGGCTCTCATCGCTTGAACAGCCCCTTCAGTGCGTTTTTCAGTTCAGGGCTGACTTTGTCGCCAAGTTTCTCGTCGATTTTTTCGCTGATCTTGTCGCCAGCCAGTTTGCTCGCAACCTGTCCCATGCGTTCGTTATCAAGACGGCAGGCCTTGGCCCCCAGCTCCAGTGGGCCACGGCAACGCAGCGGCCACTCGATGCCGACAAACTTGTCGCCGACCTGGCAGGCGGGATCCGGCATGGCACTGGTGTCGCCCTCGACGATGATGCCGACCCGGTAATCCATGCCCAGGACGCGCAGGTCAATGTCACCGTCGCCGTTAACCGTCATGCCCGGGATGCGCACCTTCAGGTCCGGGTTGCTGGCCACCCCATTACGGAAGGTCAGGTTGCCCTTGAGTTCCTGGAAGGGGGTGTCCTTGCCGCGTGGTTCGCCGCTGAGGGACTTGCGGTTGAGGGTGGCGATGCCTTTGCACAGTTGCTGCTCCAGGTTGGCATTGAGCAGCACACCGTTGTTGATGACGAAACTGGCGTTGCCGTTGAGGGTGTCGATCAGGGCTTTCTGGCTGTTACCGGTGCCGGTCACATTGCTGTTGAGCGTGACCAGGCCCTTGACTGGCGGGTTCTTGCCCTGGCTTTCGAGGATTTTTTCCGCTGGCACTTTGCTGATGTTGGTCTGCAGGTTCAGGGTCGGCACGTCAGGGCGCACATCGAGGATGCCCTTGGCCTCAAAGTTGCCGTCGTACAGGTCGCCGCGCAGGTTTTGCAGGGTCAAAAGTCCTTCTTTGCCATTGGCCTTGAGCACGGCGTTCTGGATTGGCAGCTTTTCCAGGGTGAGTTGGCCAAACGTCAGGTCGGCGTCAACGTCGAGTTTGCGCAGGCGCTCAACCGGTAGCAGTCGATCCGTGCTCCAGGCTTGCTTGGTGGGTTTGTCCGGCAGCGGTGTGCTGCCGCTGCCGGCGAGGGCATCGGCTTCGGTGCTGGCCACTTCGGCCTGGCGCACTTGCTTGGCGCTGTTGGCTTCGGCGGATTTAGGCGGCAGATAGCGGTCGACGTTGAACGTGTCGGCCTTGAGCACTGCGCGCAGCGATTGCTTGGCGAAATCCTCGACGGCAATGCGCCCGCTGAAGGTGCTGTCGTCGATTTTCAGGTTGATGTTGTCCAGCGACAGGCTGGTCGGTGTGGCGGCAACGCGGCTCACCAGTTCGACTTTGCTCAGGCTGCCCTCGGCCATGGCCGGCAGTTGCTGGCCAATACTGTCGACGAACTTCGCCAGGTCCAGTTGCGCAATCGAAACGCCGCCATTGATTTGCGGGGTCTTGTCGAGGTCGTTGACCTTCAGCTCCCCCAAGGCGCGCAGTTGATTGGCGGAAATCTTGATGCCTGTCCATTCGGCGACGTTCGCTGCTTTATCCAGCAGCAATTGCCCTTGGGCGGCGAAGGTCACGGTCTTGCCCTGTAGCGGGTCGCCAGCGACTTCGCCGGACAGCTTCATGTCTTCGAATTTGTAGCGTTGCAGTGCGCGTTCAAAGCGCAGCTCGCCATTGAGTTCTGTGCGCACCCGCAGAACGGGTTGATTGCTGCCGAGGAAGGCGGTGAGCTTGACCGGAATATTGGTGGAGTCATGAACGGGGCCGGTGCTCAGCTGGATGCTTTCGGCGCTGAACTGCTTGCCGGTCTGTTCGTCGCTGTATTCGACGCGGGCGTTGTTGACGGTCAGGCTGTCGATGTCCAGGCGAATCGGCTGCGCCGGTTTTTCCGGTTGGGCCGTGGTCGGTTGCGCGGGTGGAGTTTCGCCCGTAGGTGCGGCAGGCGTGGTCGTACTGGCGGTTGCCGGGACCTTGCCGATGTCTTCCCAGTTGCCGTGGCCGTCCTTGTCGCGGTTCAGGCGCAGGTTCAGGCCTTCGACCCGCACGTCACTCATCTGCACTTCACGACGCAGCAACGGCAAGACGCGCACCGACAGGCCGAGCATCTGCAGGTCGGCGAAAGGCTCGGTGGGTTTGGCCAGGGTTGCGACGCTGGCATCGTGCAATTCCAGGCCAAGCCAAGGGAACAGACTCCAGCCAATGTCGCCATTGAGCGTCAGCTCGATGTGGGCCTTGTTGCGGGCAATCTGGCGAATTTCGTCTTTATAGTCGTTGGGATCGAAGAGGTGGGTCAGGGCAAAGCCCAGCGCCACAATGATCAGCAACAGCCCGAGAAGTACCAGACCCAGGATTTTGCCGAACGCTTTCATGGGCGAGTCCTTGTATTAGTCGAATTCGAATTTAGCCGGGGAGTATAGCGCTCCAAAGTGGACGACCGGTCATCGATCAATCCGGCGACACATCCAGCGGCACTTTCAGTTTGGCAGCCAGCGCCTGGGCTTCAAGGTGCCCGGCGGGTGCCAGCAGGCGTAATGCCGCACCCGATTGCGACGCCATTTTCTGCGCTTCGTTCACCAGTCGTTCGGCCACTCCGCGGCGGCGGGTCACTTTTCGCACGCAAAGTTGTGAGAGCTTCCAGACCTCCCCATGTCTCTGCAGGCGTGCCGCGCCCAACAGTCGGTCGTTGAAACGACCGCCGATCAGCGAGCCGTCCTTGAGGCAGCTTTCGATGAGTTGCACATCATCGGCAAACGGGGCGAACAGCCACTCTGGCGCGTCGCGATAGATCTTCTGCAGATCCTGCTGATCCTGGGCGGTGGCCTGTTTCAGCGACTCGATGATGATCGGCATGACGGTTCCTTGAGAGGTACGAAAACAGATGACTTTGCAAAAGTGATATCAGATTGCTTTTTCTGTCACGCGCAAATGTTACCCTCTGCGGGTTCGTCCGTCCTTCTGCGACCCCATGTCGCACCAAAATGGAGCTTCACCCCGCAAAATAACAGTCATGCGTGCGCATAAAGGCTGGGGGTGAGGAGTGGCTGGCGAACCATTCTAATAATTGGGGGATACCTAATGAGCACTAGCACCACGGCGGACGGCTATAGCGCCGACAAGCCCTCGTTCCTGTCCAAGGAACGCATTATCGCCAAGCCCGGTTTCAACCGTTGGCTGGTACCACCGGCCGCTCTGGCCATCCACCTTTGCATCGGCATGGCCTATGGTTTCTCGGTGTTTTGGCTGCCGCTGTCCAAAGCACTGGGCGTCACCAAGGCTGTAGCCTGCGAACCTGACATGAGCTTCATCGCGCAGGTTTTCTCTTCGCAATGCGACTGGCCGATCTCGATGCTCGGCTGGATCTACACCCTGTTCTTCATCTTCCTGGGCTGCTCTGCAGCGATCTGGGGTGGCTGGCTGGAGCACGCCGGTCCACGCAAGGCGGGCGTTGTTTCCGCACTGTGCTGGTGCGGCGGCCTGCTGATTTCGGCGCTGGGCGTATACACGCACCAGATCTGGCTGATGTGGATCGGTTCCGGGGTCATTGGTGGTATCGGTCTGGGCCTGGGCTACATCTCGCCGGTGTCGACCCTGATCAAGTGGTTCCCGGACAAACGAGGCATGGCGACCGGTATGGCCATCATGGGCTTCGGTGGTGGTGCGATGGTCGGTGCGCCACTGGCTGCCGCCCTGATGGGCCACTTCGCTTCGCCAACCAGCGTGGGCGTGTGGCAGAGCTTTTTGGTGATGGCTGCGATCTACTTCGTGTTCATGATCGGTGGCGCGCTGTCCTATCGAGTTCCGCCAACCGGCTGGAAGCCTGAGGGCTGGACCGCGCCGGCAAAAAAAGCCTCGAACGCGATGATCACCCATCGTCACGTGCACGTGAATGTGGCGTGGAAAACCCCGCAATTCCGTCTGGTCTGGCTGGTGCTGTGCCTGAACGTTTCGGCGGGTATCGGCATCCTGGGCATGGCGTCGCCACTGTTGCAGGAAGTGTTCGGCGGCAAGCTGCTAGGCAATGACCTGCCGTTCGGCCAACTGGACGCGGGTCAACTGGCCTCGATCGCGGCCATCGCTGCCGGTTTCACGGGTCTGCTGAGCCTGTTCAACATCGGCGGCCGCTTCTTCTGGGCATCGTTCTCGGACTACCTGGGTCGCAAA
>Ga0308165_1004964_pt1 | contig 12703 bp, 11 predicted proteins | sample PhyWR2_FD_201032 | JGI IMG/M metagenome (GOLD analysis project Ga0308165, IMG submission 201032) | Phyllosphere microbial communities from UC Gill Tract Community Farm, Albany, California, United States - DLSLW.R2 | ecosystem: Host-associated > Plants > Phyllosphere > Unclassified | place: USA...
ATGAGCGCAGCAAAACTTGGCCTGTTTCCCGGCATGGCGCTAACAGATGCGCGCGCCCGCATTGAAAGACTTGAAGTTGTCGCAGCAGCCCCGGAGCAGGATGCTATATTGCTTAAGCGTCTTGCCTTTTGGTGTGAACGCTACACCCCTCTGATAGCCTTCGACCAGCCGCATGGGCTGATGCTCGACATTACGGGCTGTGCGCATCTGTTTGGCGGACTTTGTGCCATGCGCGCGGATATTGTTCAGCGTCTTGAGCGCACTGGACTTGGTGTGCAGGCAGCCATTGCCGATAACAGCTTTGCCGCAAGGCTTCTGGCACGCGGCACCAAAGGTGGCGTTTTTAGCAGGCTGGATAGTGATCAGTTGGTGCCCCGCCTGCCACTTTCATCCCTTGAACTGACAGAGGCTGCGGAAACGGGTCTCAAACGCGCCGGTCTGAAACAGATCAGCGATGTGATGAGCCTTCCCCGTGCGGCTCTCACCGCCCGCTTTGGGAGTGATCTTGCAACAAAGCTCGACTGGCTATCGCGCAATGAACGTGCACCAATTTCGCCCTTGCGTATCATGCCGCTTCGCATCACTGAACGCCGCTTGTCAGAACCTGTATCGGTGATGGAACTGGTCGAGCGTATTTTACAGGAGCTGGCACAGGAGTTATTCGCCCTTCTTGAGACCGAGGGCAAAGGCGTAGTCTTGCTTGAAGCGAGCTTTTTCCGCGTCGATGGTAAGGTGCGCCATATTCGCATTGAAACCGGCCAGCCGCTGCGTGAAGACAGGGTTTTTATGCGTCTTATGCGTGAACGGCTCAATGCACTGACTGATCCGCTTGATGCCGGTTTTGGTTTCGACATAATCCGCCTTGCGGCATTGCGCAGTGGCAGAATTGCGCAGCATCAGACCGGGCTCGACCAGAACGAGGAAGACAGAGCAGGCTTTAGCCAGCTAATCGACCGGCTCTCAGCGCGGCTGGGGGCAAAGCGCGTGCTCATCTCCTTTGCGCGCGATACACATATGCCAGAACGGGCTTTCGGACTTCGTTCGGCCATGCAGGGAAATCCGAAAGACGCAACCGATTATGCAAATGGCAAAACACTTGCAGGTGATCCCCCGGCACGCCCGATAAAGCTGTTTCGTCCGCCGCAGCCAATCGAATCTATTGCGGAAGTACCTGATAGCCCGCCTTCGTTTTTCGTATGGCGGCGTGTGCGCCATCATGTGCGCCTTGCCGAAGGGCCGGAACGGATCGAGCCGGAATGGTGGCTCGCGATCGGCCATGACGTGCCGGATTTGCGCGACTATTATCGGGTCGAGGACGACAACGGACAGCGCTTCTGGATTTTCCGTGAAGGGCTTTATCACGGTGCGAATTACCCGCGCTGGTTTTTACATGGGCTGTTCGCGTGATGGCCGATTTTTATGAAATGGCTGCGGCCAGCAATTTTTCCTTCTTGAGCGGAGCCTCACATCCGCATGAACTGGTGTTACAGGCGCATGCACTCGGCCTTTCCGGCATCGGCATTGCTGACCGCAACACACTGTCAGGTGTGGTGCGGGCGCATGCCGCATGGAAGGATATTCGGGAGACATGCGACTTCCGGCTGTTCATCGGCTGCCGCCTTTCTTTCATAGACGGCACACCGGATATGGTTGTCTATCCACGGGATCGCCCAGCCTATGGGCAATTATGCCAATTGCTAACAACGGGAAAACACCGCGCGCTTACCAAGGGAGAATGTCATCTCGAATGGTCTGATCTGCTGTTTCGTGCGCGGCAGTTCCAGATTGCCGTCTTTGCCCCGGAAGAAGACGAGTCTGATTTTGCAATACAGCTGAAGGAAATAGCAAAAGCTGCACCCGGTTGCGTCTGGCTGGCAATGACCATGCCGCATCAGGGCCATGATGGACGTCGTGCGGAACGCATTGCGCGTTTTGCGACAGAAGCAAATGTGCCCCTGCTCGCCACCAATGATGTGCTTTATCATCATACTGATCGGCGCGCTTTGCAGGATGTGCTGACAGCAACACGTCATCACAGCACAGTTTTTGCAGCCGGTCGACTGCTTAAAAAGAACGCCGAGAGGCATCTGAAACCGCCACAGGAGATGGTTCGGCTGTTTCGCGACTATCCGCAATCCGTCAAAGCGACCGCCGATTTTATCGCGCCCATCACATTCCGGCTCGATGAGTTGAAATATGACTATCCCGATGAACCGGTGCCGCCCGGCAAGACACCGCAGCAGCATTTGCATGATCTGGCATGGGAAGGTGCTGCCGCTCATTTTGGTGCAGGCACAATTCCTGCCAAAGTTCAGGCACTCATCAACAAGGAGCTCGCGCTGATTGAACAGCTCCAGTATGCCGCCTATTTTCTGACTGTCTATGACATTGTCCGCTATGCCCGATCAAAGGGGATACTCTGTCAGGGGCGCGGTTCAGCCGCCAATTCCGTTGTGTGTTTCTGCCTTGGCATAACGGGTGTTGACCCGACAGAAGTCGATCTTCTGTTTGAGCGTTTCCTTTCTGTGGAGCGCAAAGAACCGCCGGATATAGACGTCGATTTCGAGCATGAGCGGCGCGAAGAGGTGATGCAATATATCTATGAGCGCTATTCTACGGATCGCGCGGCGATTGTCGCCACCGTCATCAGTTATCGTTCCCGTAGTGCTATCCGCGATGTCGGCAAAGCGCTTGGGCTAACGGAGGATGTGACAGCAGCGCTTGCCAATACCGTATGGGGCATATCGGGCGGCGGCATCGACAAGCAACATATCCGGCAAGCGGGTCTTGATCCCGACAATCCCATCATCCGACGCGCTGTTGAACTGGTGCTGGAACTGATCGGCTTCCCTCGCCACCTGTCACAGCATGTCGGCGGCTTTGTGCTCACCCGTGATCGGCTGGACGAAACCGTACCCATCGGTCCGGCTGCAATGGACAAGCGCTATTTTATCGAATGGGACAAGGACGATATTGATGAAGTGGGGCTGATGAAGGTCGATGTACTTTCACTGGGCATGCTCACTTGCATCCGCAAAGCGTTTGATCTCATTCACCTGCACAAGCCGCATCTCTATAACGGCAGAAAGCTGACACTCGCCACTTTGGAGCGAGAGGATGAGGTCGTCTACGACATGCTTTGTAAGGGTGATTCGCTTGGGGTGTTTCAGGTTGAAAGCCGTGCACAGATGAACATGCTGCCGCGGCTGCGTCCGCGAAAATATTACGACCTTGTCATTCAGGTGGCCATTGTACGTCCCGGCCCTATTCAGGGAGATATGGTGCATCCCTATCTGCGAAATAGAAAAAATCCAGAGAATGTAATCTACCCCGCTCCTTCACCGGAGCATGGTGAGCCGGATGAGCTGAAAAACATTCTGGAAAAGACCAAAGGCGTGCCGCTGTTTCAGGAACAGGCCATGCGCATTGCCATTGAAGCAGCCAGATTTACGCCCGATGAAGCCAATCTGTTGCGCCGCGCCATGGCGACATTCCGCAAGATGGGTACCATCCACACCATGGAAAAAAAGATGATCGATGGCATGGTCAACCGTGGCTATGATAGAATCTTTGCCGAAAACTGCTTCAACCAGATCAAGGGGTTTGGTGAATATGGCTTTCCGGAAAGCCATGCGGCGAGTTTCGCGCATCTTGTCTATATTTCGGCATGGATCAAATGCCATCACCCAGACATATTCGCAGCAGCGCTGCTCAATTCGCAACCGATGGGGTTTTATGCACCCGCCCAGATCGTGCGCGATGCGCGCGACCATAAAGTCATCGTACGGCCAGTGGACGTAAATTTTAGCCAGTGGGATAATATTCTGGAGGATACGCCCGATCCAAATCTGCTGGCGCTGCGGCTTGGTTTCCGTCAGATTGATGGATTTTCCCGTGACGCCAGCAATCTCCTTATTGCCGGTCAGCACGAGCCTTACAGGAGCATTGAGGACATGCATCGACGCTTGCGGCTCGATCGACATGCTTTCACGCTTCTTGCCGATGCCGACGCTTTCGGCTCGATCGATATGGATCGCCGCGCCGCTTTATGGGCTGTGCGTCGCCTGCCCAATGATGAAACGCTTCCACTGTTTCGCGCTGCCGCAACCAGCGAACTGGCAGAAGAACCGCATACAAAACTCCCTGCAATGGCAGCATCCGAACATGTGATTGCCGATTATGAGACAACGCGGCTCTCGCTCAAGGGGCATCCCCTGCAATATCTGCGTGAAGAACTTATGTCAGAAGGCTTTTCCACCTGTCGTTCCATACAGGAAGGGGCAAACGGTCGTCGCATGAAAGTGGCGGGTGTTGTGACTGTGCGTCAACGCCCCGGCAGCGCCAAGGGGGTAGTGTTCCTCACCATCGAAGACGAAACCGACATTGCCAATATTGTCGTCTGGCCGAAAATCATGAAAGCATTTCGCCGTGAGGTGATGGGCGCACGGCTGATCCTTATTGATGGACAGCTTCAGCGCAGTCCCGAAGGCGTTGTGCATCTGGTAGCGTCAAAGCTTGAAGACCGTTCAGCCGTCCTTATCGAAATGAGCGGCCGCGAGCCGCACCGGCTCATTACGCCATCACAGACAACGGCCCGCCATCCAAGGAATGTGAAGATTATGCCGAACTCACGCGACTTTCACTAGAGCGTGTCGCGCTTAATCATATCTACTGTGCTCGCTCTATCCGTTTGTTTTTACGCATTATCCCGCGCAAAACCGCTTCGCACTTTTGCTGAAAATACTCTAATTCCAAGCACCAACAAAAAACACAGCACAATAATGCAGTGTCGCACCGACAACGACAAAGCCGTGCCAAATCGCATTCTGAAAGCGCAGGCGTTCCCATACATGGAAAATCACGCCGAGCGAATAGACCATACCACCCGCTGCAATCAGCCAGAACACGGCCATCGGCAGCGACTGCACCATCGTGTCATAGACCATGACACCGCTCCAGCCGAGCGCCAGATAAAGCAGGATCGACAGCCGGTCAAAGCGGCCCGGCATAAACAATTTGAGCATGATGCCGACAAAAGCCACACCCCAGACAAAGACCAGTAACGGCAAAGCGCGGTCACCCATATGGATGGCGAAAGGCGTGTAGGTTCCGGCAATCAGCAGATAAATCGCGGAATGGTCAAAGCGGCGTAAAAACCATTTGGTCGGCGATATAGGCCAGATGTTATAGACCGCAGAAATCCCGAGGGCTGCAAGAAGGCTTGCCAGATAGACCGCCGATGAAATTGATGTCGCAACAGACATATTGGGCAAAAAATAAAAAAGCATAGCAATCGCACCGGCAAGCGCCAGTGCGACACCCAGCACATGAATGACACCGTCGGCCCAAAGCTCGGCCCGGTCATATTTCCATTTTATGGGATAAGGCAGTCTTACATCCATCAGGCTCGTCCATGTCTTCCTATCAAGCCATGAAACTGACATTGCATTGCAGCGTCAAGATGACAGATTGTCGAAACTTATTGAGAGCGGTTCCTGTTTAGGTGGAATCCTAGAAACCGCATTATCTATTTATATTTACGCATTATCCCACGCAAAAAGCTCAACCACTTTTGCTGGAAATGCTCTATTGAACGGCAGGTGCGAAAGAGGCCTGAATGGGTGCGACACCGGGAAGCGGAACAGCAGCAGTTTCCGGCAAGGCTGCGGGAGCCGTTGCAGTTGAAGCCGTATCAAGGGTTGGCGCATTGCGCTTCCAGCGGCCATCTAGACCAGTTTCCTGCAACAATCCCTTGCGCTTAGCATCGTAATAATAGCCACGCGCATAAAAACGAACAGCCTGGCTTTCGTCACCGTCTGCAACCTTATAGGCACCGGAGAGATAACGAACGGCATATTTCAGGTTCGTCTCAGCATCGAGAAGGCCTTTTGCATTTCCTTTGTAGCCCATACCACGCGCAGTCGGATGACTGATCTGCATCAGGCCCCAATAAGGACCGTTGCGTGCACCGGGATTAAAACGGCTTTCACGATGAACGACGCGGCGCACCAGACGTTCCGGCACGTCATAGGCAACCGAATATTTGGTAATAAGATCGTCAAGACCATCCGGCGCATGATCAGGCGTCTCGAACGCCATATTGGTAGCAAGGGAAGCCGGCGACGCTGCGGCCTGTGCGCTTGCGAAGGCAAGCATCGGCTCTGATTGCCCGCGGATACCCGGAATTGGCACTACCGATGGAAGCACCGGATTTTCAAGAGACGCGACGGTTTGCGTACCGGGGGCAGCATTGGCGTCGGCGACTGTGGTCGCACCCGCTACCGCGCCATTTGCCATTGTTGTGGTGGCTGTTGCGGTCGTAGCGGAATTTTGTGTCGGTGTTATCAGCGCAGTTTTTTCAGGCTTGCCATCGCTGGTCGTGTTGCACGCGCTCAAAGCAACAGCGCAACCAAGGATTAGGACACCTTTAAGGACCGGGAATGAAAATGGTTTGGAAAGAGCCTGAAAACGCATGACCGTTGACCTCAGGAATCGAAATCTTGTTCAATGCGTTTTTCGAGTTCAACCAGATCTTCTGGCAGAGGCATGCCTGTTGCTTTGAGCGTGTTGAGCTTCTCGCGAACAGTTTCGCGAATCTCATGAACGTCCTGCGGCTGATTTACCATCTGCTCAAAAAGCAGCGCAATTTCAGCTTTGATGTCCTCGAATGCCATAAGATCCTCTTGGCTTATCAGGCTTAAATCACAGCCCGTTTCAGTCAATATTCTTTCAATCGATGATTGTCATGTACCACGCAAAATACGCTTAGCGGAAGCCCTGAACGTCACAGGCGTGTCAAAATGAATATTTCAGCGCGTAACACAACGCTTTTCACGATCAAAGAATGTTCGGCAGCATCGTACCTAATGCATTGAATTCAAATGCAAAAATTCCTAAATCATCCAAGCCGAGACTCCCATCGGAATCGAATAGATAAATGCTCATTCCGATAAGCGCGGCTGTCAGCAAAATCGCCAATATCGTCAAAAGCAGAAGGCGGCGACCGAGAGCAGCCTTTGCGCCTGCTCTCTCAGGTGTGATCTTGTTCATGTTCAATCGTCGTTGGTGGCGTTCAGATTTTCTGGCGGTGTACCATGTTCTGGCGTGGCCGCAAGATAGCCCTGCTGCACAAGTGAATTGCGCAAAATATGGATGATGGCTTCGGTCTGATTAAGACCGGGATGTTTTTCGTTGATAAAATGCTCCAGAGCATCATGTATATCGACGGGAAGATAAATGCTCATCATTCCTCCTTCGGAATTTTTCGATTCTACGCCATCAGCCCTGACGCGCGCCCCCTCACACAACTTTCACGGAAATAGAGCCGACGCCATCTACATTTCCTTGCAAAACGTCGCCTCGCTTGACCGCTCCCACGCCTGCAGGTGTGCCGGTATAGATCAGATCACCCGGTTGCAGCTCAAACAGCGATGAGAGATAGGCGATAGTTTCCGGCACTTTCCAGATCATCTGGTTAAGATCACCTGCCTGACGCTGCTCGCCGTTGATTTTCAGCGTAATCGCAGCCGAATCAGGGTGTCCGATGTCCGACACGGGTACGATGGCCGAGCAGGGTGCGGAATGCTCAAAGGCTTTCGCCACTTCCCAAGGACGGCCAGCTTTCTTCGCCACAGCCTGCAAATCACGGCGCGTCATATCGATACCGACCGCATAGCCATAAACGTGATCAAGCGCTGTTTCGACCGGAATATCGCGCCCGCCCGTCTTGATTGCGACAACCAGCTCAATCTCGTGATGCACATCTTCGGACTTTGGCGGATAAGGAAAATCTCCGCCATTAATCACCAGGCTATCCGGATTTTTCTGGAAGAAGAAAGGTGGGGTGCGGGTTGGATCACCACCCATTTCAATAGCGTGATCAGCATAGTTCTGACCGACGCAATAAATGCGATGCACAGGAAAACGCGCTTCTGTTCCCTTCACAGGCACGGACGGCTGTGCGCAGGGCGCGAAAACATAATCTGTCATGAAAGCTAATCCCGTGGAGTGTAAATGCTGGTTCTATCATGCAAGCAGGAATCACCTGCCGCAAGTGTCGGCGGTGCAATTTACAATCATCTTTTATAAAGACGCGACAATGTAATCCGCTTTGCGGGACGCAGAAACGACCAGTTGCGCATTGGGAATATCATTTAAAAGTGCGCGTTCACGCGCCTTATCCACGCCATGGCCGTGATCGAGCCAACGCTGGATGAGACGGCGCTCAAGCTCGGCAAAAGGCACGTCCAGAAAGACAGTCATATCGAAAAATGGCGTAAGGCACGTCCATGGCGGCTCATTAAGTAACAGATAATTGCCCTCGACCAGCAATATGCGATGACCGGCGCGAACGATTGATGCGCCAGCGCGTGCGAGATCAAGCGTGCGATCAAAAACTGGAATGACAATATCGTCCTGCGTGTTTTTCAACCGCTCCAGAAGGGCTGCAAAGCCCGCACAATCGAAAGTCGGCGGCGAGCCTTTACGGCTGCGAAGACCACGTTCATCAAGGATAGCGTTGTCGAGATGAAAACCATCCATCGGCACAACGACAGCCGGTCCCGCCTCAACTTTATTGATCGCCTCGCGCAGATATTCTGAAATTGTCGATTTGCCAGCGCCGGGAGGTCCGGCAATCGCGATAATCAGACGGTCATCGGTGTTGGAAAGTCGCGCAAGAATTTCGGCAGGCAGATTTTCGGCTTGGCAAGGCTTCATGTGAGGCACCCGAATTAAAAACAGAAGTATTTTTGTAAGACAGCACACAGTTTGTTATTTTCAAACAATAAGTTTGATCTATCTTGTCTTGTAATGACCGCAAAGACTGATCACAGACACTTATTCAAATCTACCCATATTCAAATCATTGAATCGAACGGGAAAAACATGACTGCCAAAACAGTTGCCACCACGCCCTTTCAGGACCAGCAGCCCGGCACATCGGGCCTGCGTAAGAAAGTGCCGGTTTTCCAGCAGCCGAATTATGCTGAAAATTTCATCCAGTCGGTTTTCGATGTGCTGGACGGTTTTGCGGGCAAAACCCTTGTGGTCGGCGGCGACGGGCGCTTTTATAATCGCGAAGTGATCCAGAAAGTCATCAAGATCGCAGCCGCCAACGGTTTTGGCCGCATCATGGTCGGTCAGGGTGGCATTCTGTCGACGCCAGCCGCGTCCAATATGATCCGCCAATACAAGGCTTTTGGCGGGCTTATTCTATCGGCCAGCCATAATCCCGGCGGACCGAAAGAAGATTTCGGCATCAAATATAATATCGGCAATGGCGGTCCCGCACCGGAGAAGATTACCGAGGCGATCTTTGCCCGCTCCAAAGTGATTGATCAGTACAAGATCACCGATGCACCCGACGTGGACATAGACAAGATTGGCACGGCTAAAATCGGCGACACCGAGATCGTGGTCTTCGATCCGGTCGAGGACTATGCGCGATTGATGGAAACTCTGTTCGATTTCGACGCAATCCGCACGATGATCCAAAACGGCTTTGGCCTCAAATTCGATGCCATGCATGCCGTCACCGGCCCCTATGCCAAGGAAATTTTCGAGCGTCGCCTCGGCGCACCGGAAGGCAGCGTGATGAATTTCGTACCGCTGCCGGATTTTGGTGGCCATCACCCGGACCCCAATCTGGTCTATGCCAAAGAACTCTATGATCTGCTGATGTCGGATCATGCACCGGATTTTGGTGCTGCATCGGACGGCGACGGCGACCGCAATCTCATTATCGGGCGCGGCATCTTCGTGACCCCATCCGATTCGCTTGCGATGCTAGCCGCAAATGCGCATCTAGCACCGGGCTATAAGGATGGCATCAAGGGTATCGCCCGTTCGATGCCGACCAGTGCCGCCGCTGATCGCGTTGCAGAGAAGCTCGGCATCGGCATGTATGAAACCCCGACCGGCTGGAAGTTCTTTGGCAACCTGCTCGACCATGGCAAGGTCACGATTTGCGGCGAGGAAAGCTCCGGTACCGGCTCTGACCATGTGCGCGAGAAGGACGGGCTTTGGGCGGTTTTGCTCTGGCTCAATATTCTGGCAGTACGCAAGGAAAGCGTGAAAGCCATTGTCGAGGAACATTGGGCACGCTTTGGCCGCAACTATTACACCCGCCACGATTATGAAGCGGTTGATTCCGACATTGCAAAGAAGCTGGTTGCTGATTTGCGCGGCAAGCTCGCAAGCCTGCCGGGAACAAGCGTCAACGGTTTGAAAATCGAAAAGGCCGATGATTTCGCCTATCATGATCCGATCGATCATTCAGTAAGCGAACATCAGGGCATCCGCATCTATTTTGAAGGCGGTGCGCGGGTTGTGATGCGTCTGTCGGGAACCGGCACATCAGGCGCGACTATCCGCATTTATATCGAGCGCTATGAAGCAGATACAGCCAAGCATAATCTGGATACGCAGCAAACGCTGTCTACGCTAATTGATGCTGCCGAGCAAATTGCTGAGGTGAAAAAGCGCAGCGGGCGGAGTGAGCCAAGCGTGATCACATAATGGAAAGGGCCCTCGCGGGCCCTTCTTTTTTAGTCAAAAACAATCGCCGGAGCGGGCTTACCAGCCCCCTCGCCCGACTTCATGTTTTCCCACACTTTACGCGCGATATCGCGATAGATTTTCGCATGTTCGCTATCCGGCTCCACTGCGGTGATTGGCGTACCATTATCAGAATGTGCGCGCACATCCATATGCAGCGGCACTTCGCCGAGGAACGGCACCTTCAGCCGTTCCGCTTCCTTACGTGCACCCCCATGGCCGAAAATATCATAACGTTTGCCCGTATCGGGCGCGATGAAATAGCTCATGTTTTCGACAATGCCCAAAAGTGGCACATCGACCTTGCGGAACATGGCAAGACCCTTTCGCGCATCAATCAGCGCCAGATCCTGCGGTGTAGAAACAACGACCGCACCCGCCAAAGGCACCTGCTGCGCCATGGTGAGCTGTGCGTCACCCGTACCCGGAGGCATATCGACAACCAGCACATCAAGATTGCCCCATGCCACTTCGCGCAGCATCTGTGTCAGCGCTGAAATGACCATAGGTCCACGCCAGATCATCGGCGTGTCTTCTTCGACCATAAAACCCATGGACATGACCTTGACGCCATAATTTTCCATCGGCTTCAATGTTCGGCCTTCGACCGTTTCCGGGCGACCAGAAAGGCCAAGCAAGCGCGGCATCGAAGGGCCATAAATGTCGGCATCGAGAATGCCCACTTTCAGACCATTCGCCACCATGCCGAGTGCCAGATTGACAGCGGTCGTGGACTTACCCACGCCACCCTTGCCCGATGCGACGGCAATAATCGCGCCAACACCCGGAACGCCCGGTTTCGCAGCCGGACGCGGCTGTGGTGCTGCAGCTGTTGCCGCGGGACGCGGCTGCGGTTTTGGCGGCGGCGGCGCGTCGTCACTTGTGCGACCGCCCTTCTTTTCCGCAGTCAGCGTGACCAGCGCGCCAGACACGCCCGGAATTTCCTTAACCGCTTTTTCAGCAGCCAACCGCATCGGCTCAAGTCCGTTCGCGCGATCCGCGGGCACTGTAATGGAGAAAAACACCTTGCCGTCGGCAATGAAAATATCCGAAACCAGACCGAGCGACACGACATCGCTTTCGAAATCTGGTCCTGTCACAGCTTTCAACCGCTCCAGAACCTGTTCACGCGTTACGCCTGACATTATTCCAACCTCGTCTGCGGCAAGCTCTGCGCTTGCCCGCTTTGCATGTCTTGAGATAAGCCAATTTTAGCCAAAAGGCCAATAGAACCAAGCAAAGAGTTTTTGAGAGACAGGTGACATAATGGCCAAAGCCATCCACACAATGATCCGCGTTCTTGATGAGGAGCGTTCCGTTTCCTTCTACGATCAGGCTTTTGGTCTGAAAATCGCCGAGCGTATCGATTTTGAAACCTTCACGCTGGTCTATCTGCGCAGTGTCGAAGCCGATTTCGAGGTCGAGCTGACTGTCAACAAAGATCGCTCCGAGCCTTACAATCTTGGCGACGGCTATGGTCATCTGGCGGTTGTTGTCGATGATCTTGATGCGGAACATGCTCGCTTCACAACGCTTGGTCTGAAGGTTGGCAAGCTGGTTGATTTCAAGAATGACAGCGTACGGATCGCATATTTTTTCTTCGTAGAAGACCCGGATGGCTACAAGATCGAAGTCATTCAGCGCGGCGGACGCTATCAATGAGACTATTTCAGGCGAGCGGCACATAAATCGCCGCTCGTCTTCGAACAAACCAGCTTCTATTTGACGCTTGGCAAAGATGGTTGCCTTAGACTAGATAAAGTCGATCCTGAAGGAGCACACGGATTGAACAGGCGCACAGTCCAGTTACGGGTAACATTGGCAATACGCATTCTAAGCGTATTGGCGTTGATGCTTGTCGCTTTCGGACACAAGCCAGTCGCGCTCGCTTCTCCAGAACAATTGCTGCTCGCACAATATGTGTTGCCTGATGGCAGCTATCCCGTGCTTTGTATCACCGATCATGCAGTCGATATTGACGGTCATGAGGATGATCAGCATTTGCACAACAACACTGTTTGCGATGCCTGCCGCATTTCATCAGCGTTTCTGTGTCCTGCGCCTGCTCCATCGACAGGAGCCACAATCAATATTGCAACGGCTGATATTATCACGCCGTCAGAACCCATTCTGAGGCAGCAGACTT
>Ga0308165_1004969_pt1 | contig 12697 bp, 12 predicted proteins | sample PhyWR2_FD_201032 | JGI IMG/M metagenome (GOLD analysis project Ga0308165, IMG submission 201032) | Phyllosphere microbial communities from UC Gill Tract Community Farm, Albany, California, United States - DLSLW.R2 | ecosystem: Host-associated > Plants > Phyllosphere > Unclassified | place: USA...
GCCTGTCAAAAAACACAGCCAGCATCCGCTTCTGAAAATCGCCTCGCAACTCGAACAGGCTTTTCCGCGACGCCATGACGAGACGACCGTCGAATGGCTGACACGGATTGAATTTCCGGAAGCTGCTACCCACGCACGGCTTCTCGACGGCATTGAATTCAGCCGTAGCGAGCCGGCGTACGATCTTCAACTGTTCCGGAAATATGTCCGCGAACAAATCGAACGCTGAATCCAAAAAAAGAAGGTGCTCCGATACCGGAACACCTTCTTTTTCTTATTTAGAATCAATTTTAGACGCTTTACGCGCAATGATGACAATAAAGACGATGGCAGCAACCGGAAGCACGAGTGGCATCCAGTCCAGGATATACTGTGTATTCATCGTATCCCCTCCTCCAAGACATGCTGGTACTCTACACGTAGCATATTCCAAAAGACGGGACCATGCAAGCGTCGTCAGATCCGCGGCAACATCGAGTAGATGACGGAATAATAGATCAAGACACTAGTCGAGACACTATAGACTAACAATATGTAGGGTGCGAATTTCGGCTGAGCATGCCGTTTCAGCACTTTCAGTGAAAACATCGTGATTCCTAATGCAAATAAAGGACTAAAGCCGAAGACTACAAGATCCATGGACATTAAAAGCTCTGTACTAAAGAGTAGATTAAAGGCGAAAATCGATAATAAATACCAAGACGTGTAGGATAAACAGATGAAAAAGAGGTATGACACGCCCGCAATAACGCTTCCCATCCGTGGTTTTTCCATATGTTGCATGATGCCCCTCCTGTAACAAAAATAAGATATCCTTAATGGTAATCGGAAAAAGTCCTTAAAAATATTCAAATATGAATATACGACAAAAAACGACAAAAAAAGATCTTCTGCTCGCTTCAGCAAAAGATCTTCTCTGTCCGTTTTAGACACTTTCATTCATCTGTGGACTGACCGGAATACCTGCTTGATACACCTTGGCAAGCTCCAACACTTTATTCTTAAAGGCCTCCCGGCAAAAAGCCGGCTCCAAAATCTCCGCTTGCTCCGCAAACTGAATCAGCCACATCATGAAGCCTTGGGAAAACAGCGCTCCGACCTTGACCTCAAACCAGTCCCCTTCGAGACGCCGGCAACGAATGTCCGTCCCGAACCGGTCGACGACGGTCGGCATGACGCTTTCATGGAACTTTAACGTCAACTGTTCCTGTTCGCCACCGTACATATTGAACATACTGCTCAAATAAGTTGCTTCGACCTCGACCGGTGTCTGCGCCGGCTCAAAGACACTGCAATTAACGATTCGATCCACGCGGTAAGTCCGGATCTCTTCGACCCGTTCATCTCGTCCGATCAAGTAGTAGTTCCCGTTATCGACGATTAAATGAGCCGGCGTGACGAGATAATAATCCCCGTCGCGACGTAACTCGAACTTTCGGGTCCGTTCGTTAAATTTGCCCTGATATTGAAAACTGATGATGTCCTGTTCAATGATCGCTTTTTGGATGGTATCAATCGAAAACGGGATGACGCCTTTCGGTTTCTTGACGGTATGTATGACCGGCGTCAACGTTTTTGCCAGACGTTTACTCGTTAAAGTATGAATATTACGGACCAGAACCTCCGTTTCACTTTCAGAGATGAACTTGGCGCTGGCAATCGCATCCACGAGTAATCGTAAATGATGGTATTCGAACGGACGGCTGACCAGATGATACGGAATCGCAAGACCGTTTTTGGTTTCTTCCGCATGAATGTCGAATCCTGATTTAGCCAAAGCAGCAATGTCCTCTTTTAAGGACTTGCGGGACAGCTTTTCAATCAGTCCTCTTTTCGACAGTTCGGTACTCAATTCTTCTAATGTTAACGTCTGTTCTTCATCTGAATACTGCTCAAAAATGTCTCGAACGGCTAATAACCGATCCCGATTGGATAATTTTTCATTTGGCACGGGGCATCCTCATTTCCTATCCATAAGATGTTTGATTATACTTGGATTATACCTCAAAAAGAAATTAAGAATAACAATAATATGGAAATATTTAAGAGATAGGAGAATTTGGATGCAACACATTGCCGATTGGGAAGATTACCGATTTGATTACCGGGACAGCGGAACCGGTCCTGTCATTTTACTGATTCACGGGACACAATCCGATTACCGGGAAGTCTATCACGTCGAACGATTGATCGAAGCTGGATACAGGGTCATCGTCCCATCTCGTCCTGGATATGGAAAAACACCGTTGCATGTCGCCTCGTCACCCGGCGAGTTGGCGGCTTTTTACCGGAGATGGCTGGCTTCTCGTCACATCGAACAGTACACCGTATACGGCATTTCTGCCGGCGGACCGACCGCGATTGCTTTGGCGAGCGGTAATCCGGCTGTCAGTTCGCTCGTACTGGCCTGTGCGATGACACACCAGATTTCGCTTCCTTATCAGGACTGGCTTGTCCAACCGCTCCTTCAGCGTCCGCTGCAACTCGTTCAATGGTTATTGTGGCATTACGTGAAAGATAAATTGGTTAAGTTTCCACAGGAAGCGTCCGTTCGGATGGTTGAAATGACAAGTCTGTTGCAACGGGACGAAATCCGCCGTCAATTAAATGGAGCCGACCAGCAATTGTTGTATCAAGTCGGATTGCAGAACGGACCGGGCCGGGGGGTGTTGTTTGACTTGACGCAGCAGATCGATCGTCCGCTCCTGCAGACCATCTGCTGTCCGGTACTGATTGTTCATTCCAAAGCGGACCGGGCCGTCCCGTTCGAACATGCACTTTACGCCCGGCGTGCCATTGCGCATGCCCAGTTCATCGAGTCGGCGAGCCCCGGACATCTGATTTGGATCGGTCCGTCTGCACGTCGTGACGAGCGAATGATTGAACGCTTTATCGCCTTAAATCACTTGTAGGCGGACACGGAGGTTCAACTTCTCATTTTCTTCCTCAATGGAGATGATTCCCCGCACCGTCAGTTCTTCGATCGCCAAGCGGGTCCGTTCCAGATTAAAGCGCGCATACCGGGCAATCTCCGCTATGCCCATCCGGCAGGACAGTTGGTTCGCCTTGATCTTCGACGACGGTTTGGCGACGGAACGTTGCAACAGACGCCAAAAAACTTGCCGCGCATCATCCGACAGCGCATATGCATTTTTTTCGATGACCGGCGGGACGTACCGGATATCCTCCCGGATGCGCCGGATGAGGTAGAGACTCAACCAATCTTCCACGTCCGCCTGAATCCGGAAAAATTCAAACCACCATAACTGATCGAGCGCTTCCGCTTCATCATGACGTAATGCCCAGGATGCCGGAATGTCGTCAAACTCTTCATCGAGAAAGTCTTCGTAATCCAACGCTGTTTCATATAGGACCTGGGGCGGGATACGGTCAAGCGTCTCCCGTTTTTGATATAAATTAAAACTCATCCGCCGGAAGTGTTCGACAGATCCGGCGACTTGACTGAGTTGCATCAACTGTTTCGTGATGAGACGGGCAATTCCGTCCAGTTCGAGCTGAACGGCATATAAGTGTTTTTCAAGAGCAATCAATGTACTTCGTTCCATCAGACAGTTCCTCCTCTGTTCGTGGCATACTTCTAGTCTTTTTCCGCAAATCAGACATTCAAAACCAACCGCTGTTTGTCTGCCGATACCGGATGACTTGTTCTTCCTGAAGCGGGTTTATCTCCCAAATAAATCGGGAATATTTTGATGCAGTGGTTTAAACGATTCAATCGGAGGTGGAACAACGTGTTACAGTCCAAAAAGCGCACGCAGCGAAAGTGGAGACAACGCACGACACGTAATCATATCCTGCAATTGGAACACTTGTACAAAGCACATCCTGCCCTGCCGACGCCACAAATCAAAACGGTTTTTCCTCAACTGTTGGAAGACGCTATCCGAAACGGGCGTCCGGTGACGGTCCGTTACCTGGATCAGGGAAACGAAGCCGAGTTGACCGGATCGGTTACGGCTCTTTTTCATGCCCGCGCTCTCATTGAAATCAAGACCTCGACCGGCTTACCGCGTCATCTTCCTTATGACGCGGTAATGGATGTTCGTGAATCCATCACATAAAAGTCTAGTCATCCGAAAATCTTCCTATACATGTACATGCCAACAAGGGGAACGGATTCAAATCCGTTCCCCTTGTTTATTGAAAAACTGACCGGATTGTCAGTTCCTGTATTCATGGACAGCCTTTATTTTTTATCCAGCTTGACGTTTTGGTCAGCCGGTAAGGTTGTCGTTGTTTCTTCCTCTTCGAGCTTCGGTACACCTGCTCCGTACTCTGTTGTCTCGTCTTCGACATAAGAGGCGACAAACGCCGGATTCAGCAGATCGGATTTCGAACCCACGATGACGATTCGGCCGTGACGGACTTCCTCTTCCAAATCTTCAGCTACATCCTTCGTCATGCCGAGCTCCGACAACTGGGCAATCCGGTCTTTCCGGTTGCTGCGGACGGTCGACATCAATGTCTCAAAAAATGATTTTTTGGTTACACGATACGCTAACGTCTGCGTGTCGTTGGCAATTCGTTCTGCCAACTCTTCATCCTTCGCAAAGATGTAAATTTGTTTATTCGAATAACCGCTTGACTTCAAGCTCGTCACTTCTGCGTCGACGGCTGTCATGTTCCGTACGATTCTAGTTTCAATCATCTTGTTTCCTCTCCTTCATGCGAGCCGACTTTCTACTCTCGATATAAAGTTATTCCCGAAACATAATGAATAAAACATGAATCTCCAAAACGTATCAACCGGCTTTTCGCAATCGGACCGCCGGGCGCCGTTTTAGTACTAACGTCAGCCCGACCACCAGACATAACAAGATTTGCGGTAGCATCGTTTCGTACGTCGGATAAAAACCGATCCAGGAAACGGTTGGCAGGTAGGAAACGGCATGAAGTGGCACGATGCCCGTCAGCTGCAACGCATGCAGGCTGGCGCCTAAGATTTTAAAGGCCATAAGATAAATCAATCCGGTCGCCGCTAAAAAGAGCCGGCTGATCGGCAGACGCACTCCGAAATAAATGACCGCGAGTGAACAGATACCAATCAGTCCGATCGCTAAAATGATTCCCCCGGCCAAAGCAGTCGTCGTCATCGCCGGAGCCATCCCGACATAAAACAGCAGTGTCTCGGCCCCTTCCCGGAAAATCGTCAAAAAGCTGACCGCAAACAATGACCGTCCCGCAAGATTCATGGCCAGTCCGGTTTGCCGGGAAGCAACCGCCGTTTTCGAATGTAACCAGGAACCGACGAGCAGCATCATCAATACCGCGACCAGTCCGGTCCATCCTTCAATCTGCTCCCGACCGACAGCAGCGAGTGCCGTCGAAAAGAACTGTTGAATCACGAGCGCCAGCGCTCCGCTCGCGAGTAATCCGAACAGTGCGCCGCTCCAAATCATTCGTTCTCCGGTCATCTTGGCTTTTCGGGTGAAAGCGACCAGCGCACTGATGATCAGCAATGCTTCGAGCCCTTCCCGTAACATGACGAGCATCGCATCAACAAAAGAATACGTCGTTTTCTGTGCCAAGACCTGAAGTGACGTGATGATCGGTGCCAAATCGGTCCGGGTGGAGTCAACCGTCGACTCGTCTAAACGCGACAACAGCACCGGCACTTCCGATTCAATCGTCGTATATAAAGAACTGCTTCGGGTCCGGACCTCCCCTTCCCCGCTCGGCCAACGTTCAATGAACGTCGTCAGCGTCTTCTGCGCCGCCGGGACATTGCCGGCAGCGAGTTGCTGATCGGCTTGTTTCAGCAAGGCTGTCAGTTCGGACAATCCCGTCTGTTCCGCCGCTTGAACGGTATCACCTTGCAGGAAAGATCGGATGCTTGCGTCAAACTGATCGAGTGCTGCATTCAGCTCTGACCGATCAAACGTTTCCCGCGCCAAAGCGATCCGGATGGCGGACAATCCCATCTCCACTTGACCGTAATGGGCGATGCTTGTCTCCCGGACGACGGTTTCGCGGTCCGTCCACGCCTGCAGTAAGTCCGATTGCAATTGCTGACGTTCAGGCATCGTCGTGGCCTGCCGGAGCTGTTTCGTCCAGCCGAACAACTCTGTTAACCGTTTTTTGGCCACAGGATCTGTTTTCGGCTGACCTGTTTCCTCCAGCGTCCGGACGGCCGTCGACAGTTCCGTCAAACGTTGTCTGACCTCCGGGAGGGTGGTTTGTTTCTGAACTTCTGTCAACCGTTGTTGAATGACCTTTTGTTCGGCAGAAGCCGGCAGGCGGTCAATCTGTTTTTCAAGTGCGGTCAAAGTCGTCTCGAGCGTACTCCGATCGTTATTATTGACTGCTGACAACGCTTGACCAATCGAGACGTACAGCGCATCTGTCTCGGAATCCGCATGGGCAACCGGACTGCCGATTGCCGTGAAGAGGAACAATGCCAGGAACACGTTAAGCAAAGAGCGCATCACCGATGTAGCCTCCTTTTTGAATCCCGCCAAAACAGGCGAAAACAGCACTGCCGCGATGGGTAATGTATTCATTTAAACGGTCGGACGCCGCTAAACGCCGCTGAATCGTGATGAACTGTTTCGGTGACCGCTGGTATGATAAAAACAACAAGCCGGCATCGAGTGCCCCGGTCGTTTCATTGATGCCCGCCTGATAGGAGTAGGAGCGGCGTAACAACTGTTCTTTACCTGATCCGTGTGCGACTGCCGTATGCGAATCTTTCGGAAGTGATGCTTCTCCGCGTGCCGTGCGTTTACTTGGCGTCACGGATGCAAATTCGTCTTTTGAACCGAGTGGTGCACCGGATGCCCGGTCCCGGCCGAAGGTGCGCTCCTGTTCTTTCAAAATCGTCCGGTCCCAGACTTCAAGATGCATCTGAATTCGGCGGACGATAAGAAAACTGCCATTTGTCATCCATGGTGAGCCGTCCTGCCACTGGTAAAAAAGGTGTTTATTCCGAATAGACGGCTGCGATACATCCGGATTTCCGGTTCCGTCCTTGAATCCAAACAGATTCCGTGGTGTCCCTCCTGTTGCATCCGCTGCTTTTGACCGTTGGAAACCGGTCTGAGTCCAGCGGATTTTGACGACGCCCCGACCGATTCGGGTCAAGTTCCGCAACGCATGAAACACGACCTGTTGATCGTCGGCACAAATCTGGACGACAAGATCCCCGCCCGCCCATTTCGGGTCGAGCTGATCAAGATCAAAAGCTGGCAACTCACGGAGCAGATCCGGACGCTTATGACCAATTCCGAACCGGTCGTCCGCAAACAGACCGTGCCCGCAACCAAACGTAAACGTCAGGTGGCTCGCTGACAGCCCTTCTGCCTCCCCCGTATCTTCCGGCGGGACGTACAGACTGTCCGAGTCACCGAGCGGCAAGCCGCCCGTCAACCGGGCGCATGCCCGTGTCCAGCGTTTCAAGAGGTCAATCAATTCATCGCGTCGTGTCGTCTGGACGTCAAAGGCGACGACCTGGACATGATTTTGGGGTGGTGTCAGGATACCCGCCTGATACTTGCCGTAGAACGGAACCTGATCCGTCGCTTCGGCGGTCAAGGCTCGCGGTAACCACCGTTCGAGCCCGCTCGCGTAAAGAGCGGCTCCGAGTCCGGTCAGTCCGGCAACTTTCAGGACGTCACGCCGTGTGACACCCGCTTCTAACGTAGTCCGTGTCATCGATCAGCCCTCCAGTACGATGCCCATCTTCGAGAGTGGCTCGGCCAGCTCGTTGATGGCTTGACTCAATTGTTTGACGTCCGCTTTCGACAACGCGGTATAGAGCACATATCCGTCCTCTTTCTTTTTCGTTTCCAATAATCCGTTGACATCAGCAAAGCGGGCGGCAATCTCTTTCGACAAAGCGGCATCCTGTTTTTGAAGCGCCGGGTTCAACAGTTGATAAATTTTTTCTGCCCCTTGAACATTGGCTGCAAAGTCATACAAGTCCGTATGGGAATAACGGTCTTCTTCCCCTGTGACTTTCGACGTTGAAACTTCGTTCAATAAATCAGTCGCCCCGGTGACAAGCAGTTCCGGGGTCACGTCGACGGTTTCGACTTTTGCCCGGAGCAGATGAACATCCTGCATCAATTGATCGGCGTATCCTTCGTATCCTTTGGTTGTCCCTTTTTCAAACAGTCCTTGTTCGATCCGGTGATAGCCACCCCATTCCGATTCCTTGACATCCCCTTCACGGGCGTCGATTTTGGGATCGAGATCCCCGAATACCTCGGCAATCGGTTCCGCCCGCTCATAATGCATCCGCGTTGGTGCGTAAAGTGCTTTCGCCTCTGCCAAGTCGCCCTCTTTGACCGCTGTCGTGAACGCTTCCGTCTGTTTCGTAAACTGTTCCAGTTCTGCAATTGCATAGGTCCGGTAATCGGCCACGACCTGGTTGAACGGGTCCGACTTAGGTGCCGCCGGTTTCGTCGTCGCAGTTTGTTCGTTACAGGCTGCCAGTAAAGCCGTCATCGATAAAAGTCCGATAGCCAATGTTTTTGTATGTCGCATGGATGGTTCCCCCTGATCGTTAAGTAAGTTCATCAATCAGTATAGTCGATAATGATAATCGTTATCAATATATTTCAATAAAAAAAATCCTCCCTTGCAGACGCCGCTGTCTGGAGAGAGGATGTCTGATTCAGGATTCACGTTTCTTGAAATACGTCCGCGAAATGATAAAGGCCACGATGCCGAAGCCGATAAAGACAAACGCTTTTTGAATCAACGATAGGAACGACAAGTCAAACAGCAACAGTTTGACGGCACTGACCGACAACAACAGCAGACCGGACAGGCGCCAGGCCGCTGTCCCGCGAATCCGGCCGATCGCCACGAGGATAAACGATAACAGGATGTAGGCAACAGATAACGTCGTACTGCGATCCGTCTGATCAAGAGTAGCATAAAACGGCAGTTCCATCACGATCAGCGTATAGGTGACGAACACACCGGCAGCAGCGAAAAACAGCACAAGCTGCCAATATTTCCGCCACACTGCTTCCCCATGCGTCCGAACGAGCAGAACGATGAACGCTGTCGTTGCAAGTGTCAGACCGAACACGGAGACGGCATACGACTGATCGTTGAAGCGGTACGTTTCATATGTTCCGATCGTATACAACACGAACATCACATACACGACAATCCCGAAAAACCGTTGGTGCGGTACTTGCTGACGCTTGACGAACCATAGAGCGGCAATGGTTAAAGCATAAAGAACCGAGCGGAATTGATCACCAAAGCTCAGCGGATCGACCGGTATCTGCGAAATCGCAAACAGGACGGCGACATGACCGACCCCATTTTGCCACGCGTCCTTCGTTTGATTCGCGACGACGTAAGCGAGTAGTGCAAACAGAACCGCGAGTCCGTAACCAAACGGCCAATCGACCACGGACAGGCTGAGCAGGACGAACCCGCCCGCTATCCAGCTCGGATAGTTATACGTGAGCGACAGTCGCGTCCCGATATAGGCGAGACCGAGATAAGCCATGACAGAGGCAACGAGTAACATCACTTCATCAATCAGAGGACGTGTCTCAAAATTGACAGTGAGACTGCCGAAAACAAGCGCCAGGAAAAAGATACCGGCAGCAACCGGGTACGCCTTGACCGCTTTCAGACGAAGGACAGCAAATAGCAAGGCGGTAAACAACAGCACTTCGTACAGTAAAAAGAGGAAGACGTTCGGCTCATCGGATAACTGGAGGAACGGCAATAAAAAGCCGGTAATCGAAACCAGCACCAGCAATGCCGTCGAACGCATCCACAACATTAATCCATATGCGATCGCGAGTACGACGATCTCTAAGAAAAAGGCCAACAGCGGGGGATAAAATTGATATAAGGCCATACCGGCAAATAACGCCGACAAGGAGACGATCGTTCCGGTCGCGACAAGCCCGACGCCAAGCTCACGTCGTTTCTTCTCATACTGAAACTCTCCGAGCGCCATGACGAGCAGACCGATGACGACACCACTTCCGATTCGGACCGCCGGGCTGATCAGTCCGGCAAGTGACGCATAGGAAAACAGAAAAATCGCACCGATTGCTGCAAAAATTGCTCCGATCCGCGGTAACCAGACCGTCGCCAGGACGTTTTCCCATTCCTCCCGCGTTCGGGCTTTTTTCACGACGGGTGTCCGGGTTTTTTTGACGAACGCCGGTCGGACGGTTGGGCGCGTCACGGAAGAGACCGGTTCCGGCGGCAATTCTTTTGCCGATTGGTGTTCCAATTGATCGACACGAGCCTTTAAGCGGACGATTTCCTGTTCCAGCTGTTCCAGTCGTTTGTCATCCATTTCTTCACCACTCCTTTCAAGAAGAACTTACAGAGGTTGTCATTATTTTACACGATTTTTAAATCGATTCCCATTTCTTTAAAAAGCATCATTGGTCGACCGCATAAAAAAACCGGTGAAGCCAACCGCTTCACCGGTCAATCGATTAACGGACAGATAACGCGTACTGTCCTGTCGTGTTGTAAACAGACGTAAATTGTGAACGGCTGACCGTATATTTTCCACGGTAGGGATCGGATACCGTAAACGCACTGCTTGAGACACCTGTCACGAGCATGACATGGTAGTTGCGGTAACCGGTAAACGTTTTACCGTCCGGCTTGATCCAAGAGAAGTAACCGTACGGATTTTTGAAATCGACGGTCGCCCAGACGATGACCGGGTTTCCGTTACGGATTTCACTTTCAATTTTGCTGACCCCTTGTTTCGAGATATCAGCAGCACCGCTGCGGTATTTTTTCGCGAGCGGCAGGATGCCTTTCGGATAAATACCCCAGTTTTTATAATAATCAAGTGTTCCTGCCGGATTTCCGGTAAACATTTTTTCCGGATCGGCCCAGTAATACTTACCGTTTTTGTAGGTCGCATTTGTCATGCTTTTTGGCATCTGGTTATATAAAGAAGACGCGGAAACCGCTTTTTTCTTGTATTCGAGTGCCATTTTCAAGGAGACGAATTCACAGCCTGACGGATAACCGAGCGTATACTGGTTGTAATACGGCACGCTCAATTGTTTCGACGAACTGCTTGGTGCCGTTTTCGTCAAATACTGCGTCGACACGTAACGGTAGCTGCCGTTGTATAAAATACGTGTCCAGCTGCCGGATGTTCCGTAAGACGCGACCTTTACGCCTTTGTTCAGTTGTGTGACGGTTTTCGCCGTCGTACTTGGCGCGGTTCTGACGTTTAATGTCCCGACCGTCGTATAACGCGCACCGGTCGACGTATACTTCGATGTCGTAGAGGTGCGGACATAATCTTTGTGTATGTAGCCCGGTTTTGATTTGTACGTGATTTTATACCAACTGCCGGACGTCCCGTTTGAAGTATAGACGGCTCCTTTAGTGATGTTCCCTAAGATCTTACTTGTTGTCGATGGTTTTTCACGAACGCGTAACACATCTGTCGTGACCGTCAGCTTCGTGGCTGCTTCTGCAATGAGCGATGGACTGAACACACCGAACAAAACACCTGCCAGAATGATGGACGTAATGATTTTTTTCATGATAAACCCCCTTGTGTTTGTAGTATACACAATTTTTCCCATCTTTTTGAAATTTTAATCAATATTCCATAAGAAAATTCTGAAAAATTGTGATATCTTTTCCTTTATAACAAAAAATCTCAGCGCTGCATAGGCAGATTGCTGAGATGTAATTATATTGATATCTAAAAAATTTTAATTTCGGAGGTCTAAAATGAAGGGGGACGGCTTCGAGAAACCTTGCTCCATCAGGTGAGCGACCAGTTTTGTGTCTTCTTCCAAAACCGGCAACGGTGTCCCGTGAACGATACTTTCATAAAAGGCACGGTATAATTTGCCGTAGTCTCCGACCGGGCTTGGAATCCGGACATCCTGAAGATGACCGTGATCGTCATGGTACAACAACCGGCCGAAATCATCTTCGGAGTCTTCACCGAAGCCTTCCTCTCCCGGGAAGTAGTTTGCTTTGAGATCGAGTTCCTGCCGGTCGATATGCTGTTTGATGAACGTTCCGTTTGTGCCGTGAAGCATCCAGCGCGGAGCACCCGCTAACGCGATATGACTGGTCCGGACACTGACTTTTAAGTCCGGATAATAGAAATCGAGGGCAAATGTGTCATCCGGATTGCCGGCTAAGCGGACCGTCCGGATATCGTAGCCGACCCGGTCCGGTTTCCCGAACAGGGCGACGATTTGATCAATCGTGTGGACACCGAGACCATATAAGGCGCCATTTTCCGGACGTGGAATGGCCGGAGCTGCGTCAGGCCGGTAAAGGTCGAAGTGTGAGACCACTTCGACGAGTCGCCCGAGCTTGCCCGAACGGATGACTTGTTCGACGACTTGAAAATCACTGTCAAAACGCCGGTTTTGATACGCCAGCAGCTTGACGCCTTGCCGATTTGCTTCCTCGAACAACCGGTGCGTCTCGTTTTCCGTCACAGTAAACGGTTTTTCGACCAACACATGTTTTCCATGCTGCAAGGCTTGCAGGGCGTAGGCGAAATGCGTTGCCGGCGGGGTGTTGATGACAACGACCTGAAGCTCCGGATCGTTCAGCATCGTATCCAAATCCGTTGTAAAGCGGACATGCGGCAATCGAGACGCATAGGTTGTCTCTAATTCCGGTTTTGCTTTTCGATTATAAATCCAGGTGATATCAAAATGGTCCTCAATCATGACGTAGGGCAGAT
>Ga0308165_1004970_pt1 | contig 12692 bp, 9 predicted proteins | sample PhyWR2_FD_201032 | JGI IMG/M metagenome (GOLD analysis project Ga0308165, IMG submission 201032) | Phyllosphere microbial communities from UC Gill Tract Community Farm, Albany, California, United States - DLSLW.R2 | ecosystem: Host-associated > Plants > Phyllosphere > Unclassified | place: USA...
ATGAAATTCGATTACTAAAGCTTGATTTGAAACGTAGTAACGCCAGGTTGCCACGTTTTAAGCGAAAACTGAAAGCCGTGGTTTAAAAGGATTTCCCGAACCAGTGTAAGGCCGATGCCCTGACCATCTTTTTTGGTGCTGAAAAAAGGGCTGAATAATTCAGCGGCATGCTCATTTGAAATTCCTTTGCCGTTATCAGTAATCAGAAGCGCCCGGTTAGCGGTATCAATTGTAAACTTAATTTTCCCGTTCCCTTCAATGGCTTCTATAGCGTTTTTTATGATGTTGATTAAAGCCTGCTCCATTTGCTCCATATCGGCCGCAATAAAATAAGCTTCGTTTGGCAAATCGAGTTCGAACGTAACCTGTTTTTCGATGGCAGCGAAGTGCATGAGTTTCGATACTGACCTGATCAAACTTGCCAAATCGATTTTCTTGATGTTTACATCGGGAAGCTTAACGAGGTTGGCAAAATTTCGCATAAAAATGTTGAGGTTTTGGTTTCGCTCAACCGCAATTTTCATGGCGTTCTCGATCTGATCATCGCCTGTTGGCCATACATTTTTTTGTGCCAATGCTGTGTTTATAATCGAATTAACTGGCCCGATGGTGTTGTTTACTTCGTGCGCCATCATTCTGATTACCTTGCCATACACGCTTTTTTCGGCCGCAAAAATTTCAGCGGTTACCTCTTCTAGCATAATGAATACCCGCTCGAAACCTCGGTCGATGAACCGCGATTTTTGAATTTTGTAGGTGTGCAATCCATCAACGCGGAGCATTTTTGAAGTACCCGTTTTCATATCTTTAATCTGGTTTTCGAGTAAATTCGGGTTTGCGTTCAAAATTTCGGTCGCCTTTGGGTTAATCTGCTTCACCTGCCCGTCGTAATCGAGGATGATAATGCCCGTTGGCGAAGTTTGAACGAGCTTTTCGAGAAAAAAATGCTGCTCCTCCTGTTTGGTTCGCTCTGTTCTCAATTCATCTATCATCCGGTTATATACATCAACCAGTTCATCCACCTCTTTTTTACCGGTTGATAAAAATTTAACGTTAAAATCTCTGTCCTTAATGGCCGAAATGCCTTGTTTTAAGTAGGTAAGTGGACTAATGAGCTGCCGATACAGACTTATTGAAATGATCACGGAAATAATGATGAACACTTCGGCGATGATAAAGACGACTTTATTTTTTTCGAAGATGTAATAGCTCATCACCAGACAAATGAGATGAAGAATAACGATAAAAATAATATACTTAGTCTTCAGTTTCATTAAAAGGGATTTGATGTTTTTCGAGGCGACGGTAAAGGGCATTTCTGGTAATACCCAACGAGGCCGCCGCTTTTGTAATTCTGTTTTTGTGGAAATTCATGGCTTGTTTAACCATTTCGGCTTCCATTTGGTCTAATGTCATGGTGCCAACGCCGGGCAAATTGACTTTGTTGCTTTTTAACGGCGACATATTTAATTGCGACTGGAAATCATCAATCTGCAATTCATTTGTACTGCTAATGAGTACGGTTCGTTCTACAAGGTTTTTCAACTGACGGATATTTCCGGGTAAGGGCAGTTGTTGCAGCCAACGCATTGCCGATGGGGCAACAAAAAGGTCGGGCCTGCTGTAAATTTCTTTCATGTTTTTGATAAAAAAATCGACCAGCAAAGGGATATCAGAAGCACGTTCTCTCAGTGCGGGTAAATGAATGGTAATCAGATTAATCCGATAAAGCAGGTCTTCTCTAAAATTGCCCGATGCCACCATTTCCGCAAGGTTTTTGTTGGTGGCGCAAACTACACGGGTATCAACGGTTTTAGTTCGGCTGCTGCCCAGCACCTCGTAAGTTCGATCTTGCAAAACGCGTAACAATTTTACCTGGCTCGAAGCTTCCAGATCGCCAATTTCATCTAAAAAGATGGTGCCCTTATTGGCCATTTCAAAACGGCCTATTCTATCAAATCGGGCATCGGTAAAAGCACCGCGGACGTGGCCAAACATTTCACTTTCGAACAACGAAGTCGAAATTCCGCCAAGGTTAACCTTAACAAAGGGCTTGGCAGATCGGTTGCTGTTTTCGTGAATGGCTTCGGCAATCAGCTCTTTCCCCGTTCCGCTTTCGCCGGTAATTAAAACCGAGGCATTTGTGGAGGCCACACGACCTATGGTTTCTAAGATGCTTAATAAACTGGCATCTTCGCCAATAATCTGCCTGAAATTATATTTTTTATCGAGTTCTTTTCTTCCTCGCGACAGCGGCCGCTTGCCGTTTAATTGGAGCAGCGTTTCTACCGACTGAAGCACGTAATCGTTGTTCCAGGGCTTGTTTATAAAATCGTTGGCGCCGAGTTTCATTCCCTGCACGGCGAGTTCGATACTGGCCCATCCGGTAATTAAAATAATGGGCACATTGGCATCAAACAACCTGATCTTTTTGAGCAGGCTCATGCCTTCGGTACCTGATGTATCAACAGAGAAATTTAAATCCAGAATAACCAATTCAGGCTTTTGGGTTTTTACTACCTCAAAAGCCTGAACCGGACCATCGGCTGCAACCACCGCATTTCCCGCACCTTTTAACAGGAGGGAGAGCGATGTCCTTACCGCTATATCATCATCAACGATTAATATCATTATACAAAGTTAAGATAAGTATTATTCTTCGTGCAAGGCAATTGCCGGATGAATGCCTGCGGCCTGTTTACCGGGGTATAACGAGCAGGCGAAAACAAGGGCGTAAATAAACACAATGGAAATCAGTATCGATATCACATAAACGCTTGCCGGAACATTGTAAATGTTGAGTAATGGAAACTGAATGGCGAAAAAACAACCCACAATTAACGACATGGTGGCTAATATGATCGATTCCATTACCAATTGGTACGAAACAGAACTGCCACTTGCCCCAATTGCCCGCCTTAAGCCAATTTCGCCCTTGCGTTTATTAATGTTGTACCACAACACACCAAAAAGCCCCAGGGCAACATTAATAATCAAAAAGCTTGCGATAATGATAAAAATCGTCATCGGGATAATCGTCTGCTTATTCCTTGCATCACGCATTTCATCAAGATGTTGTATTTCAACCGAACTGTTTGTTGCCGTTGCCATCAATTTATAAAGCTTACTTTCGAAGGTGGCATCGGCGGTTTCGCGTACTTTAAGCAAGGCCGTGTTCGTCCACCGCAGGTAGCCGGTATCTAATCGGCTAAACATGGCGTTATTACCGGGAACAAAGTCGCCATTCGTTTTTACGTCTGCTATCACACCCAGCACTTTCAGCTTGTTAGCCCCGTCATAGTCGCTTATAAACTTCCCGGCAGCGTTTTTGGTGCCAAACATTTCGGTTTTGAGTGTTTCGTTTATAATCACGCCCCTGTCTTTGCTCACGGCATCTTCGGGCGTAAACCATCGGCCCTCCAGCAGCGATATATTCCACACCTTTTGGTAATCGTCACTCACCCTAAAATCGCTTACATTATTAAACTTTTTTCCTTTATTAGTTAGGCCGGTACTCATAAAACTGTCTGAGTAAGGATAATTGCTGCCCGAGTAGGTCACCTGTTCTATTTGGGGCATGGCCTTTAACGATTTGGTGAGGTTATCGTAAAAAGTGGTCAGCGAATCGAGGTTTTTCGGAAGCTGGCGATTTCCATAGGTTATCGACCAAACATTTTTGTATTCGAAACCAAGCGGTTTTCGGTAATTCTGATAATAATAGGTGAGGTACGAGAATACCGCAAAAATAACCAGAAAGGAGATCAGGATCTCGGAAAGGAAAAGAAAATTCTGTTTCCTTTTATTCCATATCAATTTAAATAAGTGTTTAAACATAATTGTATTTATTAGGCTTTAAGGGCTTTAACCACATTTAGTTTCGACATTCGCCATGCAGGGTAAACACCCGATAGAAGCCCGAAAAATATGCAGGCGAGCAAACTGTAACATAAAACCGTTAAGTTGATTGATAAGCGCATGTTTGAAACAATATTGGTTTCGTTAATGAGAAAAATGACCAGCAGGGAAAGTGCGATGCCTATAAAGCCACCTAAAAAAGTGAGGATCATGTTTTCTACTATAAACTGATAAACCAGGGTTTTTGAGGATGCACCGAAGGCCTTGCGAACGCCAATTTCGGATGAACGCTCCATAATTCGGGTAATGTTGATGTTGACGAGGTTGATGGTTGGCAACAATAAAAACAGCAGTAAAAATCCGGCAGCCATCGAAATTACCTTGCCTACGGCTCCGTTGGTAGCGTCTCCGCCAAGTCTTCGCGTTATGCTGGTAAAAAACGGATCGGCATTGCAATACAGCTTATCAAAATCGGTCGGAATGGGCAAGCGTTTCGTCATTTGGGCGAACTCATTTCTCAGTTTGGGTAGCTCAGCTTCAGTTTTTGCCAACAAAATGGCATTATAACCGCCCATTAAATTGGTACTGTTGCCATCTTCTTTTGCAATACTGTAGGGCAAATACATGTCTCCGTTAAAATTCCGAACGGTTTCCGATACGTTTTCTACCACGCCAATTACCCTGTAGTTAATGTTATCAGCAGAAATGTACTTACCTACAACCGATTGGGCATCGCCGAAATAGGCTCGTTTGGTTTCTCTGGTAATTACGGCTACCATTTCGGCGTTATCGATTTCTTTTTGGGCAAATGCTTTCCCCTCCAAAAATTTGTACTCCAGCACATTCCAGTAATCGGCATTGGTGTATTGATAATTGATAACGAGCTTTTTATTGTTTACATACGCATTTGATGCTTTTGAGGTCGATGTAATGGCCATTTTTTGAAGCTGTTTCAGCTTAGCCACATAATGTTCTAAAAAGTAACGAGATACATTGCTGGAGTTCATCCAACCTTCTTTCGAATTCTCAATTTCCAATCGCTCAACATATAGTGATCGATTTCGTTTGAAGTCGGGGTAATCGGGGCTGATCATCTTATCAGTAAGCGCTGTAGCCACCATTAAAATGGTTAGTGTAAAGCTGATGCCGAATAAGCTGATGAAAGTGAAAAACTTTCGTCGTTTTAATACGGCTATTGCGATTTTAAAGTAATTCTTTAGCATAATCGATTTTTATTGAACTTGAGAACCATCAAAAAGACGTACCAAACGGTGTGTTTTGTGCGCCATACTTTCATCGTGGGTTACCATTACAATGGTGGTGCCTTCGTTTTTATTCAGGTTGATGAGAATTTCCATAATCTCATTTCCCATGGCGCTATCTAAGTTTCCGGTGGGTTCATCGGCCAGAATAATCTGCGGCCTGCCAACAATTGCCCTTGCAATGGCAACGCGTTGGCGCTGGCCGCCCGAAAGCTGCGTAGGGAAGTGTTTTAACCGATTGCTCAGCCCCACTTTTTCGAGCGCCTCGGTTGCCAGTGCTTTTCTTTCTTTGGCCGATGTGCTGCGGTACAACAGCGGAAGCTCTACATTATCGAGCACCTGTAAATCGTTAATCAAATGGTAACTTTGAAAGATAAAGCCAAGCTTCTGGTTTCTGAAATTGGCCAGCTTTTGATCGGAAAAGCGGCTGATATCTTGATTATCGATGCGGATGTTTCCTTTTGAGGGCTCATCCAGCAAGCCCATAATGTTAAGCAAAGTGCTTTTGCCGCAACCCGATGGCCCCATGATAGAAAGAAACTCTCCTTTTGCAATATCGAGGCTTATGCTGTTTATTGCCAGCGTTTCTACGGTATCGGTTCGGTATACCTTTTCAATTTTTTGTAAGCTTATCATAATGTATAATTAGTAATTAAGATTTATTAATAAATGAGTTCGATTCATATTTTTTAATCAAGCTGCTTCTAGGAAAGGTCGTCATTGCCGCGCAGGCGGTCCCGTACGTACGGGATTAATGCAATTGACCCATTTTCGTGCATTAGGATCCCCAGTCAAGCTGAGGATGACGACCCTTCATACGAAATGTTCTATACACGATTTCAATTCATATCGATGTCTTTGCTCAACATGTTGTTTATAAGCCGCTACACGAACGGTCGTCATGCTGAATTTATTTCAGCATCTTTCACGCCTGGTGTTCATGCCAGATAGATCCCTCCCGAAGTTTCGGGAAGGATGACGGCCGTTCATAGATAACGCCATACAAGTTTGGCTCTCTTTTTTGACCATTCCATCGCTTATACCGCCTTTTTTCAAAATGTGTCTATACCATAGGATTTCTCGGGAAAGCAATCTCATTCCGTAAATCAGATTGCTTCGGCTCGCACAGGCCCGGCCTCGCAATGACGATTCGCCGAAAAACCCAATTCCTTTGTTTTTCAAAGATTAACCTCTGAGGATGACGGAACGGGTTTTGTCATGCTGAGGAAGGAAGCATCTGTAACCTACGTTTCACTATCTCTGCCCACCCACCCCACGCTCTTTGGCAGTGGGTTGTTGGCGCTTTGCGTTCCATCGCTTGGGGATTCTTCGTTGCACTCAGGATGACAGCATTTAAATTCAGATCAATAGCTTATCTTCATATTTTTTTCAAAGTCGTAAAGTGATAAATACCGAAGCTGGTAATAGGCGCCCCAAAAATCGCGAAGCGAAGAAACGTAATCTCTTTTGGCAGCATCGTTCTCCTGAAAGGCGATGCTGAGATCGGTAATGCTCAGGTTGCCCAAAACGTACCTTTCGCTTGCAATTTTGTATTTTTCTGCTGCAATTTTTTCTGCGGCATCGGTTAATTTAATCTGTTCTTTCATCATATTAAAAAGCGTAACCTGCGTTACAATCTGCTGTTTAAACGTTTGTTTATCCTGCTCAACGGCGTAGGTAACAAATTGCTCGTTGGCCTGGGCGGTTTTCGTCCTCGATTTCGATCGTCCCCAGTCCATCACCGGAATAGACAATTGCAACTCAATCGACTGCTGGTTTTTCGGATTGCGGTACACGTCAAAAGCGGTTAAGGCCGCGTTAGAGAAACCGAGGTTTGCCCTTAAAGTAGCCTTTAAACCATTCTCGCCTTTGGCTTTGGCTACGTCTCTTCGGGCTTCGGCCAGCCGGCGGATAAAACCAATGGCATCAGATCGGTTTTCAAAAGCCTCGGCCAATACTTTTTCGGTAGCCACCGACATTTGCGCCACAACCTGTGGCATTTCGAGCTTGATCCGGTCGTCGCCCTCGATGCCTGTGTAACTGCGCAGGTTGAGGGTTGCAATTTCTACGTCGCGGTTGGCCGTTCCCACTGCCTTTTGCGAGTTGAGTACCTCCAGCTGAAGCTGAAGAATTTCATTTTTCGAAATCTTGCCCAATTCAAATTTTGTATCGGCAATAGATAAAATCCTTTTGGTGTTGGCATAATTCAGTTCGGCAATATCGAGGTTAACCTGCGCCAGCAGCAGATCAAAAAAGTATTCGGTAACGGTAATCGATATTTTTTCCTGCGTTTCTATAAAGGTTTGTTTGCTTTCGTTGTATTTCAGCGGTTCAATCTTTTTATCCCACTTTAAGCTGTTAAACTGCAAAATGGGTTGCGTGTAACCAATGCCATAGGGGATGCCGTTGTAGAGCACATTTTTTCTGTCGAAATCATCAAATCGCTGCAACTGCGTGGTGCCGTAAATAGTACCGCCTGTTGCCGCAATACTTTGGCTAAAATTCAACGTCAGCGACGAGTTATCGTAATGAACGGGTTGAAAAAGAATGGTTCCGTTGGGCTGTTGCACTTGCGTATAGGTTTTGGTGTAGCCTGGCAAAACGCCTTCGAGCTCCAGCTGCGGCTGATAATTGGACTTAAAGGTGCGCCATTCCCAATATTTGGTTTCTTTAACTGTTGTGGCCTGTTTTGCGGCAATAGAATTGGACTTAGCCATTTCTACCACCTGCGGCAAGGTTAGTTTTAAGGTGTCTGTTTTGTCAATGGCAAAGGTTGTTAAGCGGCAACAAATTACGATTGCGATAAATAGCAGTTTCTTCATCATCTTAGTTGCTTATGGTTACCGTTTTTGCATTTTTGTAATCGCCCATATCCGAAGTAATTACTTCATCGCCAACTTTCAATCCGCTCAAAATTTCAATAAAATCGAAATTGCTTAGGCCCGTTTTCACCGTTCGCCTTTCGGCAACTCCATTTTTTAAAACGAAAATTTCCTGCAGGTTAGAGCCGTTAAATGCTGCACCATTGGCCACCCGCAACACATTGTTTCGCGTGTCGGTTACCAAAAAAACATCGACCTTTTGGTTCGGTCGCAACACTTTACTGTCTTTCTGATTCAGCTGAATATCGAAAGAAACAATTGCATTGCTTACCGCAGGCGAAATGTTTACAATAGAGCCCCGCAGTTGTGTGTCTCCAATTCGGATAATGGCCGTCATGTTTTTGTGAATTTTATCGAGGAGATTGTCAGACATGCTTCCGGCCACCTTAAAGCCGCTTAAATCAGCAATCCGAACCAGCGCATCACCCTCCCGCACGCTCGAGCCAATGTTTTTATTTACCCAGGTAATCACACCCGGCCTTGTGGCAATCACATCGGCCAGATCGAGCTTTCGTTTCAATGCATCCAACTCATTTTTTTGAATGGCGAGCGCAATTTCAGCTTCCCTGATCTCGATTTTCATCGTTTGTTGCTTGCTCTTGATTTCGTTTTCGAGTTGTAGTTTCTCCAAATCGGCCACTTTTAAATCGAGTTCGGCACGTTCAACATCTTCTTTAGTTCCGCCGCCAGCCTTAAGCAACCGCTTTGCCGAAGAAACCGCATCTTTTAAGTTGCTGATGCGCAATTGTTTGATGCTGTTGTTCGATTTGATATCAAAAAAGCTCTTTTCCAGATCGAGTTTCAGCTTTCTGATTTCATTCTCTTTGGATTCCATTTGGAACTGCAGTTTCCCAAAATCGGCTTCCGTTACCGATTTATCCAGTTGTAATATCGATTGTCCTTTGTTAACCCGGTTTCCCGCATCCATTAAAACATCTTTTATCGATGCATTGATCGGGCTGGTTAAAACCTCTTCAAACTCGGGCAGCACTTCGCCCGTTGCGTTAATCGTGTTTTCGATTATTCCCGTTTCTACTTTAGCGGTCATAATATCAGCTCGGGTTAACTCAGGCTTAAAATAAAAGCGGATAAACCAAATGCTTGCGGCAATTACCATCACGATTACAAAAACCAGTAAATATGTTTTCTTTTTCTTTTTTGATGAAACTTCTTCTTCAATAGCTCTATCCATTCAACTGTTTGTTTCATTTGGCTTTTGCAAGAGCAGTGCCAATGTTTAGCGCTTGATAATCAGCTGTTTATAAAATTTTTGGAATTGAAAAATGCCCGATATCGAACGTTCTGTTTGTTATCGGGCACAAATGGGCATTGAACGCCCCTACGAAGAAAGCATCGTTGTTTTTAAAATCGTTGTTTCAGAGAAAACAGACCGTGCCGAAAACGATGAACAATATTGAGCATTTCGCCGTCAATTGCTTTTGCAAAAATAACATGGCGCCACCCAAGTTGGCGCAAAATCTGATCTTATGCAATCGAATCTAACATCGCACAACGTGTTAAAAAAAATGATTTACATCATTTTTTAAAGTAATTCGCGTCTAACCCCCTTTCGTGGCGGTTCAATAGGTTTGTGGCATCAAAAATCCCTTTATGTTGCATACTTTTCACATCCCGGTTTTAGGCTTGGGCTACTCGATAGATACCCCTTTAAAAGTCGCCCGCTACGGAATTTCATCTGTTGTATCTATTGTCGATGACGAATTAACCGAGCGCATGCGTGCTTACCACACCAAAAAAGCAGGTTTGGAGTTTGTTCCGATACCAAAATCGCAAACAGATTACCGAGCCAGAAGAATTGAAGCCTATCTTAACTTGCTGAACGACCTGGTAGCAGTGCAATTCGGTTTTATAAAACAACAAAAATTTGATTCCGGCAGCGATATCTGTCGCTATTTTGAGCTTTTACCCGATTGTAGTGCTTTAAAACAGGGCTACGATTTAATGCTCGATTACCCGGAGGGAACCAGCAGGCAAGTATTTCAAAATCGGTTGCGCGAAGCGATACGGCCCGGCGCTATCGATGTGAACATTATGGCGAAAGTTGATAAAATGAATTACCTCGACGATGAATTTACTGGCGATGCAAATACCGATGCATTGGCCGCGTTACGCGGTTTCGCCATGAGTAAGCTAAGCTCATCCGTAATTCTTTCGGCAGGGATGAACCCTAAGCTTTATACTTACATTGCCAGCTTCAACGATTTTTTCCCTGATGAAAAGGGCTCGATTAAAAAAAAGATCATTTTAAAAGTGAGCGATTTCCGGTCAGCCTTAATTCAGGCAAAATTTTTGGCCAAAAAAGGTGTGTGGGTTTCCGAGTTTAGGGTAGAGTCTGGTTTAAATTGTGGCGGCCATGCGTTTGCAACAGAAGGTTATTTGTTAGGGCCTATTTTGGAAGAGTTTAAAGCAAAGCGAGTGGCCATGCGGAATGAGCTTTTTGAAATTTGCCAGTCTGCATTGCAACAGAAGAATATTTTTATCAATATCGCTCCCAAACAAACAATAAGCGTGCAAGGTGGAATAGGCACTGCCCACGAGAACGATTTTTTGCTAAAATATTATGGCGTCGATGCAACAGGGTGGGGAAGCCCCTTTCTTTTAGTGCCCGAAGCCACAAATGTTGATGCAACAACGCTGGCGCAACTGGCCAACGCCAAGGATAGTGATTTTTATTTGAGTTCGGCCTCGCCGCTGGGTATTCTGTTTAACAATTTCAGAAACAGCAGTGCCGAAAAACAGCGCCAGTTACGCGTTGAAAAAGGCAGACCCGGAAGCCCCTGCACCAAAAAATACCTCTGCAACAATACCGAGTTTACTGCACAGCCCATTTGCACAGCTTCAAGAGAATATCAACACCTTAAAATTCAAAGCCTGCAATCATCAGCGCTTTCGAACGACGAACTGCGGACTCAGATTGATGCAGTTACCGAAAAAATTTGCTTGTGCGAGGGTTTATGTTCATCGGCCTACCTTAAATATAATATGAACAAACCGAAAGAAAATACAGCTGTAGCCATCTGTCCCGGGCCGAATCTCGCTTATTTTTCAGATCTCTATTCATTGGATGAAATGGTTGGCCACATTTATGGCAAGCTCGATCTCCTTTCGGAAGTTGAACGGCCACATATCTTCATCAAAGAACTAAACCTGTATATCGACTACCTGCAAAAAGAACTTCAACAACATTTACAGCACTTTAGCGACAAAAAAAGAAAACAACTGGGGCAATTTAAGCAGCAATTACTGGAGGGCGTAAACTATTATAGAACGTTGTTTACAGATTTAACAGAACAGGCCACCGAGCAGCTAAAGGAACTTGGAATATCGAAAAGCAAACTCGACGCAATAATTGTTGATTAACGAATGAGCGGCTTAAATTTCTATATTTACAGCATTACAAATCATAACTAATGGACAGGTCGAAATTTTTAGATGCAATTATAGAAAATGCTATCGATGGCATTATTACTATTGATGACAGCGGAATTATAGAGCACCTGAATCCGGCCGCATTGGCGCTTTTCGGTTATTCGAGATCGGAACTTGTTGGCAAAAATGTTTCGACCTTAATGCCACAGCCCGATAAGGCCCGGCACGATAGCTACATCCAAAATTATCATAACACTGGACAAAAACATATTATTGGCATTGGCAGAGAGGTGCAGGGGCAACGTAAAGATGGTTCGGTTTTTCCTTTCAGGCTGGGGGTAAGCGAGGTTAAATTTAGCGACAGGCGAATTTACACAGGTTTTATTCACGATTTGAGTAAAGAAAAGGCCAGCGAGGAACAGATTAAAAGCTATACCGAAAAACTCGAAGTGAAGATTAAAGAGCGCACCCGCGATTTGGTGAAACTTGTTTCGGAACTTGAGATGGCCAAAGAAAATATGCGTGCGTTGTTTCAAAAAGAAAAGGAACTGAACCAGCTAAAAACCAGGTTTGTATCAATGGCTTCGCACGAGTTCAGAACGCCATTAAGTTCCATCCAGTTGTCAGCGTCGCTAATTGATAAATACACTTCCAAAAACGACGTGTCGAACGTGGAAAAGCACACCTCGAAAATCAAGAACTCTATCAACAACCTGACCACTATTTTAAACGATTTCTTATCGCTGGAGAAACTCGAGGCCGGTAAAGTAGAAGCATCGGCCCAGCGATTCAACATCGTTAGTTTCGCCGAAGAAATTGCCGAGGAAATGCAATTAATGACCAAGCAGAATCAGCATATTATTTATGAGCATACAGGGGTTACGGCAGAGGTAAGTATCGATCCAAATTTGTTGAGAAACTGCATTATCAATCTCATTTCCAACGCAGTTAAATACTCGGGCGAAGATACGCTGATTCAGTTTAACACCTTTTTAACCAACGATAAGCTGGAGGTGGAAGTAAAAGACAATGGCATCGGCATTCCAGACAGCGATCAGAACAACTTGTTCGAACCGTTTTTTAGGGCGCACAATACTGGCGATATTCCCGGAACGGGTCTTGGCCTAAACATTGTAAAACGATATGTCGGTTTAATGGGTGGCACCGTTTATTGTAAAAGCAGACTCAACAGCGGCACCGTTTTTACATTGAATTTCGATTTAATCGCCGATAACAACTGATTTTAATGAACAGAAAAGTTTTAATTATAGAAGATAACGACGACATCCGCGAAGGTACCGCG
>Ga0308165_1004971_pt1 | contig 12690 bp, 10 predicted proteins | sample PhyWR2_FD_201032 | JGI IMG/M metagenome (GOLD analysis project Ga0308165, IMG submission 201032) | Phyllosphere microbial communities from UC Gill Tract Community Farm, Albany, California, United States - DLSLW.R2 | ecosystem: Host-associated > Plants > Phyllosphere > Unclassified | place: USA...
AGTTGCAGCGCCCTCAACACCACGATCGCGGCCGCACAGCTCCAGAACCAGCCCAGGCCGAAACCGATCAGCGTGGCCGAGGTCACCAACGACAAGGTCACCAGCACGGTTTCCGCACCGAAGCGCTCGGCCAGCTTGCCGCCCAGCGGGCTCAGCACGATCTCGCCCAGGTAGCGCACCGCCAGCAAGGTGCCGGCCATCACCACGGCGCCGCCCGGCAGCAGGTCGCTGCCCAGGTAGGACAGGCCGATGATGAAGAGGCCATCCAAGGTGAAGCCTTCCAGGAAGGACCACACGTCCAGGCTGCCGGGGCGCTTCAAGCCGCGCCGTTTCTTCGCAGGCGCCGGCTGGTGATGACGCGACAACTGACGCGTGACCAGCAGCCCCAGCAAGGCAGCCGCCGCCAGTATCCAGAAGACCGGGCGTGGTCCGTAGGCATAGGCAAGCAAGCCTGCCAGCGGCAGCGCCATCACCGGACCCAGCGCGGTGAAAGCGCGCGAGCGGCCCGAACGTTTTGCCGCACCCACCGGGTCTGCCGTGGCCAATACCTGCGTCGACAGGTTCAGCGCCGCAAACGACAAACCCCACAGCAGGCGCAAGGGCAGCAAGGCCCACAGGCCGGACAGGCTGGCATAACCCACGCCGCACACTGCTGCCGCCACGACGGCCATCGTGCAGGTCAGACGGTCCCCATGTCGCGCATAAAAGCGCGCCACAAAGCCGTAGCCCACGATGCGCACCAGGCGATTGGCCGCCAGCAGCAGGCCGGCCTGCGCCAGTGTCACGCCGAACTGTTCGGCATACATGGGCAGCAGCAGGTACAGCACGGTATCGGCCGGCAGCGCCAAGGCCAGGGCCAGCGCGGCAAATTTGGAGTCACGGTCGACCACACGGCGGGACTCGGTCATGGCGGTCGGGTGGGTAATGTCGTTCAGGGGCATGGCAGTTGGCTTGGGCATGCAGCAATGCTGCGCCGCGGCAGCAGGCGTGACAAACGACATTAACGGACACGACGTGTGAGAAAATCGCACGCATGGTCGATTCCCTGCCGCCGCTCAATGCCGTCCGTGCCTTCGTTGCCGCCGCGCGGCATCAAAGCTTCACGCTCGCCGCGCACGAATTGCACGTGACCCACAGCGCCGTCAGCCGCCAGGTGAAAGCGCTGGAGTCGCACCTGGGCGTTCTGCTTTTCGAGCGCCGTGTCCGGCAGGTCAGCCTGACGGCAGCCGGCCTGAAGTTCTTTGCCCAGGCCGACGCGGCGCTGAAGCAACTTGCCGCAGCCGCCCAGTCCGTCATGTCGGAAGCCCCGGCCAGCGTGCTGCGCATCAACGTCCGGCCCTCGTTTGCCGTGCGCTGGTTGATTCCCAGACTGCCTGACTTTGTCGCCCAGTACCCGGGCATCGAGCCACAGGTGCTGACCAGCACCCTGGCGCCGGACAAGGCTGTCGATCATTTCGACATCGCCATCCGGCGCGGCCGCGAAGGATGGCCGTCGGCCATTCCGCTTCGCCCCTTCCTGCAAGACGAAGCCTGCCTGGTGGCCTCGCCCGCCTTGCTTGCCCGGCATCCGGTCGCCACGCCTGATGCGCTGATGCCCCTGGTCCTGTTGTGGGCCAGAACGCGCCGCACCAGTTGGGACGCGTGGCTGGCGCACACCGGCGTGGGCAAGCTCCAGCCCGCTGGCCAGATGCAGTTCGACCACGAGTACTTCGTGCTGCAAGCCGTCATGGACGGGCTGGGGTTTGCGGTGGTGCCGATGTCCTTGGTGTCCAACGCACTGGCCTCGGGTCAGTTGCGCAACCCCTTGCCGGATCTGCGCATGCCGCTGGCGCGCTACTACTACGGTGTCGCGCCCGATGCGGCGCCGCAAGCAGAGGCCTTCGCCGCCTGGCTGGACGAGGCATTGGCCCGGCAGGCCGCGCATCACCCCTGACGAGCCACGCATAAGAACAGACGAACGAACGTACAGACGAACAGACGAAAAAAAGGCCGGACGAATCCGGCCTTTCCACGTTCGACCCACAGCAATCACTCCAGCAGCATTCTCGGCAACCACAGCGAGAACGCCGGCACGTAAGTGACCAGGGCCAGCGCCGCAAGCAGGGCGCCGTAGAACGGCCAGATCGTTTTCATCACCGTCCCCACTGACACCCCGCCAATCGCACACCCCACGAACTGGGTCGTGCCCACCGGCGGCGTGTTCAAGCCAAGTGCGCAATTCAGCAGCATCACGATGCCGAACTGCACCGGACCCATGCCGTATTGCATGCAGATCGGCAGGAAGATCGGCGTGCAGATCAGGATGGTCGCCGCCATGTCCAGGAAGGTTCCCAGCACGAACAGGATGATGTTGACCATCAGGAAAATGGCCCACGGATCGGTCGAGATCGACGCCATCAGTTCGCCGGTCTTCTCGGCCACGCTGTAGAAGCTGATCAGGTAGCCGAAGGTGGCCGAAATGCCGATCAGCAACAAGACCACGCCCGTCGTCTTCACCGCCTTGGCCGCCGCACGAACGAAGTGGTCCCAGGTCAGCGAGCGATACACGAACATGGTCAGCAGCAGCGAATACACCACCGCAACGGCCGCCGATTCGGTGGCGGTGAACACCCCGCTGAGAATCCCCGCGATGATCAGCACCACCACGAACAAGCCGGGTATGGCTGCCGCCAGCGAGCGGCCCACGATGGCCCAGCCAGGGAAGGTGCCTGCCGGATAGCCGCGATGACGCGCCACCAGGTAGGCCGCTGCCAGATTGCACAGCGTCAACAGGATGGCGGGGACGATGCCGGCCGCGATCAGCGCCGCGATCGACACCTTGCCGCCTGCAGCCAGCGTGTAGATGATGATGTTGTGGCTGGTCGGCATCAGTGCACCGACCAGGGACGCATGGGTGGTCACGTTGACGGCATAGTCGGCGTGATAGCCCTCGCGCTTCATCATCGGAATCATCACCGAGCCCATGGCCGATACGTCGGCCACCGGCGATCCCGACACGCCGCCGAACAAGGTGCAGGCCACCACATTCGACATGCCCAGGCCACCGCGCACATGGCCGACCAGCGACTTGGCGAAGCCGACGATGCGCTCGGCGATGCCGCCGTACAGCATCAGTTCGCCGGTGAAGATGAAGAACGGAATGGCCAGGAACGAAAACACGTTCATGCCGGAGGTCATCTGCTGGAAGGCCACCGCAATCGGCAGGTCTTCATACATGATGGCCGAGATCGAGGCCAGCCCGATGGCAAACGCCACCGGCACGCCGATCACCAGGAAGCCGAAGAACGAGACGGAAAGCAGAGTCATCGCCATGCTGGAATCACCTTTTGCTTGCGCACGATCGCAACGATGTGTTCGATGGAAAACAGCGTGATCAAGACGCCGGAGATGATCGCCGGCACGTACTTCCACGCGTCCGAGATGCCTAGCGTGGGAATGCGGTAGGTCGAGACCGACTCGGCCAGCTCGCCGCAGAACCAGGCCATCATGACGCCGAAGGCCATTACCAAAAGATGGATGAAGATCAGCAATGCGCGTTTGCCATTGGCCGGCAAGACGTCAATCAGCACTTCGAAACCGATGTGTCCGGCGTCGCGCACGCCGACCGCCGCGCCCAGCATGGTCACGTACAGCACCAGCAGCAACGACAGGCTTTCGGCCCAGGTGGGGGTGCGATTCAACACGTGGCGACCGAAGATCTGGAAGGTCACGGCGGCAATCAGGCAGATCAGACCGATGATGCTCAGCCACATGCAGCCGCGGGCAAGCAGCGCGCAGAATTTGGTGAAGCCATTGGGCGGGCGCTGGGCCAGATCGGCCTCAGGGCCCGCGCCAGCGGGCAACACCATGTCGGCGGCATCACCCGCCGACGGCGCTACCGACGGCGACATGCTTGCCGCACCGGGTTGGGAAGAAGCAGTGTGTGGGGTGCTGGCAAGCATGGCCGGCTCACTTCACTGCCTGAATGCGCGAAACCAGGTCCTTCGTCTCGGGCGTGTTCACGAAGCGGTCATATACCGGCTTCATGGCTGCCTGGAACGAGGCCTTGTCGACCTCACCCAATTGCGCGCCGCCTTTCTCGACTGCTGCCTTGGACACCTGTTCGCGTTCGGCCCACAGCTTGCGCATGTAGGGCACGGATTCCCGTGCGGCCTCGCGGATGATCTTCTGGTCGGCTTCGGGCAGCTTGTCCCACTGGCGCTTCGAGAACACCAGGATCTCCGGCGTCATGGTGTGCTCGGTCATCGACATGAACTTGGCGGCTTCGAAGTGACGCGTGCTGTCGTAGCTGGGCAAGTTGTTCTCGGCAGCATCCAGCAGCCCGGTCTTCAGGCCCGTGTAGACCTCGCCCAGCGGCATCGGCGTGGCGTTCGCGCCCATGGCCTCGACCATGGCCACGGCCAGGTCGGACTGCTGCACGCGGATCTTCATGCCCTTCACATCGGCCGGCGTCTTGACCAGGCGCTTGTTCGAGTAGATCGAGCGCGAGCCGCTGTCATACCAGGCCAGGCCCACGAAACCGGCCTTCTCGCAGCCGCGCAGCAGTTGCTCGCCGACTTCGCCGTCCAGCACCTTGTGCAGATGGTCGGTCGAGCGGAACAGGAAGGGCAGGGACGGCACGCGGGTCAGCTCGCAGATGTTGTGCATCGCGGCGCTGTTGACACGCGTCATGGCAAGCGCGCCCAGCTTCACCTGTTCGATGGAGTCGTTCTCGCTGCCGAGCGCACCGCCCGAATACACCTTGATGGTGATGCGACCCTGGCTGCGCTCTTTGATGAGTTCCCCCATGTGGCGCACGGCCTGGGTGGTCGGATAGTTGTCGGGGTGGATCTCGGCCGATCGCAGCTCGGCTGCCTGCGGGGCGGCCGAGAATGCAAGAGCGGAGAGGGTTGTGCAGGCGGCAAACGCCACCCGGGTGAGTGAGTACGGGGTCATGCGAGTCTCCTGGTCAAAACGGCTTTTTCTAAGAAATGCTCGTAAGGTTGTTGCCCGCGTGCTGGTTGCCTTGGGGCGTCCCAGCGGCAACAAGCGCGCAAAAAAAAGCGCGAATATCGCGCTGGGCTTTCAACCGGTAAATGCGGGTTCTGCAAGGCCTTGCACGCCCGGGCGGGCGACGAACACCGCACCGGCAAGCGAGTCGGGTTCGCTGTTGCCGGGGCGGATGGAGGCAATGAACAAGGTGTCCAGATTGTCGCCACCGAATGCGCACATGGTGGGCTTGGCCACCGGCACCTCGATGCTGCGATCGAGCTTGCCCTCGGGGGTGAAACGATGCACCAGGCCCGCGTCGTTGCCGCATACCCAGTAGCAGCCATCGACATCGACGGCAGCACCATCCGGGCGTCCGGGCAGGTCATGCATGTCGACGAACACGCGGCGATTGCTGGGCGTGCCGGTGTCGGTGTCGTAATCGAAGGCCCACACGGTCTGTTGGCTGGGGTGCGAATCGGCGAAGTACATGGTTCGCCCGTCAGGGCTGAAGGCCAGCCCGTTGGGTACAAACAGGTCTTCCAGCACCGGCGCAGACAAACCTTGTTTGTCGAAGCGGTACAGACGGCCGCATGCGGCGCTCATGTCCAGCAGCATCGAACCGACCCAGAAGCGCCCTTGGCGATCGCAGCGGCCATCGTTGAAGCGCATGGCGGGAGCCAGGTGTTCGACCTTGGCCAGCAGGCGCGGCACCGGCGTGTCTGCCACCGGTTCATCCAGCGTGAACATGCCGGTTTCCATGGCCAGCAACCAGCCACCTTGCGCCATCGGCGCAATCGAACCGGCCATCTCGGGCAACGGCCAGCTGGCAAACGCATCCGATGCCGGCGTCCAGCGCCACAAGGTGCGGCCAGGAATGTCGGTCCACCAGAAAGACTGATCGGCTGCGCGCCAAACGGGGCTTTCGCCCACACCGCAACGCATCGTGCCTACTCGTTCGACCGTGCTGCTCATGACCGGAATCCGCTGCAAGAAAGAGTGAACATCAGAACGGACCTGCCTTCACAAACCCACCGCCCTGGAACTGGGCAGCCGGGTCGTCGGCGGGCAGGGGGGGCTGCGACTCGACCTGGGCGCGGAAGGGCTCGGAAGAATCCTTCGGCTGGTAACCCAGGTGCTCGGCCAAATGGTTGTCCCACCACGAATCGCGATTGGCCGATGCGCCGTAGACAATGCTGTGGCCGACGTCGGGCGCCAGCAGCGAGCGCACCACCAGATGCGTCAGATCCTCGTAGCTCAGCCAGGTGACGAGCATGCGGCGATCCTTCGGCTCGGGGAAGGACGACCCGATGCGCAGGCACACCGTCTCGATGCCGTAGCGATCGAAGTAGAAGCGCGACAGGTTCTCGCCAAACGCCTTGCTGATGCCGTAGTAACCATCGGGGCGCAGCGGGGACTCGGCGTCCAGCACTTCTCCCTGCCGATGGAAGCCAATCACATGATTCGAGCTGGCGAACACCACGCGCTTGACGCCATGGATGCGGGCCGCTTCATACAGGTTGTAGACGCCCTGGATGTTGGCCGGCAGGATCTCGTCAAACGGGCGTTCCACTGACACGCCGCCAAGGTGGACGATGGCGTCGGTGCCCGCCACCATGCGCGACACGGCCTCGGCATCGGCCAGATCGCAAAGCATGATCTCTTCATGCGGCGCCGGGTTGTCCAGTGCTGAGATGTCCGACAAGCGCATGGTGTCGGCGAAGGGCTGAAGATTCTTGCGAAGTACTTTGCCAAGTCCACCGGCAGCGCCGGTCAACAGAAGTTTCCCGATGCGGGGACTGGAAGAAAGCGGGGCTGCAGCAACGCCCATGGTGGCCATCCTTCGGCGAAATAAGGTGTCTTGTATGTCGTCATACAAGCTGAGTTGAACGATATCCAAGGCACCTGTTTGACGCAATCACGGCAATCTACGGACATTCCCTCGGTGCAAATGCAAAGCGGCGGTCGCCCCCTGGGAGCGACCGCCGCGCGATGAGCTTTTTGCCACAGCAAGCTATCGATGAAGTCTCGAAGACCTTGATGTGCTTGACGTTCAGGCCTGGGTCAGAAAGCGTACTGTGCGCTGACGCCAGCGAACCAGGTCAAGCCTGACGCCGGCTCGTAATAGCGGCCATTGCCATCGCCCACGATGACCGAACCGATATAGTTTTTGCCGAACAGATTGTCCAGGCGCACGGTCTCGCGGAAGGTCCACGCGCCTGCCGTCTGCTCGAAGCGGGTGCGCCAATTGATCACGCCGTAACCGGGTGCAGCCTTCGCCGAATTGGTGTCTTCCACGTACACCTTGCTGCGCAGCACGCCTTCAATGGCCGTGCTGACCCACGGGCGCGGCTGCCATGCGATTTCGCTGTACAGCGTGGTGGCCGGCACGCCGGGCAGCTTGTTGCCCGAGTCGATGCGGCTGGTGCCGGTACCTACTGTGCCGTCGTACTTGGCATCCAGGTAGGTCAGGGCGACCAGCGCCGTCCAGTCACGGGCGAAGGCGCTGTCCAGCGACAGTTCCACGCCGCGGCGCTTGGTCTGCGCGGCATTGCGGTAGCTGGTGCGACCGCCCAGGGCCGATGCCACCACCAGTTCGTTCTTGGTGCTGATGTCGAAGACCGCGGCGTTCAGGCGCGTGCGTTCGTTGATGCGCGCCTTGATGCCGGCTTCGTATTGCGTGCTGGTGGACGGCGACAGCGCACCGTTGAAGCCACTGCCGTCGCTCGAATAGGCAAGCTCGGCCTGCGTCGGCGTCTCGAAGCCCTTGCCCGCGCTGACATACACATTCACGTCCGGGTTGATGGCATACATCAGGCCGGCCGAGGGTGTGGTCTTGCTGAAGCGGCGCTGGCCGCTGTCGTCGCCATTGGCCAGGTATTTGTCGTCCACATCGACACGCACCGTGTTGTGGCGCAAGCCAGCTTGCAGGGTCCAGGCGCCCAGCACCCAGTTGGCCTGTGCATACGGGTCCAGGCTGGTGACGGTATCGACTTCGTTGCGGCGCTGGCGACCACGCACGCCCAGCGCGCTGCCGATGAAATTCTCGTAGCCGGTGCGATCATCCTGCGTGCGGTCGTAATCTATGCCGGCCACAAGCTTGAGCGTGCCCGGCGCTTGCGACACGGTCTGCAGCCAGCGCAGGCCCACCCCTTGGAAGTCGCGGTCGAAGTCCACCACACCGCCTGCATGGCGCGGATTGGCCTGGGCGCTGGGCGGGATCGCCAGGTACTGGCCAACCGTGCGGTTGCCGCCATAGACGTTCAATTGCACCGCGCTGCCATTGCCCAGCTGGCGCTCGTAGTTCACGCCCACCTGCTGGTTGTCGATGCTCTTGCGTGTGTTGTATTGCAAGGCCACCGGCGCCACGCCGCGCGGGTTGCTCACGGCCTGGTCCCAGGTCAGGCCCAGCGGGTCTTGCGTGTCGCGCTGATGCAGGCCGCTGACGATAATGGCCAGGCGGCTGTCGGCATCGGGCTTGAGGTTGATCTTGCCGAATTGCTGCTGGCGCGTGGCCGCACTGTGGTCGCGATACCCGTCGGTGGACATGCGCGAGGCGTCGAACAGGAAGCCCACCCCGTTGTATTCGCCTTCGGCGCCGATGCGGTATTTGCGCAGGCCGTCGCTGCCGCCCGATACCTCGGTGGTCACGCGCGGTGCGCCTTGGCCGTCGCGCGAGAACATCTCGATCACGCCACCGGCATTGCTGCCGTAGATGGTCGACAGCGGGCCGCGCAGCACATCGATGCGATCGGCAGTGTCCAGATTGAAGGTGGCCGCCTGGCCCTGGCCGTCTGGCGTGCTGGCCGGGATGCCGTCGGTGATCAGCTTGATGCCGCGCACGCCGAATGCCGAGCGTGAGCCGAAGCCGCGCGAGGATATCTGCAGGTCTTGCGCGTAATTCTGGCGGTTCTGCACCACCAGGCCCGGCACCCGCACCAGCACCTCGGACGCATTGATGCCGGGTTGGCCCGGGGCAATCAGGCCCAGGTCGACCGAATCAACCGAAGCCGGCACCGAGCGCGCCGATGACGGCGAGCGCGTGCCGGTGACCACGATCGGGTCGAGCACAGCGGGCTGCCCGGCGTTGGCCGGCGCGGATTGCGCCTGGGCCAGGCTGGCGGTGCTGAGGCCGATGCCGATCAGGACGATGCGCATTGCGCGGGGTGATGCGAAGCAGGAAAGACGGGCGCTGAAATTATGGGAGCTGAAGATCTGGGAGCTGAAGATAAGGGACACTGGAATCAATACAAAAAGGTCGTGAATCGAAGCGCGCACGGCGCAGCGGCAAGGCGGGTCATCCCGGTTGAAAGACGATCCATCTATTTGACGCTGACGCGCCAGATGACGTTGCCGACATCGTCGGCCACCAGCAAGGCGCCCTTGGCGTCCTGGATCACCCCCACCGGCCGGCCATAGGCCTTGCCGTCGGCACCCAGGAAACCTGTCAGCAGGTCGACCGGCAAGCCAGTCGGCATGCCGTTCTGGAAAGCAACATAGATCACTTTGTAGCCGCTGTGCGGATCGCGGTTCCAGGAGCCATGTTGCGCGATGAACATGCCGTGCCGGAAGTGTTCCGGCAGCGTGCTGCCGGTCGAGAACGCGATACCCAACGACGCGGTATGTGCGCCCACCGCGTAATCGGGTTTGATGGCGCTGGCCACCAAGTCTGGTCTGGGCGGCGATATACGGGTATCTACCCGGTCGCCATAGTAACTGTATGGCCAGCCATAGAATCCTCCCTCCTTGACCGAGGTGATGTAGTCGGGGACCAGGTCGTTGCCGATCTCGTCACGCTCGTTGACCGCTGTCCACAGGGCGCCGGTCGTCGGTTCCCAGGCCAGACCGTTGGGATTTCGCAACCCCGACGCAAATAAACGCTTCTGCCGGGCAACCGGATCGATTTCCCAGATTGCCGCACGGCCTGCCTCTTCTTCCATGCCGTTTTCGCCCACGTTGCTGTTCGAGCCCACGGTGGCGTACAGGCGCTTGCCGTCACGGCTGGCAATCAGGTTCTTGGTCCAGTGGTGATTGCGGCCGGCCGGCAGATCGACGATCGGCGTGCCAGCGGCCGTGATCTCGGTGTCGCCGCTGCGATACGGGAAGGCCAGCACCCCATCGGCATTGGCCACATAGAAGATATTGCCGATCAAGGCCATGCCGAAAGGCGAGTGCAGGTCCTTCAAGAACACCGAGCGCTGGTCGGCCACGCCGTCGCCATTGGTGTCGCGCAGCAGGGTGATGCGGTCTGCGCTGGGCACCCCCGCGCCCGCACGCGCCATCACCTTGCCCATGACCCAGCCTCGGATACCACCCGAGCCTTGCTGCGCGGGTTTGTTGCTTTCTGCTACCAGCACATCCCCGTTTGGCAGCTTGAACAACCAGCGTGGATGATCCAGTCCATCGGCAAAGGCCTGCACTTTCATGCCCGCTGCAACACTTGGCATGGTTCCGGGTGGCCAAGGGCTGGCAGGCGCGATGTTGACGGTCGGCAGCCAGCGCTGCGTGGGCTCGGGCAAGGTGGGGTGGGGGCCAAAGCCCGCAGCCTCAGGCAGTTTCGCAGTGTCGCTGCACGCCGACAGTGCCGTGCACAGGGCAGCAACGACGCCTGCCAGCAACAGTCTGCGCAGTGCAGCCGCTGCGTGCGCAGTCATGTGCGATGAAGACATGGTGATTTCCCGGGAAAAGCGAGGGTGGAACGCCAGTAGTAGGCAGCATGATGTATGCCGATGTAAACGCAATCGGCCGTTCGTCTGGAATGCCTGCAGCCCTTGCTGCAGCAGGCGTTGCGGGTGTCAGGCCGCACCTTGCTCGCGATCGCGTCTCCAGAGGAATCGCCAGTTCGCAGCAGTGACGCGCATGTGCTGCTCGAGCACAAACGTTACATGCGACGCCACGATTTCCTAGGGTATGATCGGTTCGATAGTGTTGAGCGTGCTCGTAGGGGTGCTCGGCCGCAATTGCAAATGATTGTTTTTTGTTACCTCGAATGCGAAAAACGAATTGACCATTCGTCTAGGTAAAGAGATAGTTAGTTCTGCAAGACGTTCAAGTGAGGCGGTTTTAGTTCTGCGTCCTCACCGGTACTTCGGTCGGCCCTGTTCCCTTCCTTGATCTTCTCGCACTTTCGGGCATCCGCTCACTCCCCTATTCCAAGGAAATGCACAGCATGGCAACCGGTACTGTTAAGTGGTTCAATGACGACAAGGGTTATGGTTTCATCGCTCCCGATGATGGCGGCAAAGATCTGTTTGCCCACTTCTCCGAAGTCCAAGTTGACGGCCACAAGACGCTGGCAGAAAACCAGAAGGTGACCTTCGAAGTGACCCAGGGCGCCAAAGGCCCCCAGGCATCGAAGATTCGCCCGGTCTGATCAGCTTCGAGCTGTAGCCTGCCTCTTCTGAGGCATGCGACAAGCCCCATCCGCGCAAGCGGGTGGGGCTTTTTTCATGTGGGCCTGCGCTTTTTTGCGTGTTTGTCTTCGCTTTTTGCTCGTTTGTCTCTTTTCCGCCCAAGAAAAAAACTTTGCCCACATCGCTCAAGTCGTGAGCAACCATCTTGACATGCCCGGCTGGCGCGGCTCTCCGGCGAGGTGATAGGTTCAGCCAACAGGCTTATCCACACCTTTTGTGAATAACTATGATGGTGCGTGACACCGTGATGACCGTCATGGATGTCAGGTTTTATGCACCATACCAGTGCGCAAGGGCGGTATCCACCGTCGGGTAGCGCAGTTTGACCCGCAGTTCGCGCAGCAGCCGCGTATTGCGCAGCCGACGCGACTCGCGCATGAAGGTCCACATCATCGGACTGACCGCCGCTTGCACCTCGGCCACGCTTTTGGCGGGTGCGCGTGGCAGTCCTGCCGCGTCTGCCACGGCGTTCAGATAGTCCCCCATCTTCAGTTCCTCGCCGTCATTGGCGTGAATCACCCGCTGCGCGCGTCCGCGCCACAAGGCCGTGGCCGCAATGCGCGCCAGGTCGCTGATCTCGATGTGGTTGGTGTAGACGTCATTGGCCGCATCCAGGCGGGGCAGGCCGCGGCTCAGGCGGTCCAGCGGCAGGCGCTCGCGTCCGTAGATGCCGGGAATGCGCAACACGGTGGTCTGCCAGGCCGGCAAGCCGCTGCGGGCCTGGTCCACCGCAGGCGTGCGCCACCGGGCTTCCGCATCCACCCGGCGCTTGGCGCGGTCGGTGGCCGGGCGGACCGGCTCGGTCTCCGAAATCCAACGGCCTTGCGCATCGCCATACACGCCGGTGGTGCTGCCGTAGACAATGCGCAGGGTGGGCTTCGATACAATCGGGAATCCGGCTGCGCGGGCCGACGCCGACACGCGGCGCTGGCCTCGGGCAGGTCGGCGCAAGGTCGCAGCCAGATTTGCACTGCGCGTGTCGCATGCGCCCTGGGAAGGCGGCGGGGCCAGCATGGTCACCCGGGTGACCAGGCCGCGCAGGCGCCTGAGGCTGCGTGGATCGTCCAGGTTGCCGACCAGCGGCACGGCGCCGGCCGCGCGTAGTTCGCCGGTCCGTGCAGGCTGGGACGTCAGGGCGAACACGCGGGCGCGGGTCGCAAGCTGCGCAAGCAGCAGCATGCCGGTGTCGCCGCATCCAACGATCAGGATGCGGGGGCGGCGGAAGCGGGCGGGTGGGGAGTGGGCTGGTCTCATGGTGTTTTCATTTTTTCACAGGATAGGGCTCGATGAGTCATCAGGTCACCGTGTT
>Ga0308165_1004972_pt1 | contig 12687 bp, 15 predicted proteins | sample PhyWR2_FD_201032 | JGI IMG/M metagenome (GOLD analysis project Ga0308165, IMG submission 201032) | Phyllosphere microbial communities from UC Gill Tract Community Farm, Albany, California, United States - DLSLW.R2 | ecosystem: Host-associated > Plants > Phyllosphere > Unclassified | place: USA...
GTGAATGGTTATTTAACGAACGCTTCATGGTATTAGTAGCTGACTAATATCATTTTTTTGTGTTTAACATCAGGTAATTAGAGCGAAAAACAAAATAAAAAGGCACTCTGTACAAGGGCGGTAACCCAAATACAGAGCCTCATATTATCAGCACAAACTAATAATATAAGTTGCCGAAGTCAATATTTTCATATCGACTCTTTCATTTTACTCAATTTTTGTAAGAAATACTAGTGTTTTTTACAATTCTTGTTTAGATTGAAGCAGTTGGTGGGTATTTGTTGCACTTTTGTACGGTATTAGTTGGTAGCTAATGCCGTCTTTTTTCGCTCTTTTTATACATCGTAAGCACCTTTCTCTCCTTTCAAATACGACTCCTTTCGTATTTGCATTCTACCAACTGGTGCTTACGATCGGGTATCTTCTGAGTGATCGCTACCAGGCATTTTTCATTCAATCAAAAAAGGCAGCTGAGTCAATGCGTACAAAATAGGACAGAACACAGAACCAGTAAATAATTTTCAACCCGATTGAAGGATAAAATGTCCCGTTCTACTCTTAAGATAGCCGTACCCTTAATACTTGATTTAGCGGAAAATCAAGTATTGAGTAAAAAATGCGCAAACGACCAGAACTTGCGGATTTCAAGCTGCTGCTTATCGTATTATCACAACCAACCATTTTTTTGCTATCACATGGTAAGCAGCAGCTTGTTTTTATCCATTTGTCTATTTTCACCGAATCAACCGAACCTCTTCTAATTTATGGATTAATTCTTTCACTTTATTTCTCGCAATCATACACTGTTCCTCTCCATCAAAAAAGGCGAGCTTATTCACTCTGTCCACAGACTGAATATTGCCAACATTGAGAACATACGAGCGATGACAACGATAAAAACGAGAATCCATCGCTTCGATTTCTTGAAGCTTAGCATAAAATTCCGTGTATCGATTTTTTGTGATCAAGCGGATCTTGTGGGTGATTTCCGTTGTCTCAAAAAATAAAATATCCGCAAAAGGAACTTGAAAATCGGAATGTTGATTTTTAAACACAAATGCATCAGAAGCAACCAACTCTTTTTTATTGGTAAATGCAATCTCCAGACATTCTTCGACACGTTTAGAAAATTCAGTTTCATCAAACCCCTTGTCAATAAAATCCAAAGCAGTCAATTTATATTTGAAGGTAATGGGTAGAAATTCAGAATGAGTAGAAACAAAAATCAATTGTCCAAAAGGGTCCAGCAGTCTGATTTCTTTGGCTAGCTCCAGTCCTGCCTGTTGCTCTCGTTTGATTTCAATATCTAAAAAATAAATATTCGCACCGTTTTGACTATTCGCAATTTCAGCCAGTAATTCTTTGGGTTTCGATGTCGCAATAAGCTTGGTACACATCCAAAGGTTTTGCTTTACGATTCGCTCGATCATTCGTTTTAAGTACTGCTGCTGAAACAAATCATCCTCTAGTATAAAAACATTCATCCTGTTGCTCCTTTCTTCTGAATCACTACTGTGTGCGTAAGATGATTTGCTTGAAACTCTGTCTCTAACGACGCATTAGGATAATTGCCTAAAATATCTTTTACGATCGCTAAGCCTAAACCACGTTGCTCTCCTTTGGTGGAATAGCCTTTAGTAAACATCTTTCGCTTGTCGATCACGGTGTCTCGTGTGGAATTGTTAATAATAATAACTTGCTTATTTGTTTCTTGAATCAAGCAAATCGTCACTTGTTTTTGATCTGAAATACTAGCTGCTTCAATCGCATTATCTAAAAAGATTGAAAGAATCCGAATAAAATCTAATGTATTAAAGTAGGATTCTTCTACCTCATTCAAAATTTCTATATTTACAACAATCTCTTTTTGAAGGGCTGCCAACAGTTTTGCCGAAAGGATTCCCTTTACAGCTGGGATTTTGATTTTCCTAAGCTGTATCAGATCATATTTTTGATTTTGTAATGATTGTTTCACTTCACTTAAAACATCCGTGTAAATTTCTTTCACCTGTGCCATATCATTTTCTTCGATCCCAGTTTTCAAGCTAGCAATAATGTTCACATAATCGTGGCGAATACTACGGATTTCTCCATATAAAGCTTCAATTTGGGCGGTATATTCCGTTAGATCGTTCAGTTGCATTTCCTTTAGTTTCTCCAGCTGTTCTTTTTGGAGTAGTTGCGTTTTCATATTCAAATAAAACAACAAAATAAGAATAATCACAAAAAAAGCAAAGGTTTTCATCACATTCAATCGGTCTATATTCTGGCTTCTTAGTTCGAAAAAATAACCAATAAACTGAATGGTGCATAAAAGGAACAGCAAGGCATTAATATTGACCAGAATTTTTTTATTGATCTGTTCATAATTTTCTACTAGAAAATCAAAATTGGTTTTGAACAGATGAAGCATCAAGGTATTCATAAAGAATGGTGCCAATTGTAACAATAGCGTGATCGGAATATTCGTCAAAAAAAACTTGTCGATCAGCAACTGCACGATATTTCCAATCACGGATAAAATTGTCACGCTGTAAATGGCGTAAAAGGCAGCTAGATGCTTTTTATTCTTTAAATGATGCCGTATTCCTATCACGTAGAAGTATAGGATAATAATTAAATAGAAAAAATAATTCATAAAGGACAACGTAAGAAAGGCCACTAAAAAGAGTCCTACAATTTCCTTCCAGAATAGTGTTGATTTACTGATTTGCTGATAAATCAGCATAAGTGCTACAAGTTGAATCAAAAGTAATACTAGAAGCGTAATACTCGGAATCATTTCGACGTCTCTTTAGACTTGTTCAGCTTTGGATGTGTTGGTTCATAGAAAAAATAAGGACAAACGTATGAAGTATTGAGCAAATATTTTCGAATTAATTTTTGGATTTTCACATTTTTAATCATTTTTATTTCCTCTTTTCATTAATTGATAGAAACAGGGATGGATCGTCATTGTTTCAACACCTATGCCTAAGAGCATTAACGTGCGTAAATCGGCTACGGGTGTTACATAAGCAAATACTAGTAGGAGGCATGTGACGAATAATGCTTTTTGCTTTAATTTTCTGCGTAATACAGCATCCGTTATCGTTCGCTTCTCTGTCCCAGCAGGCGCATAGGTCCAAATAGTCGCACATATCCCCATCGCAAGAATGATAAACAACGATGTGTTCACCGTAACCTGCAATGACTGTACAAGATTAGGAAGCAATATAAAGATAAAAATCGAACTAAGAGTACACCCTTTTGAAGACTGGGCGTGCCATCCTCCTGCAAACAGTCGAATCAAAAAATAAGACAAGTGAACAATCAATGTTGTTTGAATAGTCAGAAAAATATAAGAAAAAAGATAAATAATGATGACTTTCTCTAGATTAATCAGTAACATTTCTAGATTATATACTGCATAGGCAAATTCCTCTGTTGATAAAAAATGATCACAATTGAGTTTCTTTCTAAGAATAAATAATGAAATCGAATGATACATACTTTTCCCTCCTTATGACAATTTAATTATACAAAAGAAAGGAAATGTTTTAGTCATTATACACCCCAAACGGTTCGTTTTCCACCTCAAAATGTTTTCGCCTTGTAGAAAATAATGAAAAATTAGCTTCTCACTTATTGTTTTAGCTTGAAGATGGTCAATAATTTACGCCAAATAGACGAAGGAACAGTCATTATTTGTTGTTCCTTCGTCTGTTGCAATTTAGTCTCCTAATATTCTAACCAAGATAGACGCAAATTCTGGTAGACACGTCTTGAAATATTACATGTTTCCTGAGGGCTTTCAAAGAAGATGATTGCTCGTTTCTTTTTATCGATTCCTTTGATTGCTTTAGGATTGACTAAGGTCGTTCGATGACAACGAATGAGCGCAGGATATTCTACTTCTAGTTTATCTAATGAGCTATAGATATAGTGACTATTTTTTAAGGTAACGATTTTCAATTTATGCGAATTTTCTGTCGTCTGAATATAGAGAAGTTCACTGAATGGAACCAAAATCGTTTCTTTCTGATTATCAATTAATACACCTTGAACCATTGAAGCTGCTCCTTTCTGTGTTATTCAAAACGCAATGCTTCCAAAGGGACTTTCTTACTAGCTGACCTAGCTGGAAAATAGGCTGCCAATACACCAATCAAAACACTAAAAGCCAATAACATGACGATAATTGCTACATCAAACGTAAAGAACTGAAACTTGATCGACTTAACAGCGTGTTCGATCACTGCATTTAAAGCATAAGAAATTCCTAGTGCAGAAACTAAGCCCAAGACACCACCTGCCAATCCAATCAATCCACCTTCAACAAGAAATAAACGCTGAATGTTCGTAGGTGTCGCACCTAAAGCTTTCATAATACCGATTTCTTTAGTTCGTTCCGTCACACTGATATACAATACAACACAAATCAATAACGTAGAGACAACTAATGAAATCGACGATAGGACGACCAAAATACTTCTGGCAATATTCAAGTAATTCTTCATTGATGTTAATGTATTATCTTCAGAAGAATAGTTCATTTTCGTTAGTTGTTTCATTAGTCCATCGATACTGTTTAAATTTTTTGGAACGATGGTAAAGTAATTCGTCAGATTTTTGGTGGATTCGTCCTTTTGCATCAGTTGCTGTGCACTTTTATAGGATAGCTCAACTCTTGCTTGATGCTGTTCTTCATCTTTGAAAATACCTATGATCGTAAATTCACTACTTACTACAGGATAGACGGCTGTTGTATCCGCTGTAATCAACTGCGTTTTTACTGTCACTTTTTTATTTAAAGCTTCTGTTGACTGTGTGAATAATTGCTTCGCTATCTCTTCTGACAAAGCGATTTCACCTGGATTTAAAGGAACTTCCCCCAAATCAATATAATTCTCAGAAATAGTTGATTTTTTTGGTGCAATATTGATTGCTTCAGCCTGTAGCTGCTTTTCTCCATACTCTAATTGTGTACGGAAACGGTTCGTTTCATAAACAAGAGCCACATCATCCACTGTCGCTAACTTCTTTTTATCTGAAACAGGCGATAGTTGCTTATCTTCTTTGGAAACAACAAGTGTATTTTCACTCACTCGGTCTGAGGCAATCGTATTCATTTGCTTTGTTAAACCTGCTACTAAAAACGTGATCATCAAAATACCAAAGATTCCTACAGAAGCGCCTAAAGCTGTAATAAATGTTCTTGCTTTCCTTTTTTTCATATTGCTAAATGCCAATTTAAGGGTCGATAACAACGAAAAATTACGAACAGCGTTCACCACTGCTTTTGAATGAGCAACTATCGTTGTTTGCTGTTGGATTTCTTCAATTTTGCCGTCTTTCAAATAGATGATTTGATCTGCAAGTGAGGTATATTTTTTTGAATGCGTGATGACGACCACTGTTTTGCCAGCCTCTTCACTAATTTCTTTTAAAACAGCCATTACTTCATCTGAATTTTTACTATCTAAAGCCCCTGTTGGTTCATCTGCAAGAATGACGTTTGGATCATTGGCTAAAGCTCGGGCAATAGCAATCCGTTGCTTTTGCCCGCCACTTAATTCGCCTGGTCGGTGTCGGCTATACTCTGTCATATGAACTTTTTCTAAAAGAGTTTGCGCTTTTGCCCGCCTTTTTTTCTTCTCTACACCTGCAAGCATTAAGCTGATTTCTACATTTTCCAGAGCAGTCAAATGGTCTAAAAGATTGAAGGATTGAAAAATAAACCCAACATTTTTTTTCCTAAACTCAGCCCATTCCTTTTCTGAATAATCAGTGACTTCTAGATCATCATAGTAAATTTGACCGCTACTTGCCTGATCGATCCCACCAATAATATTCAATAAAGTGGATTTCCCACTTCCGGATTTCCCTGAAATATACGTTAAACCCGAATAGATATCAAAAGAAAGTTCTTTTAAAACGGTTATCGTTTCATCTTTTAGTTGATAACTTTTCGTTACATTTTCAATACGAATCATTTTCTCACCTCTATGGATTATTTAAAACGGAAACAATTGATGCTTTTGCTGCTTTTCTAGCAGGTATGAAGGAAACAATCATGCCTAATAGCACACTAAAGACAAGCATGATGATGATTGTGCCACCATTAAACTCAAGTAAGGAGGTAGCAAAGTCTAGTTTGTTTTTTAGTAAGTAATTCGCAATTGTCCCAATCACTAAACTCAACAGAACACCGGTAAATCCACCTAATAAGCTGATCATCGCACCTTCTGTTACAAACAAACGTCGCACATCACTTCTGGCTGCACCAATGGATTTTAAAATACCGATTTCTTTTCTACGTTCGATCACACTAACATAAATCACAATTGCAATCATGATCGCTGCAACGACTAAGGAAATACCTGCTACTAAGCCTAAGAAGACAAAGAGAATGGTGATATACTGTTTGCCTGTTTCGGTATCTTCTTCAGGTGTAACGGAGATGTAGCCCTCTTTTTTTAGTGATTTATTGACTTTTTCACTAGCTGCAACAGTATCGAAGAGTAAAATCATTCCCGTTGACTGCTTTGCTGTTAAGTCAAAATCATTCGTTAAAGATTCCGCTAAAGAATGGGAAACATAGGCTAGATTTAGCAGTTCTACGATTTTCTTTCGCGTCACTCCTGAAATGGTTACCTTTCTTTGCGACGTTGGCATCATCTCACTTTTTGACATTAATTGTGTCACTAGCTCGATTTCTTGTCCTATTGCTTTTTCTGCACTGCCAAAAAACTGATCTGCTGTGTCTTCGGGGATAGCTATTTCTGTGTCTTTGATCGGCATTTGCCCACTCTCTAAAATACTTTCATTGTACAAAGAGATATTTTTCTTATCTAAAGCTGTATACAGACTCATGTTTTGGACCTTTTCTCCACTTTTCAAACTCGCTGAAAAAACATAATCAGTTACTGCTTCTTTCACTCCCGGTTGTTTCGCAAGCTCTGCCCTGGTTTCCTCTGAGAGTAAACCGTATCCAGCTTTATTCACCATTAACAATTGGTTGGTTTGATAGATACTAAATTCATTTTCAATATACTTGTTCATTCCTAGACTAAAGAACGAAATCAGTAAGACCGACATGATTCCAATTGAGGCACCCATAGCCGTTAGGAATGTCCGGCTCTTTTTACTGTTGATATTGCGAAAGGCTAGCTTCACAACAGCGGCTAGCGACAATCTTTTTTGCCTTAATTTATTTTTAGCTGATTGGACTGAGCTATTGGTCGCTATCTGTGTTTCATTGATAATCTTCCCATCCGCCAATTCAATGATTTGATCTGCCAGTTCCATATAGTCTTGTGAATGCGTCACGATGATGACCAGCTTTCCTTGTTCAGAAATTTCTTTGAAGAGGGCCATAATGTTATCTGCGTTTTCTGAATCCAATGCACCCGTCGGTTCATCTGCCAAGAGGATTTCTGGATCATTAGCCAAGGAACGAGCAATTGCTACACGTTGTTTTTGTCCACCGCTTAATTGATTTGGAAAATAGTCCCTTTTTTCCCACATATCTACCTTTTTCAATAATGCTTCTGCTTTTGCATTCTGTTCCTTTTCATTAGACTTCCCTAACATTAAACTCAATTTAACATTTTCTAAAATCGATAAGTGGTCGATCAGGTTATACTGCTGAAATACAATCCCCATCTTACTTTGGCGGATCGCAGCCCATTTTTTTTCACTCAAGGTTGCTGTATCTGCTCCAAAAAGGCAGTAGCTGCCTTGATCGATCTGATCCAACCCACCAATAATATTCAGCAGAGTAGATTTGCCACTGCCTGATTCCCCTATTAGGTAAACCAGCCCAGGTTTTGTTATCGTTAGCTGGATATCCTTTAATACTGGAACCGTTTCTTTTTTTAATTTATAGCTTTTGAAAACAGACTTAAGTTCAATCATTACACATTTCACTTCTTTCTATTATTTAGTTCTCTCTCCGTACTTTTACAATCATTCTTAGCAAATAAAAAATCATGGCGAACCCAAGAATACCTTGGAAAATAGTTAACCCTGTGGAAAAAACATTATTGCTTTCAAGTTTTATTTTTGAAATACCTAAAATCATACTAATAATCATTACCGACATAATGAGGAGATTCATGATTCCATAAAATTTTATAAGTCCAGCTTTGCTTTCTTCATATTTATTAAACAGAACATCTTTTTTCTTGCCTAAAGCTAATTTAATCGACTTGTCATAGAGATTGGGAATATTTAACAGAGTTGAAAGTATCCAATAGCCATCTAGTTTCGTCACAGGCAAAAGATTGGACAGCATCATGATCAAGTTCCAGAAAATGAATGTATTTAACAACGCATTTGCTCCGCCCATACGGATAGATACCATCACAGATAACGCTGTAATGATAAATTGAACCATTACCCCTGCTAACAATGTAGCCAACGTTTTTCTTTTTTCATTAAATTCTCTGACCCCACTCACATCACAAAATAGCGCTGGTGAACCACAAATAAATAAAAAACCAATTTCTTTCACTTTTCCACCGTGATACTTGCAGACCAAGCCGTGCCCTAGCTCATGACAGAACACTGTTAAAATTGTTCCTGTATAAAGGATCAGAATATTTTTCACTGTTATGTCATAAGAAATATTAGTGAGAATCATTTGGGAATGCAGTCCCCACTCCACAATCCCTCCTAGACAAATAGCACCCAAGATTAAAAGGAACAGTCGGTTAAAGAGCTTATTTTTGAGTAAATGGTCTACGACCCACTGAAATTGATTATCAGGATTGAATACCTTGATTCTGTAATAGAGCCAATTCTTTTTTTCTACTTTTTTCTCCCCTAATACACCTAGCTCTTCCAACGAGTGAATAAAGCGTTCTATTTCCTCGATAGGAACCCCATATTGTTCGGAGATCGCTTCTAGTGAACGTCCTTCCTTTAATTCTGTTAGAACTTTTCCTTCTGAAATACCTAATCGAAAATATTGATCTTCTTTTAGGACAACATAATGATCTTCTTTTTCTGTTATCTGTAAATCAGTCATTTTCATTTTTTCGTCCTCCAATTTTTATTGATACTATGACTTTATCGAATATGTTAAAGGAAGAGAATCGTGTTTCATAAACGGTAATTTTTCCGCCGTGAATGGTTCATTCAAGACAGTTCGCGACAAAAAGCGAACTGTTTGAAGGGAGAGAAGTATTTATTTGAAGAAGCACTGTATAGTTAGTGGTGTAGCAAGGATAACACGTACAAACTTGATAAGATCCGTTGTAAATTGAAAGGAGGATCGTCACATGGGGAGCAATGAATTACTACATTTGTATTCAATTATCTATGAAACTGAATATACAAATATAACGAAAGCGCTAAAAGAAGTCGCAGAAGAAGATGTGTCTACATCATACGTATGCATGAAAAATGAGCGCTCATTTCATCACTTGCCCGTAAAAAATTCTTTAAGCCTCTATTTTATTTACATTCCAACTGTTGAAACATTTATGCGGTTTAGTAAAGAGTTTTTAGCCCATGATAACTATCTGCCTTTACACTTTATCGTGATCTGTTCCAGTCTATCAAAAGAGCTCATGCTGTTGAGTTACAAGTACAAAATAAGAACATTGGCTTTTATTGATTCCGCAAAATCGAAGCAGACTTGTAAACAGGAAATCAGAGAGTGTGTTGATTATGTCAAAGTTATCCAACAACAAGTAGATAAAAAGGAGGGACTAAGATGATGACTTTAGCGCAAGTGGAAAAATTTGAAACAGTAGCAGCTCCAGGGATCGTGGCAAATATTATTGATTTCTGTCACGGACTCGTTGACGGAATCAGAGGTTAATTTGAACCATTAAAGATTAAAAAAAGGAGGAACTAAAATGATGATTTTAACTCAAGTTGAGAAGTACGAAGCAGTCGCAGCTCCAGGGATCGTGGCAAATATTATTGACTTCTGTCATGGACTTGTTGACGGAATTAGAGGTTAATACGACTATTTTTATTAAAAAAAGGAGGGGTTTTCAATGGTCTTAAAGCAAATCGAAAAGTATGAAGAAGTAGCCGCGCCGGGATTTTGGTATAACGTAGGCTATACAATTGGTTCAATTGTAGGAGCTTTCTTTTAAGAAATAGTAGCAATTATTTGAATAAATTTTTATAGAAAGGAGCAAATTATGATGACTTTATCTCGTATCGAAAAATATGAAGAAGTAGCTGCACCAGGTTTTTGGTATAATGTTGGCTATACAGTTGGTTCAATTGTAGGAGCTTTCTTCTAAGAATAAGAAGAAAAAGACACTTTCCATTGTTTGGAAGGTGTCTCAGACTGTAGACGATGTCCTGAAATGGGATGATGTCTACAGTTTTTTCGTTTGTCCTTTTGATACATCGTTCTTATGATGATTTATTATAAGAGAGCACTGAAAACGCTCAACATTAGGATATTTTTCACCTAGGCTATTTATTTTAAACCCATATTTTTGATAAAAGCCTACTGCTTCGTTGTCTGTCTCAGCGATTATCATTGATGGTTTATATACTCTTTTGATAAAATCAATCATTTCACTAGCATTTCTATTCCTCTGATAAGGTTTTCCAACAGCTATATGAGTAATTGTTAATGAGTTTCCGTCGGATATATTAATGCCTATACAACCTACTGCCACATTATTACAACGCTTTACATACAAGTGTTTATTAGAAGGTCCTAAGTAATCTTCCAATATTTTTTCACTATTCTTTTCTGACGTTGCAAGTGTGAGCAATTTTAGTATTTCTGTGTCCATACTATTGATTTTATCGATCATTAATTTACCTCCTGTTAACAGCATTTTTTGAGAATCAGTGATAATTTTTTTCTACCAAGTCAAACATTTCTATTTGTTCTGTTGTTGCAGGTATGTAACTAAAGTCATCTTTTTCTATTAAATAGGGACTATAAAACATTTTCCCTGTTGATTCTTGTAAAAATAATGAGACGAGACCACCATAAGCGAACAAATCATCCCAATGAGGGACAATTTTATATATATTCCCTTTTTTATACAGATAGTCACCCATTTTATGATTTTGTCGCATTTTTCTCCCCCCCTTCTATTGATACTTTTGGGAATTAATTATTAATGTACACATTACTACTCTAATTCATTCAATCTTAGTTTATATAGATCTACATACATCCAAAATAAAATAAACGAAAATATTATTGAAGCTACAGCCAAAACAATTAACATTACTTGTATGCCAAAATTTTGTTCTATTGATAAAAAATAATATGGAGCCATTATTTTTTGTATTTCTATATTATTTATGAAAATTACAAGTATCACAAAGATCATACAGACAGTAGTAAACAATTTCCCAATTTTAAAAAAAAGGATTTCTTTGCTAAATACTTTTTTGATTGTATCATTATGTTCTGTTTTATCTGCTATTCTTTTTGAAAAGATATTAAAGTGACCTTTAATAAGGATACAATAAATGATATCAAAAAATAGAATAAGTACTGTAACAATAGAAAACAATCCAAAATAAGGATTTAAGTATAAACAAATACCAGATAAAATAGTAAATAACCACCACTTGTTTTTTAGCTTGTTCATCATGATCTATCACCCTCTTTCCTATTGTTTTTAAGCAACATCTGATTAAGCTACCTAATTCAAAATGCTATTGTATACAATAATCAATCACATATATATATATAAATTGAAAAAGTGATCTCACTGCAGCTGTGCAAAATCACTTTTGACTACTTACTAATTTGTTATAAAATATATGGTTCATTCCTTAGCCTAAAACCATATTTTCGGGATAGGTGAACTCTTATAAAATTTTACATAATATCTTGTAACTCTTTCATCTGGTGTTATTTATTTAGAGAAGCTCAGAATCATTTTTTGGTCCTTCTGGAAAACTTTGAAGAAATTTACTGTGAAACTCATATAAGTCATCAAAATCACTACTGAGACTCGAATAGATACCAATTAACTTAACCATATTTAGTTTAAATTTGTACATATAATTAAGCTCTTCCATGCTCTTAGTCACATCTATACTATTCAACTCTGTCATAATTTCTTTCATATTTTTTAGTTCATCAATAATGTCATCTATCACATCTTCTTTTAAATCATAGACAATGCTCTTTTCTCCTTCTGCAACATCATTATCTATTTTAAATGCTGTTAAATCAATCTTATTACCATTTTTTTCATTTACTTGTTCATACAGTTTTAATAAATCAAGAAAAACTTGCGAGCTTATCGTCATTTTAAAACTCTCCCCATCCCTTTTGCTGTTTTTTCAACATTTATTGATCCATCTAGGTTCAATACTTTTTGGAATCTTCCGTTGCTATTAAATACTTCCAAATGATCTTTATGTAACCCATCTAGATAAATTTGATCTCCATTTTTCAATCCATATTCTTTTAGATTTTTATTTCCAACTTTATAAACATTCTGTCCATCCACACGTTTTTTAGTTTTTGAGGTATTCGTCTTAAAATCAAATCCAAAGTCTGTATCAAAAAATTCATCCATGTTATTAACAGACTTCCCAGAGTCATAACTATAACCGTCCCCAAGGTTCCCCCAAGCACTTGTAAACACACCAGTTCCATGACCAGATATTGCTAATCCACTTGCATTAATTGCAGGAACAGCAACTACTCCTGCACCACCTGAAAAGACAGTGAACGCTGCTGAACCACCAAAG
>Ga0308165_1004973_pt1 | contig 12683 bp, 8 predicted proteins | sample PhyWR2_FD_201032 | JGI IMG/M metagenome (GOLD analysis project Ga0308165, IMG submission 201032) | Phyllosphere microbial communities from UC Gill Tract Community Farm, Albany, California, United States - DLSLW.R2 | ecosystem: Host-associated > Plants > Phyllosphere > Unclassified | place: USA...
TAAAACAGTTGGATTTTTCAATCCGACATGCATACGTAATTTTTGCGCAGCAAAAACCATTAATAGCGATTTACCCGATCCCTGAAAATGCCATATCAATCCCTTTTTGGGATAACCAGCTAGCACCCTTTCAACGATCTTATTCGCCGCCTCAAATTGTTGATAGCGGCAAATGACTTTAATACGCCTTTTTTTCTTATCCGTAGCAAATAAGGTGAAATTACTCAAAATATCGAGCAGTACTTGAGGCCGTAGCATACTTTCTACAGATGCTTTGAGTGACTTCAGAGGATGATGTTGGCCATCATTATCATCGCCATCCAGATGCCAAGGCCCCCAGTCTTTTACAGGCAGGCCAACAGAACCAAAACGGAATAACTTACCTTCAGTAGCCACCGAGAAAACGTTACAGACAAAAAGATCTGGGACGAACTTCTCATAGTCATCATGCACCTGTATAGCCCCATCAACCCAACTAATGCACTTTTTAACTGGAGTCTTGGCTTCAATAAGTACTAATGGTAAACCGTTTACTAACAGAACCAAGTCGGCTCGCCGCTCGGTGGCACCTGCACGATAAGTGTACTGTTGGGTAACGATGTATTGGTTATGAGATAGATCCTCAAGATCGATAAGCCGCACCGGCACATGTTCGTTATTTTTGCCGAACGGCATAGATCTTTCTCCGCGCATCCATGCAGTCATCTCTTCATTAGCACGGATTAGGCCGTCAGAACGCACCGATAGAATAATAGCGCGTAGTCTGTAGAGTACTTCATTGGCGAGATCAGGTTGTGCGTCGATTTCAGGATTTAAACGAATTAATGCATCTCGCAGCCAAGGTTCGACTAGAATATCTTGAATCTGACGTGGAACATCGCCTGGTGCAGCGTAATTCCAGCCGATACCTTTCGGGCTGGATCCATAGGAAATCGAGGGTTCCCTAGCAGCATTTATTGATACGTCCTGGAGAGACCCAGACAGCAAATCACGCACATAGGCTTCGACTGTGTTTGATTCAGTAAATGACATAAATCCCTCTTTTTGACGATTACAGATTACGATTAAGAAAATAACTCTTCATAACCTTAGTTTGGTCCAATTTGGCTCTGCTCATGTTCACCGCAGCGCGCACATCATCTATCTTTTCAATAAAATAATCTTGCTCATCAAATGGAACTTTAGGAACAGAGAGAGAAAACAATTTGTCACTTTCTAACCGTTTAGTTCCATGCGACGATGCTGATACGAGTTGTAGGTAGCGAGGTGCAACGTACTCAAACCAATACTGAATATATTTAGGCCGATATTCTTCACTAACTACTAATGCTTTCATATCTTGATTGAAAGCAGCCGGAACTAAGGTTCTTGCGACTGGGAATGTATGAGCTAAAATCATTCCTCTTACCACGATCATAATCGTGTCTCTTGGCATCAGTCTGGAACCGGCTTTAACTCCATCAACAGTAAGGGTTTCTTCAGCAGAATCAAGCTCTGGTCGCTTCATGTCTTTTGGACTAATCCATGGAATCTCTCCCCCCCAAAATGCATGATTTCCACGAGAAGGCGTACCTCCGCTGACCCATTTTCCTATTTCAGAAACTTTAGTGTAATTAGGGAAAGTTGATTCAAAATGATGGGCCATCACCGCATGACGTAATAACTCTGTCGAATTAGCTAAAGACTCAATGGAGTCCAAGCATTCTTCCAGACTGAGCAACGCTTTTAGAATTTTCGGCTGTTTATGTATAGGAGGTAAAGCAAACTCAAATTCCGCCAAACTTTTCCAATTAGTACGTGGACTCAATGATCCCGCAGATGTTCCTACTGCGTGGTCAAAAAATGCATCAGTTTGGCAAATAAAGGGAAGTAAATCAGGTAACAATATTTTTTCATCTTTAGTTTCAAAGACATAAATATCACCCGAACATACGCCCGAGAAATTGGCTACAGCTACTTTACGTTGATAGGCCCTACGTTTTCCGAACAATACTTGTCCAGGCTTAAAAACGTTATTAAAAGTCACCCCATCAGCAACATTACCATATCTGAGAATACGTAAATCACCCGGTTCCAGATGTTCCAGACCTACATATCTTTCAAAACCATCGGCTAGAGGGTCTTTACTTTTTGATTTGGAAAGGCGAACTACATCGCCAAACTTGACCCAACTCCAGCCGGGCTTAAGAGTTTTATTTTTCATTTTATTGAGGCCTTACAAACGGCGTAACATAACTAATATACTCAGTTTGAGCTGTTCGACTGACATTCCAACGCTTGGCGCTAGCAGGACGTTCTCGCTGATCGGCATGTGTAAGAATCAATCGTCTTTTCGCTCGTGAAACACCAACAAAAAACGCGCAACGGTTTTCATCCTGCTTGCCAAAGAAAATTTCGTTTTCAACCGCCATGATAATCACAGAGTCGAATTCCAGCCCTTTACTTTTATGAATGGTCAAAATGCGCACAGCCTGATCATCCGCAAAACGTCCCAACGCTTTTGGCAAATCTGGTTCTGACTTCAGCAATTCTTTAATCCGTGCAAAAGTTTCACGGATAACATCATTTAAACGCTCACGAGTTTCATAGTCAGGTGATAAAGCAACCAACATTTTGGAGCCAATATACTTCAGAAACTCGATAGCCAATTGTGCCCAATCCGAAAAAGGCGAATCTGTATGCTTAGCATCAGATACTCTTTTACGTTGTTTTTTAATTAATTGATCAAGATCCTTTCTCGCACTCGACTGTATTTCTTCATCGGCAAAAGGAATCAACTGATTCATCAATCGAATCCAAGCCTTAGGTTCACGCTTGCCGTAGAGACATGATAAATAATCTACGATCAAACGTGCTGCAGGTTCTATAGTGATATCCTGCAATTGCTGCTCGTTACGATATGGAATACCGCGTGCTTCCAACTCGGTCATGAGGTGATCAACATAAAGATCCAACTGTTTAGAAACCAAAACTGCAATTTCTGCAGGTGGTAATTCTTCTGTATTTATCCAACCATTGATTAGATCAGCCAAATAAACGGCCTCTTTACAGCTGTCTTCAAAACGCCAGGCATAAACTTCACCTTCATCACCATCCAATTGTTCATCTGGCATGACAGAGTCAGGATCAAGCGTACGAATAATTTCATTCTGAACCCGCAGCAATTGTGGTTTAGAACGGAAATTGCGATACATGTTAAGTGATACAGCATTAAAGTCATTGGCAAAGTTTTGAAAAATGCCGTCCAGTGCTCCAGCCCAAGCCATAATTTTTTGTTTAGTATCACCTACAGCAGTGAGGCGAATACTGGTCCCTTGGAAAGCAAGCTTAACTAAGTCATATTGTAAATTCGTGCAATCCTGGAACTCATCCAAAAAAATATCGCTATAAGTTTGCCGAATTGCATTGCGGGCAATTTTTGAGCTTTGCAATATCTGGATTGCCAACGGAACCAGATCGCCGAATTCTATTTGAGTTCGAGAGGGGCCATTTTTCTTATCAACAATTGTATAACCCGCATCCAAGGCATCTTTCCCGGTGAGCACAGGTCTGAAACGATCGATGATACGCTTAGCAAATGCATGGAAGGTATAGCTATCAAAACGCGAGGCAAGATCGGAGCCACATCGCCGTTCGACACGATCTTTTAGATTTCGGCTGGCATCAACTTTGAAGGAGATTGCCAGGATCCGCTTAGGGTACCGACATGTTCCTGTACGCAAAAGGAAGTCTGCTCGTTGCGCAAGCATTTCCGTTTTACCCGCACCAGGTCCGGCAGTGAGTGCCAAGCAGCGCTTACGCGCTTTTGCTGCTCGTTTTGCATTTGGTTCCAGTGTCAGCCCATCGGCGGGTTGCCATTCTTCAACGGCAATCATTCCGGTAACTCCATTAGCTTAGTAATAACGGCATCAGCTAACCTATTCAGTGATTCCGGCATTTTAACAAGTAATTCCTCGTCACTTAGCCTGGCCAGCGCATCAATATGGGATGCTGGTTTACTGCCAAGTTTGAAACGCTGATGATAAGTACTGAACAACTTCAACTCATTTTCACTGTATTGAGATGAATCGTAATGACTTTTCCCAAGTACTGCTTTGAGCGTAGATGTATCAGGTTCTTCCTCAACAACTTTATAGGCCTCGGGGTATGAAAGAAGCATGGCGAAATCCAAATCCATTGGGTACGAAAAGAAGACACCGCGTTCTTCGAGAAGATTAAAGTAGTGAGGGTAGTTTCGAACCTTATAGGTATCACTATTCCAAATGGGGATACCTTGATCTTCGGGTAGTTTATTTTCCGGCTCATGAACAATAAGTTGATCATTGACGTATTTAATTCGGCCCCACCCCGCTGCATAACGAGCTACATCGAGATCAAGAAGTGTCAAATATGGAATCTGCAACGCTGAAAGCAAACGCCAAAAATGATTGACATGCCTCCCCCCCAGAGGTGCTATCGTGACTGCTGACTCATCAACAGGGGCACCTTTGGCCTGAAGCAAACGTGGCAATACAATCTCTTCACTATCGCCCTCACCAAGCACGACCAGACGCGAGAAATAGATCTCAGGAAATGCCTGGACTGCTTCCCGAACAAATTTGTGCGCGTCATCAGATTTCTCAGGTAATTTAATACAGGTGACCCGTGTGTTTCGAGCCTCAGTTAACCGTAGATAACGTATTAACTCAGGGGCAACGCGACGCAACATGGTGGGAGCATGCGTAGCAATGAGAGCTTGTGCATCCACATTTTTTGTCATGGTATTCAAAGCACTGACGATACGCCCTAAGTAATGTGGAGAAAGACTATTTTCTGGTTCCTCCAAGGCAACCAGTGTAAAGACAGGTGGACGTAACTTATCGGGATCAAAAGATACATCTTCCTCGGCGAGTACAGCTCTTCCAATCGCTTGAGACGATAATACAAGGGAAAGGTAAAGCATTGACTTTTGACCATCACTCAACCGCGAGAAATCGACAAGTGAACCATCGTGCCCTGGGGTAAAAGAAACCGACAAATGTCTCAACAGCGCTTCAATCTCTGAAGCCACAAATGTGATTTTTGGATCAGCGAAAAATTTGCCTTTATGTAGAGTGGCCCAGGTTGTTTTCAAACTCTCACTAAATGCGTTCACTGAAGGGTTTGCTGCAAGGCTGTCGCTTATTTGATCGGTCAATTCCTTAATCGTATCGCGCTCGGCATCCCAACGTACGGCACGAAGCAAACGACCCAGTAAGGCGTTTGCACCGTAGGCAATATGGTCCGCTGGATCACGTCTGGCGGGCAGATAGTGTACCTGGATATGATTACGCTCTGCCCGTGGAACCTGTGCGGTATTTTGAGGTGAGCCATCTGCATTGATATCTAAAACATATACGAAATTTTCCTCGATATCCCCATCCAGTCCCATAGTTGCTGTAAGGCGAAAACGCAGTCGTGGGATACCTTCCGGCTCATCTAGTCGCATATGGCCAAAATGAGGTGCTACGGTACTGTTATCTTCGTCCCCTGCAAGTTCAGGAAATAAAAAATCAGCTTCTATCCACAGCTCACGTTCAGGAGGAACCTCCTCCTCTTCAAAATGGACATGGAAATCTGAACGCTGGATACGTCGCAATGACGGATCGAATGCAAAGAGCCGGCATAAAGCCTGAAGTACCGCGGTCTTACCTGAACCATTAGGACCAATTAGATAGGTAATATCTTCTAAGCTCAGCTCTGTTGGTTCCTGCCCAAAAGACTGAAAACCTGATAACCGAATTGTTTCAAGCTTCATGCGACTCCCTTCCTCAGTTCAAGTTATCCAATGCATCAACTAACGAATCCATTTGCTGCCAAAAAACACGACCATCATTCTGCCATTGCTCCCATGCAGAATTTAATGAGAGAGTCTCTCCGTCGGTATCTTTAGCGGATGCGTTATTAATTTTCTTCACGTAGAGTGGGATCGATAAGTTGTTCGCGTTTGCTTCAATATCAGCCAGCGTTGCGACCTTTGTAAATCCGCGCTCATCGGCAAAATCTTTATACGCAACTAAAATCCGTTGTTGCTGTGCTCCTGTAAGGAAGCTTTGTGCTCGCTCACGGGTTACTTCGTTAACGGCATCAATGAAAAGTACTTTGCCCTTACGGCTCGCTGGTTTGTTTCGGCTACAAACGATTACGCATGATTCCATCGGTGAGTTATAAAACAAGTTTGGCCCTAGACCTATAACCGCTTCGACCCAATCCTGTTCAATCATTTTGGTGCGCATCATTTGTTCTTCATTACGGAATAACACACCATGTGGCCAAAGTGCAGCACTCCGGCCTTTTTTGGTGAGACTGGCCAAAATATGCTGCTGGAAAGCATAGTCAGCACGTCCCTGTGGAGGAGTACCAAACATGTTTCGCCCCCACGGGTCATTATTCCAGGCCTCACGGTTCCACTGTTTGATTGAGTAGGGGGGATTAGCGAGGATCACGTCAAATTGACGGAGACGATCATTATCGATGTGCTTAGGTTCGGCTAAAGTATCACCCCGAATGATTTCGAAATCTTCAACACCATGTAGAAAGAGATTCATCCTTGCGATGGAAGAAGTGATCAAATTGCGCTCCTGACCATAGAGCTTCAATGTTCGATATTCACCATCAGAACGTTTTACTTCATCCAATGCCGAGATCAACATGCCGCCAGTGCCACATGTAGGATCATAGATCGATTCGCCAGCTTTTGGAGCCAAAAGCTGGGTCATCAAATGGACAACCGTGCGATTCGTATAAAATTCAGCAGCCGTATGGCCAGAGTCATCAGCAAATTTTTTAATTAGAAATTCATAAGCATTACCCAGTTCATCTTCTGGTACATTAGCGACTGATAGCACTCGAGTAGAAAAATGCTCAATGAGATCTTTAAGGGTCTTGTCAGGCAGGCGCTCACGGTTTGTCCAAGGCGCATCACCAAATATACCGTCAAGCATATTTGGGTTAGCTGATTCGATATCCCTCATTGCCTGCTGAATGGTAGCTCCCACATTCCTTGGAGTTTGCCTTATGTCATTCCAGTGAGCTCCTTCAGGAATCTGGAAACGATGGTTTTCAGCGAACTGAGCGTAAGAAAGATCTCCATCAGATTCTTCAAGTATCGACTGATATTCTTCATCCCAAACATCAGACACTCGCTTGAAAAACAACAACGGAAAAATGAACTGCTTGTAATCACCCGCATCAATCAAACCCCGCAATAATACAGCAGCTCCCCAAAGGTAACTCTCAAGTTCCTGTTGAGTAATACGACTCATTTCAGCCATCCTCCCTCTTTCATTACTTGCTCAAGTCTCTCTTCCGCAGCCTTACAACGAGCCAGAGCGTCCTTAAAAGCTTCGATCGCATCAGGTAGTGCAGGGATTTCTTCTTGCAGTGGAGGGAGAACATAGCGTGATATATTCAGCGTCCAATCTTCCGCCTCAATATCAGATAGGTTGACTATGCTGACAGCATCTTTGACATCGCTAAAGTTTTGATACCACCGCAAAATTTCAGCTGCATGCTGAAGTTCCATAAAGTTTTGAGCTCTACCGCGTTTGAACAAACGTGACGCGTCGGCAATCATAACTTTATGTTGCATTTCCACCGGTTTTTTCTTACGCAATACTAAAATACAAGCGGCTAAGCCCGTGCCATAAAATAGATTTGGGGCCAGCCCTATGACAGCCTCAACCAAATCCATTTGCAGTAATTTTTGGCGAATACTCCCCTCAGCACCCTTGCGAAACAAAGCTCCCTGAGGCAATACCACGGCCATTCGCCCAGTGCCTTCAGCCATGGATTTGACCATATGCTGCACCCAGGCAAAATCACCGCTGCTTGAGGGAGGAAGCCCAGCAAAGTTTCTGCCAAAGGGATCATTTACCCAAAGCTCCTCCCCCCATTTTTCAAGTGAAAACGGTGGGTTTGCAATCACACAATCAAATGTAGCTAGCTGGTCACCATCAAAGAACGCAGGATTGCGCAAGGTATCATCACGCACAACTTGGAAATCTTCTATCCCATGCAAAAAAAGGTTCATGCGGGCAATAGAAGACGTAGTAAGGTTTTTCTCTTGGCCATAGAGTTTGCCCCAAAGACGCTTCACATCACCGTGTTTATCTCTCACATGCTGTACTGCGGCCAGTAACATCCCGCCTGTACCGCAGGCTGGGTCATAGATGGTATCCGTTTCCTCAGGGGAGAGCATGTCGATCATCAACCTGACGACGCTTCGCGGGGTATAAAACTCCCCGGCTTTTTTGTTCGTTGCGTCCGCAAACTTCTTGATCAGATACTCGTAAGCATCCCCAAGCAAGTCAGAATTGATGTTCTTATTACCAAATGGCAGTTTTGAAAAATGCTCAATGAGATCCTTGAGCAAAGCATCAGAAAGTCTCTCTTTGTTTGACCATTGGGCATCGCCAAAAACACCATATAGCGTTTCTGGGTTTGCCTTTTCAATCTCACGCATAGCTCGCTGGAGAGCAGAACCGACGTTCACTGCTTTGGAGCGCACATCATCCCAATGGCAGCCATCAGGGATCTGAAAGCGATGAGACTCGGGAAAGTGTGCCAGGGATTCATCACCCGATTCGACAAGAATCTCTTTGAATTCTTCATCCCATACATCACAGATGCGTTTAAAAAAAAGTAGCGGAAAAATATATGTTTTAAAATCAGCAGCATCAACGGGGCCTCTCAGGATATTGGCTGACTCCCAAAGATGGTTTTCAAGCTGACTCAGATTGATAGTTACTTCGTTCAATTCAACGTTCCTGATTAAAATAGACTGTGAGTCAGCGACTTACTAAATCTGACGCCTAACATGTTCGGGGCGGAAGCTGGCAACACTCAATAATGTGTCATCTTCTTGAATGGCCATTAGTTTATCCCGAAGCCAGCCTTCCAACCATAGTTCGGATCACATCGGGCTAAGACTTACCAGAGTTATACTTAGCAAAATCAAACGGACTGACCGCCCTCTGCCGATTCACATCCAGAAAATCCGCCCACCACTGCAGCATTAGTCTGCGCTCATCCAAGTGCTCGGCCTTATGAATATAAGCCGCACGCACAGAATTACGCTCCATATGGCTCATCTGCCGTTCTACGGCATCCCTCGACCACAATCCCGATTCTATCAATGAACTACATGCCATCGTCCTGAAACCATGTCCACAAACCTCTACCTTCGTGTCATAACCCATGACGCGCAGCGCCTTGTTCACCGTGTTTTCACTCATCGGTTTGCGATGATCGTGATCGCCAATGAAAACAAAACCGCGATCGCCACTAAGTTTGTGTACTTGTTTAAGGATTGCTAACGCCTGACGAGATAACGGCACCAAATGAGGCGTACGCATTTTTGATCCACGCTGGGAGTGCTTCACCCCTTCAATAGCTTCTCGCTCTGCTGGTATCGCCCACATCGATGTTTCAAAATCGATCTCAGACCAACGAGCAAAACGCAGTTCACTTGAACGAATAAATACAAGGAGGGTTAGCTCAACGGCAAGGCGGGTCAAAGGTCTACCCGTATAGCTGTCAATGCGCTGAAGCAGTTCGGGGGTACGTTTCAATTCCAATGCAGGTCTATGCTGCCTGTTACTTGAAGCAACAGCACCAACCATTTCCTGTGCGGGATTGTAATCAAGTAAACCACTCTGAACGGCATATCTCATAATTGCAGTAGTGCGCTGCTGTAGACGGGATGCCACCTCAAGTCGCCCCGACAACTCTACCGCTTTGATTGGGGCTAGCAGGTCTCTAGTTTTAAGATCAGCAATATTCCGCTTACCTATGGCAGGGAAGAGATTGTCCTCCAGACTTTTCAGTACTCGTCGGCTATGTTCTTCCGACCACTTTTTATTTGTGGCATGCCACTCAATAGCAAGTTGTTCGAAAGTACGTGCTTCTTCCTGCTCAACCTTATCATTTTTCTTTTTATCTCCCGGATCGATGCTGTTTGCCAAAAGCTTACGAGCTTCATCACGGCGGGCTCTAGCATCTGCAAGAGAAACTTCAGGATATACCCCTAAAGCCAGCATCTTTTGCTTACCTGCAAAACGGTACTGCAAACGCCAATACTTAGAACCATTAGGATGAATAAGCAAGTGCATACCACTGCCATCAGTCAGCTTGTATTGTTTATCAGTTGGCTTGGCTGTTCTGACTTTGATATCTGTTAGGGCCATGCTTATCCCCTCCCTGTTGGTACAAGCATTATCGAACCGGAAATACCATCATCTGTACCAACATCTGTTGGTAGATGTACGTTGAAGTTGGTTGACCTTGAGAGAGTTACTATAGCGGGAATGATGGGTAAATACTGGATTTCAGGCACAAAAAAAGACGTCCGTTGACGTCTATTGATGTTCCGATGGTGCCGAAGGCCGGACTCGAACCGGCACGTATTTCTACGGTTGATTTTGAATCAACTGCGTCTACCGATTTCGCCACTTCGGCACGAAGGGTATGCGGAAAACGTTGTGGATTATACCTGTCGCGCGCCACCTTGCAAGCGCCGCCCTTCGCAAGCTGCGCTAAGTGCTGAAAATTTCAGCGCATCATCAGCTCGTTCCCTGCCCCGCCTGGTCTGCCGCTTTCCGCTCCGCATCATATATTCACCAAATCTATCCTCTCAAGGTTTACATCACCTTCCATTTGTTATGTGATCCCGTTACTGGTTTTAGTAACTCACCTGCCACTTTCTGCGAGACAGGCCGCAACAGGAACACATATGCATTTTTACCAGGCGGACCCCACGCTTGAGAACTACTGGCGGGGCGTGATTCTTTTTGGAAGAAATGTCGCATCTTACAAATTTGCTCTCGCCCACGCTCTGTATGAGGTGGATAAGTCCGGCAGCGATCTGGTTACGCTCGAACAGCTTGCCGTGCCGTTTAGCCGCCACATCTGTCAGCATCTTTTACATGCTCCAAAGCAAATCACCTCCCGGGGCAGCAAATTTCTTGCAGCCTGCGCGCAGTTCAACAGCGGCGAAATAAAGCAGGATAAGCTCACGGACATCACCGTGCGGCTTGGCTTTAATAACGTTATCGATGCGTTTCACAACGTGAATGCTGGTGAGATTGAAAAGCGTTTTTTTCTCGACGAACGTAAAACAAACGGCGGTATTCGGCTGACAGATAACTTCTACCATCTGGGCGAGCGGCAGCAGTATCAGAACCTGGCTTTTGAAACTACCGCGCGCTGGAATCTGGTGGAGCAGGCTTGGTCGATGGGCATCTCCCGCCACCTTCTTAACGTTGAATTCGACACGGAAGATCGGTTGCTATTCAGCCGGGTGAATGCGCGGCGGGTGAATATCACCAGTTGCCGCGACAGCCTGAACGGCTATCAGAAAGGGCGCTGCTTTTACTGTTTCCGTCCCATCAGCCTTGCGCCAGGCGATAGCGAACTGGCGGACGTGGACCACTTTATTCCGTGGCTGGCGCGTGATGAAGTGCCGAACGTCAACGGCGTCTGGAATCTGGTGCTGGCGTGCAAATGCTGCAACCGTGGCGAAGCGGGTAAGTCAGCACGTTTACCCACGGCTAAACTTCTGGCGCGGCTTCACGCCCGTAACGAATACTTTATTCAGAGCAAGCTCCCGCTGCATGAAACCATCGTGAATCAAACTGGCAAGCTGCCGGAACAGCGTAAAAATTACCTTGTGAAGAACTGGAATATCGCCAAAATACGTTTGTTTCATACGTGGGAACCTCAGGCCGAAGGAGAGGCAACGCTCTGATGACTAACGACTATTACCAGCATCATGCTAAAGCCTTTTTCGACGGCACGGTGAGCGTTGATATGACCTCGCTCTACGAATCCTTTACCCACCATCTTGCTCCCGGTGCGCGTGTTCTGGACGCGGGCTGCGGCTCCGGGCGCGACGCTAAGGCATTCCATAAGATGGGTTATCAGGTTGAGGCGTTTGATGCGTCGTCCGCAATGGTTTTGCTGGCGCAGCAGCATACTGGCCTGCCTGTCCGGCAGATGTCTTTCGTGGATATAGACGTACAACAGCGTTACGACGGTATCTGGTGCTGCGCATCCCTGCTCCATGTTCCAGCTTCTGACCTGCACGAAGTTATGCGAAAGCTCACTCACGCGCTTAAGCCCGGCGGCGTCTGTTACGTGTCTTTTAAATACGGCGACGGCGAGCGCGAGAAGGACGGGCGTCGGTTTACAGATATGAACGAACGCAGTTTTGCGGCATTGCTGAAAAACAATTCAGCAATCGAGGCTGTTGAGCAATGGCTCACGCAGGATAAAAGGCCGGATCGCGACGAGACCTGGCTGAACGCCGTGCTACGCCGGGTCTGAAATGCCCGCCTTAATAAACGCTCTTAGCCAACGGTGCGCCGGGTCGCGGTGTACGCGCTCGGGCCAGAACATCGACATCTCAAATCCAGGCAGCTCGACCGGCGGCGGCAGGACGATCAGCGCCGGGTTTGTCATCGCTAACCTTGCGGGCAGCATCGCAACCAGGTCGCTGCTTTCCAGCACCGCTTTCATGAACAAGAAATGCGGAACGGAGAGCACCACGCGGCGGGCCAGGCCCCTGCCAGCCAATATTTCATCGGTGATACCCTGAAATCCTCCGCCAGTGGGCGAGACGATAACCTGCTCCAGCTCGCAGAACGCCTCCGGCGTGAGCGGCTGTC
>Ga0308165_1004983_pt1 | contig 12671 bp, 12 predicted proteins | sample PhyWR2_FD_201032 | JGI IMG/M metagenome (GOLD analysis project Ga0308165, IMG submission 201032) | Phyllosphere microbial communities from UC Gill Tract Community Farm, Albany, California, United States - DLSLW.R2 | ecosystem: Host-associated > Plants > Phyllosphere > Unclassified | place: USA...
TCCTGGAATACACTGCCTCAAGTGTTAATTCAATGTAAAAGGAAAAGTTGACATGTCACAAACAGTTCATTTTCAAGGTAACCCGGTAAAAGTTTCTGGTCAGATCCCACAAGTAGGTAGCAAAGCGGCTCCCTTTACCCTGGTCGCCAAAGATCTTTCCGACGTCACGCTGAGCCAGTACGCTGGAAAACGTAAAGTCTTGAATATTTTCCCAAGCATTGATACCGGCGTTTGTGCGGCATCAGTACGTAAATTTAATCAGCTGGCTACTGAACTGGATAATACTCTGGTTCTGTGTATTTCCGCTGACCTGCCTTTCGCTCAGTCCCGCTTCTGCGGTGCTGAAGGTCTGAGCAACGTGGTCACACTGTCTACTCTGCGCAACCCTGAATTCCAGCAGACCTATGGTGTAAGCCTGGAAGACAGCGCCCTGAAAGGTCTGACTGCTCGTGCGGTAGTGGTATTAAATGAGCAAGACGAAGTCATTTTCAGCCAGTTAGTGAATGAAATCACCACTGAACCTGACTATGCTGCTGCTCTGGAAGCACTGAAAGCATAAGGCAAAATGCCCCGTTAACACGGGGCATTTGATTGCTGACAAAGAGGGCGAAATTTATTTCGCCCTCTTTGCTTTATCGTTCCATAATACTTCACATTGTCTGGATATCTATTAATTACTCTTCAGTCTTTTTCTGACTCAGACCATACTCTCGCAGTTTGTTAGCGACCGCAGTATGAGAGACGCCTAACCGCTTAGCCAGCTTACGGGTACTGGGATAACTACGATAAAGTTGGGTCAGCACTGAACGTTCGAAACGACCAATGATGTCATCCAGCGAGCCTTGAACCGCCTCCTCGCCTACCGCAATTTGTGCAGCATCAAAGTCTGGTAACACAATATCCTGGGGACGTAACTCATAACCGTTCAGTTGCGTCAGTGCCCGATAAAGCGTGTTTTTGAGCTGGCGAACATTACCTGGCCAGCCATACTGGGTCAGTACACCGCTTAAATCATTAGCCAGTTTCGGTCGCTCAACACCTTGCTCATCAGCAAAACGAGCCACAAATAGTTCGGTCAGCGGCATGATATCTTGCGGGCAATCACGTAATGGCGGCAGTACCAACGTTAAGACATTAAGTCGATAGTACAAATCTTCGCGAAACAGCCCTTTTTGTACCAGTTCGACCAGATTTTTTTGCGTGGCACAAATCACCCGGACATCGACGTTCACCTCATGATCTTCACCTACGCGACGGAAGGTACCATCATTCAGGAAACGCAGTAATTTAGTCTGCATACGAGGTGACATTTCACCTATCTCATCCAGCAAGACCGAGCCGCCACTGGCCTGTTCAAAGAAGCCTTTTTTTCCTTCCAGAGCGTTAGCATAGGCACCCGCAGCATGACCAAACAACTCACTTTCAATCACATCATCTGGAATCGAGCCACAGTTAAGCGCCAGGAAAGGTTTCTGCGCCCGAGGGCCACTTTTATGGCAGGCATGAGCAAACAGGTCTTTCCCTGTTCCTGTATCCCCGACAATCAGTAATGGCGCATTGAGCAAGGCGAATTTACGCGCTTGCTCAACGATATGGCGCATTTTTGGGCTCACGGCAACGATTTGGTTAAAAGCATCCATATCATAGTGAGAAAGAGTCTGCAGCTGACGCCCCATCCGTACCGTAGAACGTAGCATCACGACGGCACCGATCAGTAACGGTTTTCCGGCTTCATCTTCAAGATTGACCGGGGTAATCTCCATCAGAAAATGTTGTCCATTAATTATCTGATGTTCGGTATGGGATCCTTGAGGTGAGCTTTCCAGCCAGCGGGAGAAGTTAAAATCATTAATCAGTGTCGTCACCTGACTACTACACAGACGCGCTTCCGATTGACCAAACAAAGTGCAACTGGCCGGGTTAGCACGTTCAATACGGCTCTTTAAGTCCAGAGACAGTACAGGTTCTGGTAGCGCTTCGAGCAGTGCGCTCAGGGCGCGATGTTCCAGCTCTGACGGCATCCAGGCACTGGTACGCACATCGGTCACCCCTGGAATACGGCGAATTTCCGCCATTAAACGGCTGAAAGATTCAAAATCAAGAGTTGAGAAGTTAAGGTAAATACGCCCAATCGGATCGATTTCAATACCGCGTAAATCAATACTACGCAGCACTAATAAATCAAGTAACTCGCGAGTCAAACCAAGACGATCCTGACAAAAAACTTCCAGACGCATGCAGGTGACCTTATTTCATACTAAAAATAGTTTGGATTAGGTGATAATACTCCAGTTCACGCCGCGTAAAAAGCGGCGTGTCATGAATAGTTGACAGTAAGCTGGCAATAAAAAAATCCATGATTACATCCGGCCACTATCAGCGAGAAATTTTTTCCGCTACTGCCGATTCTTTGACCTTAGTTTTACTAAATGCCTCTTTTAACTGTCCCAGCAGCTGCTTACGGAAGTCACCCATTCGTGGCTTATCATTTTCAAGCCAGGGTAAGGGACGACACAGTTCCATCGCTTTAATCCCGAGACGGGCAGTTAACAGTCCGGCACCTAAACCTTGGGCGGCACGGGTTGAGAGACGGGCCGTAATATCCTGAGACATCAAGTCCATCCCTGCATCAGCAACAAATTCGCTGGCACCCGCAACCGCGATATTCACTAACACCATACGAAACAAGCGAATACGACTGAAGTAACCCAGTTCAATGCCATACAGGGAGGCAATTCGATTAATCAGACGGATATTACGCCAGGCAATAAACGCCATATCTACCAGCGCTAAAGGACTCACGGCAATCATCACCGCAGAAGCCGCCGCTGAACGGCTAATCTCCCGCCGTGCCTGTTCGTCGAGAACAGGCTGAACCCACTGGGCATAGAGCGTCACCACTTCCCGGTCATTGTGCGTTTCATGCAGTGCACTCTGCCAGCGTTGTAACGCCGGATGTCCTTGATCCAGGCCCGCTTGCTGGGCCAGTTTTTCGCAAAAAAGACGTCCTTTACCGATCCCCTGGCTATTGAGCAATTCACGCGCTTCGTCCCGCTCATCTGCCCGCTGGCGCAAACGCCAGAGTCGACGCCACTCACTGACCACGGCCCCAACACCGGCAACCACAATCAGGCCGCCTGCTGCACCGGCACTCAATGCAATCCAGTCCTGTGTCATCCAGGCACGATACAGCCATTGTCCGCCCTCGGCGATAACACTCAGGCCAAATAACACCAGGCCACAAGTTACCAGACGCCGCCAGAGGCTCCATTTTGGTCTTAGCGCGGCAACGATTATCTCTTCGCTACGGTTCTCATCCGCTTCAGCTTGCCGCTGTTCAGCAGTAAAATATTCAGATTCCTGCTCACTAAAGGTGCGGGCAGTTTTTCCGCTTACCAGCGGCTCATCGTTTTGAGTCACTGGGAAGTCAATACGCGGCTTAATAGGCTGGCTCATCGCAACTTATCTCCGATTAAAAATTCCAGTGCTGCATCCAGACGAATATGCGGTAACGGGGCGTCAAAGGTCATCACCTGCGGGCGAAACTCTTCAAACTGAAATTGTTGGGCTTGCCAGAAATCGGCTCCGGGTAAACGGGCTGGCACATCACCGGGATAAACGGTTAATGGCGCACCATCTCTCAGACGATCGCCACGTAGAGCAGGTACCTTTTCACCATTGACGGTTACGATGCCACTTTGCGTGGCTTGCACCGAAGCCAGTCCCATACAGTCCATAGCAATTCCTTCGAAGGCCGCATGTTGTCGTGCCTCTTGTACCAGCTGTTGCAGCAGTGAAACCAGATTGCCATGTTGGTCGGTAGTCACATGATCGGCTTTGGTCGCAGCAAACAGCAGTTTATCGATAACCGGTGAAAACAGGCGCCGAAAGAGTGTCCGCTGACCGTAATGAAAACTTTGCATCAACTGGCTTAAAGCAAGCCGCATATCATTGAATGCCTGAGGCCCACTGTTGAGTGGCTGCAGGCAGTCCACCAGAACAATTTGCCGGTCAAAACGAACAAAGTGATCTTTGTAGAATCCTTTAACCACTTTGTCGCAGTAATAATTAAAGCGAGCATTTAACATGCCGAAATTGGTGTTTTTATCGGCCGTAGCAAGCTTGGCTTCTCCTGCCTTTTCAATATCAGGCCAGGGGAAGAATTGCAGCACCGGTGCACCGGCTAAATCACCGGGCAAAATAAATCGCCCCGGCTGAATAAAATGCAGCCCCTCATTTTTGCAGACCTGCAGATAATCGGTCCAGGCTTCCGCAATGAATGCCAGTTGGCTCTCGTCTGCCGGAGCAAAAGGATCCAGCTTCGCGCAGCGTGAACGCCATTCAGCACTCCATTCAACGCGCGCGCCTTGGATCATATCCGTCATCTGTCGTGACCAGCTGAGGTAGTCCTGAGCCAGCATAGGCAAATCAAGGAGCCACTCGCCGGGGTAGTCGACTATTTCCAGATACAGGGTTGAGGTTTCTTTAAGATGGCGCAACACACCGTTCGCTGAGCGATAACGTATTGCAAGACGCATTTCACTCACCCCTCGGGTGGCTGTAGGCCAGGCCGGTGGTGAGCCATAGAGTTGTGCTAACCCTTGGTCATAAGTAAAACGCTGCAAACCAAAATCACGCTGGGCGACACGTTTGACCCCGAGTAACCGCCCTTCCCGCGCGGCACTGAGTAGCGGCAGGCGCGCACCAGTATGCGTATTCAATAGCTGATTAACCAGCGAGGTGATAAAAGCAGTTTTACCGCTACGACTTAAACCTGTTACCGCCAGGCGTAAATGTCGGTCAACGCCACGGTTAACCAAGGCACTGAGTTCGTTTTTGATTCGATTCATCGCTATCCTGTCATCTGCAGATTAAATCGTCAGGTTACTCATAGTAATCAAAACCGTATCAGGTAACCATTAGATTATTGAGGAGAACGAGTTTAAAGATGGCCGCGCATCCACTGAAGATAGTGACGCGTTATTTCGGGTAACAGCAGGTTTTCCCTGCTGTTCATATTCAGAGTTTCCGAAAATTACTGCGTAAAGTGTAAGCATCGGAAGTCACATAACGTTCCATCGCTCGCAGTCTCTGCTCCCCAGCAGCCAGTTCTGTATCCGTTGCATTTAATAATTCACGGGTACTGGGGTGACTCTTTTGTTGCTGGGTATCTGCTGGCATCGGGTCGAGCAAAAATGTCAGCGCCACATATCCGACTATCACGAAAAATGCGAACCCAAGGAAAAATGCTAAAATAGTGATTAGTCGAACCAGTTTCACCGGGACATCGAAATACTGAGCAATACCGGCGCAGACGCCTTTAATTCTTCCTTTCTCAGGAATACGCCATAATTTTCGGCCCTGAATAGATGTTCTCATCAGTTATTCCTCCAGCCAGTATGTTCAGTATCAAGGATCTGCTCCAGGGACTGAATACGCTCGCGCATCTGCCGTGCTTCATCAGTCAACTGCTCCAGCTTTTGTCGTTCACTGGCGGAAAGCTGACTTCCTCCAGAGCGATTGCTGTAGTACAGCCATAACCAGAGCGGAGCAACAAAAAGCAAAAAAACGGTCAAAGGTATCGCAAGGAAAAGCGCGCTCATAAGTACTCCTTACTTGTTAGTCTGACGGTAATGCGCATCCCCGTCAGACTGAATATACCCGTAATACTTCAAGTTGCCAGGGTGTTGCTTTCGCCCATTAGGTCGAATCACATAGTTTATCTATGCTCATCGCCGGATTAACTCAGCGCCTACAGACAACTCGAATTATTTAGGTATCAATAATAAAATTAGTCGCGACTTGTATTCATTTTAGCTTTCAGTGCCACGATCTGAGCGCTGATTTCATCGTCCGCTTTCAGCTCAGCAAACTGTGTATCCAGCGAAGTTGGTTTACCAAAACGCTGACTCTCGGCTTCCGATTCCATCTGGTCAATTCGGCGCTCAAAAGACTCAAAACGTGCCATCGCCTGATCCAGTTTGCCATTATCTAAATGACGACGTACATCACGAGAAGAAGAGGCCGCCTGGTGACGCAAACTCAAGGCTTGCTGGCGAGCACGCGTTTCAGTCAGTTTATTCTCTAACTCACCGATTTCCAGCTTCATTCGCGCCAGCGTTTCATCCACATGGCTGATTTCCAGTTCAAGAACAGCGATTAAATCGGTCATTTTCTGTTTTTCAATTAACGCAGCACGCGCCAGGTCTTCTTTATCTTTACGCAATGCCAGTTCGGCTTTTTCCTGCCATTCCAGCTGTTGAGTCAGCGCTTGTTCGACTCGACGTACCAGCTGTTTCTTTTCTGCCAGCGCTTTGGCAGACGTGGAGCGCACTTCCACTAAAGTGTCTTCCATTTCCTGAATCATCAGGCGTACCAGTTTTTGTGGATCTTCTGCTTTTTCCAGCAAGTTATTGATGTTGGCATTCACAATGTCAGCAAAGCGAGAAAATATACCCATGATGTCATCTCCGTAATTATTTTGTCTGTCGGTCGTCAGTTCACTACTGAACTCCATGCCATAAATAAAGCAAAGTTCGTGCCAACTATTCATGCTACTGATTTTAAACAAAAAATTAAATTTGACCCTTTTTGACCAACTGCTATATTAGGTTAATATAACTAATTATTGGTTAATTTAACTATGAGACAGACAAAAGATAACTTGATAGGCGAAGCCAACAGCTTCCTTGAAGTTCTGGAGCAAGTCTCCGACCTGGCACCACTGAATAAACCGGTGCTGGTTATTGGTGAACGCGGCACTGGCAAAGAGCTGATTGCCAGCCGTCTGCACTTTTTATCTTCTCGCTGGCAGGGTCCCTTTATCTCGCTGAACTGCGCTGCATTGAACGAGAACCTGCTGGATAGTGAGTTGTTTGGTCATGAGGCGGGGGCTTTTACCGGCGCACAAAAACGCCATCAGGGACGTTTTGAGCGTGCCGAAGGCGGCACACTGTTTCTTGATGAACTGGCCACAGCCCCGATGCTGGTTCAGGAAAAGCTCTTACGCGTAGTGGAATACGGGGAACTTGAACGGGTCGGGGGCGGCCAGTCATTACAGGTTAATGTCCGGTTAGTCTGTGCCACCAACGCCGATCTTCCGTTGCTGGCCCGGCAAGGAAAGTTTCGTGCCGACCTGCTCGACAGGCTGGCATTCGATGTGGTGATGCTACCCTCTCTGCGTGAACGTCAGTCGGATATTCTGTTGCTGGCTGAGAATTTTGCGATACAGATGTGTCGCGAGTTAAGTCTGCCATTCTTTCCGGGCTTTAGTGAACAGGCATGTCAGACGTTATTAGGTCACTCCTGGCCTGGAAATATTCGTGAGCTAAAAAATGTGGTGGAACGTTCGGTCTATCGCCACGGTAATAGTGAAGAGGTGCTGGACAGAATTATTATTGATCCTTTTGCCAGTGTATCCTCGCGTCTGAGGCCTCTCTCTGTGGAACCTCTAGCGGAATCGCAGAATAGCTCACAGCCGGAACTTCCTCTGGATCTACGTCAGTTTCAGCATCAGCAAGAACTCGCGCTATTAAAGCAGAGTCTGCAGCAGTCGTTATTTAATCAACGTCGGGCCGCTGAACTATTGGGTATTACCTATCACCAGTTACGCGCGATGCTCAAAAAGCATAATCTGAATCCATCAGAGCTCAATTAAACAGCATTTTTCTCATTAATGCTGAATATTATGCCGCTTCATTGACAGGAGTTTTGGGAACCAAGCCAGAGTAAGATACAATTTGCGGCATCACCTGATAAGACACAAACCTTTATGCGCCGAATTCTGTCCTCTCTGTTAGTGAGTTTATGCTGTCTGCATGGCGCAGCCAGGGCTGCTGTGCCTGATGAAAAACCCGCTGATATTCGCCAGAGCGGGTTTATTTATTGTGTGAGTGGTCAGGTCAATACCTTTAACCCCCAGATGGCGAGTACCGGGCTGACTGTCGATACCCTGGCACCGCAACTCTATGACCGCTTGTTAGATGTTGATCCTTATACTTATCGTCTGGTACCTGAACTGGCCGATCGCTGGGAAGTTCTGGATAACGGTGCCACGTATCGGTTTCATCTCCGCCCCCAGGTTGAATTTCAGAGCACGCCTTGGTTTACGCCAACCCGGACATTAAACGCCGATGATGTGGTGTTCACTTTTCAGCGTATTTTTGACCGTAATAACCCTTGGCATAACGTCAATGGCGGTCATTATCCCTACTTTGACAGTTTGCAATTTGCCGAAAGTATCAAGAGTGTGCGCAAACTTGATCAGAACACTGTTGAATTTCGGCTGAACCAGCCGGATGCTTCGTTTCTCTGGCATATGGCCACCCATTATGCTTCTGTGATGTCTGCCGAGTATGCTGATAAACTCACTCGAGAAGATAAGAAAGAACAGATGGATCGCCTACCCGTAGGAACCGGACCTTTTCTGTTAGAGGAGCATCAGGCTGGGCAATATATACGTCTGGCTCGTCATTCAGGTTACTGGCGTGGTGAACCTTTAATGCCGCAGGTCGTGCTTGATCTTGGTTACGGTGGCACCGGTCGGTTATCAAAACTGCTCACCGGGGAATGTGATGTTCTGGCCTGGCCTGCTGCCAGTCAGCTCAATATCTTACGTGATGACCCTCGCCTGCGCCTGACGCTACGCCCGGGGATGAACATTGCTTATCTGGCTTTTAACACCAATAAACCTCCGCTGAATAATCCAGAAGTGCGCCATGCTTTATCGCTGGCGATTAACAATCAGCGCCTGATGCAATCGATTTATTACGGTACCGCCGAAACAGCGGCGTCTATTTTACCTCGCGCTTCCTGGGCTTATGATAATGATGCCCGGGTGACGGAATACAATCCGGCTAAAGCGCGTGAGTTACTCACATCACTGGGGATCAAGGATCTTGAATTACAGTTATGGGTTCCGACCAGTTCTCAACCCTGGAATCCAAGTCCGCTAAAAACAGCAGAACTGATTCAGGCTGATATGGCACAAATCGGTGTCAAAGTGACGATTATTCCGGTCGAAGGACGTTTTCAGGAAACACGGCTGATGGATATGAGTCATGACTTAACGCTTGCCGGCTGGTCAACCGACAGTAACGACCCGGACAGCTTTTTCCGCCCTCTTCTCAGTTGCGCAGCAATAGATTCACAGACCAATTTGTCTCACTGGTGTGATCCCCGGTTTGATGCCGTGCTACAAAAAGCACTTTCCTCTCAGCAACTGGCTTCCCGAGTTGATGCATATCACGAAGCTCAACAGATCCTGTCTGCCGAAATGCCGCTGCTTCCCTTAGCCTCATCATTACGTTTACAAGCCTATCGCTATGATATTAAAGGGCTGGTATTGAGTCCATTCGGTAGCGCTTCATTTGCTGGCGTATATCGTGAAGACGATGAGGTGAAAAAGTAATGATAATTTATACCTTACGACGCTTGTTGTTGTTGATAGTGACCTTATTCTTTCTGTCGCTAGTCGGCTTTTCGCTGCTGTTTTTTACCCCTCATGCGCCACTGCAAGGAGTTTCACTCTGGAATGCCTGGGTTTTCTGGATTGATGGCTTGATGCACTGGGATTTTGGGGTGTCGAGTATTAATGGTCAGTCGATTAATGATCAGCTACATACTGTGTTCCCTGCCACAATGGAGTTGTGCTTACTGTCATTCTCACTGGCATTACTGATAGGTATTCCGGTAGGTATTCTGGCTGGCGTCATGCGCAATCGCTGGCAGGACAGGCTGATCAGCGCCCTCGCGCTGATTGGTTTTTCGATTCCTGTTTTCTGGCTGGCGCTACTGCTTATTCTGTTTTTCTCACTCACGCTGGGTTGGTTTCCAGTATCAGGCCGCTTTGATTTGCTCTATGAGGTCAAACCGGTCACTGGACTGGCTCTGGTGGATGCCTGGCTTTCAGAGTCACCTTATCGGCATGAAATTATTGGTGATGTTGCCCGTCATATGGTGCTACCGGTAGTGGCGTTAGCGGTGGCTCCGACCACTGAAGTCATTCGTCTGATGCGCCTCAGCACGATAGAGATAATTGATCAAAATTACGTCAAGGCAGCAACCACCAGGGGATTGTCGCGTTTTACGGTCATCCGCCGCCATGTACTGCATAATGCTCTACCGCCTGTGATCCCACGGCTTGGACTTCAGTTTTCAACTATGCTCACACTGGCTATGATAACAGAGGTCGTCTTTAACTGGCCTGGACTGGGTCGCTGGCTCATTAATGCCGTACGTCAGCAGGATTATGCGGCAATTTCTGCCGGAGTCATGGTGACAGGATCGCTGGTGATTGTGGTCAATATTCTCTCTGATATTATCAGTGTGATGGCCAGTCCATTTAAAAATAAAGGATAGCAGCCCGTTCGCTGATGTGATTGATAGCCCTGGCTATCAATCAGGGCCCCCAAAAATCATCACAGTCCAGCCCTGAATAGGGCTTTTTAGTACCACTACATCGCCTTTTACCTACTTCGGATAATCATCTATTTAACGCTGGGTCTCGCACACAGACCACCTTCACGAAAAATATATCCTCATTTATCGCAATGCAAGAACTCCTCAATTATTAGTAATAATGAACATTATTTTACTGTTTATTTATTTGATTTTATAAATACACGTAAACGGAGATATATCTTGCGAAAATAAATGTTAATTGTAACTAATGGGGCAATATGGCGGATATTATCCACTTTACCAGTCCAAACGCCGAGAAAAAGACGATAACTAAAACCAGAAAGATCCATATATTAATAACATTCAAAATGTCAATCAACATAAACAAGGAGTAAAAGAAAGGTATGTTACAGAACTTTACAGCTAAGTCAGCCCAAGAAAACTACCCAGTTAATGCATATTCAGTCTATGGCAATATAGAATCTTATAATAGCTCTGATACTATTTCACTGATCACAGAAGTCAACAGAATTACCAATACTACAGAAAGAAAAATTGAACATACAGTGTCCTTTTCTCTGGATGAGGATAGAGAAAAACCTGCCCAGACTGGCTTGCTAAAACGTCTGCTTACTGGAGCGGCTATTCTGACGGGAGCAAGTATGCTGGCTACTGGATGTTATTACGGTTATATGGCGCTAGGAAGAGCGGGAATAGGTGGTCGCCCAGAACAAACACTCCTTCGCCCACCGTTAGAAGGTATAACGGAACTTCCTCGGGGATTTCCATCCTCCTTGCAGATGGATAGTCAGGAAGCGACCACTCATTCTGCCCTTCCTCACGAAACATTACGTTCCCCTTATTCTTACTATGAGGGTATGTATGGTAATACAACAGCGCGAAATAAGGCCTTACACTCCTCTTCCCCAGTAACAAAACAGACTACTGTGGCAGTCTCTACAGAGAGTTCAACGGCTGTACCGACCACAGCAACCGATTTCAGTATCTCTGACACATCGCAGATAAAGTACCATCATGAAGGTGAGCGAAAAATTTATTATAATACTTTACCTAAAGATATGTATTATCCATTAGGTAAAAAACTTTATATGGTGCTGGATGATTTTTGTGATTCATATATTCAACACACGGTTCTCCAAGCCTACACTGCGGAACCAGAACTCAAATGTAAATTACTTAATTTCATGAATAATATGATTGAACAATATGAGTTCGACGATAGATTCATTAGAGAATTACATGACGATAAAGAAACCTTATCACCAGATGAACATGCTGAGGAAATTATAGCCAGAAGAAAATTGACAACACTTTATCTGGCTACTGAGTACATTATTGATAAAAAAAATGTTGACCTCTTCCATTTCCACGCTGACGCAATGCTTGATAATAAAGATTATACTGCGGAAGAAATGATGAAAAGAAAAGCGTATATTATGAATTATTTTATAACGCAGAATGCTAATTGTTAGTATATACACAAAATAATTCAAGTTGCTTAGTAGGCGCAAAGTGAAAACAGGCGATGTGCATAGATAAAGTATGTGATTCGACTGTCTGAACACCAACAACACTCAAGCAACTTGAAATGTGACGGATATATCTGCCAGGTTAATCCCCGTCGATTGAGCTATCCAGTGGTTGATGTATACCCTAAATAATTCGCGTTGCTAGCAGGTATTGAGTGAGTCCCAACGATGAGCATAGATAAACGATATCATTCGGTAGGATTTATGAAAGCAACGTCCAGGCAACTTGAAGTATGACAGGTATTTACATCAACCTTTTTTGTACTGCATTTCCCCATGCGATTGGCCTTTCAGGATGACGTTCAGAGTTTTGCGGGCATTCCTCCTTTAAGCTTGTACTCGGTCTAATTATCGACGTGGTGATTTAATAACCAGCGTAGTGATGTGATGGACGTCCCTCTGTGTAAGTCTTGCCATACTCATGCTGAGCGATTTTATTCACAGAAGTACTGCATCATGAACGAGATTAAAGTTATCGGTATCGATCTCGCGAAATCTGTCTTTCAGGTTTGCATCTGGATGAGTGACGGGAGTATTGCATTAACCGTAAGGTTTCCCGGGCTAAATTGCTGGATACCATCCGTCAATTTCCCGCCGGTTCGATGATTACAATGGCGACTTGCGCTACTTCCCGTTGCTGGGGCGTGCTTTTCAGTCAATCAGCTTTCAGGTCCGGCTGTGATGCTCACGCAACACGTAAAAGCATTAACACATCACCAG
>Ga0308165_1004984_pt1 | contig 12669 bp, 9 predicted proteins | sample PhyWR2_FD_201032 | JGI IMG/M metagenome (GOLD analysis project Ga0308165, IMG submission 201032) | Phyllosphere microbial communities from UC Gill Tract Community Farm, Albany, California, United States - DLSLW.R2 | ecosystem: Host-associated > Plants > Phyllosphere > Unclassified | place: USA...
TGCTCTCGCCGTCCATCACGCTGGACACCCACATCGACGACGTGCTGAACCTGATCGAGGCCGAGGAGCTGACCGATGTGGTGCTGGCCGTGCATTCCTACGCCGGCATGGTGGGCACCGGCGTGGCTGACCGGCTGGGCCAGCGGCTCAGGCACCTGGTCTATGTCGATGCGGTCCTGCCCGCGCCCGGCGAAAGCTGGAGCAGCACGCACGACAGCGCCACGCAGCAGCAACGCCTGGGCGCGGCGCGGGCCTCGGCGCAGTTCAGCTTTGCGCCGCCCGACCCACAGGTCTTTGGCCTGCAGGGCAAGGACCACGCCTGGGTGCAGCGCCGCCAGACGCCGCATCCGGGCAACACCTACCAGGCGCCGCTGGCCTTCGACGTGCGGCGCGTGGCCGCCGTGCCGCGCACCTTCGTCAGCTGTACCGCGCCCGCGCTGGCGACAATTGCCGCCAGCAGGCTGCGGGCAACAGACCCGGCCTTCTGGGGCGGCGCGTGGCAGCCGCAGGCCCGCGTCATCGAGCTGGCCACCGGCCACGACCCGATGGTGAGCGCGCCTGGGGCGCTGGTGAAAATACTGCAGGCCTGCAGCGCGTAGGCTTGCGGCGCCGCCTGTCCCGGCACGCCCAGCCGCATACCGCAGTGGCGCCGGCGGCTGTTGAAAGCAACGCATGCTTTCAATACGACCGGTAAAAAGCGCAATCATTTATAAGAAATGTGTTTTCCTCTGCTGGCCTTGGCTTGCCGGCAAGAAGCATTGTGTGCGCCTGCCTTGACCTTCAGAACCCGAACAGAACCCCCTGAAGCGCAACATCGACTTGGCAAGCAACTCAAGGCTTGGCAAAAGCTTGACAAACTTTGCTATTGAATTCATAGCTAAATACGTAAACCCCGCCTGCGCCAAAGCCCTTTTTGATGCTGAAAAACTGTTTTTGGCCGGAACCGATGCATTACCGCCACTTGCGCGACCCAGCGGCGCAAAAGTTTGCAGGAGGAAATAGTCCAAGTGGCTCATTGCGCAGACAGTAGCCAATTCCAATAATTTCTTACATCAAGCAAGTAGCCAAACGAAAAAACGTTAAAAAACTGTGCTGCGCACCGACCAGACTTTGCCACCCATTTTTTGCAGGGCACGCCCATGAACCGAATTCATCGCCTCGTTTTCAACCCTTGCACAGGCGCATGCCAGGCCGTGCCCGAAGTGGCCGCATCCTCCCACGCTGGCGCCCCTGGTGCCGAAGGCAGGCCCACCGGCCTGCCGCGCAGGACACGCCTGGCCACGGCCTGCCTGATCGCGCTGGGCGCGCTGGCCAGTACCGGCAGCTGGGCGCAGGACACCTACGGCCCCCTCACCGGCGCGCCCGGCGCCAACGGCGTGTTCCAGCTGGGCACCGGAACGAGCGGCGGCGCCGGCTCCGCCGCCTTCGAGGCCACCGCCAGCGGCTTTCACTATGACGCGCTGACCGGCGGCCAGGGCGGCGCGGGCGGCCCGGGCATTGCCCGTGGCGGCAACGGCGGCAGCGGCGGCGCCGGCCTGATCAGCCATGCCGCCAATGTCGTGCTGTTCAATGCCGGCACCATGACGGGCGGCCAGGGCGGCACCGGCGGCAGCGGCATCACGCGCGGCGCAGGCGGCGCGGGCGGCACCGGCGCCGCGCTGGACGCACCGGCAACGCTGCTGAACGACAGCCTCATCAGCGGCGGACGCGGCGGCAATCCGGGCGCCATCGGCGGCGGCAACCCGGCCATCGCAGAGGGCGGCGTTGGCGTGACGGCCACGGGCGGCACGTCCATTGAAAACGGCGGCACCATCAGCGGCGGCCTCTCGGGCAATGGCCTGGTGCGTGCCGACGCCATCCGCTTCACCGGCGACTACAACTGGCTTGGCCTGCTGTCCACGTCGGTCATCCAGGGCAACGTCGTGGCCAGCCCTTCACAAAACGACACGCTGGCCCTGGTGGGCACCGCCGACGGCAGCTTTGACGCCTCCCTGATCGGCCCGGCGGCGCAGTACCGCAACTTCGCCGCTTTCCAGAAACTCGGCACCAGCACCTGGACGCTGACGGGCGCCACCGCTGCCCTGACGCCCTGGTACCTCAATGCCGGCACGCTGGCCATCGCCACGGACGCCAGCCTGGGCGACGTGGCCGGCGCGCTGACGCTGGACGGCGGCGCGCTGCGCACCACGGCCGACATCACCTCCAGCCGGGCGATCGTTCTCGGTGCCAGCCAAGGAACACTGGACATCGAGGGCGGCACCACCTACACCGCCAACACTGCGGTGACAGGCGCCGGCGGCCTGACCAAGGCAGGCAACGGCATCCTGCGCCTCACCGCCGACAATACCTACACCGGCGGCACCACGATTGCCGCAGGCACGCTGCAGCTGGGCGATGGCGGCACCGCTGGCAGCATCACGGGTGACGTGGCCAACGAGGGCACGCTGGCGTTCAACCGCTCCGATGCCACCAGCTTTGCCGGCACCATTTCCGCCGCAGGCCGTGTCGAGCAGCGCGGCTCGGGCACGACCACCTTGACCGCAGCCAACACCTACAGCGGCGGCACTGCCATCACGGCGGGCACGCTCCAGCTGGGCGATGGCGGCACCGCTGGCAGCCTCACAGGCGACGTGATCAACCAGGGCACGCTGGCGTTCAACCGCTCGGACGCGACAACCTTCGCCGGCACCATCTCCGGCGCAGGCCGTGTCGAGCAGCGCGGCACCGGCATGACTACGCTGACCGCAGCCAATACCTACAGCGGCGGCACCGCCATCACGGCGGGTACGCTGCAGCTGGGCGATGGCGGCACCACTGGCAGCATCGCGGGCGACGTGGTCAACCAGGGTACGCTGGCGTTCAACCGCTCGGACGCGACCAGCTTTGCCGGCACCATCTCCGGCGCAGGCCGTGTCGAGCAGCGCGGCACCGGCATGACTACGCTGACTGCAGCCAATACCTACAGCGGCGGCACCGCCATCACGGCGGGTACGCTGCAGCTGGGCGATGGCGGCACCGCTGGCAGCATCGCGGGCGACGTGGCCAACCAGGGCGCGCTGGCGTTCAACCGCTCGGACGCGACAACCTTCGCCGGCACCATCTCCGGCGCAGGCCGTGTCGAGCAGCGCGGCACCGGCATGACTACGCTGACTGCAGCCAATACCTACAGCGGCGGCACCGCCATCACAGCCGGCACGCTGGCCGGCAGCGCCGCCAGCCTGGGCAGCGGCGCCATCCTCAACAACGCTGCCCTGGTGATCGACCAGGCGCAGGACGCCGCGCTGGGCAACGCCATCTCGGGCAGCGGCAGCCTGACCAAGACCGGTGCGGGCGCGCTGGAGCTGCGCGGGGGCAGCGCGGCCTTTGCCGGCAACACGCAGGTTGCGAGCGGCACGCTGGCGGTCAGCGGCGCGCTGGGCGGCGCCCTCACGGTCGGCAGCGGTGCCAGGCTCAGCGGCACCGGCACGGTCGGCACGACCACCGTGCAGTCGGGCGCCACGCTGGCGCCGGGCAGCGGCAACGGCAACGGCCTGGGCACGCTCAATGTTGCGGGCAGCCTCACGCTGGCGTCCGGCTCGCGCTACCAGATCAACGCGCTGGGCGACGGCCAGAGCGACGCGCTGCGCGTGAGCGGCGCCGCCGCGCTGCAAGGCGGCAATGTCGAGGTGCTGGCCAGCGGCGCCTGGAATCCGAGCACCCGCTACAGCATCGTGACCGCTGGCGGCGGCGTGTCGGGCCAGTTCGGCGGCGTCAGCACCAACATGGCCTTTCTGGAGCCGCTGCTGAGCTACAGCCCGGGCAGTGTCACCCTGCGCCTGCAGCGCAACGACGTGACCTTCCAGGATGTCGCGCAAACGCCCAACCAGCGCGCAGCCGCCGGCGGCGTTGCCGGGCTGCACACCGGCCCGCTGTACAGCGCGGTCGTGCAGCTCAATGCAGCCGATGCGCGCTCGGCCTTCGACGCGCTGTCGGGCGAGGCGCATGCGTCGCTGAAGTCGGCCGCCATCGAGGACAGCCGCTTTGTGCGCGATGCCGGCCTGGCGCGCGCACGCACGGCTTTCGAGCCTTCCGGCGCCGCACCGGAAGCGCCGGCCGGCGCGCAAGGCGGGGTGTGGGCGCAGGCCTTCGATTCCTGGGGCAGCGACGATGGCGATGCCAACGCGTCCCTCACCAGCCGCTCGGCGCGCGGCCTTTTCCTGGGCGCGGACACGCGCACGGGCAATGACTGGCGCCTGGGCGTGCTCGGCGGCTACAGCCGCAGCCGCCTGACGCTGGACAACCGGGCGTCAGGCGTGACGGGCGACACCTACCATGTCGGTGTTTATGGCGGGCGGCAATGGGGCGCGCTGGGCGTGCGCGCAGGCGCCAGCTACAGCGCGGGCAAGGCCGACACCCGCCGCAGCATCGCCTTCACCGGCGTAAACAGCCTGTCCACGGCCAGCTACGATGTCAGCACCACCCAGGTGTTCGGCGAGCTGGGCTGGCGCCTGCCCACGCCCAACGGCGCCATCGAGCCGTTTGCGGGCCTGGCGCATGTCCATCTGCGCACCGATGCCTTCAGCGAAACCGGTGGCCTGGCGGCCCTGAGCGCCGGCAAGAGCAGCAGCGACACCACCTACAGCACGCTCGGCGTGCGCGCAACGCGCAGCCTGGACATGGCCGGCGTCTCGGGCAGCCTGCGCGGATCGGTGGGCTGGCGCCATGCGTATGGCGACGTGAAGCCCTCGGCCACCCTCGCCTTCGCCGGCCAGAACGGCTTCACCACGGTAGGCGCGGCGGTGGCCAAAAACGCCATCGTCCTCGAAGGCGGGATCGACTTTGCGCTGCAGCGCAACCTGACGCTGGGCGTGTCGTATGTCGGCCAGGCGGGCAGCAACATGAACGACCACGGCATCAAGGCGTCATTGCTCTGGAAATTCTAGGATCGCCCGGGCCTGCCGGTCCGGTTCATCCGGTCCTTCGCAAGCCCTGGCGCAAGTGGCGCATTAAGGATAAAAAAGGTCTTTTGTGCAGGCAGCGCCTGCGCGGGCAGCTATCAAAAAAATAGCATTCGCTATTCGCTATTCGCTATTCGCTATTCGCCATTCGCCATGCCCCGGCTTGGTGCCGATGCGCCACCGCAGCCGGCGCCGGCTGCCGGCGCTAGCCCAGCAGATGGGCCACGGTGTAGATGAGCAGGCCGGCCAGCCCGCCCACCAGCGTGCCGTTGATGCGGATGAACTGCAGGTCGCGCCCGATGGCCAGCTCGATGCGCTCGCTCATCTCCTCGCGCGTCCACTGCGCCAGCTGCGCCTCGATAAAGCGCCCAACCTCGCCGCGGTAGTTGCGCACCAGGCGCACGCTGCCCGACTCGATGGCGCGGTTGAGTCCGGCCACCAGCCGCGCATCGCTGGCCAGCGCATCGCCCACCCTGCGCGCCAGCGCCGCGATCTGCCGCGCCGTGGCCGGGTCGTCCTGCTTCAAGTCGGCCAGCAGGCGGTCCCTCACCACGCCCCAGAGGCTGCCCAGCAGCGCCTGAAAGCGCCCATTGGCCAGCGTTTGCTCCTGGTGCCTGACGATGGCAGCGTGCCACTGGGCATCGTCCTTCAAGTGCGTGATGAAGTCCTGCACCCAGCCGTTGAAGCGCCCGCGCGCCGGATGGTCCGGATCGAGCAGCACCTCGTGGGCCGACTGGCGCAGCGAGCGCAGCGCCCGCGGCCCGATGGCAGCCGTTCCCACCTTGTAGAACACGTTCTCGACGCCGAAGGCCGAAATCAGGAAATCGATGGCCCGCTCCTGGTTGTCCTCGACCTCCAGGTACTCGTCCAGGCTGCGCAGCACGCTGTCGAGCAGCGCCTGGTGCCGGCCCTCGGCCACCAGCAGGTCCAGCAGCTGCCCGGCATTGGCGGCGATGTCAAAGCGCGCCAGCTGGCCGGTGGCCGCCTCCCGGAGCAGCCGGGCCATGGCCTCGTCGTCCAGGCCCTGGAGCAACGCCTCCAGCGCCCGGGCCACGCCCTGGCCGAGCTGGTCGGCATGCGCGGGCGCCAGCAGCCAGCCGCCGATGAGGCCGGCCGGATTGGCCTGGCGGATGCGCTGGGCGATGCCGTCCTCGGTGACGAAATGGCTTTCGACAAACCGGCCCAGGTTGCGCCCGATCTCGTCCTTGCTGTTCGGAATGATGGCCGTGTGCCATACCGGGATGCCCAGCGGATGGCGAAACAGCGCCACCACGGCAAACCAGTCGGCCACCGCGCCGACCATCGCCGCCTCGGCAAACGCGGCCACGTAGCCCCAGGCCGGATGCCGCGCCAGCAGGCTGCGCGCCACGCAGAACACCGCCAGCGCCAGCACCAGCAGACCGGCGGCGGCGCGCTGCATGGTGCGCAGGCGCGCGCGCCGCAGGTCGTCCTCAAGGTCGCCGGCGCGCCGCGCCAGGCCGGAGGTATCGGGGGATGGAGCAGAAAAAGGCATGCACGGCAGTCTAGCGCCTTGCCTGCGGCGCGGCGCGCGCAGTCGCCGACACCAAATGATTTGCTATTTTTTCAATAGCACGCTGCGCAAGCTGGAACTGCGCAAACGCTGCTTTTGACTGTATTTTTCCCAGGGCGACACCGGCGCGTGGCGCCCGGGCACGGACATAAAAAAGCCCCGTCGCGCCAATGCGCGACGGGGCCGGGTTTTTTCAGGAAAAACCCGGGCTTAGAAGCGCCAGCCCAAGCCCACGCCGACCAGCAGCGGGTCCACCTTGAAGTCGCCGATCTTGCTGCCGTTGAGCGTCACGTCGGTGCGCAGCAGCACTTTCTTCACGTCCAGGTTGAGGTACAGGCCCTTGCTCAGCGCAATGTCCACGCCCACTTGCAGGGCCGGGCCCCAGCTGTCCTTTTCAATGCCAACGCCGGGGGCGAGGTGCTTGGAGCTGAAACGGGTGTAGTTGACGCCGGCGCCCACGTAAGGCTTGAAGCCGTTCATCGGAAAGTGGTACTGGGCCAGCAGCGTGGGCGGCAGGTGCTTGAAGGTGCCGACATCGGCGCCCAGGGCGCTGGAATGGAGCGTCTGTTTCTGCGGCACGGTCAGCACCAGTTCGACCGCCATGTTCGGATTGAAGAAGTAGCTGACATCGACTTCAGGAATCCACTTGTTGTTCATCGAGATGCCCAGGGCCGGCGTGGTGCTGCCGCCGTTGTCGCTCTCCAGATGCACCGCGCGCGCGCGCACCATCCAGGGGCCTTCGGCGGTTTGCTGGGCAAAGGCCGCACCCGACAGCACGGTGGACAGGACGGCGGCGGCGATGAGTTGTTTTTTCATGATGGGCTGCGAATAAGAATTGGCAGGGAACATTCCCTGACACCCATTGGACGCGCTTGCCCGCCGAAACACAGTTGATGTGGCGCAAACGCTGGACATCCGGCCCCAGGGCGCGCCAAAAAATTGAGCCAGATCAAAAAGCCCCGATAAATCTAGGGCTATTTTGTTGTGTATTTACGACATGCTGGCGGAATCTTTTCAGACCGCCGACAGCGCCTGCTCCAGGTCGGCCAGCAGGTCGTCGATGTGCTCGATGCCCACCGACAGCCGGACCATGTCGGTGCTCACGCCGGCCTTGGCCAGCTCGGCCGGATTGAGCTGGCGGTGCGTGGTCGAGGCCGGGTGGCAGGCCAGCGACTTGGCATCGCCGATGTTGACCAGGCGGGTAAACAGCTGCAGCGCATCCTGAAAGCGTCCGCCGGCCGCCATCGCATCATCGGCCGACTTCACGCCAAAGCTGATGATGCCCGAGGCCTTGCCGGCCATGTACTTCTGCACCAGGGCATGGTCGCGGTGGTCGGGCAGGCCGGCGTAGTTGACCCAGGCCACTTTCGGATGCTTTTGCAGGAAATGCGCAATGGCCAGCGCGTTGTCGCAGATACGGTCCATGCGCAACGCCAGCGTCTCGATGCCCTGCAAAATCTGAAAAGCGGCCATGGCGCTCAGCGCCGCGCCCATGTTGCGCAGCGGCACCACGCGCGCCCGGCCGATGTAGGCCGCCGCGCCCAGCGCCTCGGTGTACACCACGCCGTGGTAGCTCACGTCGGGCTCGTTCAGGCGCTTGAAGCGCGCCTTGTGCTCGGCCCATGGGAACTTGCCGCTGTCCACGATGACGCCGCCCAGCGTCGTGCCGTGGCCGCCGAGGTACTTGGTCAGCGCGTGCACGACGATGTCGGCGCCATGCTCGAACGGGCGGCAAAGATAAGGGCTGGAGACCGTGTTATCGACGATCAGCGGCACGCCGCCCGCATGCGCCACGGCCGCCAGCGCGGCGATGTCGGTCACGTTGCCCAGCGGATTGCCCACCGATTCGCAAAACACCGCCTTGGTGCGCTCGTCGATCAGCGGCGCGAACGAAGCCGGGTCGCGCGGGTCGGCAAAGCGCACCGTGATGCCCATTTGCGGAAAGGTGTGGGCAAACAGGTTGTAGGTGCCGCCGTAGAGCGCCGACGAGGCGACGATGTTGTCGCCCGCTTCGGTGATGGTCTGGATGGCATAGGCGATTGCCGCCATGCCCGAGGCCAGCGCCAGCGCGCCGATGCCGCCTTCGAGCGCGGCCATGCGCGCCTCCAGCACCGCGTTGGTCGGGTTCATGATGCGGCTGTAGATGTTGCCCGCCACCTTCAAATCGAACAGGTCGGCGCCGTGCTGCGTGTCGTCGAAGGCGTAGGCCACCGTCTGGTAGATCGGCACGGCGACGGCCTTGGTGGTGGGGTCGGGCGTGTAGCCGCCGTGAACGGCGAGAGTCTCGATTTTCATGGTTGTGTTTCCTCAGGCAAAAACCACAAGGCTAACAGGCCCGCTGGCGGCCGTCCAATGCGCCGGGGTTTCAAGCACATGCGTTTTTCGCGCTGGCGTGGCCGGCCTGCATGCCAGAGCAGAAAATCTGCTGCACGCTATTAAATTAATAGCATATTGCACAAGCCCAGCATGCGCTGGCGGCCGATTTGGCGGTGATTCTGGCCGCGCGGGCGCTACTTCAGCGTGCCGAACACCTTTTGCAGGATGGCGCTGCCCGTGCCGACCGGGTCCTGGCGGATTTTCCTTTCCTCCTCGCCGATCATCAGGTAGAGCCCGTCCAGCGTCTTGCCGGTCACGTACTGCTGGATGTTGGCATCTTCCTTTTTCACCAGGCCAAAGCCGGCCGCTTTGCCGGCAAAGTCGTTGTACTTTTGCGCCAGGCCGACCTTCTCGGTGGCGCGGTTGACCACCGGCAGGAACTTCACGCCCAGCGGCGCCCGGGTCTTTTCGGCAAAAAAGGCCGTCACCGACGTGTCGCCGCCGGTCAGGATGTTTTTGGCGTCGTTGACGTTCATCGAACGCACGGCGCCGACCAGCAAATCCTTGCCCATCGGCACGGCCGATTCGGCGGCGCGGTTCATGGCCGTGACCAGTTCGTCGATGCGCCGGCCCTGGCCAAAGTTTTTCAGCAGCTTGGCGGCATTTTCAAGGTAACCGGGCAAAGGAATGCGAACTTTTGGATTGCCCAGGAATCCATCCGTCCTGCCCAGCAAGGCCACGGCGGCCACGGCGCCCTTTTCCAGTGCGGTCTTCAGGCCGCTGCCCGCTTCGGCATTGCTCAGGTCGCCCAGCGAGAGCGCCTGGGCGTGGCGCCAGGCAGCCAGGGTGAGCAAACCGAATCCGCCGACACCTGCCTGGTTAAAATTTCGACGTTGCATGAAGAGGTCCTTCCGATGAAAAAACTTTCTCTCACGGCAGTATGCCGCATGGTGCTGGCCGGCGCGCTGGCGTTTGGCGGTGCGGCTTTTTTGTCCGGCTGCAGCGGCGCGCAGGCGGCGCCGGAATCGACCTTCGTGCTGCTCGACGGCAGCAAGCAGACCACGGCGGACCTCAAGGGCAAGGTGACGCTGGTGAACTTCTGGGCCACCAGCTGCGTGACCTGCGTGGCCGAAATGCCCGAAGTCGTCTCGACCTACAACAAGTACAAGGCCCAAGGCTACGAGACCATGGCCGTGGCCATGAGCTACGACCCGCCGAGCTACGTCGTCAATTTCGCCCAGACGCGCCAGCTGCCGTTCAAGGTCGCCATCGACAACACCGGCCATGTCGCCAAGGCCTGGGGCGATGTGCAGCTGACGCCGACGACCTACCTGGTCAACAAGCGCGGCCAGATCGTCAAGCAGTACGTCGGCCAGCCCGACTTTGCCGCGCTGCACCAGCTGATTGAAAAGCTGCTGGCCGAAACCTGAAGCCTGCCGCGCTGGGCGTCCTCCAGGAGCATGAAAAAAGGCCGGTTTCTAATGAAACCGGCCTTTTGTGCTTGATGGCTCTTGGTTGCCAGCTATTAAAAAAATAGCACCCCAGGCATTCAGGAAGGTATTTTTTATTTGCTCCGGAAAGCGTCGTGGCAGGATTTGCAGGTGTCGGCCGTCGCTGCAAACGCGGTCTTGAGCGCGTCGAGGTTGCCGGCCTTGGCCGCCGTGGCCAGCTTGGCCGATTCGGCCATCAGCTTGTCGCCACCTTCCTTGAACTTCACCTGCTCGGTCCAGATTTCCGGCTTGGCCTTGGTGTTGCCGCCTTTGTCGGTGCCTGGGCCAAAGCCTGCCCAGGGCAGCTTGGCCATCTCGGCGACCACGGCGGCATTGTCGGCGGCTGCCTTGGCATCGTAGGGCACCTTGCCGTTGACCATAGCGCCAATGCGGCTGAAATGGGCGCCCATCACCGTGAACGCGCCCTGGCGGTACTTGATGGCGTCCTCCGGTTTGGCGAACTGGGCCGAGGCCGGGGCGGCCAGCGCCATCAGGGTGGCGGCAGCGGCGATGCAGGCAAAAGCTTTCATGAAATTCCTCAATGGTTTTATAAATAGGGCGCAAGGTGCCGGCGCTGTTGCGCGGCCCGTGCTGGAGTGGGGCCGGGCGCAGTAAGTTCCCCCGGAACTTATGCGCTGCGGGAAAGCACCAATGCTGCGGCGCCGGAAGGCCGGCCGCCCGCGCCCGCGCCTCAACCCTTTTTAAAAAAAGAAATGCCCATGTACAACAACAAAACACTGACCAAGGTCCGGGTCTGGGATCTGCCAACGCGAATCTTCCACTGGGCGCTGGCGCTTGGCGTCGTCGGCCTGTGGATCAGCGGCACGGTCGGCGGCGCCGCCATGGCCTGGCACTTCAGGCTGGGCTATGCGGTGATGGCGCTGCTGCTGTTTCGCCTTGTCTGGGGTCTGGTGGGCGGGCGCTGGTCGCGCTTTGGCGCCTTCGTTTATGCGCCCCAGAGCGTGATCGACTACCTCAAGGGCCAAAGCCGGCCCGAGCACCACATCGGCCACAGCCCGGTCGGCGCCGTCTCGGTCTTTGCCATGCTGGGCTTTCTGGCGCTGCAGGTGGCCAGCGGCCTGGTCAGCGACGACGAGATCGCCTTTGCCGGGCCGCTCAGCCGCTTTGTCAGCAATGCCGTGGTCGGCCAGGCAACGCATTACCACACCGAAATCGGCCAATGGGTCGTGCTGGGGCTGGTGCTGCTGCACATTGCAGCCATCGCGTTCTACCTGTTTCGCAAGCACAACCTGGTGGGTGCCATGCTCCATGGCGACAAGGAACTGGCGCGGCCAGCACCGGCCTCGCGCGACGATGCGGTCTCGCGCATGACGGCGCTGCTGGTGCTGGTACTGTGCGCCGGCGCCGCGTACTGGGTTTCCACGCTGGAGGCGGCAGCATTCTGAACCGCTCATCCGTGGCATGCCGCTAAACTGGGAACCAGTATTTCCTCAGGCAACGCCGTGTCACGACCCACCATCGAGCTCATCACCCCCGAAACGCCAGCGCAGCTGGACGCCTTGCGCCATGTTTTTGCCGAGTATGCCGAGCAGCTGGGCATTGACCTGTGCTTTCAAAATTTCGAGGCTGAACTGGCCGCGCTGCCGGGCGATTACAGCGCGCCGGGGGGCACGCTGCTGCTGGCGCTGGTCGATGGCGAAGTGGCCGGCTGCTGCGGCCTCAGGCCGCTGGATTCGGCCGATTATCCCAACGCCGCCGAAATGAAGCGGCTGTACGTGCGCAAGGCCTTTCGCCGCTTTGGCCTGGGCCGGCAGCTGGCCGAAGCCGCGCTGGATGCCGCGCGCGTCGCGGGCTACCACAGCGTGCTGCTGGACACGCTGAACGACATGGAGTCGGCCCGGGCGCTGTATGCCGAGCTGGGCTTTTCAGACATTCCCCCCTATTACCACAACCCGATTGCAGGCGCGCACTACCTCAAGGTCGATCTGTAGCGCCGCGCTCAAGCGCTGACGCCATGAAAAAAGCCGCCCTCTTGTCGAGCGGCGGCCTTGAAGGGGTCAGAACAGCGATCAGGCAGCCGCTTGCGCCAGCAGCGTGTCGGCATCGCTGACTTCAAACTTGCCAGGGCCTTCGACATTCAGGCTCACGACCTTGCCATCCCTTACCAGCATGGAGTAGCGGTTGCTGCGCAGGCCCAGGCCTTTGCCGTTGAGGTCCAGCGTCAGGCCGGTGGCCTGGGCAAAGGTGGCATCTCCATCGGCAAGCATGCGTACCTTGCCAGCAGTTTGCTGGTCGCGCGCCCAGGCGCCCATCACGAACGCATCGTTCACGCTCAGGCACCAGATTTCATCGACGCCGGCGGCCTTGAACTCATCGGCCTTGGCAATAAAGCCCGGCACATGCTTGGCCGAGCAGGTCGGCGTGAAGGCGCCCG
>Ga0308165_1004985_pt1 | contig 12667 bp, 10 predicted proteins | sample PhyWR2_FD_201032 | JGI IMG/M metagenome (GOLD analysis project Ga0308165, IMG submission 201032) | Phyllosphere microbial communities from UC Gill Tract Community Farm, Albany, California, United States - DLSLW.R2 | ecosystem: Host-associated > Plants > Phyllosphere > Unclassified | place: USA...
GCCGACTCGGATAATCTTGCTCATGGGACTTCTCCTTCCACACAGTGGTTGTAGATTGACTTCTCCGCACGCCAATCTTGGCACTCCGATGCCGTAGCCCGGAAGTGGGAAGTCCCTTCGTATTCGTTAGGGATTGGCCTGTCAGGTTGAAGTCTTGGATGCAGATTGAAAGGCGTCAGAAAAAGGCAAAAACAACCCTAGCCTGACATGATTTACTGCTGTGACCTGACGCTTGTTTGAGGTGTACTTCAACTTGACATAAAAAACACTCGTGCAACGCTGGCCCCCAAAATCAATCATTTGGAAAAACCATGACTCAAGCAAACAATGCATCAAACGGCCTCAAGGCTTTCTGGCTCGCTGGAAGCTTGTATGCGGCTCACAGCCCTGCTGAGGCCCTAAAACTTGCAGGAGCGCTCGACCAAGCTGCTGCCTACTATGTCGTTGAGGACGTTCGGGCGGCAACACCTGAGGACCTGGCCGAAGTGGTTCCTGTTGTTGAGCTGTTTGGCAACACCCAGTTTTTTACGCTAGGCCAGGTTTTGAGTGCCCGGTCTGAGCCGGGCTGCATGGTTCAGGGCAGTTAGCTGTAGAGGCCTGGGGAGGATCAAGGCAGCTTGAAGCCCGGCCGGGCGCCTGGCCGAGCCGCCGGCCGGGGCGCGTCTTTTTCGAGCATTTGCTGCTCGATGCGCTCGCGCTCGGTCTGGGCTTGCCGGAGCCGCTTTTCCGCTTCCCTAGCGGCTTTTTCAACGTCCTCCAGCACTGGCGCGCGTGCTTCCCGGCCCAGCTCGTGCACCGCTCTTTTGGCCGCGCCGTAGGACGCCTGGGTGCGCTCCAGCGCCGGGCGGCGCCACGGCGCGTACCAGGGCACGCCGCGTGCCTTCAGCGCCCCCTAACAGCTGGGTAGCCAGCAGCGTCGAGCAGGTTCAGCGGGCAAGTTCATGGCTTCTAAAATTGCCCGATGGTTTGACAATCCTCGCCAATGCTCAATTTGTGGCGGAAGCGGCCTTTTCTACAGCACCCTTTTTTGCACTAACCACGACACTAACCTGTGCACCGGCCTTGCGTGCCTGGCGAACCGTCCAGACAGTGAAGGTTTGCTGGACGGTGCGGGCCGGGTCAGTTGCAGTTGATGTTGGTCAGCGGCTATGCAATGCAGGCCCGCGCCGCCAAATGCAGGATCGGTGGCAGTTAATCCTGGCCGAAAAATGTGCTGATTCCAGCTCCGGCGCATTTTGGTATGCAAGTCTTTACAGCTATTAGTTGATTAACTTTTTGGAGCGAAAAATGGGCGAATGGTCTGATTACTTTGAAGATTTTCCTGAAGAAAATCCTGCCAACCAACCGAGCTACAACACGGAAGGTGGTGATGAACTGCGTGCGAGGCAAAACTACTCGCCAGAATTTAGGGCGAGGGAGCAGCAGGTGCGCGAAGCTGCAAAGGCCCGAAAGGCAAATATCGCCACAGAAAAGTAGATTTCGCAATCGGCGAGAAAGCACCCCATAAAGAGCCAATCTGAGGTGCGATTTTTCCTTGCCATCGGCTTGGAGCAGCTCAGTAGCCCCCCGCGAGTTTGGTGTACGTTCAATCAGGCGCTGATGACTCGGCTGACCGCCTTGGCCGTCCAGCGCCCGCCGCGCATCGTGGGCATGTTCGAGGCGTTCAGCTGCGCGGCAATCGCATTCATCGACAGCCCGCCCTCCTTGAGTCGGCCCACCAGCCGCATGACCCGGCTGGCAAACGCCGCAGCCGCCGCCGCATTGCCCGCGCGCCCCCGGGCTTGCGCTTCGGCTAGGTTGGTCTTGTTGCCCAGGCGCCCCGTGCCCACCATGGGCGCCAAGGCGTCCTTGGTGCGCTGGGAAATCAGCTGGCGCTCCTTTTGCCCCAGCGCGGCAAACAGGTGCAGCACAAAGGGGTCCACGTCGGCGCCCAGCTCGGCCACGATGAAGGGCACCCCCCGGGCCATCAGGCCGCTGATGAAGGCCACGTCGCGGCTGAGGCGGTCCAGCTTGCTGACAATCACCGGACACTTGAGCCGGGCGGCCTTGGCCAGCGCGGCAGTGAGGCCCGGGCGGCCCTCCAGCCCGAGCTTGCCGCTGCCGACATCCTCGAAGCCGGCAACCACCTCAAACCCCTCGGCCGCGCAAAAGCGGGCGATGGCGCTGGCCTGGGCGTCCAGACCCAAGCCGGACTTTCCTTGCTCGCTCGTGCTGACCCGGCGGTAAATGACGGCTGGCTTCATCAATTTTCTTTCAATTTGTCATCACTATACGACCGTTTAGTATTGACAAATTAATTTTAAATGAGTGATCAGAAAAATTTTGAACGCCAATTTGGCGCTGAGCACATTGTGCGTGCACAATGTGCTCACTCAAAAGGAAATCACATGAAATGGTCCTATCGCTACCCCTCAACAAGAACGACTCACATTGAAACAGGAGCTGTTTTTGATATCAAGTACGTCGGACACGACGGAACTTTTGATGAAATGGTGTTGATACAAGTATTTGGTAGTGGAAAAAAATTTAGTGAGAATGAAATTCTTTTATTTAAAAAAGAATTTTGGTCCTTCTATTCTGAAGAAAAAATTCGGTATGAAATGAGCAGTCTTCTCAATAATGAATTTATTGGAGATCCTCTTTTATTAGTACGAGCAATTGAAGCCGAGACAAAAAAAGATATATCGACTCGTACGGTACAGGCCTGGCTAATTGAACCGGAAAAAAAAAGCAGCAGGAAATGTCCTGAATGGGCGTTTAAAGCATTAAATGATTACTTGAAAAAACCAGAAAATGTTAATTTTTTGTCTGAAATCAAACTATCCAGAGAAAAAAATTCACATATCAAAACCTCTTGGTCAATGCAGGTTTATGATAAATACAGCGTGAAGTTTGCAACGAATGAAATTGAACAAGAAGAAAAAAAATTAAAAGAATGGGAGCAAGCAAATTTTCCCACTCTCGCAAAAAAACTTTTCATGCTTGAACTTAAAACAGAGCGTCACCTTAAGTATCTTCAAGATCATGTTTTTGCATTAACACATGCTATTAAAAAAGCTACCAATCTTGAGGATTTAAAAGCAATGGTAGAAAATGAAATAAAAGAAAAAGAGCTTGTAGATTATTTTATTAAAGATACAAGAAAAGCTATTGAAAATAAATCCGAAGAATTCTCAGAAAATATAGATCAATCTTAATTTAAAAAATTGTTTTGATACTGATTTTAAGGTCATGCTCTGCGTTTTTGCGTAAGTCCTTACCTGCTCCAAGTCAACTGGCTGGCATGCTAATGCCTCTCTGACTTTGCCACGAACATGCGAAAAGCGCCGATACGCTGGTGTGCCCGTTGCGCAAGGCCAGCTTGGTGCCGGTGTGACGGTGTCCTGAAGTGGTCTTCATTTTTCAGCCTACATAATCCCAGTATTTGAAACGAAATGAAACCCACTCGGGAAAACGCCACCCCATGCTCGACGACATCAAGAAAACCCTCTGGGCCACGGCCGACAAACTGCGCGCCAACGTGGACGCGGCCGAGTACAAGCACCTGGTGCTCGGCCTGATCTTCGTCAAATACATCTCCGACACCTTTGCCGCACGCCGCGCTGAACTCACCGCCCGCCTGACCGACCCGGCCGACGCCTACTACTACGGCGACGCCGCGCCCGAAGACATCGAGGCCGAACTTGAAGACCGCGACTACTACACCGAGGTCAACGCCTTCTGGGTGCCCGAGCCGGCCCGCTGGGAGAGCCTGCGCGCTGCGGCCAAGCAGGTGGACATCGGCAAGCGCATCGACGACGCCTTGACACTCATCGAGCAGGAAAACCCCAAGCTCAAGGGCATCCTGGACAAGCGCTACGCCCGTGCCCAGCTACCCGACGGCAAGCTGGGCGAGCTGGTGGACCTGATCTCGACCATCGGCTTTGGCGACAACCCTGGCACGGCCAGAGACGTGCTGGGCCAGGTGTACGAGTATTTTCTGGGCATGTTCGCCAGCGCCGAGGGCAAGCGCGGCGGGCAGTTCTACACGCCGGCCTCCATCGTCAAGACGCTGGTGGCCATTCTCAGCCCACACAGCGGCAAGGTGTACGACCCGTGCTGCGGCTCGGGCGGCATGTTCGTGCAGTCCGAGAAATTCATCGAGGCGCACGGCGGCAAGCTGGGCGACGTGTCGATCTACGGCCAGGAAGCCAACCCGACCACCTGGCGCCTGGCGGCGATGAACCTGGCCATTCGCGGCATCGACTTCAATCTGGGCAAGGAGCCGGGCGACACCTTCACGCGCAACCAGCACCCGGACCTGCGCGCCGACTTCATCCTGGCCAACCCGCCCTTCAACATCAGCGACTGGTGGCACGGCAGCCTCATGGGCGACGCGCGCTGGGTGCATGGCGACCCGCCCCCGGGCAACGCCAACTACGCCTGGCTGCAGCACATGCTGCACCACTTGAAGCCCACGGGTCGCGCCGGCATCGTGCTGGCCAACGGAAGCATGTCGAGCAGCCAGAACAGCGAAGGCCAGATCCGCGCCGCCATGGTGGAGGCCGACGTGGTCGAGGTCATGGTCGCGCTGCCCGGGCAGCTCTTTTTCAACACCCAGATTCCGGCATGCCTGTGGTTCCTGGTCAAGCAGAAAACCCACCGCCAGGGCGAGGTGCTGTTCATCGACGCGCGCAAGCTCGCCACCATGATCAGCCGGGTGCAAAGCGAGTTCACCGACGCGGTGATCGAGCGCATCGCCGCCACGGTGGTTGCCTGGCGCGCCGAAGCGGGCGCGGGCGCGTACCAGGACACCCTGGGCTTTTGCCGCAGCGTCAAGCTGGCCGAGATCGCCCAGCACGGCCATGTGCTCACCCCGGGCCGCTACGTGGGCGCCGAAGCGGTCGAGGACAACGACGAGGACTTTGCCACCAAGATGCAGCAACTCACCGAAAAGCTCGGCGAGCAGATGGCCCGGGGCGCGGAGCTGGACCTCTTGATTCGGCAAAAGCTGGGAGGGCTGGGGTATGACTTCTGAGTGGCGTACGGTTTCGCTAGGTGAATGTGCAGAACTCGACTTAGGGTATCCGTTCAAAAGTGCCGATTACACAGATTCGGACGACGGCATACGGCTACTTCGAGGTGACAACATTGGTCAAGGGCAACTTCGATGGGATGGCGTTCGTCGGTGGCTGCGAAAAGATGATGACAAGCTCAATACCTACCTGTTACATGAAAACGATTTGGTATTGGCAATGGATCGCCCTTGGATCACTGCTGGCCTCAAGTTCGCTCGTGTGCGCCAGGGCGATTTACCGTCACTGCTTGTTCAGCGCGTCGCACGTATCAGACCTAAAGCAGGCGTCGATGCCGACTATTTACACAGTGTGATAGCAAGCTCTGATTTCACACAGCATATCCAAACCATTACAACGGGTACTGCCGTCCCGCACATCAGCGGGAAGCAAATACAGGAATATAAATTCAATATTCCAGACATCGTTACACAACGCTCTGTCGGTTCATTATTGATGGCGTTTGACGACCGTATCACCCTCCTGCGCGAAACCAACACCACACTCGAAGCCATCGCCCAGGCGCTGTTCAAGTCGTGGTTTGTCGATTTCGACCCTGTGCGCGCCAGGATGGAAGGCCGCGCCCCCGAGGGCATGGACGAGGCCACGGCGGCGCTGTTTCCCGATGGGTTCGAGGAGTCGGAGTTGGGCTTGGTGCCGAGGGGGTGGGTGGTTAAGCGACTTTCGGACGTCTTAAAAGCTAAAAATGAGCGTGTTGAGCAACTGATCGTCCCTGAGTACGCCTCTACGAACGAAGGTCTGGTACCTCGCGCCAAGATATATAAAAAGCAGCTTGCGGCATCCTCGTCAAAAAATAAACTAATAAGACGTGGTGATCTGATTTTTGGATTAAGTCGTCAGGTTCTCAATTTCGGGCAAATGCAGGACGAGATCGGCAGTGTCAGCTCTGCATACAAGATTTACCAAATTGATGCGCATGAGGTTATTCCGGAGCTTTTAGGCAGACTTATCCGAACTCGTTCTGACTATTTCTTTAATGCTGTTTCGGCCAGTTCACGAGAAGGTCAGTCTGTTTCTTCAGATGCTCTTGGAATGCTCAATTTTGTGCAGCCGCCTATTGGCGTTCAGAATATTCTTGGGCTGGCTGTGCAGCCTTTGCTCACGCGCGGATTTTTGTGTTTGAACCAAGCTGAATCTCTCAATGAGATACGCGATACCCTGCTTCCGCACCTGATCTCGGGCCAGCTGCGCCTGCCCGAAGCCGAGGCACTGCTCGAAGAAGCCTGCGCATGAAGCCCGCCGCCAACCCCCCGCTCGCCCTTCCCGAGGGCTACGCCGACTGGCTGGCCCAGCTCAAGGGCCAGATCGCCCAGGCCCGGCAGCGCGCGGCGCTGGCAGTCAATGCCGAGCTGGTGCAGCTCTACGGCCGCATCGGCCGGGATATTCTGCAGCGCCAACAAACGCAAGGCTGGGGCGCCAAGGTCATCGACCGACTGGCGCGTGACCTCAAGGACGCTTTCCCCGACATGCGCGGTTTTTCGACCCGCAACTTGAAGTACATGGCCTTTTTTGCCCAGCATTGCCCAGACGGTCAATTTGGGCAGCAGGCTGCTGCCCAATTGCCGTGGTTTCACATCGTGACGCTCTTGACGCAGTTGGACAACGCTGGTGAGCGCGAATGGTATGCGGCGCAGACGGCGCAGCACGGCTGGTCACGCACGACGCTGGCGCTGCACATCAAGAACCGGCTGCAGCAGCGCCAGGGTGGCGCGGTGACCAACTTTCAGGCGCGCCTGCCGGCTGCCGAGTCGGCGCTGGCCCGCGAGACGCTGAAGGACCCGTACCTGTTCGACTTCCTGGGCCTGGGTGACGAAGCGCACGAGCGCGAAATCGAAAACGGCCTGATCCGCCACATCACGCGCTTTTTGCTGGAGCTGGGCGCCGGCTTTGCTTTTGTCGGCCGGCAGTTCCGCCTGGAGGTCGCCGGCGACGAGTTCTTCATCGACCTGCTTTTTTATCACACGCGCCTCAAGTGCTACGTGGTGGTCGAACTCAAGGCCACAGCCTTCAAGCCCGAGCACGCCGGCCAGCTCAACTTCTACCTGGCAGCCGTCGATGCGCAGGTGAAAGCGCCGGATGACAAGCCGACCATTGGCCTGCTGCTGTGCAAGCAGCAAAACCGGCTGGTGGCCGAGTACGCGCTCTCGGGCATCGACAAGCCCATCGGCGTGGCCGAGTACCAGCTGCTGCGCGACCTGCCGCAAGTCCTAGAGAAAAGCCTGCCCAGCATTGCCGACATCGAGGCAGAGCTGGCGAGCGACGCGGGGGCGCTGGACGCCCTGGATGACCTTGATAAGCCGGATGAGCCCGGCGGCCAGCCCTGATCGAATCCACCACCCAGGAAAGAGCCGCATGAACCCCCTCAAACGCCTCTGTGCCGTGCTCGCCATCGCCGCGGCCTGCCATGCCGCCGGTGCCCACGAAACCGGGCTGAGCAAGCAGCACGCCGCCTGCATGGACAAGTCCGGCGCCACGACGATGGACATGATCGGCTGCATCACGGCGGAAAACCAGCGCCAGGACGCCGGGCTCAACAAAGCCTACAAGGCCCTCATGGCCCAGCTGCCGCCCCCACGCAAGGCGCAGCTGCAGCACGCCCAGCGCGCCTGGATCAAGTACCGCGACGCCAACTGCGCTTTCTACGACGACCCAGACGGTGGAACGCTGGCCCGGGTGAACGCCAACGCCTGCGTGATGACTGCCACGGCCGAGCGCGCCCGCGAGTTGGAAAGGCTCAGGCAGTGAACTGAAGCCCCCTGACATCAATACAGGCAATGCCTGCCTACCCCGCCTGATGCAGGCCGGCTCGTTTTGCGCAACCACCAACCCGTCCCCAAATTTCCAGCCTAAAAACGTCCCAAGGAACGTCTCCCGTCATGATCCAGCGCTCAATGTCCACCCTGAACTTTGTCAAAAGCCGCGACCCGATGCCCACCGTCGAAGTCCAGGCAGAAAGCCTTGAAGGCCAAGGCCTTGTTCTCAGCGAAATCATCTCATCGGCGCTGACCCGCTACGCCGCCAGCAACCCCACCAGCAAAGCCACGGTATACATGTACGGCACGATGAGCCTGAATTTTCATGTGGCAGGTTGGTCGGAATTTCTCATCGTGGCAGGCAACCAAAAGATTTTGAAAGTGCTGGGCGACACGTTCTCCCGCCTCCCGCAGGTTCAGTCCCGCTTCAGCGACTACATTGCGCCCAGCCAAGGCATCCAGGCTTTCCATGTGGAGGGCGGGCTGCTCTGGAGACCCGAGGATGCAGTTACCTGGTACGCCGATTTTCCAGCAGACTTCGAAAAGGCGGGCAATCTGGCCGATGAATCAGTAAAAGCAGGCGAAATCGACGAAGCCGAAGATGATTTTTGGGGTGATGCCATTGTCGAAATCGAACCCGAGGGGGACGGGGCCGATGCACCGCCAAGTGGCCGAACGCCCGAGCAACCATCTCGCTATCGTGCGGCGCGGTCTGACGCAAAGGTTGCCCGCATCCGCCAGAAGATCGAACAAGTGTTCGGTTTGCCAGAGGGGTCGGTGGCACTGTGCGGGCCGGACGGTCGTGCCCTGCGGGGAGATGCGTTTATCAAAACACTTCGCAGCAGGTGGGATGGCGCCTGACAGCTTCAGCTTACCTCCGCAGCCTTGAAACCATGCCAAAGACCCCCTCATGACCGAAGACCAGCTCGAACAAGAAACTCTGGCCTGGCTGCAGGACGTAGGCTACGCCCACCGCTACGGTCCTGACATTGCCCATGACGGACCGACGCCCGAGCGCACAAATTACCAGCAGGCCCTGCTGCCCTTTCGCCTGCGTGAGGCCATCCATCGGCTCAACCCCGGCATTCCGACCGCTGCCCGCGAGGACGCCTTCAAGCAGGTCGTGGACCTGGGGATTCCTGCGCTGCTGAGCGCCAACCGGCACTTCCACCGCCTGCTGGTGGGCGGCGTGCCCGTGCAGTACCAGCTGGACGGCCAGACCCGGGGCGACTTCGTGCGCCTTGTGGACTGGTCGCACCCCGCGCGCAATGAGTTTTTGGCAGTCAACCAGTTCACCCTCAAGGGCGCGCACCACACGCGCCGGCCCGACATCGTCCTCTTCATCAACGGCCTGCCCGTGGTGCTCATCGAGCTCAAGAACCCGGCCGATCTCAACGCCGACGTCTGGAAGGCCTACGAGCAGCTCCAGACGTACAAGGCGCAGATCCCGGACGTGTTCCAGTACAACGAGGTCCTGGTGATCTCGGACGGCACCGAGGCGCTTTTAGGGTCCTTGTCGTCCAGCTGCGAGCGCTTCATGGCCTGGCGCACCATCGACGGGGTTACCTTGGACCCGCTGGGCCAGTTCAACGAGCTCCAGACCCTGGTGCGTGGCGTCTTGGCGCCCGCGTACCTGCTGGACTACCTGCGCTACTTCGTGCTGTTCGAGGACGATGGCGCCCTGGTCAAAAAGATCGCCGGCTACCACCAGTTCCATGCGGTGCGCTCGGCTATTGGGCAGGTGGTGGCAGCGTCCCGCCCCGGTGGCAGCCACAAGGGCGGCGTCGTCTGGCACACCCAGGGCAGCGGCAAGAGCATCACCATGACGTGCTTTGCCGCCCGGGTGATGCAAGAAAGCGCGATGGAAAACCCCACCATCGTCGTCATCACCGACCGCAACGACCTGGACGGCCAGCTCTTTGGCGTGTTCAGCCTGGCCCAGGACCTGCTGCGCGAGCAGCCGGTGCAGGTGAGCACCCGGCAGGACCTGCGCGCCAGGCTGGCCAACCGGCCCTCGGGCGGCATCGTGTTTGCCACCATCCAAAAATTCATGCCCGGCGAGGACGAGGACACCTTTCCTATGCTCTCAAGCCGGCACAACATCGTCGTGATTGCCGACGAGGCGCACCGCACCCAGTACGGCTTTGAAGCCAAGCTCAAGGGCAGGCCCGGCCAGGAGACCTACCAGGTGGGGTACGCGCAGCACCTGCGCGACGCGCTGCCCAACGCCACCTTCGTGGCCTTCACCGGCACGCCGGTCTCCAGCGAAGACCGCGACACCCGGGCGGTGTTTGGCGACTACATCTCGGTCTACGACATGCAGCAGGCCAAGGAGGATGGCGCGACGGTGGCGATCTACTACGAGTCGCGCCTGGCCAAGCTCAGGCTCAAGGCCGAGGACCTGCCGCACATCGACGAGGAGGTCGATGAGCTGGCCGAGGACGAGGAAGAAGGCGCCCAGGCACGGCTCAAAAGCCGCTGGGCGGCCCTGGAGCAGGTGGTTGGGGCCGAGCCCCGCATCGCCAGCGTTGCGGCTGACCTGGTGGCGCATTTCGAGGAGCGCGGCAAAGCGCAAAGCGGCAAGGCCATGGTGGTGGCCATGAGCCGGGACATCTGCGTGCACCTGTACAACGAGATCGTCAAGCTGCGCCCTAAGTGGCACCATCCGGACCCCGAGCAAGGCGCCATCAAGATCGTGATGACGGGGTCTGCCAGCGACAAGGCTTTGTTGCGGCCCCACATCTACAGCGGGCAGGTCAAGAAACGCCTGGAAAAGCGCTTCAAGGACCCGGCCGACCCGTTGCGCCTGGTGATCGTGCGCGACATGTGGCTCACCGGCTTTGACGCGCCGTGCGTGCACACGCTGTACGTGGACAAGCCCATGAAGGGCCACAACCTGATGCAGGCCATTGCCCGGGTCAACCGGGTGTTCAAGGACAAGCAGGGCGGCTTGGTGGTGGACTACATCGGCATCGGCAATGAGCTCAAGGCCGCGATGAAGGAGTACACCCACGCCAAAGGCCGGGGCCGGCCCACGGTGGACGCGAGTGAGGCATTCAGCGTGCTGCTGGAGAAGCTCGACATCCTGCAGACGATGCTGCACGGGTTCGACTACAGCGGTTTTCTCACCGGCGGGCACAAGGCGCTGGCGGGCGCGGCCAACCATGTGCTGGGCGTCAAGGACGGCAAGAAGCGCTTTGCCGACACGGCGCTCGCCCTGAGCAAGGCGTTCAGCCTGTGCTGCACGCTCGACGAGGCCAAGGCGGTGCGCGAGGAAGTCGCATTCATGCAGGGCGTCAAGGTCATCCTGACCAAGAAAGACCTCTCGGCGCAAAAAAAGACCGACGAGCAGCGCGACCTGGCCATCCGGCAGATCATCAACTCCAGCGTGGTGTCCGAGCGTGTGGTGGACATTTTCGATGCCGTCGGGCTGGACAAGCCCAACATCGGGCTGCTGTCGGACGAGTTCCTGGCGCAGGTGAAAAACCTGCCCGAGAAGAACCTGGCCGTCGAGCTGCTGGAGCGCCTGCTGGAGGGCGAGATCAAGAGCCGCTTTGCCAGCAACGTGGTGCAGGACAAGAAGTTCTCCGAGCTGCTGGCTGGTGTCATCACGCGCTACCAGAACCGCTCCATCGAGACCGCCCAGGTCATGGAGGAACTCATCGAGATGGCCAGAAAGTTCCAGGAGGCAGCCAACCGCGGCGAGGCGCTGGGCCTGAGCGAGGACGAGGTCAAGTTCTATGACGCCCTGGCCACCAACGAGTCGGCGGTGCGCGAGCTCGCCGACGAGACCCTGAAGAAAATCGCCCACGAGCTGACCGAGAACCTGCGGCAAAACCTCACTGTGGACTGGTCCGAGCGCCAGAGCGTGCGCGCCCGGCTGCGCCTGATGGTCAAGCGCATTCTGCGCAAGTACAAGTACCCGCCGGACCTGCAGGACGCAGCCGTCGAGCTGGTGCTGCAGCAGGCGCAGGCGCTGGGGGTGGCCTGGGCGGCGTAAGTCTTTGTGCCAACCTGCATTTTCAAACCATCTTTTCTCTGGTAGCCAGCTTGGTAATCATGTTTTGGTAACCGGCTTTTCGGTAGACGTTGAAATGGTTTGTGTCCTACTCAGCATGCGCTGAATATACTGACCCGGGGGCAACTTTTGCTCCAAATTCCAAGTGAAACAACTCATGCAATACGGTCCCGAACATGACAAGGTCATTCGACAGGTTTTTGGCAACCACGAACCCCTGCCCGTTGCCCGTGAAGTCGGGTTGCACAGTCCCCGTGGCCGCGACAACCCAGATGCCGGCAAGTTGCCCCTCGATCTGGAGCCGACTGACCGAAGCGGCCCCAAGCGGCTTCACGATTTTGTCTGCCGTTTTCTGGCCCGGCTGGGCGGCAGAACGCTGCCTTGATGCAGCAGGTGAGCCGCAGCTGAAGGCGTCCTGCGATTTTTCTTGGCTAGGCAAGGCGCGATACTGCCGTCCAGTCCAACCGGCTTTTTGACACTGATTTTTGGCCCAGGCAATTTTTTAAACTCCCTGCGAGTGCGTACCTTCACTGCGTACCATCGTTTGCGTACCTATCTGGGCACTGTCCAGGCTACGCCAGCCCGAGGCTCTGTAGCAACCACGCCCGCAGCAGATGGCCTGCTTTGCACGCGCACCTCGGCAAATCTAAATTTCAGCGACCAGGCAATGCGTTGTAATGGGCCCGTTGGCTCGCCATCGAAAATGTTGTATTTGGTTGGAAATTTGCGTTTGGCGGTTATCTGTCTTGGGTTAAGCAGCCAGGTTTACCCGCGCATGAAGCGCTTTGTAGATCCTGATCTTTAAAGCCGCCGCAGCGCTG
>Ga0308165_1004987_pt1 | contig 12660 bp, 16 predicted proteins | sample PhyWR2_FD_201032 | JGI IMG/M metagenome (GOLD analysis project Ga0308165, IMG submission 201032) | Phyllosphere microbial communities from UC Gill Tract Community Farm, Albany, California, United States - DLSLW.R2 | ecosystem: Host-associated > Plants > Phyllosphere > Unclassified | place: USA...
TTGAGCGCCAGACAGACAAAAGGGGCGAAACCGCCCCCTTGTTAAAACTGTTCACTGCCACGCGGCTTACTTAACTGCGTCTTTCAGTGCTTTACCAGAAACAAATGCTGGTACGTTAGCAGCAGCAATTTTGATTTCTTTACCGGTCTGCGGGTTGCGGCCAGTACGCTCAGCGCGGTGGTTCACTTTGAAGGTACCGAAACCAACCAGTTGTACAGCATCGCCTTCTTTCAGAGACTCAGTAATAGCAGCCAGGGTGGATTCCAGTGCAGCTTTAGCCTGCACTTTAGACAGATCAGCCTTGTCCGCAATTACATCAATCAGTTGAGTCTTGTTCATAAGTTATCCTTTCAATGTGTTTATCGCTTGCTAAGCATCGAGTGCGACGAAAATGCCAAAAAAGCACTCTCCTGCATACACGCACCGATAGCCACTTTTTTTCGCCCCCCAAATGTAGACCAGACGGGGGGCAGAAGGGAAGAGTAGAGGTGCGACAAAACAGGCGTTAAATCACGTTTTATTGTCTCACTGGTTAAAAATTATACCAATATTACTCTCACCCGCCTCGCGTAAGTCCGCGCGCAGGCCTTTTATCAGTTCAATATCGCGTTCTTCGCACTCGGCCAAAAGTCGGAATATTTCCCACTGAATGTCCCATTCTTGCTCAACTGCCGGGTTTAATCTCAGCTCTTCGTCGGTCATTTCACGACCTTCCTGCGTCATTTCCAGCATCGCAACGGTCGTAATCGACGCCTTACTCACTTCGATGGCATGCTCCAGAGTTTCACCGCTTAAACGCGAATGCACCAGTTCACTCAATGCCACGCAGGCGTCGATTGCCGGATAGACACCATACATATCGTAGTCATCCGCCGACGGGATCGCCTCTTCCAGCTTTTCGAGCTGAGAATCAAAGTTCACCTTCGCGTCTTTAACCGTCAGTGTTTCCCAAATCAGGTCGAGAATACGGCGATAAATCTGGCCTGCACCAAATTCGGTTTCCTTGCAAAACGTCGCATAATTGGGATACATGCGCTCACACAGGCAAGCCATAAAGGTCACGTGCTGCCAGCTTTCCAGCTTCTCAAGGCGCAGATGAATCGGGTTTTGTAACATGATGATGTCTCGAATCGGAAATTAGCGGCAGTTTACCTGAATCAAGGTTGAATTTCCTGCCAACGAATAAAAGCCGGGCGCGCCGATGCGACCGCATCAGCCCAGCGCGTCGGCTCGGGTAAACGGTAACCCTTCATACAACGTTGCACCCACGCAAGGGCACTGTCCGTGCTCACGCGATGCCCTGTCGCCACAAACAGCGGATTGCATCGCGCTTTACTGCGCCAGACCCACGCCAGTTGCTCGCCTTTATCCATCAACGGTGCCAGCGCGCCCGGCTCAGCGGAAAGGGGTTCAAATTTCCCACACAGGCGCTTTTTCGCCACGCCAATTGTCGGGACATCCACCAGCAAACCAAAATGGCTGGCCACACCAAGACGACGCGGATGGGAGATCCCATGACCATCCACAAACAGCAGATCGGGTTTTTGCGAGAGTTGTTCCCACGCTGCCAGCAGCGCGGGATATTCACGAAAGGAGAGAAAGCCTGGAATGTACGGCATGGTGGTGGCGATTCGCGCCACCTTATATTCAACCAGTTCCAACGATGGATACTTTAAGAGCACCATCGCTGCCCGCGTCACCTCCCCCCCCTGTTCAAATCCAACGTCGGCACCGGCGATCAACTGCGGCGGATCCTTATCCAGACGATCCTCACGGCAAACTGACGAGGCAAGTTCGATTTGCTGAGCGCGTAACGACGCGAGATCCATAACAACTCCTTACAGATGATACTGGGCAGAATGTCGGTGCACCGCCTCCACAAACGCGCCAGCGTGCTCTGGCGGTACATCCTGATGAATACCGTGACCCAGGTTGAAGACGTGGCCTTCGCCCTGGCCGAAACCTGCAAGTATAGACGCTACCTCTTCTTCGATACGTGCAGGCTGTGCGTAAAGCATAGACGGGTCCATGTTGCCCTGCAGCGCGACGGTATCGCCCACGCGACGACGTGCATCAGCAATATCGGTGGTCCAGTCAAGGCCCAGCGCATCACAACCGGTGGCCGCCATCGCTTCCAGCCATTGTCCGCCGCCTTTGGTGAACAGCGTTACCGGCACACGACGACCTTCGTTTTCACGCAGCAGGCCATCGATAATTTTGTGCATGTAATAGAGAGAGAACTGCTGATAATCACGCCCTGTGAGCACACCGCCCCAGGTATCAAAGATCATCACCGACTGCGCGCCCGCTTTAATCTGCGCATTGAGATACAGCGTGACGCTTTTTGCCAGCTTATCCAATAATGCGTGCAGGGCCATCGGCTCGGCATACATCATCTTTTTAATGATGGTGAAGGCTTTGCTGCTGCCGCCTTCGACCATATAGGTCGCCAGCGTCCATGGGCTACCGGAAAAACCAATCAGCGGCACTTCGCCCTTCAGCTCGCGGCGAATGGTGCGCACCGCGTTCATCACGTAACCCAGTTCACCTTCCGGATCCGGAATTGGCAGCTTATCAATATCGGCTTTGCTCTTGATCGGCGAGGTAAAGCGCGGGCCTTCGCCCGTTTCGAAATACAAACCAAGACCCATCGCATCCGGGATGGTCAGGATGTCTGAAAAAAGGATCGCCGCATCAAGCGGGAAACGGCGCAGCGGCTGAAGCGTCACTTCACAAGCCAGCTCCGCGTTTTTGCACAGCGACATAAAATCGCCCGCCTGCGCTCGCGTCGCTTTATATTCCGGAAGATAGCGGCCTGCCTGGCGCATCATCCACACCGGGGTGACATCAACGGGTTGGCGCAGCAGCGCACGCAGATAACGATCGTTCTTCAGTTCGGTCATTTTGCAGGTTCCTTAAGCATCTTGCCGCTAGTGTATCACGTCATTCAGACTTCATAGTCGGCCCGACACATTGCCACAGTATCTTCTATCAGGCGACGCGCCACGGTGCCCGGTGGCGGTAACAGCGGTAAATCGTCGTAGCGATACCAGTTTGCTTCCAGCAGCTCTTTCGGGTCGATAACGATCTCGCCGCTGTCATAATCAGCCATAAAGGCCGTCATCAGTGACATTGGGAAAGGCCATGGCTGAGAGGTAACGTAACGCAGATTTTTGACTTTGATCCCGCTCTCTTCCATTACTTCACGCGCGACGGTTTGCTCCAGCGTTTCGCCGACCTCAACAAATCCAGCCAGTACCGTGTGAATACCGTTACGGTGGCGGACGTGCTGCGCCAGTAAAATCGAATCATCGCGACGAATAGCAACGATGATGCAGGGTGCAATTTGCGGGTAATAGCGCTCACGGCAGTGGCTGCACAGCAGCGCCCACTCGGTTTTGCTCGGATGCATGGGGTGGCCGCAGTAGCCGCAGAACTTATGCGAGCGATAGAACTCGGCTAACTGCACACCGCGCCCGGCCAGCTGAAACAGGCCCGCATCAAGATCCATCACCTGACGCACCGATCCCATATCCTGACGGCGATTCTGTTGGATCAACCACACTGCATCGCCCTGCCATTCACCGATCTTTAATGCGGGTTGCCCCACAAGATCGAATTGCCCGGCATCGCCATAAGGTAACTCCCCGGCGGGCAACCATAATTTTTGTTCATGGCTGACGATCCACCAGCCACGATCTAATTTTTCAATTATACGATCCATATCTATTGCACTACCTTCGCTTCACAGGCATGTTGATAACAATATTCTTACAAATTTAGGCGGGCAGCTTTTAACCTTAACCTTGCGGAGTCAAACATGCTAAACCAGCTAGAAAGCCTGACAGAGCGCGTTGGAGGAAGTAATAAACTGGTCGATCGCTGGCTGCACGTGCGCAAACAATTGCTTGTTGCCTACTATAATCTGGTTGGCATTAAGCCTGGCAAAGAATCCTATATGCGCCTGAACGAAAAAGCGCTGGATAATTTCTGTCAGAGTCTGGTGGATTACCTTTCCGACGGCCATTTCAATATTTATGAACGTATTATCCGTGAAATGGAAGGGACGAATCCGTATTTAGTGGCGACAAAACTCTATCCGCAGCTGGAAGCAAATACCCAGAAGATTATGGATTATTACGACTCCACGCTCGAAAACGCGATCGACCAGGATAACTATCTGGAATTGCAGCAGGCACTGTCCGATCTCGGCGAAGCCCTGGAAGGACGCTTTACGCTGGAAGACAAGCTGATTGCCCTTGCACTTGACAACAATTTGAAGGCCAGCAGCGAAGATAACGTCGCGCGGCCTGCTTGAGTTATTCATCGTTAACGCGTAGTTTACAAATATTCGCCCCTCTCACGAGGGGGTATTACACGAAATCATTCATGCTGCATCGCGGCTACTGAGTGAATCCCCGGAAGCTTGCGCCAGTAAGTGACCGGGGTGAATGAAGGCAGCCAAAAAGAGGCAGCTTGAAGGATGAAGTGTAAATTTCTTGTCGGAGTGCCCAGTGCGTAAGCCGGGCTGAGACCGTTAATTCGGGATCCGCGGAACCTGATCAGGCTAATACCTGCGAAGGGAACAAGAGTCAATCTGCTGTTGTATCGCCCCTGGGCGATCACCTCTTGCTTCATCCGTCGTCTGACAAGCCACTTCCTTTACTATTTTGGAATGAGCTATGTCTGCAAAATTGACCCGCCGCGAACAGCGCGCACAAGCACAACACTTCATCGATACGCTCGAAGGCACCGCTTTCCCGAACTCAAAACGTATTTATATCTCTGGTTCACAGGCTGATATCCGCGTGCCCATGCGTGAGATCCAGCTCAGCCCTACGCTGCTCGGCGGCAGCAAAGAAAATCCGCAGTTTGAGGATAACGAAGCGGTGCCTGTGTATGACACCTCCGGTCCCTATGGTGATACCGACGTTACCATCAACGTTCAGCAAGGGCTGGCAAAACTGCGGCAGCCGTGGATTGACGCGCGTAATGACAGCGAAGCGCTCACCGTTCGCAGCTCCGCCTACACCAAAGAACGCCTCGCCGATGATGGTCTTGATGAACTGCGCTTTACCGGCCTGCTGACGCCAAAGCGGGCGAAATCAGGCAAATGCGTGACGCAACTGCACTATGCGCGCCAGGGTATTGTGACCCCGGAAATGGAATTTATCGCCATTCGCGAAAATATGGGCCGTGAACGGATTCGCAGCGAAGTGCTTCGCCACCAGCATCCGGGCGAAGGTTTTGGCGCGCGTCTACCGGAGAACATCACCCCGGAGTTTGTACGCGATGAAGTGGCTGCTGGTCGCGCCATCATCCCCGCCAATATTAATCATCCAGAATCTGAGCCAATGATTATTGGCCGTAATTTCCTGGTGAAGGTTAACGCCAATATTGGCAACTCTGCCGTCACGTCATCCATCGAAGAAGAGGTCGAAAAGCTGGTGTGGTCTACACGCTGGGGGGCGGATACGGTCATGGATCTTTCGACTGGGCGTTACATCCACGAAACCCGCGAATGGATTTTGCGAAACAGCCCTGTTCCTATCGGAACCGTGCCGATCTATCAAGCGCTGGAGAAGGTCAACGGGATCGCCGAAGATCTGACCTGGGAAGCGTTCCGCGACACGTTACTTGAGCAGGCGGAACAAGGCGTCGATTACTTCACCATTCACGCAGGCGTACTGCTGCGCTACGTGCCGATGACCGCCAAACGCCTGACCGGAATTGTCTCGCGTGGCGGATCCATTATGGCGAAATGGTGCCTGTCCCATCATCAGGAAAATTTCCTCTACGAACACTTCCGCGAAATTTGCGAAATCTGTGCGGCCTATGATGTGTCTCTTTCGCTGGGCGACGGGTTGCGTCCTGGCTCCATTCGCGATGCTAACGACGAAGCGCAATTTGCTGAGCTGCACACGTTGGGTGAGTTGACCAAAATCGCGTGGGAATATGACGTGCAGGTGATGATCGAAGGTCCCGGCCACGTCCCGATGCAGATGATTCGCCGCAATATGACCGAAGAGCTGGAGCACTGCCACGAAGCGCCGTTCTACACCCTGGGGCCGTTAACGACCGATATCGCGCCGGGCTACGACCACTTCACATCAGGGATTGGCGCCGCGATGATCGGCTGGTTTGGCTGCGCGATGCTCTGTTACGTCACGCCAAAAGAACACCTGGGCTTACCCAACAAAGAAGATGTAAAACAGGGATTAATTACCTATAAAATTGCCGCTCACGCCGCTGACCTGGCGAAAGGTCATCCGGGCGCGCAAATCCGCGATAACGCCATGTCTAAAGCGCGTTTCGAATTTCGCTGGGAAGATCAGTTTAACCTGGCGCTCGACCCCTTCACCGCCCGCGCGTATCACGACGAAACCCTGCCGCAAGAATCTGGCAAAGTGGCGCACTTCTGCTCGATGTGCGGGCCAAAATTTTGCTCGATGAAAATCAGCCAGGAAGTGCGGGATTACGCCGCGAAACAGGCTATCGAAGTCGGTATGGCCGATATGTCAGAAAGCTTCCGCGCGAAAGGTGGCGAAATCTACCTTAAAAAGGAGAAGGCATAATGTATCAGCCCGATTTTCCGCCCGTCCCCTTTCGCTTAGGTCTTTATCCCGTAGTAGACAGCGTGACATGGATTGAGCGACTGCTTCAGGCCGGTGTGAAAACGCTCCAGCTACGCATCAAAGACAAACGCGATGAAGACGTTGAGCCCGACGTGGCAAATGCCATTGCACTGGGACGCCGCTATGGCGCTCGCTTATTTATCAACGACTACTGGCAACTGGCGATCAAACATCAGGCTTATGGCGTGCATCTGGGCCAGGAGGATCTGGAAACCACCGATCTTAGTGCCATTCGCAACGCCGGTTTACGCCTGGGCGTATCCACGCATGACGATATGGAGATCGACGTGGCGCTTGCGGCGCGCCCATCCTATATCGCGCTCGGACATGTTTTTCCAACGCAGACCAAGCAAATGTCTTCTGCTCCACAGGGCCTTGAGCAGCTGACACGCCACATTCAACGCCTGGCAGATTATCCGACCGTCGCCATCGGCGGTATCAGCCTTGAACGTGTCCCTGCGGTACTGAAAACCGGCGTCGGGAGTGTGGCGGTGGTCAGCGCGATTTCGCAGGCCGCCGACTGGCAGGCGGCCACAGCACAGTTATTGCAACTGGCAGGAGCGGGCGATGAATGACAGCGATTTTATGCGTTATAGCCGTCAGATCATGCTGGAAGATATCGCCATCGACGGGCAGCAAAAATTGCTCGCCAGCCGGGTGCTGATTATCGGCCTTGGCGGTTTAGGTGCACCGGCGGCGCAATATCTGACGGGGGCGGGTATTGGAACGCTGGTCTTAGCCGACGATGACAATATCCATTTGAGCAATTTACAACGGCAAACCCTGTTCACGATGGACGATCTCAGCCAGTCAAAAGCGCAGGTGACAATGCAGCGGCTCGCCCAACGGAACCCTGATATTCAACTTATCGCCTTACAGGAAAAGCTCGAAGGCGAAACCCTTCGCCACGAAGTTGATCGTGCCGACGTGGTGCTGGATTGCACCGACAATATGACCGCACGTCAGGCGATAAACACCGCTTGCGTTGCCCTCAACACGCCGCTGATTACCGCCAGCGCAGTCGGTTTTGGCGGGCAGCTCATGGTGCTGACGCCCCCGTGGACGCAAGGCTGTTATCGCTGCCTATGGTCAGATGACGATGAGCCGCAGCGTAACTGCCGAACGGCAGGTATTCTCGGCCCGGTGGTCGGCGTGATGGGTACTTTGCAGGCGCTTGAGGCCATCAAACTGCTGAGCGGTATGGAAACCCCACGTAATACGCTACGGCTTTTTGATGCCCGCGTCGGGGGCTGGCGTCAGCTGGCGTTGCAACGCGCCAGTGGATGTCGTATCTGCGGGGGGCATCATGCGAATTCTGTTTAACGACGAACCGATGCAGTGTGTGGACGGGTTAACCGTCGCCACATTGCTTGACCAGTTGCAGCAGCTAAAACCTGGCGTGGCGCTGGCACTCAACCAACAGATCCTGCCGCGTGAGCAGTGGGGACATCAGCAGGTGCGCGACGGCGATCAGATCCTGCTTTTTCAGGTCATTGCGGGAGGCTGATATGTTACGTATTGCTGATAAAACCTTTGATTCACATCTCTTTACCGGTACAGGCAAATTCGCCTCTCCACAGTTGATGGTGGGCGCCATCCACGAGAGCGGCAGCCAACTGGTGACGCTTGCAATGAAGCGCGTGGATCTGCGCAATCATAACGATGCCATCCTTGCGCCATTGCTGGAGGCTGGTGTGACGCTGCTACCCAATACGTCTGGCGCAAAGACTGCTGAAGAAGCGGTTTTTGCCGCACAGCTGGCGCGCGAGGCGCTGGGCACGAGCTGGCTGAAGCTGGAAATCCACCCGGATGCACGTTGGTTAATGCCCGATCCTATTGAGACGCTAAAAGCCGCTGAGTTGCTGGTCAGACAGGGCTTCACCGTTTTGCCATACTGCGGTGCGGATCCCGTTCTGTGTAAGCGCCTCGAAGAAGTGGGCTGCGCGGCGGTCATGCCGCTCGGCGCGCCTATCGGTTCAAACCAGGGGTTAGAAACCCGAGCGATGCTGGAAATCATTATCGAACAAGCCACTATTCCGGTGGTGGTCGATGCCGGTATCGGCGTGCCAAGCCACGCGGCACAAGCGCTGGAGATGGGAGCAGATGCGGTTTTGGTCAACACAGCGATTGCGGTGGCAGACGACCCAGTGATGATGGCGCGCGCCTTTCGTCTGGCGGTGGAAGCGGGCTTATTGGCGCGGCAATCTGGCCCAGGGGCTCGCCGAAAACAGGCACAGGCTAGCAGCCCGCTAACCGGATTTCTGGAGGCGTACTCATGAGCACCTTTGTGGAACGCTGGCGGCAGCTCAACTGGGATGATATTCGCCTGCGCATCAACAGCAAAACCTCTGCAGATGTTGAGCGTGCGCTGCATGCGCGTCACCCCACCCGCGAAGATATGATGGCTCTGCTCTCCCCCTCCGCCGGTGCCTATCTCGAACCGATGGCGCAACGCGCCCAAAAGCTGACACGCCAGCGCTTTGGCAATACGGTCAGTTTTTACGTACCGCTCTATCTTTCCAATCTTTGCGCCAACGACTGTACCTATTGTGGCTTTTCGATGAGTAATCGAATCAAGCGTAAAACGCTTGATGACGTCGAGATCGCCCGCGAGTGCGCGGCGATCCGCGAAATGGGGTTTGAGCATCTTTTATTGGTCACAGGGGAACATCAGGGAAAAGTGGGGATGGACTATTTTCGGCGTCATTTCCCGGCTATTCGCCGCCAGTTTGCGTCATTGCAGATGGAGGTTCAGCCGCTGTCTGAGGATGAATATGCAGAGCTTAAAACGTTAGGCCTGGACGGCGTGATGGTCTATCAGGAGACGTATCACGAAAAAATATACGCTCAGCATCACCTGAAGGGAAAAAAGCAGGATTTCTTTTTTCGCCTGGAAACACCCGACCGGCTCGGGCGTGCTGGAATAGATAAAATCGGTCTCGGGGCATTGACGGGGTTGTCAGACAGCTGGCGGGTGGACAGCTATATGGTGGCGGAGCATTTGCTATGGCTTCAGCAACATTACTGGCAGAGCCGTTATTCGATCTCTTTTCCTCGACTACGCCCTTGCACTGGCGGTATCGAGCCGGCATCGATCATGGATGAACGACAGCTGGTACAGGCCATTTGCGCATTTCGTTTGCTGGCACCGGATGTCGAATTATCGTTATCCACGCGGGAATCGCCCGAATTTCGCGATCGGGTCATTCCGTTGGCGATTAATAATGTGAGCGCGTTTTCGAAAACACAACCGGGCGGCTACGCCGATGATCATCCTGAACTGGAGCAATTTTCTCCTCACGATGGCCGTCGTCCTGAAGATGTTGCACAGGCGCTTATCGCACAAGGGTTACAGCCGGTGTGGAAAGACTGGGATAGCTGGCTGGGGCGCGCCTCGCAGCTTCGTTGAAAAGCTGTGCAACGGCGGAGAAATTTTACAAAGCGACTCGTAAGGCCGCGAGCAAGTGATTGTCCGACGACGTGAGATTTTTTACTCTTATGCCGTCAGCAATGGATGCCGACCAGGGCGAAAAGTTCTTCCTCGTTTCGCCCTGCCTCCGCGTAACGGACGCCAGAAACGAAAAAACCCGCCATGGCGGGTTTTTTATTCACTATCACTTATCTGCTCAGGCTGTGGCCTTCATCGCTATTGTAAGCGTTAGCGAGATTATCGGCGATTACAGCGCGATAACGTTAACCGCTGACGGGCCTTTAGCGCCGTTCTCGATTGAGAACTCCACTTTCTGGCCTTCGTCTAAGGTTTTGAAATCGCTGCTCTGGATTGCTGAAAAGTGTACGAATACATCTTTGCTGCCGTCCTGAGGAGTGATGAAGCCAAAACCTTTTTCAGGGTTAAACCATTTTACTAAACCAGTCATTTTGTTAGACATAGATATTTCCTTTCTTATTGAGGGCCACTCACGCGGCGAACTTGGCCTGTTTTTCAGAATTTAACTTATGCGGCACTTAGGAGGAGGCTCATGAAGAAGGGGTATCTACGATAACGCTTGAACTGAGGACTGCTTTACTAAAACTGCTTTCATAAGGTCTGTGTTCCAAACCGATGACGCATAGTAGGCTTGGTTTGATTTATTAAGCAAGGATTAATTTTTAGCTGATCTGGAAGTGTAAAACGCAAAGCCGCTGGCAAGCGAAACGGAAGACGCGTTTTTCAAAGGTGGGATCTTGTTGAATCTACAGATAAAAGCCCTGACCGTTGCAGCCAGGGCTTTTATGGTACTACGAACTTCAGATTTAACATTAATTGACTTAAGTGTATTTACTGCTAATGGTACTACTTATAAATGTACACGTTTATTACAGATAATATTGGATACTGATACTAAAGAAAATGCTCCTCTATTTACCGTTATACATATTCCGCCGGCCTGATAATAGAACTCAAGGGCGGCTTCTTAAACAAGTACACTCCCCATCGCGACATATACTCTTTGATGCGTGGCCTTACTGCCGTTGCGATAATTAATCAAAAAACTTACCGCAAATAGTACTATAAAACATGGCCTTACATCGTCGCGCTTTCTTCACTACTTTGCGATTATGTCTATCAACTACGTGGCCTTTAAAGCACTAGCGAAGCAAGAATATTGGTTCATCTCACATCTGCTATCCCAAACAACAATACTTCGTGGCCTTCATCGCAATCCCCAGTAATACTTAACTCATACTTCCTGGATAAACAGCAAACTACCATTTCTCTGCTGTTGAGTACTAAGTTACGCATTTCCAAAACCAAGTCAATACTGTTTTTAATAACATGTTTTTTTTGACAGTAGTCAGCAAAACATTTATCCAATCGAGCTTCATCAAGGTCTTTGATATTAGTCAAACCAGGATAAATGCGCGCCATACTGCCCCCATTTCCCGTGGCCAATCCACCTTATGCATTGCCCAGAACAGAAGAAAAAACTTCCTGTCGGGCTAAAGTTGAAACCGGTTTCATTGAATTCAGATTTCTTTGTGATGCCTGACACACAATCGGGGTAAAGCGGTTGTTGAAGCCGTCTGCACGGGATAATTATCATTAAACACATATAGATCGAGGCTGACTATGAAGAATATCGTTTTGTGTTGTGCTGCAGGAATGTCTACCAGCATGCTGGTTCAGCGTATGAAAGATGCCGCGCAAAAAAAAGGCGTTGAAGTCACTATCAAAGCCGTTCCGGTTGCTGAGTTTAAAGACTATATCGCCACAGCCGACATCGTACTACTGGGGCCACAGGTAAAATACGAACTGGCAAAGCTTCAGGCTCAGGCTGAACCGCTGGGTAAACAGGTTGCTGTGATCGATATGATGGATTACGGCATGATGAAAGGCGATGTCGTCCTTGAAAAAGCGCTTAAATTGCTGGAGCAATGAATGGAAGATTTAGAAACAACCATCATGGAGTTGCTGGTAAACGCCGGCGCTGCGCGCAGTGCTGCGCTGACGGCGCTGCAACTGGCTCGCAAAGGCGAGTTTGACGAAGCCGAAAAAGCGATGGAAGAGTCGCGCGACTATGTCAAACATGCGCACGTTATCCAGACACAGCTTATTGGGCTGGATGAGGGAACAGGAAAACTTCCGGTAAATTTGATTACCGTACATTCTCAGGATCATTTGATGAATGCGATGGTGATTCAGGATTTGGCAGGTGACATGATCGAGCTCTATCGCCGGTTGCCGCTGCTCAAATAACTTCTTTCCCCGTATCTATCAGACATAAAAAAACCCGCCGAAGCGGGTTTTTTATTAGCTCAAAGCACGATTAATCGTTGTCAGAGCCGCCCAGACCTGCGTTCAGCAGTTCTGCCAGGCTTGCAGAAGCATCTTCCGCAGTGACCTGAGGTGCCGCTGGCAGTTCGCCCGCAGCACGACGACGCATACGATCCTGGTGGTACGCATAACCCGTACCCGCTGGGATCAGACGACCCACGATAACGTTCTCTTTCAGACCGCGCAGTTCATCACGTTTGCCCGCAACAGCAGCTTCGGTCAGGACACGAGTGGTCTCCTGGAACGATG
>Ga0308165_1004988_pt1 | contig 12658 bp, 7 predicted proteins | sample PhyWR2_FD_201032 | JGI IMG/M metagenome (GOLD analysis project Ga0308165, IMG submission 201032) | Phyllosphere microbial communities from UC Gill Tract Community Farm, Albany, California, United States - DLSLW.R2 | ecosystem: Host-associated > Plants > Phyllosphere > Unclassified | place: USA...
AGGGATATCTAAAACAGATCCGAACAAGCAATGCACCTGCAGAACAAAAGCTCCTGATGCTTCGCAATGCGATGGCCGTGGCGCAGACGAACGAACAAAAGCAACAGATTTTAACTGATTTGGCGCAGGCAAAATGTTTCAATTCGCTCATTTTTGCTGGCAAATACCTCGATGACCCGGCGCTACAACAAGCCGCAGCCCAGGCTGTGATGAATATTACCCTCGCCGGAATGTACAATGGCGATTTGGTAAAAAGCCTGTTAAACAAAACCATTGCCGTAATAACAGGGCCCGATAGTGGCTACCAAAAAGAAGGCATGCGCAAATACATTAACGAAATGAAACCGGGAGAAGGGTTCGTATCCATTTTTAACGGTACCGACCTAACGGGATGGAAGGGCTTAGTAGCCGACCCGATCAAGCGCTCGAAAATGGATGCCAAAACACTTGCCGCCGCACAGGAAAAGGCAGATGCCGAGGCGCAGCAAAACTGGAAGCCCGTTAATGGTGAACTTCATTTTGCAAGTAAAGGAAACAACCTGGCAACAGTCAAAAAATATGGCGATATTGAGATGTTGGTCGATTGGAAAATTGTTGACGACAAAAAAGGTGAGGGAGACGCCGGAATATACCTTCGCGGGACACCGCAGGTACAAATTTGGGACAATGCCCGCACCAACGTTGGCGCACAGGTAGGCTCGGGCGGCTTATACAACAATAAAGTGAACGAAAGCAAACCGTTAAAGGTAGCTGATAATAAAATTGATGAATGGAATACCTTTAGAATACTGATGAAAGGTGACCGGGTTACTGTCTTCCTCAATGGCGAACTGGTGACAGACAATGTGATCTTAGAAAATTACTGGGATAGAAACTTACCGATTTTTGCCGAAGAACAGATTGAACTGCAGGCACACGGTTCGCCAGTAGTTTACCGCGATATTTACATTCGTGAGCTTCCGCGGGTTAAACCCTTCGAATTAAGTGCGACCGAAAAGAAAGAGGGTTATAAAGTTCTTTTCGACGGTACCAACATGCATGAATGGACTGGGAATACGGTGGATTATTCGATTGAAGATGGCAACATAGCCATTCGACCCAAACCGGGCAAGGGTTCTGGCGGCAATTTATTTACCAAAGATGAGTTTAGTGATTTCGTTTTCCGGTTTGAATTTCAGCTCAGCCCCGGCGCAAACAACGGCCTCGGCATTCGTGCACCGTTAGAGGGCGATGCGGCTTACACCGGTATGGAACTGCAGATTTTGGATAACGATGCACCAATTTATAAAAACCTGCATGTGTATCAATATCATGGCTCAGTGTATGGCACTTTGCCTGCCAAAAGAGGTTTTCTTAAGCCGGTGGGCGAATGGAACTACCAGGAAGTAATTGTTAAAGGACCAAAAATTAAGGTGATTTTAAATGGCGAAGTAATTTTAGACGGCGATATTACCGAAGCCCGGAAAAACGGAGCAGCAGATGGAAAGAAACATCCGGGCTTGTTACGCGACAGTGGGCATATCGGCTTTTTGGGGCATGGCTCTTTTGTACAGTTCAGAAATATCCGCATCAAGGATTTGAGCAAGAAGAAGTAGTAAATGCTGTCATCCTGAGCGCAGCGAAGGATCCCCAAGCGATGGAAAGCTGGCTTCAGCAAAGTACAAACCGGAACGACGGGTGGCGGTAAGGCACGTTTCGATGACTGGTCGGGTAGAGATTCTTCCTTCGTCAGAATGACAGGCATAAAATTAAAGGCTGCCAACGTCGTAAAAACGCTCATTTTTAGAAAAGAAACGAGGTGTAACTGAATTAATTAGAGGAATCGACCGCTTAGGATACATTAGCTGTTAAATTAGGTATTAGTAATCACGCAATCAGATACAATGGAAGAAAAAAGAGAATCATCCCAATCAAATTCAAGAAGACATTTTATCAAGGCGACCGCCCTTGCGGCCGCAGGATTTATGATTGTGCCCCGCCACGTGTTGGGCAAGGGTTTTTTGGCACCCAGCGATCGGTTAATGGTTGCCGGCGTGGGCGTAGGTGGAAAGGGGCAAAGCAACCTGGCCAATATTTACAAAGGCGGTAAATCGGATATTGCATTTTTGTGCGATGTTGATGATAGGAGGGCGGCCAACTCAGTCAAGAGCTTTCCGAAGGCAAAATATTACAAAGATTATCGGGTGATGCTCGAAAAAGAACACAAAAATATCGATGGTGTGGTGGTTTCAACCCCCGATCATAACCACGCCATGATTGCCATGGCTGCGATGCAAATGGGTAAGCACGTGTATGTAGAAAAGCCTTTAACGCACGACATTTACGAAGCACGTAAACTCACCGAAGCCGCTAACCGCTACCAGGTGGTAACGCAGATGGGAAACCAGGGTTCATCGGGCGATGGCGTAAGGCAGCTGCAAGATTGGTGCAATGCGGGTATAATTGGCAAGGTGCACACGGTGTACTGTTGGACCGATCGTCCATCGTGGCCACAAGGCATTTTATGGCCTTCTAACGGCGGAAATGTGCCTGCTGAACTGGATTGGGACTTGTGGTTGGGTAGCGCTCCTTATAAACCTTATGTTGAAAAATTGGTGCCTTTTAACTGGAGGGGTTGGTGGGATTACGGAACAGGGGCCATTGGCGACATGGGTTGTCATTTGATTGAACCACCCATCAGGGTTTTGGGATTGGACACGCCGATTGATGTGCAGTGTAGCGTTGGAAGCATCTATGTAGACGAATTTAAAAGAGGCTATTTTCCCGACAGCTGTCCGCCATCGAGCCATGTCATTCTTACTTTTGAGAAAACAAAAAAGACAAAGGGCAATTTGCAGATCCATTGGATGGATGGTGGGATCAAACCTGCCCGACCCGAAGAACTGGCCCCGAACGAAAGCTTTGGCGCTAACGGCGTGTTGTTTGAGGGCACAAGGGGAAAGATGATGTGCGACGTTTATGGTGCAAATCCCAGATTATTGCCGCTATCGCGAACGGATGAGGTACATGTTAAGCCAAAAATTGAACGGGTTAAGGGTGGCGTTGATGGGCATTATTGGCAATGGGCAGAAGCTGCTATTGCGGGCTATGGAAAAATTCAGCTGAGCTCGCCCTTCGAAATTGCCGGCCCGGTTACTGAAACGCTGTTAATTGCCAACCTGGCTATTCGGGGTACGGATGTGCAAAAACCTAAAGCAGACGGTAAGGGTTTTACTTACCCGGGGAGGGACATTAAGCTTTTGTGGGACAAACAAAATTTAAGGGTAACTAATTTTGACGAGGTGAACCAGTTCGTAAAACGCGAATACCGCGCTGGCTGGAGCCTGGGAGTTTAAATGTTGCTGGTTATTACGCAGCTGAGCTAAATTGGCATTTGATATAATTGATGATAATAGACTGGCTAAAAACGCCTTGTACAAAAATGATAACGATATTCCCCTAATGTTAAATACAAATAAAAATTTACGCGTGCTCGTTGTCGGTTGCGGCAATATGGGGGCGTCTCACGCTATGGCGTATCACACTTTGCCCGGTTTTGAGATCTGTGGACTGGTTTCTACCGGCAACAGCAAGGTGGTACTGAACGAGCGGCTCGGCGGCGGCTATGCTCTTTTTAACGATTACAACGAAGCACTTACCGAAACCAAACCTGATGCGGTGTGTATTTCTACTTACCCTGATACACACGAGGAGTTTGCTGTGCAGGCATTCGAAAAAGGGTGTCATGTATTTATTGAAAAACCTTTGGCTGATACCGTTGACGGTGCTGTTCGGGTGGCCACGGCAGCTGTAAAGGCAAACAAGAAACTCGTTGTTGGCTATATATTGCGTTATCATCCCTCGTGGGAAAAGTTTATAGCATTATCACAACAAATGGGTAAGCCGCTGGTTATGCGCATGAATCTGAATCAGCAGAGTCAGGGCGCAAAATGGACGGTTCATCGCAATTTGATGAAGAGTTTGAGCCCTATTGTAGATTGCGCCGTACATTATATCGATGTAATGTGCCAGATGACCCGCTCGAAACCGGTTCAGGTAAGCGCCATCGGGGCACGGCTGACAGATGATATCCCAGCATGGAATTATAATTACGGTCAGCTGCAAATTCGGTTCGACGATGGTTCTATTGGCTGGTACGAAGCTGGTTGGGGCCCAATGGTAAGTGATAATGCTTTTTTTATCAAGGATGTTTTCGGTCCCAAGGGAGCCGTTTCTATCGTTGCCAAAAAAGCGTCGCAAGCCGGTAATTCTGATGACATTGATTCGCATACCAAGACGGAATCGATTAAGATACATCACGCAGCCTTAAACGATGACGACGGTTTTTTAAGTCCTGATGAGTATTTGGATTTGAAAGATGAGCCCGATCATCAGGAGCTGTGCAATCGCGAACAGCGTTTCTTTTTAAAGGCAATAAACGAAGATTTGGATATGAGCCAGGCAACGGAGGACGCAATAAATAGTTTGAAGATCGCATTCGCTTGTGATGAATCGGTAAAGACCGGGCAGGTGGTGCTTTTGTAACAATACCCGTCATATCGAATGCCGATTTTTCATCGGCAGAAATATCCCGCCTGCGTCGGCAGGTGTTGCCCATACGCAGGGACGCAAACGCAGCGTGAATCAAAGAGATTTCTCCGTTACGCTGCGCTCCAGTAGAAATGACGATGGTGCTACCTTAATCCGAAAATGGCCTTAAAACAACCGCAACTGATCGTCTGGCGGTTTCTCCTTACCAAACACCGTTCGACCACCATATTTCCAGCTGTCGGCCCGCTCGCGGGCTATCACTTTATCAAAATCCATATTCGGCGTAAAATCCTTTTCTGCGTTTCTAGCAATTTGGTGAAGCGATTTAATGGCTTGCTGTTTATCGCTCTGTCCAATTTTAGCACTTTCTACAGCCTTCTGCAACACCGCGATAGTTTCATCAAAAACGTTTACTGGCACCGGAAACGGGTGACCATCTTTCCCTCCGTGGGCAAACGAATACCGTGCAGGATCGGAGAACCTCGAAGGCGTGCCATAAATTACTTCACTTACCAAAGCCATAGATTGTAAAGTTCTTGGTCCCATTCCCTGTAACAACAACAATTCTTCAAAGTCTGCCGGTTGCTTTTCTTGAGCCAACCATAAAATGCTGCCCAAACGCTTTAAGTCAACATCCTTTGCTTTCACGTCGTGATGGCTGGGCATTATCAGTTTTTGAACTTCGGCCATCATTCTCACTGGCGACTCTTGTGTGATCGTCATCGTGGTTTGCCGGGTGGTATTTGCCGCGCTGGCAGTCAGATTGAGTATTTGACCTTGATTTATTCCACAAACTCCCGAGTGGGGCTCCTCAATAAATGATTTCAGATTCTCCGAATGCCAATGATAGCGCCTTGCCGTTGAACTGGCATCGCTCATTCCTTGCTGAACAACTGCCCAGTCGCCGTCGCTATTTAAGATAAAACTGTGCAGATAAAGCTGAAACCCATCTTGAACGGCAGTATTGTCAACTTTGGCACTTAATTTACTGGCTCGAACGAGTTCATTCCCATTGAGTCCGGTTTTATCGGCTATTCTTAGCAGTTCGTTTGGCGTCTCGCGGCTAAATTTTCCTTTACCGCCGCAGATATAAATCCCTAATTCGCGTGATAAGGGGTTAATTGACTTCTTCAATGCGCCCATTACGGAAGTGGTTATGCCCGACGAATGCCAATCCATGCCCATTACAGCACCTAAACTCTGGAACCAAAATGGACTGCTGAGCCGACGAATTACTTCACTTCTGCCATATTCTACCAATATGGATTCGACAATAGCCAACCCGAGTTTGGCCATGCGCTGCGCCAACCACGGCGGAACATGGCCATAATGTAAAGGTAAATCTGCACTTCCTGATCTTTTCAATACTAACAAAATTAGTAATTTTATTGGTAAATTGAAACCATCATTGTCATCTTTTAAAAACGTTTGACCCGTTATTTTGTTAATTTTGATCAAGTCCTGAATGCATGCGTAAACTTTTACAACGGTTATTGAGTAAATGGGTAATTAAAATGTCGAATAAATTTGGTTCAAGGCCAAATCGCGACCGTATTCACGACGCATTGACTAAGCTTTTTGCCACAATTAATGGTGGAAAAAGCAAACGCGGAATTACCTTAAATATAACTACAAACGATAAAATTGTGGTCTTTTCCGACCAGCACAAGGGTGCGCGAGACTTTGCAGACGACTTTTCGCTATCTGAAAAAAACTATCTGGCGGCTTTACAACACTACAACTCGAGTAATTTTCATTATATCAATTTAGGCGACAGCGAGGAGTTATGGGAGAATTTGGTAGAATCGGTAATCAGGCACAATAAGCAAAGTTTCGAGGCCGAAAAGCTGTTTATTGCTCGGAAGGCTTTTACAAAAATATTCGGAAACCACGACCTTTATTGGGATAACGATCCACTGGCAAGTTTCAACCTAAACCGGATATATGGAGAAAGCGTTCCGGTTTATGAAGGTGCAATTTTAAAGCTCGCTCTCGACGGCCGTACTTTAAACATCTTTTTAACGCATGGTCATCAGGGCGATTCTGCAAGCGATGGTAACTGGTTCAGTAAATGGTTTGTAAGTACAATTTGGGCGCCGCTGCAATCGTATCTGCAGATTAACCCGAATACTCCGGCTTATGATAACGAATTAAAAACCGCCCATAACGAATTGATGTATAGCTGGCAGGCGAAACAGAAAAACACCGTCTTAATTACCGGCCATACGCATCAACCTGTGTTTGCTTCGCTTACTCACCTCGAGCGGATTTACATGCGATTGCAAGCTGCCGTTACGGCCAATGATGAAACAGAAGTTGAAAAGTTAAATGCGGAGTTAAAGAGTAGGGTAAGAGAAGGAGCTTTGGCACCCGAATTTAAAGCCTACGAGCCCGGATATTTCAACAGCGGGTGCTGTTGCTTTAACGATGGTGATATTACCGGAATCGAAATTGAAGATGGTTTTATCAGACTCATTAAATGGTCGTTTCAAAAAACAGGATCGCCCGCCCGGTTTTTACTGGAAGAAATGCGATTAGAGGAATTGACCGAGCCTACTTAATCGGTAATTCAACAAAAAACGTTGTCCCTGCATGCTGTCCCGCACTTTCTGCCCAAATCTTTCCTTTATGTACATCAACGTACATTTTTGCCAGCGTTAAGCCGAGGCCGTTCGATGGTTCATTGGCTGTTGGCTTGCTACTCAGCGGAGCAAACTTAATAAACAAGCGGTTCAGGTCTTCGGGCGAAAGACCAACTCCGCTATCTCTAATGGCTATGGTAATTGCATTTTCAGCGCTTTGATGTGATATCCGGATCCATCCGTTAAGCTGCGAGAATTTGTTCGCATTTTGCAAAAGCTGATAAAAAACAGTGGTCAGTTTTTCTTTATCGCCATAAATTACCAGGTCTTCATCATTATCAAATTGAAGCTTAGTGTTTTTCTTATCTAACTCAAAGTCAAGCGATTGTATAACCGAACGTAAAATCAAACTTAAGTCGATTTTTTCCTTCTGTGGTTTAAAAGATCCATTTTCCCTCCGGGCAGAGCTAAGAATATTGTTCAGTTGATCAACGATTGTCTTCGATTGCAAATTGATTTTTTTAGCAATCATCGCAGCTTTTTCGTCAATATTTGGCATTCTGCTCATCAACTCAGCTTGCAATGAAATCGTTGTCATTGGGTTTTTAAGGTCGTGAATAAGCACATGTAAGCGATCGTCCTGCGCCCTCATCGTGTTTCGTATTGAAATTCGGGTAGCCAGTTTGTCGGTAATAAGAATCGATAAACTTTTAAGCATATCTAACTTTTTATCAGTCACTAACAGCTCAGCATCTGAATAAACACTTATTGCTCCGATCAGCTTATTATCTAACGTTTTAATTGGTGCAGCTAACAAGAATGTTTGCCCCGATGCTTCATTACCATTTAATACAAAAATTTCCTCACTTTGGAGCTCCTCAACTGCACCTTTTAAAAGTTCATCAGCCAAAATTCGATCGCCTGAACGGGAGATAGTGAAAACCTCATCACCAACAAAACTAATACAGGCATTATCAACTTCAAAAATTCCAGCGGCCAGTTTGCAGATGTTCTCGAAAACAATATCAGCGTTAAGACTTGAGATTTCGTAGTCGTTGATATTTTTTAGGCGTGTTTCTTCGGATGTTGAGTGAATATGGGTCATCTGTTTGCGAACAAATAATAATAAAAATGATTAGACGTTTCTCGAAATGATAAAGTTAAATAATATCTTTAATAACATAATTATTATAAACAATTAAGTGGGTTATCAGTTAATACATTGAAAACCGTGTTGAGGATAATAACTATAATTCGCAAATAAAACAGCCCAGAAAATGAGATTGTACATCGAACGTAAACCCGTTAAGGTAAATCCCGATACCAAACGAGTTATTGCCCGTTTTTTTTTCAACGGAGAAGAAAGAGCTTTACAAGTAATTAAAAAAGTTTTAGAATTTTCTGATGAAAAAGTATTCGCTTTAATTTCACCAATACTGCAGGAATATTCTAAAAGGCATAGAAACATCACTAAAATTTTAAATCGCCATAGTAAAAAGCTAAAAAAACAGCTGGCCATTTTGGGCACCGATCTCGAAGATTTGGACCAATATAAAAGGCTGTTGATCGGCGCTTATTTTACCCACGAATATTCGATAGAATCGGCGGCTTTTTTTAATCCGAGTATTGTTGATGATCCCGACCAAAGCGATTTGGTGGAAGGTGAAAAACGGGTAATCATTAGTTTCAGGGCCGTGGGCGAGGGGCATATTTCGTCGATCGTATTCAGAAGGGCACTCATTGACAAACACAACAACATTCAGGTTTTGCCTGTAGGAAATTATGTAGATGAGGCCGAAGTAGTAAAAAATGCAATCTATGTAAAGAAACTCTTTTTTAAGAAAGCCGCCTATGCGCAAATAGATCCTTCGGTTATCGAAGAGATTGAAGCACAGCTGGATGACAAGTTTGAGTACACCAGCCTCAGCAACATTATTAAGGATTCAAAGAGCTTACACAAAGGCTCGCCCGACCGGCTGATAGAATACGACAAAGTTCTTTGGCTCTCAGACACTTACCACACCATATCGTTCTCTAAGGATACGGATATTTCCGATCGCGTTATTTTTCCGATTTCGGAGTTTGAGCGAAAAGGGATTGAAGATGCCCGCTTTGTAAAGTTTGTGAAGGAGGATGGAAGAGTGCTTTACTACGCTACTTATACTGCTTTCGATGGTTCGTTAATTATTCCAAAATTGGTACAAACCGCAGATTTTTATGAGTTTAAGGTAATTCCTTTGTATGGCGACGGTGCTCAAAATAAAAACCTGGCTTTGTTTCCCCGCAAAATAAATGGAAAATATGTAATGATGAGCCGGATTGACGGATGGAACAATTACCTGATGTTTTCTGATAAGGTAAACGTTTGGGAAAATCCGGTGCTTTTGAAACAGCCGCGTTACGATTGGGAATTGGTACAGATTGGAAACTGCGGTTCGCCGATTGAAACCGACCGCGGTTGGTTGGTCGTTACCCACGGCGTGGGGCCCATGCGAAAATACTGCATTGGCGTTGTTCTGCTAGACCTTGAAGATCCGAGCAAGGAAATTGGCCATTTAAAAGAACCTTTAATTATGCCCAATAATGAGGAACGCGAAGGCTACGTTCCGAATGTAGTATATTCCTGCGGCTCGATCGTCAGCAACGGCGAATTGATTATCCCTTACGGATTATCAGACTACAGCTCATCATTTGCAACGGTAAATTTAGAACTCTTGCTAAATAAACTGTTGGAGAACGGGGAAAGATAAGCGTACAGAAGTGTTTGTGAATCCGGTATATACGGTACAAAGAAGTCAAGTTTTAAAAACTTGACTTCTTTAAGAACATTACAAAAAAAATAATGGCTGACCAATAATTGGTCAGCCATTGTTTTTGTATCTATAGCTATAGTTACGCTACCTTACCCGATTCAACGAGTGGGGAGGATAAAGTCTGAAATTCAGTTTCTGCTGCTTTCAAAACCGCTAAGTGCGATATAAAGTAGGCGAGCGTACTCTCGGCGCCTTGATTTCTGTTTACGCTGTTAAATTGCAAACCGTCGGCACAGCCGTGCGTTTCGAAATCGTAAAGCGGAATATGTAAACTGTTTTTGCCCAAAAACCATTCGTAACTCGTATGCATCAAGCTTAAATACTTGTCGTCTTTGGTTAGTTCAAAAGCCTTGGCATACAAGAGCACCATGGCCATTGTTTCAATTGCCTGCTGATCGTATATTGGGTTTTTGCCATGCTTTTTCATCCAGCCCGCATTTCCTACAGGATTCAAATAGCCGTTTTCGAAAGAGAAGGTATTCAAAAAGGTGATACTCTCCATGGCTGTATCGTATGATGTAGTATTTCCGGTAGCTTCAAAATGATGCAACAAGGCCAGTGGTAAAATCGCGTTATCGTAGGTTAATATATCTTCAAACCAGTGCCACTCGCCGTCCTTATTTGCACGGTAAGCATTCACCAGCGACTCGGCAAGGCGGTTTACTTCGTTGATCAAAATCTCGTCGCCGGGATGCGCACATAAGAAATGTGAAATCCCGATAATGGTATTTGCCATTCCACGCAGGTGTTTTAAATCTTTAAAGTGCGGAATAGTGTGTGCAAAAAGCTCGCGGCCAAATTCTCGATAGGAGTTATTTGGCGCCACGCAAATTAGATAGCCCAAAGCCCAGATTGTTCTTCCAAACGAATCTTCGGAGCCTACCTCGTCGAGATAATTGCGATTGAAGCTCAAAAAATTTCTGAAATTGCCATCTTCCCGTTGCATGTATTGAACGAAGCTGAGGTAAATAGGCATAAGTTTCAGCGCCTTTTGGTTTTTATCTTGTTCGTAGGCCATCAGCGCCATTATTAACGCCCTGGCATTATCATCAATGCAATAGCCTTCTTTTAAGTTGGGAATGCCGAACCGGGCATGCTGAATAATCCCGGTATCATCAGTTAAAAGCGAAATATGGTTAAGGTTAAGGGCTGGCATCCGTTCAATATCGATAATAGGAGGGATTGCCCGTTTCGGCCTGGCTTCTTTTGTCAAAGCCACTTCCAACGTTTTCAAATATACGTTTCCTATGGCCGGCCAGCGCAGCTTTAGTCCGTAGCGGTACGCATTTTGCTTTAATTCGCGATGTTTATCTTCATTATCAAGCAACTCGTTTACAATATTCGATAACTGCTGGTCATTTTTAAAGTCAAACAACCGACCTCTGTTTTCGGCCAGTAACTCTTGTGCGTGCCAATAAGGGGTAGAAACTACCGCTGCTCCGGCGCCAACCGCATAAGATAATGTACCGCTGGTTATTTGCGCTTCATTTAAATACGGCGTAATATAAAGGTAGCAAGCAGTTAAATATTGATGAAGTTCCTCTTCAGAAACGAATTTGTTAACAAAGGCGATATTGTTTTCAACGCCCAGATCTTTGGCCAGGGCCTTTAAGCTATCCCGATATTCTTCTCCATTGTGTCTCACCACGCCGGGGTGGGTATTGCCAAGTATTACATACAAAACCTCCGGGTGCTTATCAACAATCGCCGGTAGGGCTTTAATTACGGTTTCCAAACCTTTGTTCCTGCTGATTAACCCGAAAGTAAACAAGACTTTTCTGTCCCGGAATAACTCACTTTGCGATACCTGATTATTAACAATAGGCTCAAGATCAGGCACGCCATGCTCAATCAGTTTGATCGATGATTGCGGAATTTGATAAATACTTGTCAAAAATAAAACTGCCTTTTTACTCATCACCACGATGCTCGAAGATTTTTTTGCAATCTCTTTGATTATCGTTTGTTGCATAAAACTTGGCTCCTTTAACACCGTGTGCAACACAGTGATGAAAGGTTTTTGCAGGCGGTTGATTAACGATAAAAGGAAGACACCGCTATTGCCCCCGTAAATACCGAATTCGTGTTCAATAATACAAGTATCTATATCGCTGTTATTAATAAAATCAGCCGCTTCAATGTAATCCTGCTGAATTTGTTGTCTGATCACAAATTTAACCTCTTTCGGGTAGGCATGCTCATGTACATTCTCCGATTCGTTCATCGCTACCACAAAACTCTCTGCAGCATTATACGATGAATTTAAACTTAATGCATTAACTAAATTTTGATTAAATGTTGCTAAACCACATTCGCGTGGCGGATAGGTAGAAATATAGGCGATCTTCATAAGTATTTCTGTAGATAAATGTACCTGAACAACACAATAAGGGGGCAAATGGTTTTGAAATCGGGAAATTTGTATGGTTTATGACAAAACAATACGATTTCGTCCTTGTTAACTAATAAATTTTAAACTTATGAGATCTATTTGGAGAGGTTCGATAGGATTCGGATTGGTTAACATTCCAGTGAAGCTGTTCTCTGGCGTTCAGGCCAGTCACCTTGATTTAGATATGCTGGATGAGCGTGATCACGAAAAGATCCGTTATATGCGGGTGAATGAGAAAACGCAGAAAGAAGTCCCTTTTGATAAGATTGTTAAGGGTTACTTTTTGAAAGATAATTATGTTATTTTGGATAAGCACGATTTTGAGGAAGCATCTCCAGAAA
>Ga0308165_1004989_pt1 | contig 12655 bp, 11 predicted proteins | sample PhyWR2_FD_201032 | JGI IMG/M metagenome (GOLD analysis project Ga0308165, IMG submission 201032) | Phyllosphere microbial communities from UC Gill Tract Community Farm, Albany, California, United States - DLSLW.R2 | ecosystem: Host-associated > Plants > Phyllosphere > Unclassified | place: USA...
AGAAACCTTTGGGGGCCGCACGCGCGCAAATCCATGAAAATTACATCGTCGCGCAAACAGAAGACAGTTTGGTTATCGTGGATCAACACGCCGCCCACGAAAGGCTTGTCTATGAAGCCTTGAAAGACGCGCTGCATGCACGCCCGATAGCAGGACAAATGCTGCTTATTCCTGAAATTGTCGATCTTACAGAAGAAGACGCAGAACGGCTTGTAACCCATTCTGAAACGCTGGCGCGATTTGGTCTTGGTATTGAACAATTCGGCCCCGGCGCGATTGCTGTGCGCGAAACGCCCGCCATGCTGGGCGAAATGAATGTGCAGCAACTCATTCGCGATCTGGCCGATGAGGTTGCAGAGCATGATACATCCGATGGTCTCAAAGCTATGCTTAACCATGTCGCCGCAACCATGGCCTGCCATGGTTCGGTGCGTTCCGGGCGGCGCATGAAGCCCGAAGAAATGAACGCGCTGCTGCGCGATATGGAAGCAACGCCCGGTTCAGGCACCTGCAATCACGGACGCCCGACCTATATCGAACTGAAACTCACCGACATTGAACGATTGTTCGGAAGGCGCTAGACGATAACGCTAGCACTTGATAGATTTCAGCATCAAGGAATTACACAATGAACAGATTTGAATCACCCCGCTCTTCCGAAGCTGTCCTTCGCTATCTCGATGGCGATTTCGAAATCGTGAAGCACGGTTCTTATGTCGTCTGCGCCGTCTCAAGCGCGCAGATCCCGCTCGACGAGCTAAAATATTGGAGCGTTGCGCGACAGGAGCCCTATGCAACAGGGCTGATTTCCTACGAACGTGAACTCGAACTCAATCCCGAATTGCGCAGCCGCTCAAAGGTCTAATAATCAAGCAAGCAAGCGGGTTTTGAACTGCTCGACTGCCATATCGAGAATATGGCGCAGCGCATCCTTGCGCTCAAATTGCAAATCGACATCTAACACCGCCAAGTCGCGAATGAACTTGTCAGGCACATCGCTCATGGTGACAAGGCGCACATGATCCTTGGCCGTGGTAATAAGTCCAAGGCCAAGCTTTTGTGCGGTTTCAGAAAGCTTGCGAATATCATCCGGCTGATAGCTGTAATGATCAGGAAACGTCCGGCTTTCAACCACTTCGCCGCCTGCCTGCTCTACACTTGCAAAGAATTTGGCCGGATTGCCAATGCCGGCAAAAGCCAGCCAGCGCTTGGCTTTCACTTCTGATGAAGATGACGGCAGCAATTGCGCTTCATAGATGGGGCGTCCGGCACGCGATGCCTGCCGCACAACAAAATCAGCCTCTCGCCCCTTGCCAATGCGCAAAACCGCATCCGTTTTGCGCAACTGATCGGTCAAACTTGCGCGCAGGGGACCGGCCGGAATCATGTGTCCATTGCCAATACCACGCGTCGAATCGACCACCACCAATGAAAAATCTGCATGCAGGCGCGCACTCTGGAAACCATCATCCATGATGATGAAATCGCAACCACGTTTGAGCAGCTTTTGAGCGGACTTTAGTCGATCCGGGCAAAGTGCAACCGGCGCATGGCGCGCCAATAAAAGCGGTTCATCGCCGACATGACGTGCGCTATCATTAGAGGGATCGACAATATGCAGACCGGTATAATTGCCGCCATAACCACGCGAAACAATGCCAGGACGCAAACCACGCTCTTTTGCAGCCTTGGCAAAGGCGATTGCCGTCGGCGTTTTGCCAGCACCGCCCACTGTGAAATTACCGATGCAAAGCACGGGCGCTGCAATGTTTGGTGGTTCAGCCTTTAAAAGCCTGCGGCCTGCAACAGCACCATAGACCCACGAGAGCGGAGCGAGCCCATAGGCCCGCCAGTCAGGCTTTCCCCACCAGAAGGGCGGCGCCTCACTCGCCATAATCAGATGCCGCCGTTGATAAAGGCCGCATCATTGCGATTGCCCGGCAACTGTGCTTGCAACACCAGCGGCTGAATAAACGGTTCCAGTGAATTCAATGTGCGATTCAGTGCACCGCGCATATCTTTCACCGTATCCGCACCGGCATTGATCATCGTCTGCAAATGCTGCGGATTGTTAAACAGGAAATTGATGGCACCAGCGAGCATATTACGGTCTTTCACAACACGCGCCCCGCCATTCTTGATGAGGCGCTGGAAAGATTCGCGGAAATTCTGCACATTCTTGCCGGTAAGCACCGCCGTACCCATCATGGCTGGCTCAAGCGGATTATGCCCGCCTTCCTTAGTCAGCGAATTGCCGATAAATGCAATCTCGGTCAATTGCAGATAAAGCCCCATTTCGCCGATGGTGTCACCCAGCAGAATATCGGTATCGGCTTCAATCACATCGCCACGGCTACGTGCAGCAACCTTCAAGCCCTTTTGACCAAGCATCGCCTCGATTGCAGTCGCGCGGTTGGGATGACGCGGTACGATAATGGTCACCAGACGCGGATAGCGGACTTTGAGCATCTGATGCACTTCGGCAGCGATTTCTTCCTCGCCATCATGCGTGGAAATAGCAGCCCATGTGCGCCGCCCGGCAATCTGGCTCTTTATCGTCGCCAGCGCCTGCGGATCAGCAGGTGCAGGCGCCGTATCAACCTTGAGATTACCCGAAACGCTCACCGGCCTTGCGCCGAGCGCACGGAAACGATCACCGTCAAGTTCAGATTGGGCAATCACATGCGCGAAATTTTCAAACAGGGCTTCCGCCAGTTCCGGGCGCTTTTGCCATGCCGCAAAAGAGCGGTCAGACAAACGGCCATTGACCAGCACATGCGGAATATGGCGCGTACCGAGCGAAAGCACGGTTGCAGGCCAGATCTCGGATTCGCAGCCAATCGCCAGATCGGGCTTCCAGTGATCAAGGAAATTATTGACCGCCGGTTGCAGATCAAGCGGCGCATATTGATGGATAACCTGATTGCCAAGCTGGTCTGCGACAAGCTTGGCAGATGTAACGGTTCCGGTCGTCATCACAACATGGATACCGGCTGCCGCAATACATTCGATCAGCGGAGCAATCGCAACCGATTCGCCAACGCTTGCGGCATGCGCCCAGATGACCGGGCCTTGCGGGCGTGAAATAGCGGTTTTGCCGTAGCGCTCGCCGCGCCGCAAACGCTCTTCCTTACCGCGCGATGCGCGATAGGAAATATAAGTCCCGATAAATGGATAAGCGGCGGAGCCGAGCATACGATAGGCCGACAACATGTTTCGTGCCCAACGTTCACTCATTTCGCTGCCTCCAATGCTGCATAGGCTTTGGTCGTCGCGTCATTAAGCTGGCGCGTCAATTCCATGCGCTTTTCTTCCAATTGTGCCTCATCGGCATTTTCATCCACCCAGACCGGCTCTCCGCAAACAATCATCGAGCGGCCAAATGGCAACGGAATAGTCGTCTTATCCCAAGTCTTATGCAAAACATGATTCCGCGAAAAAGCATATGCAAAAGGCATTATTGGCCTGCCGGAAAGTTTGGCCAGCAAAATAATTCCTTCGCCCGCTTCGCGTGCTTTGCCATGCGCAATATCAGCAATCATTGATGCCGATTGTCCCTTTTTCAGGGCATTCTTCAACGTCAGAAGCGCACGTGCACCGCCTTTTTTAGCGGAATTGCCCTCACCGCGCCCACCTGAGCCGCGTACTGTGATAAATCCAAATTTTTCAGCAATGCGCGCATTTAGTTCAGCATCGTTGCTGCGCGAAAACATCGCCACCACTTCAAGATCATGTGGGCGCACCACCGGCGCCATAATGTGCTGACCATGCCAGAACGTCACGATGGATGGGCTATTTTCTCGAAGGAGGCGTTTTATATCCGCAGAACCCTTAAGGCGCGGATTGGTCAAATGCACAAATTTCAGATAGCTGGAAACCAACTGAACGAGGGCTGATCTGATGAATGCCGAACGCGCCAGCGGGCCGCGAATGCGGCGCCACAAGCGCTTGGCAAAGCCATCCGAACGGCTGCGCGCATCGCCATGCGAACCGCTTTTTACCTCTGCCATCTGATCTTTGCGCGGCGTAGACAAAAGCGCTTATTCCGCTTTCAAGTCCACGCCTTCCGGGTCCAGCAGTCGGTGCAGATGAACGATAAAATAACGCATATGGGCGTTATCGACAGTCTGCTGCGCCTTGGATTTCCAGGCTGTCTTTGCAGATTCGTAATCCGGATAAATACCAACAACATCGAGATTATCGAGATCGCGGAACTGAATGTTCCCAAGCTTTTTCAGCTCGCCGCCAAATACCAGATGAAGAAGCTGCTTCTTGTCGCCTTCGGCACTCATAAAATTATTCCCTGAACAAGTTTGGTTAGCCCGAATGATTAGCTTAATGGCCAGTCCGCGACAACACTCAACATTTCCTGAAGAAGGTTTCCGCTGGAGGCCACCAGAGCACCATGTTGCAGCGTCGGTCCACCATAGTTAAGAGGCCGGGCATCATGGTTCAACAGCGCTCCACCCGACTCACTCAAAATGAGGTCCGCTGCAGCCAAGTCCCAATCATGGGAATTGGGCCGAATGAAGGTGCCAGCAATATCACCCCGCGCAACCATCGCAATACGATAGGCGAGCGAGGGCACATAAGGGTGCAAAATCACGCGCTCACGCCACGCTTCAGGCAGAATTTCGACCGTTCGTTTTGCAGAAGCCATTGCAATTTTATCGCCATCTAATGGCAAACGCGTTTGGATCGGCATGCCGTTCTGGGATGCACCAAATCCCTTGCCTGCTTCAATCACCTCATTGAGTGCTGGACATTGCAACACACCGGCGATCGGCTTTCCGTCTTCGACAATCGCGACGCTGACACACCACTGCGCCTGACCATTAATATAACCGCGCGTTCCATCAATCGGATCAATCACGAAAGCGCGTCGGCGGACAGCTTTGGTCCGCTCATCGGTCGTTTCTTCCGAAATCCAGCCATAGTCAGGGCGCGCTTCAAGCAGCACTTCTTTGAGATAATGATCGACAGCAAAATCCGCTTCACTGACTGGCGACTGACCATCTTTCAGCCATACTTCAGGCGATTGGCCGAAATATCGCATGGCTATGCGACCGGCTTCACGCGCCGCGTGGCGCAGAAGTTCCAGCTCGTTCTGAATGTCTTTTCGTTTCTCAATTTCCGGCAAGGGTCATGCCTTCAATCACAAGAGTTGGGGCCGTCACGCCAAAATTCCGATCAATATCGGAAGCGGGGGTCATATTGAGGAACATATCCTTGAGGTTGGACGCAATCGTCACTTCGCTGACCGCATAGGCCAACTCGCCATTCTCGATCCAGAAACCCGACGCGCCTCGGCTATATTGGCCGGTGATCATATTGACACCCTGTCCGAACACTTCCGTCACATAAAAACCGGTACCGACCGAGCGGATCAGGTCTTCCGGCGTTTCTACACCCGGCTCAATGGCAAAATTGGTTGATGCTGGCGAAATACCAGACCCCGAACGGACGCCGCGACCATTGCCCAAAAGGCCCAGTTCACGTCCGGTTGAGCCCGACAACAGCCAATGCTGGAGCACACCGTTTTCAACCATTGTGAGCGGCTGACCTTCAATGCCTTCGCCATCGAATGGACGCGACGATGACCCGCGAACCCGCAATGGATCATCGGTAACATTGATACCGGCTTTCAAAATCTGCTTGCCTAGACTATCGCGCAGAAAGCTTGTCTTGCGCGCAACCGAAGCACCATTGATGGCGCTCGCAAGATGTCCGGCAATACCGCGCGCCAGACGCGGATCAAAAACCACCGTGATCGGTCCGGTCTTTGCCTGTCTTGCACCGAGACGACGCACGGCGCGTTCGCCTGCGCGTCTGCCGATATTTTCAGGGGTATCGAGATCAGCAAAATGAAGCCGCGAGCTGAAATCATAGTCGCGTTCCATCTTGGTACCCTCGCCTGCAATGGCAGACACGGAGCGGCCAAAACGCGTTGCTGCATATTCGCCTGTAAAGCCGGACGATGTAACCAGCACAAGCCCACCCATGCTGCGCGATGCACCGGCCCCACCGGAATTAGTCACACCTTGAACAGCGCGAGCGGCGGCTTCGGTCGCCAGCGCATCTTCGGTGAGACGCGCGGTATTGATCTCAATCGTGTCGAAAAGATCGAGATCACGCGGCGATTTTACCAGGAGTGCCGGATCGGCGAGTTGCTCAAACGGGTCTTCCGGTGCAACCCGCGCCATAGCAACAGCGCGCCCCGCCAATCGCTTGGGATCGCTGCCTGCATTGGCCGAAACACTGGCAATTCGACGTCCGACAAACACACGCAAAGAAAAATCATCGCTCTCAGACGATTCGGTTCCCTCAACCTTGCCAAGCCTGACCGAAACGCTCACCGAGCGCGCACGGATCACAACCGCGTCAGCGTGATCTGCCCCCGCATGCTTTGCAGCTTCCACGAGCCGGGCCGCGCGATCAACGATTTTTTCCGAGGAATTATCTGAAATCATTACATAATCCAAGATTATAGGGGCAAAAATACGCGAGACTAACAACCACGAGATATAACCAACCGTAATGGGAGTTTGTGAAAAAATATCGTCAAATTGTTCGACATAGGACTGATTAGAGCCATATCTTGATTCTATCACTACAGTTGTAAATTCGTGATGCCGGGCTGCAAAAAGCAATTTTCTGTGCTTCGGTGCTCACATACCCTTAAGTATGCTCCGCTCCAGTGCTCGAAAATCACTCTTTTCGCCACGGCCTGACGAATTTATAACTGTAGTGCTATATTGCTGAAATCCGGGGGCTTCAAGGTAAGCTCACCACATTCTTTAAATTCCAAGAGCATAAAATGGTCGCAACTGGTGGAAGTCTCTACTTACAGGCGCTGATGATTCTGGGCGGTGCGATCATCGCGGCCCCTCTTTTCAAGCGACTTGGCTTGGGCACGGTGCTGGGCTATCTCGCCGCTGGTATCGTCATTGGCCCGATGGCACGCCTCATCGCAGGCGGCGAAGATCTGTTGCACTTTTCCGAACTCGGCGTCGTGTTCCTGTTGTTCATCATCGGGCTTGAACTCAAACCCTCGCGCCTTTGGGCATTGCGGCATGCTATATTCGGCCTTGGCGCGGCACAAGTAATATTGACTGGTTCGGCACTCGCCGCTCTTGGCGTCTATCTGGCCGGTCTGGAGATCAATGCGGCAATCATCATCGGCTTCGGTCTGGCATTGTCTTCAACGGCATTTGCCATGCAGGTTCTGGAAGACCGCGCCGAGACCAATCAAAAGCACGGACAGCGCGCCTTTGCGATATTGCTGTTTCAGGATCTCGCAATCGTGCCGATCCTTGCGATTATTCCTGCACTCTCTCCCAATGAACCTTCACAAGCCAGTGCAGGCTTTCATCTGTTAACAGCAATCGCCGCCATTGCTGCACTGGTAATTGCCGGGCGCTATCTGATCAATCCAATGTTTCGTATCATTGCCAATACCGGCGCGCGCGAAGTTATGATTGCAGCAGCGCTTTTCGTGGTGCTGGGATCAGCAAGCCTGTTACAATCTGCAGGCCTTTCCATGGCGATGGGCGCGTTTATTGCAGGCGTTCTGCTCGCAGAATCTTCTTACAGACATGAGCTTGAAGCGGACATCGAACCGTTCCGCGGAATATTCCTTGGTCTGTTTTTCGTGGCCGTCGGACTGTCGCTCGATCTCACCGTAATCATACAATATTGGAAAACAATCCTGATTGCCGTTCCAATTTTCATGCTCGTCAAAGCGGCTATCATCTATATTCTGTGCCGTATCTTCCGTTCTAACCACAATGACGCGATAAGAATCGCGTTCCTGTTACCACAAGGCGGTGAGTTCGCATTCGTGTTGTTTTCGGCAGCCGCCGCAGCCGCTGTGATTCCGAGCGCTTTAAGTTCTGAACTAATCGCAGCTGTCACCGTTTCCATGGCGCTGACGCCACTTTCCGTTGCCATCGGTTCAAAGCTTCTCATTAAGGACAAGACAGAAGATGTAATCGAAGAGAATTTCGAAGGTGCCGGTGCCGATGTTCTAATGATCGGTTTCTCGCGTTACGGGCAGATTTCCGCGCAGATATTGCTGGCAGGCGGCATCGATGTGACGGTGATCGACAATTCACCCAATCGTGTGCGTGCGGCGGGTAAGTTCGGTTTCCGCATCTATTTTGGCGATGGTACACGCAAGGATGTGCTTGAGGCCGCAGGCATTCGCAAAGCAAAAATCGTTGCCATCTGCACGCATAAGAAAGAAGTCACCAACCGCATCGTCAATCTGATCCAGTCGGAATATCCCGATGTGCGGCTGTTTGTGCGCTCTTATGACCGCGAGCACACGCTGCAACTGCGTGGACAGGGCGTGGAATACGAACTGCGCGAGACTTTCGAATCGGGTCTGTTGTTTGGCCAGCGAACACTTGAAGGTCTTGGGCTATCAGAATCCAATGCCTATGAAATTCGCGAAGATGTGCGCCAGCGCGACGAGGATCGACTGCATGTGCAAGCATCGGAGGGCATCATGGCTGGACGTTATCTGCTGTTCAACAAGCCGGTTACGCCTGAACCTCTGGTTAAACCATCACGTGAAGGCCAGCGCATCGACAAGGCTGGTGACGATATGGATGCAGTTGCCAACGTTGATGAAGGCTCGCCCTCACCCGTTGCAGCGGAGTAAGCTCTTTTAATATTTCGCATTATCCTACGTAAAACCGCTTCGCACTTTTGTGGGAAATGCTCAGGAAGCAGCAGCCGCAGGCTTGCCATTCAGCACGGTATCCAGCGCGTGTTTTAGTTCTTCGCGTATATCGACGCTTTGCGACAATATCTGCTCGAACTTCAGGAAATCGAGCAGACCTATGCGCTCGACATTCGGGCGCAGGAATATATGCGGCGGGCGTTGGCGGAACTTGTTTTCGATAATCGAGCACATGGTCAGCTGATTGGCGCCCATAACTGCTTCAATGGTTGTCGGCATATAATCATCAGGGCCAACAGGCGCGCCAACAACATCGATACCAATGACAATATCGGCCTTATCAAAAAGCAAATCGAACGGAACCGGATTGAGCAATCCGCCATCCACCAGAATACGCCCATCGCGGCGAACTGGCCTGAACACAGGCGGAATAGCGCAGGATGCGGCAATCGCCGACCGCAGATCGCCTTCTTCAATGTTGAGTTCAGTGGCTGCATGAAAATCTGCAGCCGTGATGCTCATCGGAATTTTCAGCTCTTCGACATTTTCCGGCAGTGCTAATGGCAAAAAGACGTCGAGTATTTTTTCGATATTAAACTGACTGACGCGGAAACCGCCTTTGAGCAGTTCGACCCAGCGTTCTGGACGTGCCTGCCACATGCGACGAGCGACTTCCGAACGACGATTGAAAATCGCCGCCATATATTCATGAATTTCCGTGCCACTCATGCCATTGGCCATACCGGCACCGACAATCGAGCCGATGGACGAACCAGCAATCGCTACAGGCTTAATGCCAAGCTCGTCTAGCACCTCGATAATATGGATATGCGCTATACCGCGAGCGCCACCGCCGCCAAAGGCGACGGCGATACGCGGAGATGATGGCACGGCAATATCCATGCTGTTTTTCCTGCTTATGACTGCGCCAGTTACGATTGCGCAGGTCCGAAAATCAGAATTGCAGGTTCTGCTTCCAAAAGCTTTTTGGCAATAGCTTTAACCTGGTCGAGTGTTACCGCATCGATCAGCTCATTGCGCTTGTCGATATAATCACGATCAAGTTCTGCTTCCTGAAGACCGACAAGCGTATCGGCAATCGACACCGAAGAATCGAGATTGTTCACCGCATAAGAACCCTTGAGATAGTTTTTGGCGGCAGCAAGCTCGTCCTCTGTCGGACCTTCATTCGCCATTTTCGCCACCTGCTGACGAATAATCTTGAGTGATTCCTGCGCTTTGTCAGGACGTGTGGCAGTCGAAATGGTCAGTGCCGAAACATGATCACGCAACGCCATGGACGACGAAACCGAATAAGCCAGACCACGCTTTTCACGCACTTCCGCATAAAGACGTGAGGTAAACCCGCCACCCAGAATGTGGTTCATCAGGTAGGACGCAAAAAACTCGTCGTCCTTGCGCGGAACAGCCGGATAGACAAAGCTGATCGATGTCTGCGGCATGTCAAAGCTCAAGCTGGTCGTTGTACCAAGCGCGAGATTTGCATCCGGCACAGGCACCAGTTCCGCATTTGCAGGCAGATCGCCAAACACCTTATCGAGCATTTCGCCAAGATCCTTGGCATTGATCGAACCGACAACACCAACTGTCAGCTTATCACGGGCAAAGTTCTTGCGATGGAAATTGACAAGATCGTCACGGGTGATCGCTTGCAGCGACTTGACCGTGCCATCATCCGGGCGACCATAGGGATGATTGCCATAAAGAACTTCGGAAAACTTGCGCGATGCAATGGTCGAGGGATTGCGCTGCGATGCTTCAAGGCTTGCGACGATCTGCTGGCGGATACGGTCAACCGCATCCTGATCAAAGCGTGGCTTGTTAACGGCAAGCGCGAGAAGATCGTTCACCGCATCGCGATTTTCGGCCAACATACGAATATTGCCGGAAACGGAATCAGGTGACGCTGTGAAGCTCATCTCGGCACCAAGATTGTCAATGCGCTCCTGAAAACTATCCGAATCAAGATCGCCAGCACCTTCATCGAAAAGGCCGGTCATCAGATTGGCAAGACCTTCCTTGCCGCCAGGGTCCTGCGATGTGCCGCCTTTAAACGAAAAGCGCATCGAAACCAGCGGTACAGAATTGTCTTCAACCAGCCAGGCCTTGATGCCCTTTGGCGAAACGACTTCCTGAATTTCAATTGCATTGGCAGGAATGCTCAATGCCGCCAAGAGCAGCACGGAAGCTGCAACGGCGGCAATCGCATTTTTTGCACGCAGAATGTTCAAAACAACAAGTTTACTCACTGGATTGCTCCTCCCGCGCCATTTTCTCCTGCATTATTGGCAGCAGCATTCGGATTATCGCGTGCGTTTTCCGGCTCAGTATCCGGCGGCAAGAGATAGCTTGTCACCGACTGATCTTTCACGAGATAGCGGCTTGCCGCATCCTTGATCTGCTCAACTGTTACAGATTTGATGAGCTCCGGCCATTTTTGAATATCTTCAATGTTCTGGCCAATAGACAATGTTGAGCCGTACATACGCGCCATTCCAGACTGGCTGTCACGGGCAAAAATCACGGCTTTAAGGAAACGATTACGCGCTTGATCGAGTTCTTCCTGCGTCACACCATCCTTGATGATACGCGCAACTTCCGTCTCAACGGCCTTTTCCACGTCCGCCAATGTCTTGCCGGATTGGGGAGAACCGTAAACGGAGAATGTGCCGTCATCAAGCGCATCGCCGCCATAACTCGCACCCGTATTGGACGCGATGCCCTGCTTGACAATCAATTCCTGATAAAGTCGCGACCGTAGCGAACCGCCCAAAATCTCGCCCAAAAGATCAAGCGCAGGCGCATCGCCTTCCTTCACATTGGGAAAACGCTTTTCATTGGCATAAGACGGCACCAGCCATGACACGCGAAATGACGGCGTGCTCACACGCGCATCATGCAATGTCACAACACGCGCCGCATGTTTTACAGGCTCCTGCGGACGCTCACGCGGCAGAACTTCGGCGCGCTTTGGTATCGTCGCCCATGTCTTCATAACGAGATCACGCACGCGTTCAGGCGTCACATCGCCGGCAATTATCAGCGTTGCATTGTTGGGCGTGTAATATTGCTGATAAAAATCAATCGCATCCTTGAGACTGAGTTTTTCCATTTCCTGCCGCCAGCCGATAACCGGTACGCGATAGGGATGATTATAGAAAAGTACTGCGTCACTGTTTTCCATCAGCATGGCCGCAGGATTAGAATCCACCCGCATGCTGCGCTCTTCAAGGATGACGTCACGCTCGGTGGTGACAGCCTCTTCATCAAGCACCAGATTGGCCATACGGTCCGATTCATACCCCATTACCATTTCAAGCGCATCGGGCGTCACACGCTGGAAATAAGCGGTGTAATCGTAAGATGTGAAAGCGTTTTCCTGACCACCAATGGCCGCGATTTTTGCCGAAAATTCGCCTGCTGGATAGGTCTTTGTACCTTTAAACATCAGATGTTCTAGAAAATGCGCGATGCCGGATTTTCCAGGTGCCTCATCAGCCGAGCCCACATGATACCAGATCATCTGTGTCACGACAGGCGCGCGATGGTCAGGAATGACCACAACCTTCAACCCGTTTTCAAGCGTGAAGCTGCTAATGTCGTCGGATTGCTTTATTTCCGGCAGATTTGCAGGAGGCTGCGAGGCCGCGGTCTCGGTCGTTGCAGCCGGAGCCGCCGTTTGCGCCTGAACGGAACCAGATGCCAGCGGCAATATCAGCGCGAAACCGAGTGCCGTAGACAACAATAAGCGCCGGAGTGAGGGGTTATGCACCAAGCGACATCTCCAATCAGTTTTTCCACTTCGCCCAAATTCTGGACGCAACGATTCCAATGAAAAATCAAAATAATGCCGGAGCCAGTTTCCCGGTTCCGGAATTTTTTTCAGCTTTGCTTCAACTGGATGAGGCGAATGATGGTGCCACCATAATTCCGCTCTTCATGAACGAC
>Ga0308165_1004991_pt1 | contig 12652 bp, 10 predicted proteins | sample PhyWR2_FD_201032 | JGI IMG/M metagenome (GOLD analysis project Ga0308165, IMG submission 201032) | Phyllosphere microbial communities from UC Gill Tract Community Farm, Albany, California, United States - DLSLW.R2 | ecosystem: Host-associated > Plants > Phyllosphere > Unclassified | place: USA...
TCTTAACTCTTCAACAAAATTCGTCATTGTACAAACACTTTAATAATGTGCGTGCAAAGATAAAATTTTAGCTTAGTTTAAAGCAAATTTGTTGGTTTTGTAAACCAGTTCTTAAAATCGGTCTTCGCTGTTTCAAAATCCGTATGACCAATCAGGCAATTTAGACTGGCATTACTGCGGATTGATTGATTCGGAATACCGCCGCCGTTTAACCAGTTATCACATAGTTTTTTGATCAGTGAAACTTCCCCGTCTTCCACGGCATCCATATCCATGGCGTTCAATTTCACATATTCATCTTTGTTTATCCCTGCAGGAAGATCCCAGTATTTGCCAGCGGCATCTTCGGCCAAAATCGGCCTTAAAGCGGGATTCATGCGGATAAAATCTACAGGCTTGGCCGGCATATCAGGATTTAGGATCATATAAGCCACAAAAGCCGCTGTATCCGGCGGGTCGTTCAAAATACTTGTCCCCATCTTCTGGATATCTTTAATCAAACCCGGCGCTTCGTGCTTGGCCTTAAGTTCGTCATATTTCACCCGGATTTCTTCATCATACTGAAGCTGCGAAACCGTTCCCGTGCCGATAGAAAGCACCTGCACATTTTCGATTGCATATTGCGCCCTGTTGCAGATCGCCTCGGTAACGGCAACCAGAACGGGATTATTGTTCCCTGTAACTCCGCCATCCCAATAATATTTGGGTTTATTGTTTACCAAAAATGTAGCCGGCTCATTAAAATAATTGACTGGAGCAGTGCTGGAAGCATGTATTGCATCAACTAAACTGACCGGACAATCTGAAGGTGTTGCTGCTTTAGGTGCTAAGTTTTGAAGTTTCCTTTCAATAACCGAAGTAGAAGCCATGCTGTTGCAGTCAGACCTAAAAAGCTCTGCCCTATTTCGATAATAATCATAACCGATAATCAAAAACTGGGTTTTGGCCACATCATTTATGGCAACATGGGCAGGAATGTTCATCATATCAATTTGCGCAATTCCAGGCAAAATCTCTTTCAGGGCGGTATGTTTCCTTTTGGTTGCATATTTGGCACCGATCTTAAATATTCTGGCTACACTGGCCAGTAAACTTTTTTCAAAGAAACTCAACCTGGAGAAAACCTTAGTCCGCAGTTTTTCATCATCGAAAATCTTTTCTATTTCGGAAAGCTTTAGGTTTTCGGCCATTGCAGCGGCAACCAGACTGCCACCACTATTGGCTGATACCAGATCAAACTGCGCCAAAACTTCGTGACCGGTGGGATCGGGATTATTAAAAGTTTCGGCAAAAAGTTTACGCAGGCATTTTACCTGGATAAGTGCCCAGGAACCACCGCCGTCGAGCGATAATATCCTGTAAGTTTTAGCATTTGGCATGATGCATAGGATTTAAGATCAATTAAAGCTATACATAATTCGCTTGCAAAACAATATGGATTTACGGTCAATATTTCTAATTCTGGTTTTGCAACCTACAAGAAAACATTACCTTGCGGCATGAACTTTTTATCCCATTATTATTTCGACCGGACGAACAGTAATGCCAATGTGGTAATGGGGACAGTTTTGCCTGATCTGATTAAAAATGCGGCAAAAGAGGCTAATCTGTATCCGCAGAAGAATGAATTCCTGTTTAAAGGAAATCCTGATGAGGAAAACCTGTTGGCAGGTTGGAAAAGACACCTTGCTGTTGACCTGTTTTTCCATTCATCCAATTTCTTTCTGGAGAAAACCACCGAACTTAAACAGCTCATTAAACCGATAGTAGAAGATACTTTAGTGCGTCCATCTTTCCTGGCCCACATCGGTTTGGAACTTTTGTTAGATCATTTACTCATTGAACACAACTTAATACAGGTAGACCATTTTTACGATAATCTGAATGCGGTTGAAAAGGGATCTCTGAGTGATTTCCTGGAACACTGTAACCTGAAAAACCCATCTGTTTTTTTTAATTTTTTGCAAAAGTTCATCAGCAGCAAATATCTTTTGAGTTACCAAAAGCTCGAAAATATCAGCTATGCGCTTAATAGGATCTGCATGCGCCTGTGGCCCGAAACGCTGAACGAAAAACAACTTCAACAGCTAACCTTTGAACTTGGAGTTTTCAAAACCGTTTTGGAGAAAGATTTCATAGATATCTTTCAGGAAATTGAAGAAAAACTGGTTTAATTCCCCCTGAAACATAAACAATTGTTCTAAGCTTTTAATCAAGGTATCCTGACACACCAAACAATATAATTATAGGCTTAACCGAGTAAAAAAAGAAGTATTTTTTTTAAGTTTGTCTTATGTCGCTTACTGCAATAAAACAAGAAATGGATACCCTGGTGGCCGAATTGAACCAGCACAATTATAATTATTATGTGCTGGCCATGCCTACTATCGGTGATTATGAGTTTGATAAAAAATTAAAACACTTAGCTGAGCTGGAGAAAGTAAATCCCGATTTTGCCGATCCAAATTCCCCTACCCAGCGCGTGGGTGGCGATATTACCAAAAACTTCATTACAGTAAACCATAAGTATCCCATGTTATCGCTGGGCAATACCTATAACGAGCAGGATCTTCGCGATTTTGATGAGCGTATCCGCAAAGCCATTGGCGATAATTTTGAATATGTATGCGAGCTTAAATTTGACGGGTTATCGATCAGCCTAACTTACGAAAACGGTAAACTTTTAAGGGCCGTTACCCGTGGCGATGGCACAAAAGGAGACGATGTAACCAATAACGTTAAAACCATCCACACCATCCCCCACCAGATTAAATCGGACATTGCGCCAGAGCTCTTCGAAATACGTGGTGAGATATTTATGCACAAAGCTGCTTTTTTGCGCTTAAACGCGGCCCGCGAGGAGCTGGGTGAAATCCAATATGCTAATCCTCGGAATTTTGCTTCGGGAACGATAAAAATGCAGGATAGCAAGGAAGTGGCCAAAAGGCCATTGGACGGATTTATCTACTTTTTGTATACCGATAAAAATGAATTCAAAACCCATTGGGAAAGCTTAAATGCGGTAAAAGACTGGGGGTTTCATGTTTGCGAACACAATAGGCTGGTTTCTAACATTGATGCGGTATTGGAATTTATCCACCATTGGGAAGATGAGCGTTTTAAACTGAGTTATGATATAGATGGTATTGTAATTAAAGTAAACAGCTATGCGCAGCAGCAAGAACTCGGTTTCACCTCTAAATCTCCACGGTGGGCCATTTCATATAAATATAAAGCCGCAGAGGTTGAAACTGTTCTGGAAAAAGTAACCTATCAGGTTGGCCGAACGGGCGCGGTAACACCTGTTGCCAATTTAAAACCCGTGTTACTGGCCGGTACAACTGTTAAACGTGCTACTTTGCACAACGCCAACGAAATTGACCGGTTGGATCTTCACGAAGGGGATACGGTATATGTAGAGAAAGGCGGCGAAATTATCCCTAAAATCATTAAGGTAAATCTTGATAAACGTTTGCCTGGAGCAGCAAAAGTACATTACCTGCACAATTGCCCTGAATGTGGCACTGAACTGATCAGGAAAGAAGGTGAAGCGGTACATTATTGTCCGAATGATGAGGGCTGTCCACCTCAAATTGTTGGGAAAATACAACATTTTATTTCACGCAAAGCGATGAATATTGATGGACTAGGTGATGAAACCATCGAGACATTTTATAAACATGGCTTGGTAAACCACATCAGTGATTTATATACTTTGTACCAAAAATCGGATCAGTTAAAAACCCTGGACCGTTTTGGAGAACGTTCAATTGAAAACATGCTCGCCGGAATTGAAAAATCGAAGGAAATGCCGTTCGAAAAAGTTCTTTTTGGCCTTGGTATCCGTTATGTTGGCGAAACAGTGGCTAAGAAAACAGCTGCAGGGGTTAAGAATATCGATAACCTTTCTAAAGCAAGCGTAGAGGAATTAATTGCCATTGATGAAATTGGACAACGCATTGCGGAGAGTATTGTTGAATATTTTGGAAAAGCGGAGCACTTACAGCAGGTAGAATTATTAAAATTAGCAGGATTACAGTTTGAAATTGAAGAAAAAGTAATTACGCTTGATAGTGATAGACTTATTGGAAAAACATTCGTAATTTCGGGCGTTTTTGAAAACTTTAGCCGCGATGAGCTGAAAGACATGATTGAGGCCAATGGTGGTAAGATGCTGAGTGGTATCTCGGGGAAATTAAATTACCTGGTAGCAGGCGACAATATGGGACCTTCGAAACTCGAAAAAGCGAATAAGCTTAATGTTCCGATCATCAGTGATGCCGAGCTATTGGAAATGATAAAATAAAATGAGAGAGTGATTGAATTGGTAAATGACAGAATGTAGCAGATATTCCATCATTCATCAATTCAAAATTCAATAATTATAAATTAAAATGAACAAATTTCAGGGTACTGGTGTAGCATTGGTTACGCCTTTTAACACAGATGGATCAGTTGATTATAACGGCTTAAAAAGCCTGATTAATCATTTGGTAGAAGGAGGGATAGATTACCTCGTTTCTTTAGGTACAACCGGCGAAACCGCTACAATGACCAAGGATGAGAAGAAGAAGGTGTGGGCCTATACTGCTGAAATTAACAATAACAGATTACCATTAGTTGCTGGCATTGGCGGCAACAATACTTTAGTTGTTGCCGGTGATATTAAATCATTCGATACTACTGGCTACAGTGCCATTTTATCGGTCAGTCCTTATTATAACAAACCTACACAGGAAGGAATTTATCAGCATTACAAATACTTAGCTGAAATTTCTCCTTTAGATTTGATTTTGTACAATGTACCGGGCCGTACAGGCAGTAACATGAGTCCGGAAACCACTTGCAGACTGGCACACGATTTTAAAAACATCATTGCTACAAAAGAAGCCTCAGGAAGTTTCGATCAGTTTAATCAGATTATGAGAGATAAACCAGCGGACTTTTTGCTCATCTCTGGCGATGACCCGATTACTTTACCCATGATTGCTTTGGGCGCATCGGGTTTAATTTCAGTAATTGGTAATGCGTTGCCTAAACAACTTTCTGATATGGTTAGACAATGTTTAGCCGGCGATTTCAAGGCTGCTCTTCCAGCACATTTAAGCTTACTTGAGTTTACGCGCTTGGCCTTTGAGGAAGGTAACCCTGCAGGTATTAAAGCTGCATTAAAACATTTGGGTATTTGTGGAGACACGGTAAGATTACCATTAGTGAAAGCTTCTTCAGCTTTGGAGCAATCCATTGTGACCGAAATAGAAAAACTTAGCGTAGTAGCTTAATATAACAGCATTTTAAAATAAGAACAGATTGTTCGATTTTGCAAAAAGCAAATGAGGCAATCTGTTTTTTTTGTGTGTAAATAAAAATTTACAAAAACAATCCCACTGATAATTAACAAATTATAAGCTTTCACTTTTTTACAAGTTTTAGGAATATTAAAGGCATAATTATTGAATCGAGATCAGTACACACAAATAAACACACATATGAAAAAATTATTCTTAATTGGCCTGGCATTGGTTATGCTGAGCTGTAGGGCCTTTGTTGGCTTCGAACCTACTTTTACGATGGGCATGTCGGAATCTGATTTTAAAAAGAAAAACAAGCCCGAATTGGTTGCCGCTAATGAAGATGGAACCAGAATTTATAGTACTTATCATGCCTCTACGGATTTCAAATTTTTCTTCTTCCGCAACGAAAAGCTTGTACGGTTCGAAAAAGGGAAAAATGCAGATGATTATCAGCTATTGAGATACTAGCAAAAAAGGCTTCGAATATTCGAAGCCCTTTTTATTTTATCATGCAATTAACTTATTTCTTCTCTCAAGAAGCAGATTATCTTGCCATACTCCCTTGGCCTTACCTATTTTCTCTCTATAACCCACTACGCGGAACCCGGCTTTTTCATGAATTTTCAACAAGGCAGAATTTTGTAGGAATATACCGGCTTGAAGCATCCAAATACCATTCTTTTCACTCTCTTTAACCAAAGCATCTAATAACATAGAGCCTATTCCCTGTCCTTTATAACCCTGCTTAACATATACTTCTATTTCTGCAACACCTTCTGCATTATAATTAGCGGAAACCGGTAAGAGTGCACTCCACCCTACAATCTCTTTTTGCCCCCAGGCCACAAACCTGCATGTCTTAAGGTGTGATGAATCCCAGTCTTTCCATGAAATATCCGGTGTTCTAAAGCTTGCAGTTCCTGTATTGATTCCTTCCTGATAGATTGCACTAATCTCATCCCAATCTCCTGAGCGTATCATTTTTATCATAGTATTCATCAATTTTGACCGTTATTGGCCTATAAAATCTATAGTTTATGTTGTTTGTACGAAAATAACTAAACATACCTTACATAGGGCGCAATATAAAAGCAAGTTTGTCCTATATTATAAATCGACACAACTATGCAGTAAAGTGTACGTTAAAAGTGAAATTTTGTAACAGAAACGTTAAGATAACGTTTGCTATCCTAAGTTCTTGGAATACTCCACAGGGCTCATTCCCACGAGTTTTTTAAAAGAATTATAGAAGGCACTACGTGAAGAAAAACCTGCACTGTAGGCGAGTGCTTCCAATGTGAAATTTTGCATAATATCGGGGTTCCGGATACTTTCTTTGATCCAATTTACCCGATACTGATTAATATAATCTATAAAGCTTTTTCTGAAGTAGCTGTTCAATACCACAGAAAGTTTATGGCTACTGATGCCCAGCTCGTGGGCAAGGGAATTGAGCCTGATATTTTTATTCCTAAAAGATTGCCTAGTGATAACGTACTGCTCCAATTTTTCACCATATCCTTCCAGTTCGCTGTTCCGTTCTTTCGGGGCAGAATAGTTTTTTTTGATGGATAAAAGCGTAGAAGGCTTGATATTTAGCAAAGAGGCCACAAGCTCGGAAGGAAGGCGGTCTAGGTAATTAGGATTTGTTTTAGCAAAATACAGGTACCTTTCTTTCGCATTACCAACCCTAATAATATGTGCCCGTTGCTGAGCATCCTTATAGTATTTCTCCAATACTACCCGAAAGATGTAATTGAGTTCGAAATGATGCGCAAAAAGACGGTTTAGTTCATCATTGTGCATGGCCAAGAGTTCAGTATCTTCGACAGCCACCACATATTCCTGCGAATAACCTGATCCATGCAGGCCAGAGATGGAACTTACAAAATCGTTCTCAACTGAGATATAAGTTGTTATTTTCTGTTTGTTATGAGTAGTGCAGCCCATTAAGGCACCTTTTACAATGAAATACATATACTCACATACCTCATTCTCATTGAAAAGAATCTGATCCTTTTTGATGTCCAGCTTTAAAAGATGTTTGTCGAACTCATCCGCCAATTCCTGATCAATTGGATGTACCCTACTCATTACATTGAGCACACGCCCAATGTCACCACTATCTGCAGGGATGTATCGCAAATGTTTTGACACCTGGTAACTGTTAAGTATGTAAAAATTAATTTAACCGTTGGAACAGCAAATAATTGTGACGTAATTAGAGGGCGTATATATTCCGCAAAAATTGAAAGCTAGGTAAATTTACGCAATGAATGATGATTTGCGTTATATATTTTACAGTAATAAAAATCATGAGAAGTGGTGATTAAATAAAAAGCCCCAGAAAAAATCCTGAGGCTCTCTACTGATAATATTTTGATTGCTTAAGCTTTGTTTTTGGTTTCCTGAACCTCTAATCGGATGGCCTGAGCTAAGTTTTTCAAATCTTGCATACCTTTACGGATACGGGTTCCAGCTGCGCTGTTGCCTTTATTATAAAATTTGTCTGCATCAGCTTCCAAAGCTGCCACTAAACTTTTTACTTCTTCGAATTTTTTCATTTTTAATTACTCCTATGGTTCTTTAAGGTTTTAGTTTTTTAATTATCTACTCTAATTTAAAGGGTTTGATGAAATAAAAAAAATTTTAACCGAATAAAAAACAGCCTTCTAAATCGTTTTTTTCCACATATAGTGTACTTATAAACATACTACGACTAAAAAAATATGATAATAACCTAAAAATCAGCACTTTAAAAAAATAAACAAAATAAAAAAGCCCTTTAAATGTATTTTAAAGGGCTTTGTAAAATTTTAATTGATCTTAAACGGTTGCGAAGAGATTCTCTTTATAATATCCGTTTTCTAATTTTTCTGCTACTTCACTAAAGGCATCCAATGTACGTTGAACGTCTTCCAATGTATGAACAGCTGTAGGAATTAAACGCAGCTCGATCATTCCTTTTGGAATTACCGGATATACTACGATTGAACAGAAGATGCTATAGTTCTCGCGCAGATCGTAAGTGATCGCAGTGGCGTCTGAAAGTTCTCCTTTTAAGAAAACCGGAGTAACTACAGAATCGGTAACCCCTAAATCAAATCCGCGTTCGCGTAATCCTTTTTGCAGTGTCATTGCAATTTCCCAAAGTTTATCTTTTAACTCAGGCTGGCTTTTCAACAATTCTAAGCGTTTTAACAAACCGATTACCATTGGCATTGGCAACGCCTTAGCAAAAGTCTGAGAACGCATGTTATACCTTAGGAAATTGGTAATTTGCTCTGTTGATGCTACAAAGGCACCAATGCCTGCCATTGATTTTGCAAAGGTTCCAAAATAAACATCAATCCCTTCTATACAATCTTGTGCTTCGTGTGTACCTGCACCGGTTTTACCCATTGTACCAAAACCATGTGCATCGTCAACCAGGATACGGAAGTTGAAATCTTTTTTAAGATCAACAATTTCCTTTAATTTACCCTGAGCGCCGCTCATTCCGAAAACACCTTCAGTAATTAAAAGTATACCACCACCGGTTTCTTCAACCAGTTTGGTAGCACGCTCTAATTGCTTGCGGGCACTTTCAATATCATTATGTTTGTAAACAAAACGTTTACCCATGTGCAAACGTAATCCGTCTACAATACAAGCATGCGATTCTGCATCGTAAACAACCACATCGTTTCTATCAACTAAAGTATCGATAATCGATACCATACCTTGATAACCATAGTTTAATAAAAATGCATCAGGCTTGCCTACAAATTCAGCAAGTTCTTGCTCTAATTGCTCATGATAATTGGAGTTACCGCTCATCATACGGGCACCCATCGGGTAGGCCATACCGAAACGTGCAGCAGCTTCCTCATCTGCCTTTCTAACTTCTGGGTGATTGGCTAAGCCTAAATAGTTGTTTAAACTCCAAACCAAATGCTCTTTTCCACGAAACTGCATGTGAGGTGCAATTTCTCCCTCTAATTTTGGAAATGAGAAATACCCATGAGACCATTTCTGGTGTTGACCAAGAGGCCCCATGTGCTTTGCTATCTTATCAAATATATCCAATGTAATATGTGTTTTTTAAAATAAAAATTTTGCGAATTTAAGCTTTATTCGTCTTAAAATCAACCTAATCAACTTTTAGCTGTCGATTTAGGTTTTTTAATATGCTAATTTTATGCCAAAAAAGCCCCGATTTTACATCGGGGCTTTAAAATTATATTTGGTTTGTTCTAATCAACATTATCGTGCAGGAAAGAGTTGTTAGGTCTGATTTCTGTACCGCCGTCCTGATCGTTACTTAAAGTAAAGCGGCTAACCTGCGATTCAGAAGAATGCTGAACTTGTTGCAATTGCATTTGTTTGCGTTTGTAAGCAGGTTCGTTTTCCAATTCCTGTAAACCATTGGTGGTACGCAACTTCATGCTTAGATCTTTTAAACGTAAGATACGTTCTTTAGATTTTTTCAATTGCTCTTCCATTGATTCGTCGCTTTTGTCGTCATCCAAACCAACAACCGGCATTTCGATTTCTGGTTCAGGCTCTGGCATCGGCGGCATTTGAGCTACTGGTGTTTCGAAAACATAATTGGTTTCTGCCAGTTTTACTTCAAATTCAAATCCGGTTTCTTGTGCTTCTTCTACCTGAGGCTCTTCTTCCATCAAAGTATGGCGAACCACATTATTTTCAGGCTCCTGAACTTTTTGTTGCTCAGATTTATTGAACATACCACCAAATAGATCTGCCTGAGAAACTTCTTCCTTCGTTTTTAAAACAGGCTCGTAAGATGGAGTTGTTTTAGGTTGAATGAAAGAATTTACTGGTTCAACGGGACGAACTAGTGGCGCTTCTTCTGGTGTTAAAAGTGATATTTTCTTTTTATTTTTTTCTTCGTTTACGCGTTCTTCTGAGGTTTGGAAACCTGTAGCGATGATGGTTACTGAAAGTTTATCGCTCAGAGATTCGTCTGTACAGTTACCCCAGATCAGGTCTGCAGATAAACCCGCCTTTTCCTGAATATAGTCGGTAATGATCGAAACCTCATCCATAGTCACTTCACGCAAACCAGAACTGATGTTCAATAAAATGTAACGGGCGCCTTCAATTTCATTATCTTTTAATAATGGAGAAGCTAAGGCTCCTTCTACAGCCTGTAATGCACGGTCTTCGCCCTCAGCGGCAAAACTACCCATAATGGCTACGCCACTATCTTTCATTACAGTACGCACATCCTTAAAATCCACATTGATATAACCTGGAACAGTAATGATTTCTGCAATACCTTTTGCTGCAGTTGTCAAGATATCATCGGCCTGACCAAATGCAGAACCCAATGTTAAGTTTCCGAAGATTTCGCGCAAGCGGTCGTTTGAGATCACCAGGTAAGAATCTACATATTTCTTCAACTCTTCCATCCCTTCGTCGGCCTGTAACCTACGTCTTTTTCCTTCGAAAGAAAATGGTGTTGTGATGATAGCAACAGTTAAAATGTCAAGTTCTTTAGCAGCTTTGGCAATAATCGGAGAAGCACCAGTTCCGGTACCACCACCCATTCCTGCTGTTATAAAAAGCATTTTGGTTGTGCTACCCAACATAGCCTTAATATCGTCTATATTCTCTATAGCCGAGTTTTTACCAACCTCAGGTATAGAGCCAGCCCCCATTCCTTCAGTTAAACTCGCACCCAGTTGTACCTTGTTGGGTATCGGGCTAGATTCCAAAGCTTGGGCATCTGTATTACAAATAATAAAATCCACACCAGTAATACCAGATAGGTACATATGGTTCACTGCGTTGCCGCCACCGCCCCCAACACCAATTACCTTGATGATTGAAGACTTATCTTTTAACATTTCGAACTGCATATCTTTATGAATCAGTTGTTTAAAAATTTTTAAATTCTGTTCATTACTCAATGTAATATTAACACTTTTTCAACAGACGTTTTCCACAACTGTTGATAATGTGGAAAACTCTTTCTTTGTGGAAAAATAATTAACTTTTCAAGTAATCTTCATCACTCACATTCATGTCATCCTGAATGAAAGTTCTCGTTTTTGCAAGTAATTTATCGAACAAACCTGGTCCACGTTTCTCTTTTTCTTTTGCTGTTTTTGGTTTTTCCACAAAAACACCCGGCTGTTTCATTTCTTCGATCAGCTCTTCTGCTTTCTGAATTCCTTTAATCAACAAACCAACACTGGTGGCATACATCGGACTTTTCAGGTCGTCGTAAATGGTTTTAGGCATATCTTCGTATTTAGATAAATGCTCGTTCGGGTAACCGATACGGCAATCTAACCCCGTCACATATTCTACAGCCTGAGATAAGTGTTTTAATAAGGCGCCACCACCAGTGATTACGATACCACCGATCAGTTTTTTCTCATATCCTGATGATTTGATTTCGTAGTACACATGCTCAATAATCTCTTCCATACGGGCCTGAATTACATAAGCAAGGTTTTTTACCGAGATTTCTTTAGGCTCGCGGCCACGAAGACCGGGAACACAGATGATTTCGTTTTCTTTATTCTCCTCAGCAAGTGCAGAACCAAAGCGTGTCTTTAACAATTCGGCCTGATTGCGCATCACTGAGCAACCTTCCCTGATATCTTCGGTAACACTGTTACCACCAAACGGAATAACCGCGGTATGGCGGATAATGCCTTCGTGGAAAATGGCAATATCCGTAGTTCCACCACCTATATCAACCAATGCAATACCGGCTTCTTTTTCTTCCTCGCTCAACACCGATTCTGAAGAAGCCAATGGCTCAAGTATTAAATCCTGAGTTTGCAGCCCTGCATTGTTTACACATTTGATGATGTTTTTTACTGCCGTAACCTGACCGGAGATGATATGGAAGTTGGCTTCAAGGCGTACTCCTGCCATACCGATCGGATCTTTGATTCCCGGCTCATTATCGATGGTAAATTCTTGTGGTAATACATGGATGATCTCCTCACCCGGTGGCATTACCAGTTTAAACATATCATCAATCAATTTATCGATATCTCTTTTACCGATCTCATTGTTTAGTTCTCTTCTTGTTAAAATTCCTCTGTGCTGTAAGCTCTTGATGTGCTGACCCGCAATACCCACATTTACCACCTGTATTTCTACATTGGATTGTCCGCTTGCTACTTCAACTGCTTGAGCAATACCCTGCACGGTCTTTTGAATGTTAGAAACCACTCCACGTGTCACCCCCGCCGATTCTGCCTTGCCTATTCCTAAGATTTCTATCTTACCGTGTTGTGTTCTACGACCAACGATAACACAAATTTTTGTAGTACCGATATCCAATCCTACTACAATGGGCGACTGACTGGTAAATTTTGCCTTGTCCATAT
>Ga0308165_1004992_pt1 | contig 12649 bp, 7 predicted proteins | sample PhyWR2_FD_201032 | JGI IMG/M metagenome (GOLD analysis project Ga0308165, IMG submission 201032) | Phyllosphere microbial communities from UC Gill Tract Community Farm, Albany, California, United States - DLSLW.R2 | ecosystem: Host-associated > Plants > Phyllosphere > Unclassified | place: USA...
GTTTAGTTATATTTTTGCTCAAAATCGTTCGTTGATCGGCAATTACCTCTCCCAATAATTTAACTTTTTCGTTTTTATCCTTCGGGCCGGGCATACTGCCATCATGAATGCCACGCATGCCCACAGTATAAACCGATTCGTAATTTTTGGCTTGTTTTACGCGGTCCGTCCAGTAATTTGCAATTTCGTTTTTATTCAGGTCGTAACGCCATTCGCCCGGTTTTTTGCCGTATTCGTGTTCAAAATTTTCTGCCCATTCAAAAACATTATTTCGTAGCATCGGTTCGCAATGGCTTGATCCTAAAACAATTGCATATTTATCGGCCATTACGGGGTTATTGGCATAATAATAAAATGCTTTGGTTGAAGGGTGCATGCCTGGCCAGATGTAATTTGCTTTTAACCTGAGCAGCAGTTCGAAGATTTTAGTGTACGTTTTCGGACCAATATCTTTAACATCAGTATCCATCATTTTGGCTGCCCAGGGTTGGATACCCCAATCTTCGTCATTAATAAAAATGCCCCGGTATTTAACCGATGGCGACTCTACCAAAGGCTGACCTGCCTGAATATATAACGATTTTTTTGTTGCAGGTTTAACATCAGCCCACCAACATAACGGCGATACGCCAAGCATCCTCGACAGTTGAAAAACGCCGTAAGCGGTACCACGCCTATCGCTGCCAGCAATAACCAAAGCCCTTTTTACTCCCTTTAAAGGATTTTCGATCACTGAAATGGAAAATGTTTCCCATTTGCCGGATAATGTAGCGCGATTGATTTTTGCTGATTTAAGCAATTGATCGATATAGCGCGATTGACCAACGGTACCAATAATGATGGGATAAGCACTTAAAACAGCATTATTTTTATTGATCTGGCTGGTTGAACCAGATAACAAATGAATATCATCTTTAAAGGCTTCGGCAGCAATACCTACAACTTCAGCATCATTATTATCGATATATATTGGAGCTGCTTTTCCTCCATCCACAATCGGGAAAGAAGAAACTTTGTTAATTTCAGAAATTGCAATGCCTGCATTTTGCGCCATATTTAGTTTGGGCAGCAAAAACAACAATATCAATACCGATAGGTCAGCTAAATTTCTGAAATTCATTATCATTATTTCTTAAGCTTATAAACTTCAGTTCCGGCCAATAGAAAACAACCCAAACCATAATCTTCAAAATCGGGTACACTGGTGTAACTTACCGGCTGCCCATCTTTTGGTTCTTTACCTGTTCCTTGCATAAAACCTATAAAACCATTTTTTTGGACGGCATCTTTCGTCATGGCATTCCATGCTTTGGTAATAATCGGCAGGTATGTGGCTTTATCTAAAATTCCCTGATTTACGCCCCAGGCCATGCCATATACAAATAAAGCTGTGCCTGATGTTTCTTTACCACCAAAATGAGTAGAATCGTGTAAACTTACGTTCCAAAAACCATCAGCGCGTTGTACGGGCACCAAGGCTTTAATCATTTCATTGTAGGTTTTTAAATATTCGCTCCGGTGGGCCTCATTTTCAGGGATAATTTCGAGCACACGTACCAATGCGGCCACAACCCATCCATTTCCCCTGGCCCAATAACAATCTTCGCCATTTGGTTCTTTATAAGGAGGCACAAAATCTTTATCGCGCCACCACAAGCCATCTTTCGCATTATACAAACCACCACCTTCGGTATTTTTAGAATGCATATACATTTTGTACATGTAATTGTAATAGGTAGTATCGTTGTATAATTTACCAAGTTTAGCAAAAACAGGCATACCCATTTGGATGGCATCAATCCAGGTCCAATCGTTTACCCGGCCCGATTTTATTACCAAATCGATCGAAGCTTTAATGTCCTTAATGCGTTCTGGTTGTTTATCAATCAGGTATAGGTCGATGTAAGTTTGTCCACAGGCCTGGTCGTCGGCATTTTTGGTGGCAATGCCATTTCTTAAGCCCCAATTATGTTTTTGGCCCCATTGAACGGCATAATCGTAAAATTCTTTTTCGGGATGGATTTTATAAAGATTCATCAACCCTTCGTAATACACAGCCCTCGTCCAGATGTTGCTTGGCCGTTCTCTATTGGTAATAATTGATTTCCCGGCATCAGGCCACTTGTTCATGAAATAAGCATTCGTAAGTTTTAGTACTTTTAAAACCTCCTTTTTATTTGGAATTTTCTGCGCAAAAAGCAACTGAACAGATATACTGAAAATTATCGCGGAGGTGAATAAAAATTTCTTCATGGTATTTCGCTTTTTAATTAATTGGATTTAGGTTTTAACTCATCCGGACTATCTTTTGTAAAGGTATCGAACTGAATTTTCGACGGACTTTCGAAGATATCTTTGATGGTATTAAAGGCCACCTCGTATTTTGGGTTAAATTGTGCAGAATTCATGTATTGCAGCAAACTAAAGTAAAGTTGTTGAGCCGCAGGAGCATCTTTTAGTTCAGGAGAGAGGTTGCTACTCGAAACCACCAACTTCCCCTTGCCCACTTTTGCTTCGAAAACCATTGCCAAACGGCGGTTTAAAAACCAGGTGTCTATTGGCTGAATAATGGGCTTAAATCCTGAAGGAAAATCTTCGAGGTTCATTACCTGCGATTTGTTTACAATTTCCCACCACTGCATATCGCTATGGAAATCAGTCGGGAAGTTGTTAAATGCTGCATGTTTTGGATCGCATAAAATGCCTAAAGTATGTGGCGGGCGCATTTTAAACCACGAGGTATTCCAAAAAACTGGCAAAAAAGTTTGCACCACTTCTTTTCCTTTTACTACTTTGCCAGCTGCATTAAGAAAAACATTTCCTCCATCGGCCAAAACCGCCTGGGCTTTTTCATCTAAACTGGTACAATAATATACATTGCTTTTAACCTCAGGCAGTTGTACGGGATAAACCCAAAAGTTCCAATCGTTGGCAAACTCAGTTCCATCAATGGCGACCTCCAGTTTCAGTTTAGTTGCTTTTGTAATGTTATTTAAAGGCACTTTAATGCTGCCGATGGCAATGCAGTTTGTAATGGCTAACCTAATTGCAGGCAAATTACCATTGGCTACATTGGTTCCGTTTGCATCTTTCAATGTCCAGGATAGTGTTGCATTTTCAATCGGTGCTTTTCCAAAATGTGATACCTCTACCGAAGCTTCCAAGGTTTCGTTATTGGTAAAAACAAATTTCGAAACTTTTAATAAAGGTACGGTACTGTTAGAAAAACGCTTGAATTCTTTGGCCGTAATATAACCTTTTTCATCCCAAAAGGCATCTAAAACACCTACAAGTGCCGTTCCCTGACCTGGATAATCATTTAACGACAATAACTGGTAACCATTATAATTTGGTGTGCGTAATGCTTTCTCGATTTCATTTTTATAACAAAGTGCCTGCAATTTACCCGAAGCCATTAAAAAATCGTGGCCCTGATCGGCCATATCGTGGTCTTTAAGATCTTCCTGAAACATCTCAAAGTTTTTAGCACGATACACACCTGTGTATTTTTTTATTTCATCAAAATTCGGGAATGCACAATACTGTCCCATCTCATGCGCTACAAAAGGGACTGTAAACTGTTCAATCTGTTTGCCATAAGTAGAAATACTTTCTGGTTTCCTGCCCCAATCTAAACCTCTTGCCCCTGCACGTACCATATATTCGTTGTTCGGAATTACCGGCCAGCTGCCACCAACCGATGCCCCAGTATACAATCGCCTCGAATCTTTAGCTTTCCAATAATTGTTAAATTTGGTGAGGTATTCTACCTGTTTGCCACGTGGTTCATTTCCGTAGGCCATCATACAAAAAGATGCATAGTTGCCATAGCTCTTAGTCATGCGGTTGGTTTCATCGTAGATAAACTGATCGATCGGTTTACCATCCCCGATAGATGTACCGTGGTTGGCCCAACTAGGGCCTTCTGGCTGAAGGTAAAAACCAACCTGATCTGCCGCAATAAAAGCAGCTTCTGGTGGGCAAAAAGAATGGAAACGCATGTGGTTTAATCCATGGGCTTTCGAAATTTTAAAAATGCGTATCCATGCTGCAACATCCATTGATGGATAACCTGTTAACGGAAATTCACAATTGTTAACCGTACCGCGTAAAAAAACCGGCCGACCGTTAATTTCAAAAGTTCTGCCTACAGCTTTAAACTCACGCATCCCGAATTGCACCTTTTTTTGATCTTTTTTGCCATCTTTTGATAGTAAAGTAGCTGTTAAACGATACAATGCCGGATCAAATTCATCCCAGGTGGCTATTTTATCACCCATGGGCAAATTAATTTCTAAATTTCCTTCGCCATTTGTAAGTTGATAAGCGGCTGTTACGGGCTTAACCTGCAAAATATTTTTAGTGTTAAAACTTGCTGCCGATAGTATAATTTTCCCTGCAGAAGATTGATTGGCATTTGCCTTTAAATGGATTTTAACCTTTGCAGTTTTGTGTTTTAAATCCGGATAAACCTGTAGATCTTCAAAATACACCGGCGAACCCGCCAACAGTTCCATTTTACCCACCACACCATTCCAGTTTCCTTGTGTATGATCAGTTAAACTATGCGAATCCTGCCCAACATTTATCGCTTTAATGCGGTTATCGATTAGCAAAGTTATGGTATGTTTACCGGCTTTTAAATTTGCCGGAAGTTCAAAATTTTGCGCAACCACAAAGGTATATTGGGTTCCGATTTCGACATCATCTATCCAAACTTTTGTTTCTGAATGGGGATATTCTAAAGATAATACCAGCCTTTTACCATTCCAGTTTGCCGGAATTTGAATATCTTTTTGGTACCATGCCGCACCAGTGTAATGTTTGGCAGGTGTAAGCCAGAAAGGTATTTTCAGGTTACCTGGCTTACGGTATTTTTCTAACCGGGGATGAAAAAAGTACGAACTATCGTAAATGCTTCCGGTCCATTTTGTTTTAAGGGTAATATCATCGCCTTTTAAATTTTCGGCCATTGAGCCTGGCAGATTCACAGATTCGGGAAGAATAGTTGAATACCATTTTCCTTTTATGCCTTCATCTTTAGCATCAATTTTAAATCGCCATTTGCCTGCAAGTGAAATGCTTTGGGCATGTGTTTGTATGATGCTCAAAAATATAAAAGCAATGCCTATCAGCACTTTAAAAATTTGGTTAACCTGTATCTGCATAAAATTTTACGGTTTAATACCGTTGGTATTTGGTTAGGCTGTTAAAATAAAACAATATTGGCACGAAAGCATCCTGTAGCATCCTGCTCCGGTTTATTTTAAATAGTTATTCAGCTTATTGTTTTTTAATTTTTTAAGGCCTTCTACAACAGCAGCAGCATTTAACTTTGCGCCTGCTTCGTTGGTATGGGTATGGTCTTTTTCAGTAAAAAATGTTTTTACCTCAGTTGCACTTAAAGCGGCATATTTACTTTTTCTGCTTTTGCAACTTCTGCTGCCCATCCAGCATAACTATCTGTAGCTAAAACAACCGCATTATCTTTAACCGGATTTCGTGGAATAGACGAACATACAATCGCTGTTGCGCCTTTGGCTTTAATATCGTTAATAAATTTACGCAGGTACCAGCCATAGGTATAAACCACCTCCTTCTGTTTCTTAATCGGGTTATAAGTTTCTTTGCTCTCTGTACCAATACCTTTTATGGTACCACGGGCACGGGCAGTATCATCAAGCGGACTGCTATCGTTATGCCCAAATTGCATCATCACAAAATCTCCTTTTTTTACCTTTGTTAAAACAGCATCCCATAAGCCATTGGTTTGAAAGGTACGACTGCTGGTGCCACCGAGTGCATCGTTTTCAATATTGATTTTTTCGGTATTAAATAAGTCTCCGATAAAACTCCCCCAGCCCCATAAAGCACCATCGCCTTTGCCCTTTCCATTTTTAACGGTCGAATCGCCGATCAGGAATAAGGTAGGCTTCGCCCGCTGTTTTAAAATGATGCAGGAAGAAAAAATAATAAAAGTGGTTAAGAGAATTAGGTGTAGGTATGATTGAGTTGATTTCATGTTATTAAGTGGTTACACATATTTTAGTTTATTCAAACCTCGCAGGTTTTTAAAACCTACGAGGTTTCTCCTGACATCGGAATTCTGACCTCCGACTTCTAGTCTTTTAGATATTTTTTTAAATTACAGTCTTTTAATGCTTTAATGCCTTCTACAACCGATGCCGCATTAACTTTTGCACCTTCCAAATTGGTATGGGTATGGTCGCCAGGGAAATAAAGTTTCACCTTTTCAGGGCCCAGAGCATCGTATTTATCGGCTGTTATTTTATTCAGGTCTATAAAAAATGCATCTTCTTGTTTGGCAACTTCAGCAGCCCATTTACCAAAATCTTTATCGGCACGTTCCACTTTACCATCTTTAAAAATATTTCTCGGAATCATCGACAGTACAATCGGCGTAGCTCCTTTCGCTTTGGTTTCGCGCACAAATTTGCGGATATACCAGCCATAGGTGTGTACAGTTTCTACCTTTCCATCTGGCCAGGTTAATACTTTGGTTTCTTCACCAGTGCCTTTCAATACACCCCTTCTGCCCGCTTTTGTAGTATCAGGAACACTTCCATCGTTGTGCCCGAATTGCATGGTAACAAAATCGCCTGGTTTTAAGGTTTCCAATACTTTATCCCATCTGCCCTCTGATAGGAAAGTACGCGTGCTTCTTCCGGCCATGGCATTATTTTCTACATGGATTTTTGTGGTATCGAACAGTGAAGCGATCGGCGTTCCCCAGCCCCAGGTTTCTTTATTGGAATTGCGAACGGTAGAATCGCCAATGGTGTGCAGGGCGGGTTTATCGGTTTTAATAAATGCAGAAGCCAAAAATATTATGGAAAACGCTGCAAGTAGTTTTATGGGTGTTAATTTCATTATTATTAATGTTAATTATTTCTGAATATTATTTTCTGATTTAACAGCTTTAATTTATTCGATCTTGAAGCGACCTATCGTCATGCTGAATTTAGTTCAGCATCTTTGCAAAATAGACCCTGAAATAAATTCAGGGTGACGATCAACGTTATTTACTGATCACTTCTAATTTTACCGCAGCACCATCAAGCCCATCTGCCGAAGCCTTAACCTCGATGTTGCCAGGCGCATTACCCTTAATAAAAGCCATACAAACACCTTTATAAGCATGGCGTTGTGTAGCTTTATACATTTCATGACTGTTAATATTTCCATTATCAACAGCATCAATAACTCCACTACCTGTGATCGTGAATTTGATCAATTGATCGGCATTTGGGCAGATATTGCCATTTGCATCGTAAATTTTTGCCGTTACAAAAGCCACGTCATCCCAGGTATTGCCGATTTTGTTTTTATCAACTGAGAGTACAATTTTAGCTGGTACACCAGCAGTTTTAAGCTCTTCTGTTGTAACTACCTTACCTTTATTTTTACCTACTGCTTTAATACTGCCTTTTTCGAAAGTTACATCCCACAAACGTGGCGAATCATCAGCTGGCTTTGGTTTACTCCCTAACGATTTTTCGTTTAAAAAGAGTTCTACCTCTTCGCAATTGCTATAAACGGCAACTTTTGCATCATCATATGTATCAAAATCGGTAGGTGTCCAGTTGTTAATCCAGTCACCAGCACCTGCATTATCTTCTTTGCGCACAATGTGTACCACAGGTTGATCTGACCACCAGCTTTGGCGTTGCAAACTTTGCTGTTTCCAACTGCCAATCCTGTCAAATAATCCCTGGCCATTAGTAATTTGAGGCCAATCGGCTTCTCCAAGGTAATCAAAACCCGTCCACAGAAACTGGCCTGCCATAAAAGGATTATCGCGCAGGGCTAAATATTGTTGTATTACATGTGTATTTTCTGTACCGATTACTTTTAGATTCGGTTTTTGATTGTGCAGGGCCACCAACTCATTTTCGCGATAATTCTGGCCGACAACATCCATAGTTTCGGCAAAACCATTGGTATAAACCTTCGAATTGGCTGGTCGGAAAAGTGCCATTGTAACCGGACGGCTTGGATCGAGCTGATGAACTAGATCTTGCTGATCTTTATATTTTTTAAACCCTTCGGCGCTGTTTAAATCGTCATGAATTTCGTTTCCTACACTATAAATTACAATAGACGGGTGATTTCGATCGCGCATTACCATATCGCGGGTATCGCGTTCCCACCATTCGGTAAAAAATCTGTTGTAGCCTTTTTCTCCATTATTTTTTGCCGAATTCCAGGTATCAAAGGTTTCATCCATCACTAAAAAGCCCATGTGGTCGCACAGATCCAAAAACTCAGGGGCAACAGGATTATGTGCCGTTCTGATGGCATTAATGCCAACTTCCTTTAAACGTGCTAAGCGGAATTTCCATACACTTAAAGGTACTGCTGCGCCCACAGCACCACCATCATGATGTAAACATGCACCTTTTAACTTAAAATTTTTGCCATTTAACCAAAATCCAGTCGCCGCATCAAACCTGAAAGCCCTGATGCCAAACCTGTTCAATTGATCATCTACAACTTTTCCGTTAAGGGTTACTTTTGTTAAAGTTTGATAAAGATCGGGCGTTTCGAGGTTCCAAAGTTTCGGGTTTGCAACTACAATACTTTCTTCTACACTGGCATTTTTTCCAGGAGCAATTGTTTGTTTGCTTTGCGCCGTTTTAACAACCTTCCCTGTGGCATCCAGAACAGATGTTTCTACCATAACCTGCGCACTTTGACCAGATTCATTCAGCACGTTTGTTTTTACCTTAACTGTAGCCTTTTGAGCAGTAGCATCTGGCGTGGTAATGTAAACTCCCCAATCTGCAATATGAACGGCATCTGTTGCCACTAAACGCACATGCCTGTAAATTCCTGCGCCAGTATAATAACGCGATGCTGGTTGTACCGTATTATCAGCCTTAACCGCAATTACATTTGTTTTACCTTTACCAAAATTTAAATGCTTGCTTAAATCATAGCTGAAACTGATATAACCGTAAGGCCGTTTGCCCAAATAAAAGCCATTAATCCATACTTCGCTATTGGCCATTACGCCATCAAATTCTATCGTTACTTTCTTTTTTGCAAAACTTTCATCAAGATTGAAACTTTTACGGTACCAACCAATTCCCGAAGGTAAATAGCCTCCACCACGTGCCGTTAAATTTGCTTTATCGTAAGCACCTTCAATGCTCCAATCGTGCGGAACATTCAATTTTCTCCATTTTGACTGATCGAAGTCAGACTTTTCTGCACCCTGGGCATCTCCAAGATTAAAAGCCCAATCCTGATCGAAAGGCGTAATTATTCTTGCTTGTTCTTTTACTGTTTGTGCAAATACAACAGTAAAGTTTAGTAATATGATAAAAGAAAGGATATAAAACCGGTATATTTTCATAATGTGCTATAGAATCATTTATTTTTTAGGCTCTATTAATATAATGCGTGGTTTAGGGGCCTTTTTCATTCCGAAACCGAAATAAAAGCCAGTATGTGGCGGTTGGTTATAGCCATCATTTTGCCAGGCAATGCTTAAACGGTACTGCGGATCGTGCATTAAGGTATAATTGCGGTGCGTTGTGGGGATGGTTGTGGAATAAATCCTCAAGCTCTGGTTATCATACGATCTTAAAATCAACTCTTCGCGCCAATCGCCAAAAATATCAGCACTTAAGGCCGGCGTAGATTTGGTTCCATTGTTAGCAACTGCACCATCTGCTGTAAAAAGCCGTCCGCCATTATACTTGTCAATATGGTTGCCATCTAAAAGTTCTCTTGATAAATCGCCATCCCAGTAGATTAAGAAATTAGTAGATCGTGGTTGATTGCCGATCCTGCTCCCTTTAATATCATATAATCCGTTCGATCCCGACCACCACATTTGTGCGCCCAAGCGGGTATTATCAATGTTATCGGCCACTCCCCTGCCAACATCTTCATCCTGCGATCCTTTCCATAATATTTCTCCTGTTCTGGCATCGTAAACAGCAGCACCTGGGCCTTTAGTTCCTTCTTCTATTTCATGTACGCCAAAAACCTCCAAACCAGGGTGTTCAGGGTCGAGATCGGAAACATGAATGGCATCGCCATGCCGTAAGCCTGTGGTATACAACCCCTTTCCATTATCATCTACACACATCGAACCGTAAATAATTTCATCTTTACCATCCTCATCTACATCTGCAACGGTGAGGTTATGATTTCCCTGACCAGAAAATGGGTTTTTACCATCTTTACTATCAAATACCCAACGCGAAGTTAATTTACCCTTCCGCCAATCCCAGGCGGCTAAAACCGTTCTGCCATAATAACCCCTGCACATCACAACACTTGGGTGTACACCATCTAAATAAGCTACACAGGCATTAAATCGATCAACCCGGTTACCTGTATTGTCGTTTTTACCATTACCACCTTTGCCACCCCAAGCCCCAATATCACCACGGGCCGGAATATAATCGGCAGTAGCCAAAGCCTCACCGGTTTTACCGCTGAATACGGTTAAAAATTCAGGGCCATCTAATATTTTACCGTTCTGGTTGCGCCAGTCTTTAGTCGAATCGCCAATTACTTTCCCTTTACCATCTACAGTTCCATCAGCGGTTTTGCATACCATTTCGGCTATGCCATCGCCATCCAGATCGTACACCATAAACTGGGTATAATGTGCCCCTTCGCGAATGTTTTTGCCTAAATTAATTTCCCATAAAAAAGTTCCGTCCAGTTTATAGGCCTGAAAAATCGGGGGGTCGGTTAATCCGTTTGAGGAGTTATCTCTCCCGCGCCCGGTTTGGTGCAATACTATCTCATATTCACCATCTCCATCCAAATCACCCACAGAAGCATCATTAGGGGTATAACCTGCAGGAGTTTTTAAAGGAATAGTTAAATATTGCTCAATTGGCGATTTGGCAGCCAATGTAAAGCTTTTACTGGCTTCTAATTCGTGACCGTTTAAAATTGGTTTTACAAAATAACTGTTCTGAAGGTCAAATTTAACTCCTCTATCTATAAAATTGGTGCTTTCGGAGATCGGCTCGCGATTGAGTTTAACCGCAGCTCCATTTCCGGTTTTGCGGTATAGGTTAAAGGCAATATCATCAGGATCGGTACCCAGCATACGCCATCCTATATAAACAGAATCGGTATTTTGGCGTATGGCAACCAGGCCCCTGCCCAACTTTTCCATTTGCCGTTGGGCGAAAAGCGGAGCCGACACAAAAAAGCTTACGATAAAACATAAAATGACGATGGTTTTGGTTTTCATAACTTATATCGCCTCTTAATTAAGTAATATTGTTGATTTATCATTCGGGTGATTATTGTACTTTATATGCAGCTTTGGCCGATACAGCCACGCCTTTATCGGTAATTCCATCAGCTTTTATTATAATATTGGTTTTATTGTCGCCATTAAAATAGGTGATGGTTGCCATGCCATTCTCGTTGGTTTTTACCGATGGCGCCCAAAAAACCGTGGTACGCAAATCTTTATTCTGTGTAGCCGGACTATTGTAATTAGGCGCATAAAAAGTTCTGGCCGTGTAGTAACCATTTAAATTAATGTTAAGCAAATCTAAATTCGATCCGCGGAGTGCTTCATCTTTTAAATTTAGGCTGATCACATAAACATCTTTCGCTTCGCTGTTAACCAAATGCCTTACAGTAAGCTGATTGATCTGATCCATAGTTAAACTGTAATAATCAAGTCGCTCAAAAAGGTCTTCCCTGTTATTGATCAAAATGCGCGGTCTTACTTTTTTACCGTTCGATAAAAAAGCAACTCCTTCACCACCTGTACTGTCCAAATCATCTATAGTTTGCGCTCCGTTGGCTTTTGTTAATAAAAAATGTTCCAATCCCTTATAAGAATAATCTGCAGCTGTAATGTTAAAAACCTGGTCGGGATAGCCGAAAGTTGATAAGGTTTCGTTAAATAACAATAATTTTTTGCCTGCATTTGCCTTTATTTCGATATCATTTAAAGAAATTGAATCACCAAACTTAAACTTACGGTTGTAATCCATACGTTTACCAATTTCAGCATTTAACGTATTCGGAATCCCGGCATCAATCTCCTTTAGCAAACTAATATTTAAGGGTTTAATTAAGGTATCAATCTGCAACCAGCCTCCTTTTTTGCCTTTATCATCTTTAGAAGATATTTTTACCGCCTGGTTGCCGTACCAGCTTAACCCATCTAAAAAATAGTGGCCTTCCTGATCAGTTTTTGTGGTATAAAGTTTATTTCCCATAAAATTAGATCCAAATAGGGTAATATTCATGTTCGGAAGCGGTTTATTACCTAATTTTTCACGCACCAAGCCTTTTATGGTTATACCCGGCTCTGGCAGATAACTGATTTTTATTGTTGAATCGGCCAGCTTTTTCCATAGGTAATCTCTCCAGCCCTGGGTGAGTAGTAATAGATCAAGCTGCTTTAAGCGCGATGGATTTTTAAGATCAAAATACTGTGCAGCATTTTTGATTTCTCCTTTTATTTCTGATTGCAACAAGAGGTAGGAGATGATATCATTTCCATCATCAGGCACAAGCCCATCTACAGCAGCCAGTGAAAATGATGTTTTGGCTGGTTGCCCTAAAAAATTTGTTGCTTTTACCTGGATTATAACTTTTTCGCGTGGCTTATAAACTGCTTTGCCGGGCG
>Ga0308165_1004996_pt1 | contig 12641 bp, 10 predicted proteins | sample PhyWR2_FD_201032 | JGI IMG/M metagenome (GOLD analysis project Ga0308165, IMG submission 201032) | Phyllosphere microbial communities from UC Gill Tract Community Farm, Albany, California, United States - DLSLW.R2 | ecosystem: Host-associated > Plants > Phyllosphere > Unclassified | place: USA...
TCGACACCGGCGTGCACGTCATGATGGTGCTCGACTATGCCGCCGGACGCGGCTATTCGCTGGGCGTGCGTTTCGCCGCGCTCATGCACGATCTCGGCAAGGGCACCACGCCGCCCGATCTGTGGCCGAGCCATCACGGCCATGAAGGCCGCAGCGTCGAGCTGGTGCGAGGCATCTGCGACCGCCTCAAGGTGCCCAACGATTGCCGCGATGTGGCGGTAATCACCGCGCGCGAACATGGCAACGTCGGCCGCGCCTTCGAATTGCGGCCGGCCACCATCGTCAATCTGCTGGCGCGCTGCGACGGCTTTCGCAAGCCGGAGCGCTTCCACGACATGTTGCAGGCGTCCGAATGCGACCGCCGCGGCCGCACCGGTTTCGAGGACGTCGCGTTCCCGCAGCTGGAGTACCTCATGGGCGCGCTCAAGGCCGCCCAGGGCGTGGATGCCGGCGCCATCGCCGCCAAGCACCGGGAGCAGCCGCAGCGCATCCCGGAAGCGATCCTGGCGGCGCGCACGGCAGCAGTGGCAGAATATGCCGCCAACGCTGCTTAATTCATTTCAAGCCCATGCCGACATTCGCCACGCAACTGCGCGCCAGGCTGGACCGCCTGAAGCAGGCCCTCAGCGCCTTCGCCGAGGCATCGGACAAGCCGATGATCCTGGTCAAGGAGCTGTCGCCGCGCGCGCGGCGGCACCTGCTGCGGCATTTCCTCGCGCTGGAAGAAAAAGACCGGCTGCTGCGCTTCGGCAGCAAGCTGTCCGATGAGCTGGTGACGCGCTACGTCGAGAATATCGACTTCTCGCGCGACACCATCTTCGGCGTCTACGACCGCAAGATGCGCCTGCTGGGCGTCGGCCACTTGGCGTTCGCACCGCGCGAAGCATCGCCTGTCAGCGGCGCCACGCTCAAGGCGCGCGTCGCCGAGTTCGGCGTGTCGGTATCGGCGTCGGCGCGCGGCATGGGCGTCGGCACCAAGTTGTTCGTGCGCGCTGCGATTCGCTGCCGCAATGCTGACGTCGACACGCTGTACATGCATTGCTTGTCGTCCAACAAGGTCATGATGCACATCGCCAAGAAAGCCGGCATGGAAATCCAACGCGACTATGGCGAAGCGGACGCTTACCTGAAACTGCAGCCGGCCAATCCGGTCACGCTGTTCCAGGAAGCCATGGAAGAGCAGGCCGCCATGCTCGACTACATCATCAAGGCCAACATGCGCGCGCTGTTCAAATGGATCAGCAAGGTCTTCGGCATCGGCAAACCGAAGGCCTGAACAGCGCCTAAGCCCGCCCGCAAACCGCGCAAACACGCGGACGTCGGACCGAAATCGGCGATAATGGCGGCTTACAGGCATTTTCCAGCAGAACTCATGAACAACTCCGCCAGCACCGACGACTTCTTTGCCAGCGTGGCCGCCAAGTCGGACAGCGGCGCCTTGCGCGGCGACTACAGCAACGCCGACAAGGACTTCGTCGTCGACCAGAACTGGGCCGCTTACACGCCCGCCCAGCATGCACTGTGGCGACGCCTGTACGAGCGCCAGGCAAAACTGATTCCAGGCCGCGCTTGCGACGTCTTCCTCGACAGCATCCAGGCGCTCGACGTGTCGCAAGGCATTCCGCAATTCGACCGCACCACCGAGGCGCTGTACAAGGCCACCGGCTGGCAACTGGTCGCCGTGCCGGGACTGGTGCCGGACCATACTTTCTTCGAGCATCTTGCCAACCGCCGTTTCCCGGTCACCGTGTGGCTGCGCGAAGAGAGCGAGTTCGACTACATCGTCGAACCGGATGTGTTCCATGATTTCTTCGGCCATGTGCCGCTGCTGTTCAATCCGGTGTTCGCCGATCACCTGCAGGAATACGGCAAGGGCGGCTTGAAGGCGCTCAAGCTCGACGGCCTGGCTTTCCTCGCGCGCCTGTATTGGTACACCATCGAGTTCGGGCTGATCCAGAGTCCCGAGGGCTTGCGCATCTACGGCGCCGGCATCCTGTCGTCGGGCGGCGAGGTCGATTACTGTCTTCGTAACGCACAGCCGAACCGCATCCCGTTCCAGGTCGAGCGCGTCATGCGCACGCAGTACAAGATCGATTCGTACCAGGAAACCTATTTCGTCATCCGCGATTTCCAGCAACTGTTCGACGACACCGCGCCCGATTTCACCGCGCTGTACGAACAACTGAAGGCGCAGGACGCCTTGCCGGCCAACACGCTGTTGCCGGGCGAACAAAACCTGCCAATCGCCTGATCCGCAGTAACTGATCCACGGCGACTGAGCATCGGCCCCTGCCATGACCGCAGGGGCTTTTTTTCGTTGTCAGGGCATTGTCAGTCCCGCCTTTCGCCATGCTGCGCCGTGCGTAGCGGCAATACGCGGCTTGTGCTACTGTAGCCGCATCAAAAGAACGAAACCATTCGCCCACAAGGCGGAAGAGTTTTAGGCAGGATCTCGAACAGATCCATGTGCAAACAAAGACACGATTTTTGGCACGGAGACAATGCATGAACGCACCCCTACCTTCCAGTGAACGCCTGTTGCTGGATGACATTTCCCTGGACGACAAATATTCGCTGGAGCGCGGTCGCGTTTTCATGACCGGCATCCAGGCGCTGATACGGCTGCCGATGCTGCAGCGGCAGCACGACCTCCAGGCCGGATTGAACACCGCCGGTTACGTCACCGGCTATCGCGGCTCGCCTTTGGGCACGGTCGACCAGACCGCCGCCAAAGCAAAGAAATATCTCGACGCCGCCCACGTCACCTTCCACCCCGGCATCAACGAGGATCTGGCGGCCACCGCCGTATGGGGCACGCAGCAGGTCAACCTGTTCCCAGGCGCGCAATACGATGGCGTGTTTTCACTGTGGTACGGCAAAGGCCCCGGCGTCGACCGCTGCGGCGACGTCTTCAAGCACGCCAACCTGGCCGGCACCTCGCAGCACGGCGGCGTGCTGGTGATCGCCGGCGATGATCACGCCGCCAAATCGTCCACCGCTGCGCACCAGAGCGAACATATCCTCAAGGCTTGCGGCATCCCGGTGTTGTATCCGTCGTCGGTGCAGGAATACCTCGACTATGGTTTGCACGGCTGGGCCATGAGCCGCTACACCGGCCTGTGGGTATCGCTCAAGTGTGTGACCGACATCGTCGAATCGGGTATGTCGGTGGAAATCGATCCACAACGCGTGCAGCCTGTCATTCCGACCGATTTCCGTTTGCCCGCGGACGGCGTCAACATTCGCCAGCCCGACACCGTGCTCGAGCAAGAGACGCGCATGAACGTCTACAAGTGGTACGCGGCATTGGCCTACGCCCGCGTCAACAAGCTCAACCAGATCATCTGGGACAGCCCGCGCGCGCGCATCGGCATCGTCACCGCCGGCAAGTCCTACCTCGACACGCGCCAGGCGCTTTACGACCTCGGCATCGACGAGCAAGTCGCGCGCGACATCGGCATCCGCCTCTACAAGATCGGCATGACCTGGCCGCTGGAAGCCGAAGGCGTGCGCGAGTTCGCGCAAGGCCTGGATGAAATCCTGGTGGTCGAAGAGAAACGCCAGATCCTCGAATACCAGATCAAGGAAGAACTCTACAACTGGCGCGACGACGTGCGTCCGCGCGTGGTCGGCAAGTTCGACGACACCGGTGAATGGAGCGGTTCGCCGCGCGAAGGCCACGGCAACTGGCTGCTGCCGGCGACCTATGAACTGAGCCCGGCGCAGATCGCGCGCGCCATTGCGACACGTATTTCCAAGTACTACGCCGGCCATCCGATCGAGCAGCGCGTCAAGGCGCGCATCGCCTTCCTCGAAGCCAAGGAAGCCACGCTCAACGTCAGCACCAAGCCTGATCCCAACAAGGACCGCATCCCGCATTTCTGCTCGGGTTGCCCGCACAATACATCGACCAAGCTGCCCGACGGCAGCCGCGCGCTGGCTGGCATCGGCTGCCATTACATGGTGACCTGGATGGACCGCGAATCGACCATCTTTTCGCACATGGGCGGCGAAGGCGTGACCTGGGTCGGCCAAGCGCCGTTCACCAGCGAGAAGCACGTGTTTTCCAATCTCGGCGACGGCACGTATTTCCACTCGGGTTTGCTGGCGGTGCGCGCCGCCGTGGCGGGCAAGGTCAACATGACCTACAAGATCCTGTACAACGATGCGGTCGCCATGACCGGCGGGCAAGAGTTCGACGGCCCGCTCGATCCGGCCATGATTTCGCGCCAGCTGGCCGCCGAGAACGTGCGACCCATCATCGTCGTCACCGACGAGCCGGACAAGTACCCGGCCGGCACGCCGTGGGCCGAAGGCGTGACCATCCGCCATCGCAGCGAACTCGACGCCGTGCAGCGCGAACTGCGCGAAGTGCCGGGCGTGTCCGCCATGATCTACGACCAGACCTGTGCCTCGGAAAAACGCCGCCGCCGCAAACGCGACGCCTATCCCGATCCGGCCAAGCGCGCCGTTATCAACGAAGCTGTGTGCGAAGGCTGCGGCGATTGCAGCGTGCAGTCCAACTGCCTCTCGGTGGAGCCGCTGGAAACCGAATTCGGCCGCAAGCGCCAGATCAATCAGTCGTCATGCAACAAGGATTACTCCTGCGTGAACGGCTTTTGCCCGAGCTTCGTCACGGTGGAAGGCGGCAAGCTCAAGAAGGCAAAACGCGTTGCGGTTGAAAAGACCGAGGCCGCAGCACAAGGACCGGCGCTGCCGGAACCGCAATTGCCTGCGATGGGCGACACCTACGGCATCGTCGTCACCGGCATCGGCGGCACCGGCGTGATCACCATCGGCCAGATCCTGGCGATGGCGGCGCATGTCGAAGGCAAGGCCTGCTCGGTCCTCGACATGAGCGGCCTGGCGCAAAAGGGCGGCCCGGTGATGTCGCACGTGCGCCTGTCCGAACGTCCCGACGACCTGTATTCGACGCGCGTGGGCACCGGCGCGGCGGACCTGGTGATCGGCTGCGACGTGATCGTCACCGCCAGTCGGGAAGCGTTGTCGCGCATGGGCGAGGGGCGTACGCATGCGGCCGTCAATGCGACCCGCATGCCGACTGCGGCCTTCGTGCGCAATCCTGACTGGCAGTTCCCGGCGGAATCCGCCGAGGGCAGCATCCAGAGCGCCTGCGGCAAGGACCGCGTGGCCCTGATCGACGCCGGCAACATCGCCACCGCGCTGATGGGCGATGCGATTGCGACCAACATGTTCATGCTCGGTTATGCGTGGCAACGCGGCTGGGTGCCGTTGTCGGAAGGCGCTCTGCTCAAGGCCATCGAACTGAACGCCTTGTCGGTCGAGTTCAACAAGCAAGCCTTCGGCTGGGGCCGCGCCGCCGCGCACGACGCCGACATGGTGGCGCAAGCCGCACGTCGCAATGGCATGACGGCGCAGGTGATCGACTTCAAGCGCCCGCCTTCGCTGGAAGAAGTGCTGGCCAAGCGGATCGACTTCCTCACGCAATACCAGAACGCCGCTTACGCGCGCCAGTACAGCGATTTCGTCGCGCAGGCGCAGCGTGCGGAAGCTGCATTGGGCGAGGCCGGCAAGTCGATGAAATTCAGCACGGCGGTGGCGACTTACCTGTTCAAGCTGATGGCGTACAAGGACGAATATGAGGTTGCGCGTCTCTATACCGCACCGGCCTTCCGCGAAAAGATCGCCGGCATGTTCGAGGGCGACTACCAGTTGAAATTCCACCTGGCGCCGCCGCTGCTGGCCAAGCACGACAGCAAGGGCCACCTGATCAAGAAGGAATATGGCCCATGGATGATGCGCGCCTTCGGCGTGCTGGCGAAACTGCGTTTCTTGCGCAACACGCCGCTGGATGTATTCGGCTACACCGACGAGCGCAAGCAGGAGCGCGCGCTGATCGGCGAATACTGCAATACCGTCAGCGGCTTGTTAAGCAAACTCAACGCGGACAATCTTGCACAGGCCACGGCGATTGCGCGTATCCCGGAAGAGATTCGCGGTTACGGTCACGTCAAGGAACGCCATTTGAAAGCGGCCAAGCAGAAGGAAGCAGATTTGCTGCGGATGTTTGATGCAGGTCAGACGCCGCACTTGCCGGAAGGTGGCAAGCAGGCCGCTTGATTGATCTTGCAGGTAAAGTCGGCAAGCACCGTCGTTTTGATGACAATCAGGACGACGGTGTTTTATTTTGAGATGAATACTTGTTACGCGCGGTCGTTACGCGTATTTGCTACGAATCGGCAGCGAGCCTGCCGCCGCTGACACGTTCGATACCGGCCAGGTCGCGCCAGCTTTGCACCTCGGAAAAACCGCGCTGTTCCAGCAACTTGCGCACGGCGTCAGACTGATCGTAGCCGTGTTCCATCAACAGCCAGCCATCCGTTTTCAAATAGGTAGCCGCACCATCGATGATGATGCGCAGCGCCGACAAGCCGTCGGCGTGATCGGTCAACGCGCCGATCGGTTCGAAGCGCAAATCTCCCTGCGATAAATGCACGTCGCCGGAGACGATGTAAGGCGGATTGGAAACGATCAGGTCGAGGTACGGCTGATTGGCGTTGTCCATGTCATTCAGCGCGGCGTACCAGTCGCTGCGCAAAAACGCCACCTTCGCGCCATGCCGCTGCGCATTGCCGGCGGCGACCTTCAACGCGCCTTCACTGACGTCGAGCGCTGTCATGGCAACATCCGGCCGCGTGTGCGCAATGGCCACCGCGATGGCGCCGGAGCCGGTACCCATGTCGAGTGCCTTGCCCCGTGGCGGCAGGCGCTCCAACGCCAGTTCCACCAGCAGTTCGGTGTCGGGACGCGGGATCAATACCGCCGGCGTGACCTGCATCGCCAGGCCGAAGAATTCACGCTCGCCGACGATGTAGGCGATCGGCTCTCCTTGCAGACGACGACGGAACAGCGCGCTCAGCTGCGCCGCTTCATCGATCGTAAGTTGACGTTCGGATTGGGTGATCAGCTGGATGCGCGTCAGTTGCAGCGCATGGCCGACCAGGATGCGATTTTCCAGTGCGTCGAGCGGTGCGCTGCGTAGCGCGTCGGCCAAACTGATGCCTGGCTGGATGTCTGGAAAATCGCTCATGAAGCTATCAAAAACTATCCTGGATCAACCGCGCTTGAATGCACGGCGCGCCAGCAGGATGCCGATGATGGCGAACCAGATCAGCGACCATTGCGGAATCGACAGGCCGAGGAAAGGATACGGATTGGCGCACAGGCCGTCGGCCTTGAACAGCGTCGGGAACAGCGTCGCTGTCGGGATGGTATTGAGGGAGGTTTCCAGCGGATCGATGCCGCAAGAGGTGCCCGGATGCGCCTGCACCCACAGGTGCCAGCCGGCGGTAGCGACGCCACCCAGCGCAGCCAGTGTGCCGAGGCCGGCGCCAAGCTTGGCGGAACCGGGCGGCACGAAGGCGAAGATGATGCAGATCATGGCGATGGCGACGAAGATGTAGCGCTGGATGATGCACAGCGGACACGGCATCATCTCTTCGACGATCTGCAGATACAGGGCGGCGCCGAGCAGGACGATGCACAACAGGGCGACGGACAGGAACAGGGATTTGGACGATTTCATGGGCGGTTGATTTTGATGTTATTCGGAAATGGCTAGCCTAAGCTGTACCCTCAGAGAGGCCCGTTTGCAATTGGTTCCGGCGCTGCTGCATTGTGCCACAGGCCGCTACAATCCTGCGTTACTGGCCGGTCGTACTGAACAATTCAAAGGGTTGCGAAGCTGTTCCCGATCTGTAGCGAGAGGCCATCAGCCGGTGGCGGACGGAGCGGAGCTCAGTGGTGTAATCCTCGGAGTGTACTTCAGTACATGAGGATTCCGGGTACCGCCCGACGCCGGATCAAGGCCTCGCCGTAAGATCGGGGACAGTTTCTATTCGTCGTCGCCCAGTTGCGCCAGCAATTCAGCCTGGTGCTCGGTGATCAATGCGTTGGTCAGTTCTTCCAGATCGCCGTCCATGATGAAATCCAGCTTGTACAGCGTCAGGTTGATGCGGTGATCCGTCATGCGGCCCTGCGGGAAATTGTAGGTGCGGATGCGTTCGCTGCGGTCGCCAGAGCCGATCAGCGATTTGCGCGTGGCGGCTTCCTTGGACTGCTGTTCGCGCAGTTGCACGTCCTTGATGCGCGCCGCCAGCACCTTCAGCGCCGAGGCCTTGTTCTTGTGCTGGCTGCGGTCGTCCTGGCATTCCACCACGATGCCGGTCGGCATGTGCGTGATGCGCACCGCCGAATCGGTCTTGTTGATGTGCTGGCCGCCCGCGCCCGAGGCGCGGTAAGTGTCGATGCGGATATCGGCCGGGTTGATGTCGACGTCTTCGACTTCATCGGCTTCCGGCATCACGGCCACGGTACAAGCCGAGGTGTGGATGCGGCCCTGGGTTTCAGTGGCCGGCACGCGCTGCACGCGGTGGCCGCCGGATTCGAACTTCAGGCGTGAATACGCGCCGAAGCCGGCGATCCGTACGATCACTTCCTTGTAGCCGCCGACTTCCGAATCGGACGCCGACATCATTTCCACCTGCCAGCGATTGCGTTCGGCGAAGCGTGTGTACATGCGCAGCAGGTCGCCGGCGAACAGCGCCGATTCGTCGCCGCCGGTGCCGGCGCGAATTTCCAGGAAGATGTTGCGCTCGTCGTTGGGATCCTTCGGCAGCAGCATCTTTTGCAGGTCGCCTTCCAGTGCTTCCATGCGTGCCTTGGCGCCGTTGATTTCTTCCTGCGCGAATTCCTTCATGTCGGGATCCGACAGCAGCTCCTGCGCCGTCGCGATGTCGTTCGCCGCCTGTGCATAGGTCAGGTATAGCGCCACCAGCGGGCCGAGCTCGGCGTGTTCGCGCGTCATCTTGCGGTAGTTGTCCATGTCGGACGTGGCGTCCTGCTGCATCAGCAGGTTATTGAGTTCTTCCAGCCGTTCGGCGAGCTGGTCGAGTTTGGCGAGCATGGAGGGTTTCATGGACGGACTTTACTAAATGAGGGGTGATGCGATGCCGCGTTACAAACATGGGCAGAGAGAATGCCGGCGATCGCGAGGATGCCGGCCGGCGAACGGAGTCGCTAACGTTTGGTGCGGAACAGTTGCGGCAGCAGCTGGACCAATTGCGCGCGCTCGTCGCCTTGCGCGTGATGCAGGGCCTGTTGCGGGCCGTGCAGGAATTTGGCGGTGAGGCCGCGGGACAGCGCATCAAGTACGGCGTCCATGTCTTCGCCCTTGGCAAGCAGCTTGCGGGCGCGTTCGAGTTCGGCCAGGCGCAGCGATTCGCCGGCGTCATGCAGATCCTGGATCACCGGCACCACGGCGCGACTGTCGATCCAGTGCATGAACGACTGCACGCGGGTTTCGATGATGGCTTCGGCTTGCGCGACGGCAGCCTGGCGGTTCTCGACGCCGCTCTGCACGACCGAGGCGAGGTCGTCGACGGTGTACAGGAAGACGTCATCCAGACGGCCGACTTCGGATTCGATATCGCGCGGCACGGCCAGGTCGACCATGAAAATCGGTTTGTGGCGACGCGCCTTGACCGCGCGCTCGACCAGGCCGAGACCGATGATCGGCAGCGACGAGGCGGTGCAGGACACCACGATGTCGAACTTCGACAACTGCGTCGGCAGATCGGCCAGGCGCAGGGCCGCGCCGTTGAAGCGATGCGCCAGCGTTTCGCCGCGTTCCAGCGTGCGGTTGGCGACGGTCAGCGATTTCGGATTCTGCGCGGCGAAGTGGGTGGCGCACAGCTCGATCATTTCGCCGGCGCCGATGAACAACACGTTCTGGCCCGAGATGGAATCGAATATCCGTTGCGACAAGCGCACTGCTGCGGCCGCCATCGACACGCTATGCGCGCCGATTTCGGTGGTGCTGCGGACTTCCTTGGCGACTGCGAAGGTGCGCTGGAACAGTTGATGCAAATAGGTGCCGAGACCGCCGGCGGCATCCGCCTGGCGCACGGCGTCCTTCATTTGTCCGAGGATCTGCGGTTCGCCCAGCACCATCGAGTCGAGCCCGGAGGCGACGCGGAAGGCATGGCGCACGGCATTGTCCTGCGGCAAGGCATACAGGAAAGGACGCAGTTCGGCGTAGGAAAGCTTATGGTAGTCAGCCAGGAAGTGCGCGGTGCTGTCGATGGCGGCATCGACCCCGCCCGCGGCAGCGGTGCTGGCGGCATACAGTTCGGTGCGGTTGCAGGTCGACAGAATCGCCGCTTCGCCGGTCTGCGCCAGATTGGCGCTCAGGTCCGCGCGCCCGAACCAGGCGCGCGCCGACGCCACCGCCTGGCCGATCTGGTCGGCCGGGAATGCCACTTTTTCGCGCAGGGAAAGCGGCGCGGTAGTGTGGTTCAGTCCGACGGCAAGCAAGTGCATGGCGACTCTAGGTTTTTGCAGGCTAAGCGCTGCGAAAAATGGGGAAATATCAACTCGGTATTATACCCGCTGCACGTAAAGGGGTTTTGAAGTGTATCAATAATGACTATTTATGCAGGCTATGAGCCGGCGTGGTGCAGAGAGCCAGTTTTTCCATATGGACAACAATTTCCCGGGCGTAACGCTCTGGTTGTTCCAGGTCGGGAAAATGGCCGCAGTCGCCGAACTGCACGATCTCCGCCTGCGGCAAGCAGTCGCGCAGCGATTGCGGCGGCGTGGCCCGGTGCGAGCGGTCGAGGTTGCCCCAGATCAGCGTGCAAGGGATGGTCGGCGATGCGGCAAGGGAAGTTTCGCGCAACAGTCCCTGCACCACGCCCGCCAGGCAAAAGCAGCCGCCGGCGTCGAACGAACGGCGAGCGGTTTCCTGAAACGCGGTGGCATCCGTATTTGCCGGCAAGGCGCTGCGATACCAAAGCTGCGCCAGTTTGCGGCGCGCCAGCCAGCTGATCAGCTGTCCCGCCACCGGCACGCGCAATGGTCGCGGAATCATCCGGTAGGCCCACGCCTGCATCGCCGCCAGCGCCGGTGTTTGCGTCAGCATCAGACTGGCGATGCGCGCCGGCGCCAGTTGCGCCGCACGGATCGCATACAGGCCGTTGGCGCAACTGAACGCCAGCGTGGCGCGCTTGACCTGCAGTCGATCCAGCACTGCCAGCACCACTTGCGCGCCGTGGTCCAACGAGTGGGTGTAATCCGCCGCCGGCAGGGAAAAGCCGAACCCCGGCATGTCGAAGCAGACCACGCGGAAACGCGGCGCCAGCAAATCGGTCAGTCGGCGATAGTGGGCCACGACATTGGGGCCGTCGGGAGTGAAAACAATGCAGGAGCGGTCATCGTCGCCCGAGGCTGAGTCGGTCACGTGCACGCGTCCGGCGGCGGTGTCGACAAAGCGGCCGTGGCGAAGCGCCGGATCGCACGTCAGCGACGCTGCAATACGGGTGAGGAGATGATCGGTGCGCGCGCCGGACACGTCCGCCTACTTCCCCACGCCGGATGCGCCGAGTCGTTCCAGTTGATAACCGTAACCGTACACGGTGCTGAGCCGGTAGCCGTTCTCCGGCTTGAGCGCGAGCTTGTTGCGTATGCGCGAAATGTGCGTGTCGATGGTGCGGGTCGGCAGCGCATTGTCATCCTCCGCACCCCAGACGCTTTCCTGCAAGGTGGCACGCGACAGCGGCCGGCCGAGGCCTGCAAATAGCAGCAGCGCCAGCGCGAATTCCTTCTGCGTCAGCGTGACCGGGACGCCGGCATGCGTGACCAGGTTGGCCGGCGTTTCAAAACGATAGTCCCCGAATTGCTGCACCTGCCGCTCGTCGTGGTCGGGATAGGCGCGCTGCAGCAGCAAGGCCACGCGCGCGGCGAGGGCCTGGCGACGCAAGGGTTTGAACTCGCTCTCGACCAGGCGCCGGCCGGCGTATTCCGACAAGGCCACCAGTTCGGCAGTCGTGTCGCCCGCCAGCAGCAGCACCGGGATCGTCGCCGCCGCTTGCAGGATCTCAGCCAGGTGTTCACCGGCGTCGGCCGCATCCACGATCAGCAAACGCACCTGTGACTGCGCCTGCGTGCGGCGCAGGTCGGCGCGCTGCTGCACGGCTTCGCAATCGTGCGCAGGCAGGCTGCGCGCGATCAGGGCGAGGTCGTCGGCGGAACGGCTGAAGATGTAAATGTGCATGGCGTGCGGGAAAGCAGTTTTTCGGAGCCTGATAATCCGGGGTCCAAAAAGCACTGCGCCGGATTGGGTGCGACATCCCGCAAATTTGCGTCGTAAAAGATGTCGAAAATCGGCGCGAATACAGCGTCAAAAATGCTCGCAAGGCCTCGGCCTTGCTGCGCTTTTTTCCTTATCTCGCCCCGATTTCGCCACTTTTACTATGCTGCAATTTCCGCGATGTCGCACCGTCCGGCGCAGTGGGATAGAGCTTAAGGCGCGTCGGCGTCCGGCAGCACCACGTTCACGTCGAGCACTTCCAGGTTGCCCTGGCGATCGAGCGAGATCTTGATGTCGTCGGCGTTGACTTTGGTGTACTTCGAGATCACCTCGATCAGTTCCTTGTGCAGCGCCGGCAGGAAGTCATAGCCCTGGCCCTGGCGGCCGCCGCGCTCGCGCGCGATGATGATCTGCAGGCGTTCCTTGGCAGCGGTGGCGCTTTTTGCCTTGGGCGGAAACAGGAAGGAAAGCAAAGCCATGTCATTTACCTCCGAAAATACGCTGGAGCAGG
>Ga0308165_1004999_pt1 | contig 12634 bp, 7 predicted proteins | sample PhyWR2_FD_201032 | JGI IMG/M metagenome (GOLD analysis project Ga0308165, IMG submission 201032) | Phyllosphere microbial communities from UC Gill Tract Community Farm, Albany, California, United States - DLSLW.R2 | ecosystem: Host-associated > Plants > Phyllosphere > Unclassified | place: USA...
TTCCAGTTGCCATGTACCTGACCCAAAGGCAACGACTCCGACATTGAGGCTTACGCTTTGTAAAACCGCAGCCTCTACTAATGGCAACTCGAAAGTAACTAAGGCATTACCTTGAACATTTTTCGGCGTAGCGGTATCTACCCATCCGGCAGTAGCTATATTTTGGTCATAAGTATTGTTTAATGGATTGCCAGAAGTCCAGACAAAATCGGATGTTACCGGCGTGGTAATCATCATGGCCTGCTGTTCGGTAAAAAAACATCCGGGAGCTTCAATGGCATTCGGGATGCCATCGTTGTCATCGTCAATATCTTGCGAGAGATCACTTACATTATCTCCATCCGTGTCGGCACATGCATTGGTAGTTGCCACTGCTGCAACGTATCTATAAGTATATACATACATATAGGCATCGGGATTAGTGGCCGATTGAATGGCCGTTGCAAAACCATTGCTATTATAAGGACCAGGCACTTTAGCGTTTGCAGTGCTAACCGTAGATGTTACTGCTCCGCCGCTTCCGTTTTTAACGTCTCCAGCAATACTTGAAACTGAAGAATTGGTATACAAGATGGCTTCCTTTGTATCGGGGCATCCATCACCGTCACTGTCCAAATCTTGGTGATTTGGAATTCCATCGTTATCCGTATCTACAGTAGATAAACAAAAATATCCTGTAGTCGTAAGAGTTGCATTCCCCCTGTGTACTGTTGGCGTTAAGTTTCTATATCTAAACTCTACAATATCACCAGTATGTATAGCAAATGGCCCGCCACTTTGCGTAGCACCTCCACCATTATACAATCCGCCAGGACCAACCAGCGCAATATTATTTACTAAAAAAACGTAATCTTCATCATCGGCTGCCCCAACCGAAACTGATAAATTAAAATCATTTGGTGCGGTAAATTTCAGGACGGTAACATTTAAGATCGGCTCGCTTGTTGCTCCATTTTGGAAGGCTCTACCTGAAAAGCCTGCACTATTTAAAATAGCATTTGCTGGACCATTGAAGAAAATAGAACTTGGATCAGAACTATTAAGATATTTTGCAGTAACATCCAGCTCTGTATTATCATCAAAAATATAAGTTGCCCATGAAGTATTGTCACTTGATGTTGAACTGGTCAAACTACCTGTAGGTAAGCCATATTTGTAAACACTGTAACCTCCAATACTTGTTAGATAATCTCCCAGGTTCTGAGAACAGTTAAGCTCAACTCCATCCAAAACGCCATCATTATCATCATCTATATCTTCTAAATCGGCTACCCCATCGTTATCGGTGTCAAGACAGAAGTTTTGAGTCGCATTGTTTGCATAATGACGAACCGAATAATTTATCGTGCCTGAATCCACTATAGTCTCAAGCGTATTGGCAAGACCATTGGTTCCTACTGCACCCGTAAATTGAAAGTTTGCAGTTTTATCTATAGTAGCTCCTGACTCCAGTGCATCGCTACAGCCATCACCGTCGCTATCAAGATCCTGGTGATTGGGTTTTCCATCTCCATCAAGATCGTTTGAGCAGCTTGCTTTCGGGTGAGCTGAGGGATCGTAATCGGAAGCGGCTGTTAAAGTTATCTCTCTAATGATGGCACTAGTTACAGTTCCTGATAAGCCCTGTAATCTATATTTTGTGTACACAGACTGTACACCAGTAGGAATAACAAAACTTTGTACGTTGGCTACTGCGGCAGTGGGCGTAAAAGTTTGCAGCGTTATCCAGGATGTCCCATTCCATCCATCAATCCTTACCGAATTAGCTGCGGTTCCTAAGGCATTGCCTGTTGCTGCACTGTAAATGATGTTGAAGCTACTTGCTTTTAAAGGCGACTTGGTTGTGATTTCAAAAACAGTCAAATTTACCTTAGATGACGTATTTGTAAAAGCAAATGTAGTTGCTGCATTGTTGTCATACGTATTGGCAATTGCGCCCGTAGTTGCCACGCCTGTTGTTACAGACTGTGGAATGGCAATTTCTGCGGCTGTATAAAAACAAGCCGGGCTCTCATCTGCATCTGGTACACCGTCATTGTCGTCATCAATGTCCACGGCATTACAAATTCCATCGCCATCTAAATCATCATTAGGCCCTGTACCGCCAACAACACCGGTTCCGGTGCATTGTAGATTTCCCCCATAGCTGTCTAATCCCTTTATAGAAACGTATTCTCCAACTTCCAAATTCCAGTCGCCGCCGTTTCCGGTGATGTTATTTGAAGCAGAAATAGACAGCCCCAACTCTTTCTCTAAATAAGAGACAGCCTGTAAGCCTTTTTTACCTTTTGCAAACTCACAGCCGTAAATATTGATGTGATTAAAATCTTTGTTCGTTAACTGTAGCAAAAGCCATTTTTTAATCTCGAACACATTTTTCCATTGTCCATCGATTAGTAATTCTCCACTTCTGCCATGCGAAAACAAATGAAAAACATTGCTGGATTTAATCGCCTGGTTTTGTAAGTGTGGTTTTAAATCGTTAATGTATTGATCAACATATACATTGTTAGAAAAACTACTGTACACAGGGGGCTTTCCTGTTTTTGCAAAGGATTGAAAAGCACCAGATAATAAGGTAAGTAAGAAAAGGGAGTAAAGTTTATTCATCTATTAACGGGGAATGGACATTTAACGGCAATTGATACTTAAATTACGCTAAGTCGTTACAATTTAGAAGTATATCTCACGGTATTGAACCTGTTTAAGCGCTATCGGAAGTTGGCAATTCTTGCAATCGAAACGTTGAAACATCCCAACATTTTACCATGAAAGATGTTCAAAAAGAGTCTACGCACATTAAGCTTAGCATAGAAAACATTGCCTTCCCAGATCAAACGCCCTTACCGATTTATGGTTGAAGATATGGATATTATTCCATTTAAGAATAATCTTTTATTATATATCATACGATTTTTTGAACCGAAAGATCAATTAAGGATGGTAGGACCTTTAATAATATTTCCATTCTAATAAATCCGTCGATTTCAGCGGTTAAAAACTGTGCTTAATTTTGCTGCGATAAACGAAACCTCCTCAAGTTAAATAATGATTTCTGTAAGCCGAACGGCGTATCGCCAGCAGTAGATATTTACTCCATGAATAAAGAAAAACACTCCACAGAGAATATAGAGATTTGTTGATAATTAGATTTGTAATCAGATGCAGCTATAAAAACTACGCAACAGAAGATGTTATACTTCTGCTAGTCGTTTCTTTAACGGAAGCTTTACATAGAAAGTGGTGCCCTCGCCTGCCATGCTTTCGAACCAGATATCGCCCTTATGGGCCTGCACAATCTGTTTAGATATAGCCAGGCCAAGCCCGACCGGGTGCTCGCCAAGGGTTCCGAAACGTTTCGCCTCCGTAAAGATATCGAAGATCTTGTCCTGCAATTCTGCCGGAATACCAATACCATAATCACGCAGAAAAAAAACAATCGCCTCATCCTCTCGCTCCATACCAATTTCTATCTGCGAACCGTATGGGCTAAATTTAATGGCGTTATAAATCAGGTTACTGAACAGTCGCCAGATTTTTTCTTTATTAACATCAACAACTACCTTAAAAGCAGAAAGCTCAAGGCTCTGGTTTTTTTCAGTCGCCTTAAATTTTAACAGGCTTACACACTGGGCAAGAAATCTGCCCATTTCAACAGGCTCTTTTTGACGTTTTCGGTATCAAAATTGATATTAAGGAGGCTGTCAATTGTTTCTAATGAACGGTGGCTTAAGTCTTCAAGTAGCTCAAGTATTTCAAGGTATTCAGCAGGCAGTTTGGCCGATCTCAATATGTCGACTGCGTTGATCACTGCGGCAATTGGGTTTCTCAAATCGTGGGCGGCGATTTTGATCATCAAGGTATTTTCTTTTTGGCTCAGTTCGAGTACCTTCAATGTCATCTGCAGATCGGCATTTTGTGCGGTTATCTTAGCATTTACCGTTGTTAACCTTTTTCTGTTCCTTAATACCAGTACCAATACGCCAATAACGATAGCCGATAGTATGCCGAAGCTGAAAATGTAAATTTTCTTAATTTGCGTATCCTTGGCGAGTAATGCGATCTGATAGTTCTGCTCGCTTGCCCTAAACGCAGCATCTAAATCGCTACGCATCAGGTCGGTTTTCGACCTTGAAACCGAATCTCGCAACGTATTGTACCGCTGAATGTATTTATAAGCCAACAAATAATTGTCCGTTTTTCCGTAATACTCCGCTCCAATCTGATCAAGATCCATTTGATCGTCAACAGATACGTCCGAGCGCTTCCCTTCCGATGCGCTTTTCAACTGATCGTATAATCCTTTGGCTTCATCAAGCTTATCCACTTCCAGGTAAAGCTTCGCCAGTTTAACTTTGGCTGTTCTGGCATCGCCACGTTCGCCACCAACACGATCGTTTATGGCTATACTTTTTTTCAGGTATTCCTCACCCAGATCCGGTTGCTTGCGCTTGGCATAAGCACCACCTAAATTGCCGTAAACTATCCCCCGGGCCGTACGCTTAAATCTGCCATATTGTGGTAAAGCAGGCACATTATGATCAATGAATTGAAGTGATTTTTTGTAGTAATGAATTGCACTATCCAACATTCCAACCCTTTCAAAACAAATGCCAAGTGTATTCAAATACCCCTGTCTCGAAACGTATACGTCATATCCGTTTACTTCGCCTGTGCAATCTCTGCTTTCGTAAAAGGCACGTTTAATATACGGTACAGCGCCAAGGTACCGCTCTTGCTTGTACATCACCATCCCGATACGGTAAGTGTATTCGAAAATATTGCATAAATCGAGGTTTTTCATGGCGAATTCGCGACCACTGTAGTACAGTTCAAAAGCCTGATTGTACCTCATTTGCGCAAAAAGCACATCCCCTTTAAAAAATATTGCTTTTGTGTAGTGCAAACTGTATTTGTTTTCCCTACCTGCCAAAACAAGCAGCATACTATCTGCATACGGCCGAGCCTGCGCCGGTTCTAAATGATATTTTAACAATCGATATCCTTTAAAATGATACTTTGCATAAAGGTCGACGAAAGTGGGCGCTTTTAAAGTACTATATGCTAAATCGAGGTAGGCAAAGATCCTTTTATCCTCCGAGGACGGACCCATAGCATTGGCCGTTGCTATTATTTTAGTCGCAGCCGGCGACAGTTCGAGCTTTTTGTTGCGATCAGACGGTTTACAGCCAAAAAATAAGCCGCCCAAAAAAATGAAGACGCTAAGACGCCATGCAAAAGCAGACAGACTGACTATATTTTGTTCTTTGAGAAAACTGCAAGTCAGTCGGATGATGGTCATGACTAAATGTGAGGCTAGAGAAACAACATGTGTTTATTCAGTTCACTTCGGTAGGCGCTCGATACAGGTATCATGTGGTGTCTAATAATCAAAGTCTTTCCTTCGGACGAATCGACATTGTTCAGGTTGATAATGAACGATCGATGGACTCTTAAAAATACATTAGATGGTAACTTTTGCTCGATTGTTTTAAGCGAAGAGTGGATGATATAGTGTTTATCTTTTAGGCTAACCTTTACATAATCGCCAGTTGCCTCAAAGTACAAAATGTCTTGAAGACTTAGCTTTCTTACCGTGTTCGAATCACGGATAAAAACAAACTCACTTGTTCTGTTATCTAACGCCAGGGCTTTTGTTTTAAAGATGTCTTTGGCTTTCTCAATTGCACTAAGAAATCTGGCTTCCGATACTGGCTTTAACAAATAATCTACGGCGTTCAAATCAAAGGCCTCGGCGGCATGCTCCTTGTTAGAAGTCATAAATATCACCATTGGATAGCCCTTTTTTAAAATTTTGGCTAGTTCAAGTCCATCCATCCCAGGCATCGAAATATCCAGAAAAATAAGATCAACTTTCTCGTCCAAAATTCTTTGGTGCGCCTCTATAGCACTTTCACACTCTGCCACCAGGCTCAGCGTGCTATCTAACTCCAATAATCTTTTGATGACCATCCGAAAAATTTTCTCATCATCAACAATCAAGCACTTCATATGAACACAAGTATTTCTCTAAATTAGCAAATTTAAAATAAGTATACAAAAATATTCCAGTACAGAGTAACATTCATGGAGTATTTATAGCGTTACATGGAGTATTTATACTCTTTCACCTAATAGGTATTTGCCGCAAATCGATATAGCCTTACTTTTGAATATAATCATACAAATTTGACATCGTCAAATAATAGGGATGGATGATTGCAGTTATACTGCGCGGCGTGGCGCATTCTAGGATTAGAATGCCCCATTGACCGTATTTTAAGCCGTTCGCAGATGATGATTTGTTACGCGTACTTAACGCATTCAGGCTTTGCCTCAAACGCTATTTCAGTAATTACTTCCAAACTTCAATTTTAAAAAAGTCATACTTACGTTGCCGCCATGTCCGTAACGCATTACCAACGTGTAGATTTAATCTTTTAAATCAATAAATCATTTCAGCGGGGTTGCCGAATTTTTAAGCTGCTTTAACAGTCACTGATGTTCCGCAGAAGCGCCCGAGCCAACGTTTCATTAATCATTTACAATCATTAAATGCTGGTTATAGAAAATAATAGTCAGTATTTATGGAATGATCAACCTAAGTGAATCCACATCCAATCTCGATTTTAACCATAAGTTTAACTTTGTTCGGTCGGCTCTTTTAACCGGCTTCGAAAAGCTAGCAACCACCACGGTCAGCGTATCTCGGCCAGTTGTGTTAAGTCTTTCCACCACCGTATTTGCAGCTAAATAATCTTTCATGTCCGGGTAGAGCGCCTTAAGCTCAGAGCGGATGTCGGGAAGTGCCTTTTGCAAAGCTTTTTTCTTATTAACAGCAGTATTTGTTGTAGAATCCTTTTTGAAAACGTCTTCCATTATACTGGCTTTGATTTGCGAAAAATCGATTTCTTGCTTGGCATCTAAACCCTGCCGGATAAGGAGCCTGGCATCTGCCAGCTTATAATCTTTCATTTTAGCTTTGATGGAATCGATTTTTACCTTCGAAAGTTCCGTTCCTATCAGCAATAAATCGATCTCATTTTTATCCCGGTTGTAGCGCAGCGTCTTATTAATAACCTGGGTGCTGGTAAAATGAAACTGGTCGTTTATAAACCTTTGCGCATTATTTTCGAAAATACTTTTATCCACAATGCCATAAGCCAGATAAATACTCGGTAAAACCGCTACCGCAACAATAATCAAAATATATCGCTTAACCTTCTTTTCTGTTTCTGCATTTTCGAAGTGTTTCTTCGCAAAGCGCAAAAAACGAACAATTAAGTAAGTACTTATACAGATAAATACGCTATTGATAAAATAAAGATAAATAGCACCTAAAAAGTAATAAAAGTTACCCGATGCGATTGCAAAGCCGGCAGTACAAAGCGGAGGCATCAACGCCGTGGCAATGGCCACACCAGGAATTACATTGCTTTTTTCTTTACGGGTTTGCGCAACTATTCCGGCCAAACCTCCAAAAAACGCTATAAAAACATCCCAAATTGATGGTGTTGTTCTCGAAAGTAGCTCATTTTGGGCCTCATGTAACGGCGTTACCCAAAAATACAGTGCAGAAACGGCGATACTGATCAATGTTGCAATCAATAAATTCCGAAGCCCCTTTTTTACCAGCTGAAAGTCGCTAATGCCAACGCCGAGGCCAACGCCCATAATCGGCCCCATTAGCGGCGAAATAAGCATTGCACCAATAATTACCGCCGTCGAATTTACATTCAATCCGATTGATGCAACCAGAATCGCAAAAATAAGCGTCCAGAGATTGGCGCCCCTGAAATCCGAATTTCTTTTAATGTAATCTACTACTTCTTCCTCGTCCGCCTTATCAAGGTGTAGGTCGAATCGCCTCGCAATAGAAAGTTTAATAATCCTGAATAACTGTCCTGCTTTTTTATTTTGATTTTCTGTCAAGGTGTTTTAGATATAGTTTGCTTGGTGGTCACTTAAAAATAAGCCATTTTTTTTAATTCCGGCAAATTTCAGTCATTGAAGATAAGAGAAAAAATCATTCGAATGCAATTTAAAGCCGAAAATTAACAAATTCACTCGTCATGTTTTTCGTATAAAGCGCTGCAAAAGCGATTCCCCCGTCTCAATAATTGGCGAAGATTCTTTGCCTAATGTCGGCAGTTACGAACCAACGCTTATAAAAACCACAGACCTATCAGGTGAGTAAAAATTGGCGTTAGCGGCAGATTGCAAAAATTACATTAAAAAGTCTAGGTATTTAGTGGGCATTCTCTTATTAACCCCTCAAAAATTTTAACTTTGCCAAATACACTAACAACAAAAATTTAGCGGCGATGGATAACGATTTTTTCAGCTTACTGGCTCAACGAAAGGTTTATGGAACCAACATTCCATCCAATAAGGTCATATCAAATTGGGCCTTAAGCGTGATTCGTTTTCTATATCCTGATAATATGCCCGAGCAGCGATCGCAAAATGAGCTTAGGGAACAGGCGACAACTCTCCAAAGCGAGCTTGCAAGCATTATTGCAGCAAATTGCAAGGAAGAAAATATGAGCTGTAAGGAAATTGCCGATCAGTTTTTCAAAAAGCTTCCGGATTTATACGCCATTTTAAACACCGATATTGAAGCGATTTTTAACGGCGATCCTGCGGCGCAAAGCGAGTTTGAAGTGATCCGCACTTATCCCGGTTTTTACGCCATCTGCTTTTACCGCATTGCAAATATCCTCGCCAACGCCAACGTTCCATTAATTCCGAGGATATTAACGGAGCATGCACATTCCAAAACAGGAATTGATATTCACCCTTCGGCGAAGATTGGTGCCTACTTTCATATCGACCATGGTACCGGAATTGTGATTGGTGAAACCACCATAATCGGAAAGAACGTAAAACTTTACCAGGGAGTTACCCTGGGCGCTTTAAGCGTTCGCAAAAACCTGGCAGGAAATAAGCGCCACCCAACAGTAGAAGATTATGTAATTATTTATTCAGGCGCAACGATTTTAGGCGGAGAAACTGTAATTGGGCATAACAGCGTCATCGGCGGAAACGTGTGGATTACAGAAAGTATTCTACCCTACTCTACCGCCTATCATTCGCCCATTATCAAAGTAAGAAACATTAACGAAACTAACGAAATATAAAATGGCTGGCATTATCGATTTAATCGGGAACACTCCGATGGCTGAACTTCAGCACCTGAACCCTAACAAAAACGTAAAAATATACGCCAAATTAGAGGGCAATAATCCCGGCGGAAGTGTTAAAGACAGAGCCTCGCTGAACATGATTCGCAGTGCAATGGAGCGAGGCGAAATTACTACCGATACTAAGCTTGTAGAGGCGACCAGTGGCAATACCGGAATTGCACTGGCGATGATTGCAAGCTTGTTCGGGTTAAATATTGAGTTGGTAATGCCAGCCAATTCCACACGCGAGCGGACGCTAACAATGGAAGCCTTTGGCGCCAAGGTAACGCTGCTGGAAAGTATAGAAGTTTGTCGCGATTATGCGGAGGAAAAAGGAACCCAAAGTGGCTACTTTCTGCTTAATCAGTTTGCAAACAGCGACAATTATATGGCGCATTATAAAACTACAGGCCCCGAAATCTGGAATGATACGGATAAACAAATAACTCATTTTGTAAGTTCAATGGGCACAACCGGCACCATTATGGGCTGCTCGAGATATTTTAAAGAGAAAAATAACAACATTCAAATTGTAGGCTGCCAGCCCACAGAAGGGGCTTCGATCCCGGGCATCAGGCGTTGGCCGATCGAATATTTGCCAAAGATTTTCGAGCCCGAACGTGTCGACCGAGTGATGGATGTTACGCAGGATGATGCGGTTGATATGGCCAGAAAGCTTGCAAAAGTTGAAGGTATTTTTGCAGGAATGAGCACAGGCGGTGCATGTTCTGCCGCAATTAAACTGGCTTCGGAGCTGAATGAGGGCATAATTGTGTTTATCGCATGTGATAGAGGCGATCGTTACCTAAGCAGCGATTTATTTGGGTAAACCCGCCTCTATTTATTTTTAACTTTATAGCATATAAACCGGCATGGGCTGGCATTTGTGCGCTTCACTTACTATCTATTTATAAGTGTCGGCGAGCTTGAGCGCATTGTAGGCGTTAACAATGCCTCCACTTATGCAAATATCTGAGAATGGTACGCGGATGTTTTCGCCTCTTTCATTTTTATATTTTATTTTATGAGAAACTTTCGCAACCGATTTCATAATAATTTCTCTAACCTGCGCAGGCTTTAACTCGGGATAATAGCTTAAAATTAATGCCGCCAGTCCAGAAACAACAGGCGCAGCCATACTTGTACCGTCAGCTTCCTCATACTTATTATCCGGTATCGTCGAATTAATTAAAAATCCGGGCGCAAATACATCAACATTGTATTTCCCATAATTAGAAAAGTCAGCTTTCAGGTTATCGTCATCCTTATACGCACTTGCACCTACCTCGATCCAGTTAGTGGCATGGGGCAAAGCGAATTTGGCCGAATCTACAGGCACGGGCTTAATTATAGCAGTTCTATTATAGCCGGGCCCCATGCCTCCCAAATTACCATTTTGAGCAGTTGGCAGTGGCGGAACAAAATCAGGTTTTATCGGCTTTTTGTTGGCCTCTCGGTACGCCTCCGCTTCTTTGCTGTCATAATACTTATTGGGATAGTTTTCTTCAATGTCGTTGTTTTGATTATCATTTCCCGCCGCGTGCACCAGTAACACACCTTTTTCTTCAGCATACTTTACCGCCTCATCTACTACCTTTTTGTCCCATTTATAGCCCTTACCGAAACTCATATTGATCACTTTGGCCCCATTGTCAACCGCGTATCTTATACCATTGGCAACGTCCTTGTCGCGTTCGTCGCCAGTTGGCACAACTCTTATGGCCATAATGCGTACGTTGTTGGCTACGCCCATAATTCCTAAAGTATTGCTACGATCGGCCCCTATAATTCCCGAAACATGCGTTCCGTGGAAGGCATCAGGCCCTTTAACATCATTATTTCCATAATAACGCTCATTTGAATTCGAATAATCATCGCCCACCAGCTCCGCACGCATATCGTACTTCGGATTTAAGTTATACTTCAGCATTGCATCATACTGCTTGTAGCCATCTTTTATATTTTTATAGAACTTATCGAACCCTCCGTCATCCCTCGAGCCCCTCCTAATAATCGTTTTAACCTGCTCTTCCGTCTCGTCATCTGCCTTGTACTTTTCAACGTCCTCATAATCCGGCACCGCCTTATTCGCTGTTTTTGCAGCAGCATCCAGAACTTTATTAATGGCGATCAAAACGGCAAAAGTATTGCTCGCATCTTCATATTTCTTACCAAAATCGCCCACCATCTTTTTATAAAGCCTAAACTCTTCCTTTTGTGTACTGTCAAGTGGCGTTAAATTAGTAGTCGACTGATATTTAGGTTTGTAAATCCTTAGCAATCGAACCAACTCCAAATTATCAAATTCCAGATTCCCCTTTTTCGAACCAATAAAGTTCCATCCATGAATATCGTCAACATAGCCATTTCCATCGTCATCTATTCCGTTTCCGGGTATTTCCTTTTTATTCGTCCAAAGCACATGCTGCAAGTCCGGGTGATTGATATCAACCCCGCCGTCGATAACCGCGACAATAACCTCACGCTTCGGCCGCTTGTCCGTTAGCAATTCCCGATAGGCCTTCTCCGTACTGATTCCAAAAAAGCCACTTTCTGCTAAATCTAGATTGTACCAGTTGGCCGGAAGCTGCACGTCCTTACTTTGTGCAAAAAGAGTCAACTGCAGCGTTACGAAACAAACAATGAAAAAAGATGCCTTCAAGCGCATAATAACTATAATTTACTTTAATACAATAATACAGGTTTATTGCCGACAGTTTTAAATAATTTAGATATTTTAACATCCCCCGGCTACTGATGTTTTGCCCTGATGCTATCTCGATGAATGAAAGTGCTCATTGATAGAAAGCGTTATGGTCCCTCAATTTCTTAATGATTTCAAAAAACAGAATATCTCGCGGTTCAAGTTTTCCGTAACAGGGCTACGACAAGGAATTTAGAAAATTATTCGAAAAACAGCGTCAGCAGTTCTTGGCGATATCAGTCCCGCTGTCCGCTGCAATCTTTTCGGCGTACGTTGGTGGAACAGGAAAAGAAAGTGAAACCGAAAAGGATATCCGCTCCCATCGGGTTTAGAAACGACGGGTATCACCCATAGCTGTCATCCTGAGCGCCCGCCCAATGTCATTTAGTTAAGGATAAAATTATAGAACATTGTCACCCTGAGCGGAGTCGAAGGGCGGATGTTAACGGTTTTATCCAATAAAAAAGGTCTTCGACTCCGCTCAGACTGACACCGAGTAGGCTTAACTACACGGCACTGAGCGTCCGCCTGAACGGACGGCCAGGCAGCGCCTGTCCCGATACTTCGGGGAACGATCCCGAACGGATGAAAGGCCGAACGCGAACAACCCATTAGCGAAAAACCAATAAGCAAATAGCGCCAGCAATGATAGTGGCGTTATTACGCTACGCCCGCCTGGCACGGTAAACGACAAAGATCTCTCGGTTGCACTCGAGATGACGGCCTCCACTGCGATGAAAGCGTT
>Ga0308165_1005000_pt1 | contig 12629 bp, 11 predicted proteins | sample PhyWR2_FD_201032 | JGI IMG/M metagenome (GOLD analysis project Ga0308165, IMG submission 201032) | Phyllosphere microbial communities from UC Gill Tract Community Farm, Albany, California, United States - DLSLW.R2 | ecosystem: Host-associated > Plants > Phyllosphere > Unclassified | place: USA...
GGGATGAAGACAGGTCTTCGTCCGAAGGATCGCGAGACGACCGGCAGCCGTCCAAACCTGGCAACCGTCCGCAAGGACCCAACCAGGGACCGCCTGATCTGGACGAACTCTGGCGCGATTTCAACCGCAAATTGGGCGGTTTGTTTGGCGGCGCCAAAAATGGCGGCAACCGTGGCGGTTTTGGGGGTGGCAACAAAGGAAGTGGCGGCAACGGCAACGGCTTTCAGCCGGACATGAAAAATGCCGGAATTGGTGTCGGTCTGATTGCCGCCGTGGTGGCGCTGATCTGGCTGGGCACGGGATTTTTCATCGTGCAGGAAGGCCAGCAGGCAGTCATCACCCAGTTCGGCAAGTACCGCTCGACCGTCGGTGCCGGGTTCAACTGGCGTCTGCCTTACCCCATACAGCGCCACGAAATCGTGGTGGTGACGCAGATCCGATCGGTGGACGTGGGCCGTGACACCATCCTCAAGGCCACCGGTCTGCGGGATTCCGCCATGCTGACGGAAGACGAGAACATTGTGGAGATCAAGTTTGCCGTCCAATACCGTCTGAACGATGCGCGTGCCTATCTGTTTGAGAGCAAGGACCCGTCTGCCGCCGTGGTGCAGGCTGCCGAGACCGCGGTGCGCGAAGTGGTGGGCAAAATGAAGATGGACATGGCGCTGGCCGAAGAGCGCGACCAGATCGCCCCGCGTGTGCGTGCCCTCATGCAGACCATCCTGGACCGCTACAAGGTGGGTGTCGAAGTGGTGGCCATCAACCTTCAGCAAAGTGGTGTGCGGCCGCCCGAGCAGGTGCAGGCGGCATTTGACGATGTCTTGAAGGCGGGCCAGGAGCGCGAACGCGCCAAGAACGAAGCGCAAGCCTATGCCAATGACGTGGTGCCGCGGGCCGTGGGCTCGGCATCGCGCCTGAAAGAAGAAGCCGACGCCTACAAAGCGCGTATCGTGGCGCAAGCCCAGGGTGACGCGCAGCGTTTCAGCTCGGTGCTGACCGAGTACCGCAAAGCGCCCCAGGTCACGCGCGATCGCATGTACACCGATGCCATGCAACAGGTCTACAACAACGTGACCAAGGTGATGGTGGATTCGCGCCAAGGCTCCAACCTCCTGTATTTACCGCTCGACAAGATCATGCAGATGTCGTCGCAAAGCGGTTCGGTCGCTGTCGAAAGTGCAGCGCCCAATTCGAACGGGCAGGCACCTACCGTGAACCCACCCGCCGCTCCCAGCTTGCCACTGGATGCCCGTGCCCGCGACAGCTCCCGCACCCGCGACCGTGAAACCCGCTAAGGAAAACAAAAAGTGAACAGAGTCGGACTTGTCGTTTCTTCGTTGCTGGTGGTTCTGGCACTGCTCAGCTCCATGCTGTTCGTGGTGGACCAGCGCCAGTTTGGCGTGGTGTATGCGCTGGGCCAGATCAAGGAAGTGGTGCTGGAGCCCGGGCTTAATTTCAAGTTGCCGCCACCATTTCAGAATGTCTCCTACATCGACCGGCGCCTGCTGACCCTTGAAAGCACCGACTCCGAACCGATGTTGACCGCTGAGAAGCAGCGGGTGGTGATCGACTGGTATGTACGCTGGCGCATCATCAACCCCTCCGACTACATCCGCAATGTCGGCCTGGACGAAAAGAGCGGTGCCAACCAGCTCAACCGTGTGGTGCGCAATGCCTTTCAGGAAGAAATCAACCGCCGCACCGTCAAGGACCTGCTGTCGCTCAAGCGCGAGCAGCTGATGGCCGATGTCAAGAAAGAGGTGCTGTCGGTGGTACGGGGTGCCAGTCCCTGGGGTGTGGATGTGATCGATGTGCGCATCACCCGGGTGGACTACGTCGAGGCCATCACCGAATCCGTCTACCGCCGCATGGAAGCCGAGCGCAAGCGCGTGGCTAACGAGTTGCGTTCGACCGGCGCGGCCGAAGGCGAAAAAATCCGCGCCGATGCCGACCGCCAGCGCGAGATCACCGTGGCCAATGCCTACCGCGACGCGCAAAAGATCAAGGGCGAGGGCGATGCCGAGGCGGCCCAGGTCTTTGCCCAATCCTTCGGACAGGACCCGCAGTTTGCCCAGTTCTACCGCAGCCTGGACGCCTACAAGGCCAGCTTTGGCAAGAAGAGCGATGTCATGGTGCTGGATACTTCGTCTGACTTTTTCAGGGCCATGCGCGGTTCCGGCAGCGGCGGCAGCCCTGCCAGCGCTGCACCTGCGGCGGCAGCGCCAGTCAAAAAATAATCCCTGGCTTGGGCGTCCTGCGGCGCGTACTGGCGTCGCGGCAGGGTACTCGGTCATGGGTTTCATGGCCCAGCCCTTGCCTTGGCCCTGCATGCCCGCAGCCGCTGAGCCGCTGACTTTTTGTCCCACATCCAATCCACGCCCTTTCATTGGGTGTTTGCAGCGCTCTTGGCAGGCCCGGTGTGCGTGGCCCGTGGGGCATTGCTGTTTGAAACAACCTTTGACTGGGGACGGCTGAGCGGCTGATTTACTTGTCGATCAGCCTGGCGCCCGAGAGCGCATTGCGTCTCAAGACTGCCGGGTTGTTGGAACCCGCGCCAAGCCCGGTAAAATCCCGTTTTTAACAGCTTACGAAAATCACAATGCCCGCCTGGTCGTCATCTTGGCAATTGCCCGATCAAATTGCCGATGTCCTGCCTTCCGAGGCGCGTCACATCGAAGAGCTGCGCCGCCTGTTTCTCGACACGGCACGCGGCTACGGTTACGAGCTGGTCATGCCGCCACTGCTCGAGCACCTTGAATCCCTGCTCACCGGCACCGGCGAGGCGCTGGACCTGCAGACCTTCAAGCTGGTGGACCAGCTCTCGGGCCGCACGCTCGGCCTGCGCGCCGACACCACCCCCCAAGTGGCCCGGATTGACGCGCATCTTCTCAACCGCCGTGGCGTGACGCGCCTGTGCTATTGCGGCCCGGTCCTGCACACGCGCGCCGACCGCCCCCACGCCACCCGCGAACCCCTGCAGTTCGGCGCCGAGATCTACGGCCACGCCGGCCTGGAGGCCGACCTCGAAGCCCAGCGCCTGGCGCTGGACGGGCTGAAGGCCGCTGGCGTGAGCGATCTGCTGGTGGACATGGCCGATGCCCGCATCGTGGCCAGCCTGCTGGCCGGTGCCGCCGTGGGCGCGCCCATGCTCGCGCGCATCCACGCGGCGCTGGCGGCCAAGGACGCAGGCGAACTGAACGCTTTGCTGCGCAGCCTGGGCGACGGCATTTCCACGGACGCGCGCCAGGGCATGGCGGCACTGCTGCAGCTTTACGGCGACGAGCAGGTGCTGCTGGAGGCCGAAAAAGCCCTGCCGCCCTTGCCGGGCGTGCACGAGGCGCTACAAAATTTGAAGTGGCTGGCATCGCACGCGAGCGACGTCCGGGTCAGCTTCGACCTGGCCGACCTGCGCGGCTACGCCTATTACACCGGCGCCCGGTTTGCCATTTACGGCCAGGGCGCCGAGCTGGCACGCGGTGGCCGCTACGACGAGGTGGGCGCGGTCTTTGGCCGCAACCGGCCGGCCGCCGGGTTCAGCCTGGACCTGAAGGAGCTGGTCAGCGTGCTGCCGCCGCGTCCGCTCAAGGCGGCCATCTGCGCGCCCTGGCGCGACGAGGCGCCGCTCAACCTGGCCATTGCCCGCCTGCGGGCCGGCGGCGAGACCGTCGCCTGCGTGCTGCCCGGCCACGAGCATGAAGTCAACGAGTTTGACTGCGACCGTGAACTGGTGCTGACGGGCGGCGACTGGGTGGTTCAGCCCCGGAATTAAGCCGCATCCAGAAAAGCGGTACGAGGCGCAGGGCGGGGGCTGCTTCCCGGCCTGCCCGATTCATTTGATCCTTAACGAGAACTGAAGATGACAAACAAATCAAGCGCAGCCACTGGCCGCAACGTCGTGGTCGTGGGCACCCAGTGGGGCGATGAAGGCAAGGGCAAGCTGGTCGACTGGCTCACCGAAATGTCCCAGGGCGTGGTGCGCTTTCAGGGCGGCCACAATGCCGGCCACACGCTGGTGATCAACGGCGTGAAGACCGCCCTGCACCTGATTCCCAGCGGCATCATGCGCCCCGGCGTCAAGTGCTACATCGGCAACGGCGTGGTGCTCTCGGCGGCCAAGCTGTTCGAGGAAATCGCCGGCCTGGAAAAAGCCGGCGTCGAGGTGCGCTCGCGCCTGCGCATCAGCGAGGCCTGCCCCCTGATCCTGCCGTTCCACGCGGCCATCGACATTGCCCGTGAAGCCTTCCGCGAAAAGGGCGGCACCGAAAAAATCGGCACCACCGGCCGCGGCATCGGCCCGGCCTACGAGGACAAGATCGCCCGCCGCGCGCTGCGCGTGCAGGATTTGAAACACCCCGAGCGCTTTGCCGCCAAGCTGCGCGAGCTGCTGGACCTGCACAACTTCGTGCTGACCGGCTTTCTGAACGCGCCGGCGATCGACTTTGACACCGTCTACAACGAGGCCATGGTGCATGCCGAGCTGCTCAAGCCGATGATGGCCGACGTCTCGCGCGAACTCAACGACGCGCACCAGGCCGGTGCCAACTTGCTGTTCGAAGGCGCGCAGGGCACGCTGCTCGACGTGGACCACGGCACGTACCCGTACGTCACCTCCAGCAACTGCGTGGCCGGCAACGCCGCCGCCGGCGCCGGCGTCGGCCCGGGCCTGCTGCACTACATCCTGGGCATCACCAAGGCCTACTGCACCCGCGTGGGCGGCGGCCCGTTCCCGACCGAGCTGGAGTGGGAAAAAGAAGGCACGCCCGGCTACCACATGAGCACCGTCGGCGCCGAAAAGGGCGTGACCACCGGCCGCAGCCGGCGCTGCGGCTGGTTTGACGCGGCGCTGCTCAAGCGCTCGGCGCAGGTCAACGGCCTGTCGGGCCTGTGCATCACCAAGCTCGACGTGCTCGACGGCCTGCAAGAGCTCAAGCTGTGCACCGGCTACGAGCTCGACGGCCAGACCACCGACATCCTGCCGATGGGCGCCGACGACATCGCCCGCTGCACCCCCATCTACGAAACCCTGCCCGGCTGGAGCGAAACCACCGTCGGCGTCACCGAATACGGCAAGCTGCCGCCGGCCGCCCAGCGTTACCTGCAGCGCATCGAGGAAGTCACCGGCGTGCCGGTGCACATGATCTCGACCAGCCCGGACCGCGACCACACCATCCTGCTGCGCAACCCCTACGCCGCCTGATCTTTCCCCGATTCCCATCCTTTCAGACAAATGAGCGGCCCGCCTAATGCCCATGGGCGCAGGCTGCTATCAATTCAGGAGCAACTCCATGTTGACCGAAGACGGCAAGCATCTCTACGTCAGCTATGACGAATACCACAACCTGATCGAAAAGCTGGCGATCAAGATCCACCAGTCGGGCTGGGAATTCGACACCATCCTGTGCCTGGCGCGCGGCGGCATGCGGCCGGGCGACATCCTGTCGCGCATTTTCGACAAGCCGCTGGCCATCATGTCCACCAGCTCCTACCGCGCCGACGCCGGCACGGTGCAGGGCAAGCTGGACATTGCCCGCTTCATCACCACGCCCAAGGGCGAGATCGCAGGCCGCGTGTTGCTGGTGGACGACCTGGCCGACTCGGGCCACACGCTGAACGCGGTGATCCACCAGCTGCGCAACAACTACCAGCCCATCACCGAGCTGCGCAGCGCGGTAATCTGGACCAAGGGCCTTTCCACATTCCAAGCCGATTACTCGGTCGAGACGCTGCCGACCAACCCCTGGATCCACCAGCCGTTCGAGAGCTACGACGCGCTCACGCCGGCGCAGCTCATGGACAAGTGGAAGGTCTAGGCCAGGACCTTGGCCCGCTGCGTGCGGGCCTTGCAAGCGCGCCAGCGGCCGGGCCGGCGCCGGGCGCAGCGCCCGGGCAGCGCGCAAGCCGTTAACATGGGCGGATGCCCCATCCATCCACCCAGCTGATTCACCACCCCTACACCCCGCCCGAAGGTTTCGAGGCCGTGGCGCCGGCCGTTCACAAGGCCTCGACCATCGTCTTTTCCAGCGTGGCGGCCCTGCGCAACCGCGACTGGAAGCACAAGACCGGCTACACCTACGGCCTGCACGGCACACCCACCACCTTCACGCTCGAAGAACGCATCGCCACGCTCGAAGGCGGCAAGTTTTGCACGCTGGTGCCCAGCGGCCTGGCCGCGGTGGTGCTGGTGGACATGGCGCTGCTCAAGGCGGGCGACGAGGTGCTCATTCCCGACAACGCCTATGGGCCCAACAAGGCCTTCGCGCAGGCCGAACTGGCCGGCTGGGGCGTCACCTGCCAGGTCTACGACCCCATGGCGCCGGCCGACCTGGCGGCCAAGCTGACCGCCCGGACGCGCCTCGTCTGGCTGGAAGCGCCCGGCTCGATCACCCTGGAATTTCCAGACCTGCCGGCGCTGGTGGAAGTCGTGCGCGCGCACAACGCGGGGCTGGGCCGGGCGCATGCCCAGGGCGCCGTCACCGCGCTGGACAACACCTGGGGCGCGGGCCTGGCGTTCAACGCGTTCGCGCTGGGCGCCGACATTTCGGTGCAGGCGCTCACCAAATACCCCAGCGGCGGCGCCGACGTGCTGATGGGCTCGGTGGTGACCAATTCCGAAGCGCTGCACTTGATGGTGCATTTCTGCCACATGCGCGTAGGCTACGGCGTGAGCGGCAACGATGCCGAACTGGTGCTGCGCGGCCTGGGCAGCATCGCGCTGCGCTATGCCGCGCAGGACGCGGCCACGCGCGAACTGGCCGCCTGGATGCAGGGCCAGCCGCAGGTGGCCGCCGTGCTGCACCCGGCGCTGCCGGACTCGCCGGGCCATGCCGCCTGGGCGCGCGACTGCACCGGGGCGGCCTGCCTGTTCAGCGCCGTCTTCAAAGAGGGCATCACGCCCGCGCAGATCGACCGGTTCTGCGACAGCCTGCGGCTTTTCAAGATCGGCTACAGCTGGGCCGGGCCGCTGAGCCTGTGCGTGCCCTACGACATGTCCTCCCTGCGGGTGGCGCGCCCCTGGCCGCATGCGGGCGGCCTGGTGCGGTTTTCCGTCGGCCTGGAGGCGGTGGCCGACCTCCAGGCCGACTTGGCGCAGGCCCTGGCGGGCCTGGGGTCAAGCGCCGACGGCAATGCATTACAGTAAGGGTCGATCATTCACGAAAGCTAAGCTGTGGCCACTCCCAATTACTCCTACGAAAAGCGACAGAAAGAGCTTGCCAAAAAACGCAAGAAAGAAGACAAGCTCAAGCGCAAGAGTGAAGGCAAGCCCGATGACGATGTGAGCCAGGACAGTCTTGAGGGCGCTGACGGCAGTGGATCGGACCCTTCGGGCATGCCGCCCGCCGGTTTGGCGCCCTGAGCTGCCCGCTGGCGTTGAATTCAAGCCCATCAAGCCGCTTGCGCTTGCTCTGTCTGCGCATGCAGCTATAAATTTGATAGCGCCCCCAGGCGCCATTGCCCTGAAAACCCGGCCTCACCGCCTTTGGTGAGGCCGGGTTTTTTGCCTCAAACCTCGGCCAGCAGCGCGGCCGCCAGCGCCGCCATCGCCGCCGTGCTGCGGTCGCGCGGCGCCAAGGCGCGTGCTGCCGGGTACTGCACGAAGTTGCGCTGCATGGACTGCAAATAGCCCGGGTCGTAGTGCTTGACGAGCAGCTCGCCCACCACCGAGGCCGCATCGCCGGCGCGTGCGCGCGCCTGCCAGCCCTGCACCACGGCCTTGCCGCGCGCCTCGGTCAGCGCGCCCAGGCGCTCGCAGAAGAACTCGGTGTCGTGCAGGAAAAAATCATAGTCTTCGAGCAGCAGCGCCACGCGCTCGCCCTCGGGCAGGTCGATGCGCAGGCAGGGGCTGGCGCGCATCGCGGCAATCAGCGCGTCGGGCACGGCGACATTGCCCACCTTCTTGCTCTCGCTTTCGATGTACACCGGGCGCGCCGGGTCAAAGCTGCGCAGCGCCGTCCAGATGCGGGTGTCGAAGGCCTTCTGGCTGGGCTGGGCCACGCCCGGAATCATGCCCAGCACCGAGCTGCGGTGCTGCGCCAGCCCTTCGAGGTCGAGCACCTGCGCGCCTTGGGCCTGCAGCGCCTGCAGCAGCCGCGTCTTGCCCGAGCCGGTCGGCCCGCAGACCACGCGGTAGTGCAGGCGCGCGGCCAGCATCGGCAGGTCGGCCAGCAGTGCGGCCCGAAAGGCCTTGTAGCCGCCATCGACCAGCGTCACCCGAAAGCCGATCTGGTCCAGCACCAGCGCCAGCGAGCCGCTGCGCTTGCCGCCGCGCCAGCAGTACAGCAGCGGCTGCCATTCCCGGGGCTTGTCCAGCACCTCGCGCTCAATGTGCGCGGCGATGTTCTTGGCCACCAGCGCCGCGCCCAGCTTCTTGGCCTCGAACTGGCTGATCTGCTTGTAGCGGGTGCCGACGATGCGGCGCTCCTCGTCGTGCAGGCTGGGCCAGTTGACGGCGCCGGGCAGGTGGTCCTCGGCGTACTCGCCCTCGGAGCGGGCGTCGATGACGGCGGAGAATTCGCCGAGCTGGCCGATGGCCTGCTCGGCAGAGATGCGGTTGAGGCTCACGGGAGGAGTTTCTTCAGTTCGGGCCACACATTGGCCAGCATTCTGGCTTGCGAGGACTCGTTGGGGTGGATGCGGTCGGCCTGGAAATTGGCGGCGGCGTCGTCGCCATCGGCCACGCCCTTGAGGAAAAAGGGCACCAGCGCGACTTTTTCCTGCTGCGCCACCTTGGCGAACAGGCTTGAAAACGTCGCGCCATAGGCGCCGCCGTAGTTGGGCGGCACCTGCATGCCCACCAGCAGCACCTTGGCGCCGGCCTTCTTGGAGGCCTGCGCCATGGCGGTGAGGTTTTTCTCGGTCATGTCCAGCGGCAGGCCGCGCAGCGCGTCGTTGCCGCCCAGCTCGATCACCACGGTGGCCGGCTTGTGCTGCGCCAGGAGTGCCGGCAGGCGCGAGCGCCCGCCCGAGGTGGTGTCGCCGCTGATGCTGGCGTTGACCACGCGCACGTTCTTGTTGTCGGCGGCAAGCTGCTTTTGCAGCAGCGGCACCCAGCCGGTGCCGCGCCTGAGGCCATACTCGGCGCTGAGCGAGTCGCCCACGATCAGCAAGGTGGGCGCGCCAGCGGCCTGGGCCGGCGCCTGGGCGCGCGCCGGCCCGGCCAGGCCGGCGCTCAGCAGCGCGGCCGTCAACAGGGCGCCCAAGGGCTTGGCGCGGCGCTGCCGCGCTGGCGCCGCAGGCTTGCTACAGTCGGCGGCGGTGCATCTGAAGTTTTCAAAAAGGGTAAACATGTTTGAACCTAGGGTTGGCGAAGGTGGCGGCAGGAGCGACGCGGCGTCCAGGCCGTCGGCGTCGTTGGAGCGCACGAGTGCCCCAATTGTTTCCGTCGAGCATGTTTTCAAGTCGGTCACCGACTCGACCGGCACGCTGACCATTTTGCGCGATATCGACTTCGCCCTGAACGCGCGCGAGACCGCCGCCATTGTCGGCGCCTCGGGCTCGGGCAAGAGCACGCTGCTCACCCTCATTGCCGGGCTGGACCGGCCCACGCAGGGCACGGTGCGGCTGGCCGGCCAGGACATCTTTGCGCTCAGCGAGGACGACCGCGCCGCGCTGCGGGCGCAGCAGGTCGGCTTCGTGTTCCAGAGCTTTCAGCTCATGGCCAACCTGACGGCGATCGAGAACGTCATGCTGCCGCTCGAACTGGCGGGCGTCAAGCAGGCGCGGGCGCTGGCCGCCGACATGCTCCAGCGCGTGGGGTTGGGCCAGCGCCTGGGCCACTACCCCAAGGTGCTCTCGGGCGGCGAGCAGCAGCGCGTGGCGCTGGCGCGGGCCTTTGTCGTCAAGCCCGCCGTGCTGCTGGCCGACGAGCCGACCGGCAGCCTGGACTTTGCCACCGGCGAAACCGTGATGGAGCTGATGTTCGAGCTGAACCAGGAGCTGGGCACGACCCTGGTGCTGGTCACGCACGACCAGGCCATTGCCGCGCGCTGCCAGCGGCGCATCACCATTGAGGCCGGGCAGATCGCCGCCCGTGAATGAAAAAGTGCGCTGGCCCTTGCCGAGATTGCGCACCTTGCTATCAATTTCATAGTTGACCGCCACTGGTGACGCAGCGCGCACCCCGCAGGCCGCTGCCCGGGGCCCAGCGGCGATAATCGCCCGATGTCCTCTTCCCCCAAAGTTCTTTTCGGTTTTCACGCCGTCGGCGTGCGGCTCAAGACCGCGCCCCAGTCGGTGCTTGAAGTTTTCTTTGACGCCTCGCGCCGCGACGCGCGCATGCGCCAGTTCCTTGACCGCGCGCGCGAGGCCGGCGTGCGGCTGGTCGAGTCCGACGGCCTGCGCCTGGCCAAGATGTGCGGCAGCCACGGCCACCAGGGCGTCGTCGCCCGCGTCGGCGCGGTGGCGCAGGTCACCTCGCTCGACGAGCTGCTGGAGCAGCTCGAAGAGGCCGGCACCGCGCAGCCGCTGCTTCTGGTGCTCGATGGCGTGACCGACCCGCACAACCTGGGCGCCTGCCTGCGGGTGGCCGACGGCGCCGGCGCGCAGGCGGTGATCGCGCCCAAGGACCACGCGGCCGGCATCAACGCCACCGTGGCCAAGGTCGCCAGCGGCGCGGCCGAAACCGTGCCGTACTTCATGGTGACCAACCTGGCGCGCACCCTGGGCGAACTCAAGGAGCGCAACATCTGGTGCATCGGCACCAGCGACGACGCCGACAAGACCATCTACGACGTGGACCTGACCGGCCCGGTGGCGCTCATCCTGGGCGCCGAGGGCGAGGGCATGCGCCAGCTCACGCGCAAGACCTGCGACGAGCTGGTGCGCATTCCGATGCAGGGCGCCGTCGAGAGCCTGAACGTGTCGGTGGCCAGCGGCGTGTGCCTGTACGAGGCGCTGCGCCAGCGCCAGAAGCCGGCTGCAGGCGCGCCGGCCGCCTAAATCCAGCCGTGCCAGCCGAGCAGGGCGCCCGCGCCCAGCAGCCACAGCAGGTGCAGCTTGGTGCGCCAGACGACGAGCGCGCTGGCCAGCGTGAGCCCCCACATCGGCCAGTCTTTCGTTGACGCGCCGCCTGCGCTGGCCAGAATCCAGGCGGTGGCCAGCAGCAGCGCCACCACGATGGGCGCCATGCCCTGCTTGAAGGCCCGCACGCCGCGCAGCTGGCGGTTGCGCTGGCCCCACTGGGCGGCGGTGTAGGTGAGCACCGTGCTCGGAATCAGGATGCCGGCCAGCGACAGCAGCACGCCCAGCAGGCCGGTCCACATGCCGCCGGCGTTCAGGCCGACGTTCCAGCCGAGCAGGGCGATGAACAGCACGTTCGGCCCGGGCGCAGCCTGCGCGATGGCAATCGAGGCGTTGAACTGCGCGTCGGTGAGCCAGTGCTGCTGCTCGACCAGGAAGCGGTGCATGTCGGGCGCGGTCGAGATCGCCCCGCCGATGGCCAGCAGCGAGAGCATCAGGTAGTGCAAGAAGAGGGCCAGCCAGTCCTGCAACGTGAACACCAGCACGAGCGGCTCGGTCATGGTTTGCGCCCTGGCTTCAGGCGCCGGTAGGCCAGCACGCAGGCCGTGCCGCCCAGGCCCAGCAGCACATAGCCCAGCGGCCAGCGCAGCAGCGCAATGGCCACGAAGCACAGCGCGCCCAGGGCCGCGCACAGCCGCAGGCCCAGCACGTTGCTGGCCAGCGCGCCCGAGAGCTTGATGCCGGTGGCGGCGATCAGCCCGGCGGCCACCGCGCCCATGCCGCGCAGCGCACCGGCCACGCCAGGGTGGTCGGCAAAGCGCGCATAGAGCAGCGCCAGCAGCAGCACCAGGACGAGCGGCACCAGCAGCATGCCGGCCACCGCCACCATCGCGCCCTTCAGGCCGAAGGCGCGCGCGCCGATCATCATCGACAGGTTGACCACGTTGGGCCCCGGCATGATCTGCGCCACGGCCCAGTCTTCGATGAACTCCTCGCGCGTCATCCAGCGCTTTTTCTCGACCAGCTCGCGCTGCACCACGGCCAGCACGCCGCCAAAGCCCTGCAGCGCCAAGAGCGTGAAGGAGACGAACAAGTCGGTCAGCGACCGGGGCTGCGGGCGGTCGGGCGGGTCGGCAGGGTGGGGCGTGTCGGTCGGAGGCAGGGGGCTCATGGCCTGGATTATCGCCGCCGGCCCGGGCGGCCGACGCCCGTTGCGCCCGCCGGCCGGGGTGCCTGAATGCTATACAAATGATAGCTGCAGGTCTAGGCAGGGCGTGGGCGGGAGGCCGAAACGGTGCAAAAGCCAAGCGGGCATCAAGCCTTGGCGGTGGCCGCCCACGCGATTGGCGGCGCCGGCCATCGCGCGGCGCACAGCCTTCAGACCGTCATGCCGCCCGAGACCTCGATGACCGCGCCGTTGATGTAGCTGGCCTCGTCGCTGGCCAGGAAGGCGTAGACGTTGGCGATTTCCTCGGGCCGGCCCAGGCGCTTGAGCGGCACGTGCGCGCGCATCTCGGCCAGCACGTTGGCCGGCACGGTGTCCAGGATGGGCGTCTCGATGAAGCCGGGCGCCACGGCGTTGACGCGGATGCCCTTGGGGCCGAGCTCGCGGCTCCAGGTCTTGGTGAAGCCGATCACGCCGAACTTGGTGGCCGCGTAGTTGGTCTGGCCGA
>Ga0308165_1005003_pt1 | contig 12623 bp, 11 predicted proteins | sample PhyWR2_FD_201032 | JGI IMG/M metagenome (GOLD analysis project Ga0308165, IMG submission 201032) | Phyllosphere microbial communities from UC Gill Tract Community Farm, Albany, California, United States - DLSLW.R2 | ecosystem: Host-associated > Plants > Phyllosphere > Unclassified | place: USA...
GATCGGGCAGCAAGCGAACGCATCAAAAACACCTTGAGACTTTGCGCGACGAGCGGCTCAAGACCATGATGCTGCAGTTCAGCGCCGCTGACACAGCGCCACCCATGCCCAAGGACCTGGCGGAGACCTACTGGCGCCAGGCCTGGACGATGGTCAATGCCAAAAGTGCAACCTACATGGTTCAAATCTGTGGGGAGCGCGATGCGTTGAAGCATCAGCTGGCTTCAGCGCGGTCAGATGTCGAGTCCTATATCAACTCTGGTGAGGTTGCCGACGAGCGCCTGCACCAGGCGACGCAGGATGCCGCTGCAAGCGCGCAGCTGGCCGCTGCCGAAAGCGAGGAGGCCAAGGCCGCCAAGGCCGCGCTGGAGGCCCTGCAGCTCGAAATGAAGGCTCAGCAAGAGCGCAGCCAGGCGACGCTGGAAGCCATGCAAGCCAGCAGCGCGGCAGAATGCAGCGCTCTTAAGCTTGAGCTTGCTCATGTGCGGCAACATGGGGAAGAGCAGCTTGAATTGGCAAAACAAAATGCTCAACTCCGGCTCCAAGGATTGGAAGATGCCGTGGACCGGCAAGCGCAGCGGGAAGTCGATGTGCGCCAGCAGCTGGCCAGCGCCGAAAAGCGCGCCGATGATAACGCCAAGCGTGTGATTGAGCTGACGGACAAACTTGGCATGCTGGTCGCTGGCCAAAAAAGCTAATCACTCGCCTGTCACTTTCCTCGTGGCTCTTAGGGGGCCGCCAAATTTTGAGGCGCCCCATGCTGGCCTGAGGAACTTGAAAAAATCAAATCGGCCAAATTTGTAACAATGCCGAAGTGCATGCCTGTGAACCTTGCAACTGCGTTGCTAACGGCAGGGCGTTCGTTTGAACAGCCGTTAAAAAACAAGTCAAAAAAAACGAACTTGCTCTCATGCTCTCTGATGAAGTCAGGAAGCGGGATCGGGATCGGGCTCCAATGCGGGGGCAGGGCGTGGGGGACGGGGTATATAAGGAGCTTTTTCTGAACAAGCCTCAAGCTGTCCAGTTGTGAACCGTGCCAAGGGCCACGCCAAGCTCTGCCGCAATGTCTCGCACCTTCATGCCTTGAGCTTTCAAAATACGGGCTGTGGCGCGTTTTTGCTGATTGCCCACCCTCACACCTGTACCGGTGTTGTGATCTTCGTAGCGAGCTGCAAAACGCTCCTGGCGGCGCTGCGTGCGCAGATCGTCGGGAATGATGGCGCGCAGCTCGCGATACAAGCCTTCCGGGATGATCGGCTTGAAAGTCGCCAAGAGCGTTTCACGCTTAAAGTGATAACGCGGGTCGCGCTGTTCGCCTTTCCACTCAATCGTTTTGCCTGCACGCGATGCCTCCGCTCTAGCCAAGGTGGTGGCAATCACATCATCAACCTCTGACTTGAGCCCCTGGGTGTAGCTTTTCGCAATTGCCCTGATTTCATACGCGAGCGAGTCCGGCTCTGCAAACCAACTCAGGGACGTGGCATACGCGAACAACCATGAGTCCCGATGCCCTTCGGGAATGCCAAGCAAATTGGCATCCCCAATCTTGATAAGGTCGCGGTACACGTGGCCCCACCATTCATAGATCGAGCCTGTCTTTGTCCTGGTCCCTGTGCCCTTACGGGCCTTTCCGGCGGCGTAGCTCAGCACTGCTGCTGCCTCGCGCTCCTGATCCAGCGCAAAGGCTTCCTTGCCACTCAAAGGTGCTCGGATGATTTCCCGAGGGCCAAGCACTTCGTCTGCAAGCGTTTCCAGATCCCACTTCCAAGGCACGATTACGAGACCGCGCACCTCTTGATGGTTTTTCGAATTAACGCTGCCAATGAGCCTCAGCATTCTTGTGCAGTCTTTGACCACCCGATCGACTACAAGCGCCTCTGGCGCCTCCGCCATGCGCTTGACAATTTCGTTTTGCACCATCTGCCACACGGGCAGCGCAGACCGCGGAACAGCGTTGATCTGCCAGTACAGGTGCGTGCCTCGTCCACTGAACACTGCCATGGTGGGCGTGGGCAGGCCTGCGCTTTTTACTGCTTCCATGACCCAGCCAAAGTCATAAACCGCGTCGATGTCAACGAAACACGCTCGCAGGCTTTTGAGGTCGCGCACACAGCGCCAACCCTCAAATTCATTGACCGAAATGTATCGGTCCAGGCCTTGTTTTTGGGCACCCAGGATCAACGCGTTAGCAGCCTCGGTCTGGGGGCGAAGTTTCAGCCAGCGCTTGGCGCTGGCCATCTTTTCCCAGATGATTACTGTGCCGTGGGCGTCTTGGTGCAGCTGATCAAAATGATCATGGGCATAGTAAAGCTCACGTTTTTGAGGTATATTTTTAGTCATAGGTTGGGTGCCTTTTTCACCGTACCTTGGCAAATTCAAAGCCGTCACAGATTCGAGCCTGTGGCGGCTTTTGCCTTTTCTACTGTTCAGTATCCCATCGAATTCAGTCAAAAATGGCCAAAACGGCCGCCAAAACGTGTTTTAAACTGCCCCAACTTGGTGCATTTTCGCTAAACAAAACGCTGCTTGTGGAACATCGAGGCATTTCAGGCCGTGTTATTGGTAGAGAAAAATCTACCGCATCGTTAATGCTGCGGCAAGGCCCACTGCTAGGGGTCATCGCAGAATTCGGAAAAAATCGTACGATAAGGATTGGCCTGTCAGGTTGAAGTCTTAAATTGCAGATTGAAAAGCGTCAGAAAAAGGCAAAAACAACCCTAGCCTGACGTGATTTACTTCTATTGCCTGACGTCTGTCTGAGGTGTACTTCAACCTGACATAACGAACAGAACTCCAAGCAGGACGCGGGTTTTTCGAGCATGGCCATGCCTTACCGTACGATTTTTTCCTTTTTCCGAATCGACCCCTGCTAGGCCCAGACTTCCTCAAGACCGGTGTTTGTGGAGAGGATCGCTGCTTAATCTGTGGGTAATGGAATGGGTTGAACCAGCGCCTAACCGCCAAATTTAATTTGGCCTAAATGACCTAATGGTCTGATAAGCCATTGAAAACGAACAGAAAACATAAAGTTTTCAGGCGCTTAGGTTGTAAGCTCTAGCAACATAGTATCGTCCAATCTACGTGAGGTCTGTTCTCTATGCGCAGTAACACAACCACATTTCTTCGCGATGAAAGCGCACTCTTAAATGAGTGTGCAAAAATTGGTCCAACTGGCATTAATGTCTTGAACCGTGGCCGTGCAAATTTCGCTACTACTTACTCAACCGATTTCTGTGAATTAGTTGCAGACATCCTGTTTCTCTACAAAAAGCACGACATCAATAACCCAATTTGTAGGCTGTCTGAAAAGTTTGTCGGCCTAAAAATCAGTTCATGTCGTGGTGCAGAAATGAGTTACGAGCGGGTTGAATACATGATAAATAACAGCGTATCGAAGCTTGAGGAAGTTAATACATATCGCGTCCTTGACCGTCTTACAAAATCCAAGTGTCCGATTTGTAGCAAATGGAAAAATGGGCTTAAACAGCATATGCAAGATGCACATTTATAACTCATATGCCCTATCAGCCTGGTTTCCTCGAACGTTAAGTTTGTAATTTCACTCATGCTGACGTTCACACTCAAGGTGCTGTTGACGGCAGCAGTTTTCGGGGGTGCTTGTTTTAACCCCGGTGTCCTAACCCGGCATTCCAGTGGATTGCTACGCGACCACTAAATTTCATACGTTAGGCGTGATAGGCTATTTTCCCTTATCAATCATGAACTACCAATCAATCCAAGATTTGAACGTCTCTGACGCGTTAAGGCATCTGAGTGATGCTGAAAGGATGAACGATCCTGAGAAAATCCAGATTGCTCGAAGTCATCTCCAAAATCAACTAAATCTCGTTAAAGACACAAACCCTGACCTTTATCAAAAATATTCCAAACAATTTGAATAGGGACAGACCAAGCAATGTTTGATGAATTGGCTCTGGTTAGTGGCGTACTAATAAAATACGCAATAATATTATTCTTAATTTTTTTCTCCATTGCACTGCTTCACAGCTTTCTAACAAAGTTATGTCATGAACCAGGAACGCTTGTAAAGCTTATATTCGTCACGCTTGCGCCACTTGCCTTAGCAATTGGTATGCCGTATTTTTTTCTGCACCAGCAACTCGAACTTCCATTATGGTTGAACGTCATAGCAGGCTTTGCAATTTATGCTTTTTCAACCGACTTCTTAGAAAAGCACGTCAATGTGCGATTCAAGGATGAATAAAACTCAGACTCACGCCCATGCGAAGCGACAACGGAAACTTCCATATACCGGACTGGTGCTAAACAGTATATTTTCGTTAGTCGGGGCAAAATACATCAATGCACTACTTGCGCGCACTGCAGCCTGACCCGGCATTGCAGTGGATTGCCTACGGCAGCCACTGAACTTCAAACGGTCGTTTCTTGGACACTTCAAAAACTCAGGCTTCGGTCCGTTTTTTTAGCTTATTGTGTTAATTTACTTGTTCAATAATCAATGTTCATTAAACCTATGAGTAAACGAATCGGATATGCGCGTGTCTCAACGGATGATCAGAATTTAGACCTTCAACGCGATGCGCTCACAAGCTGGCCCAGTGACCACATAGCTGCCAAAAGTGCCATCTGTCCGATCAAAATGCGAAACTGCGTTATTGATAAACTCTAGGTTTTGCCCTTCTTGGCCTCGGCCAGAATCCGGTAGACGCTGGCCTCGCCAAGACCGAGCTTTTGGGCGATGCTGGCCTTGGTCAGCTTCAGCCCAGCCAGTTGCAGCACCTCGGCGCGCTGCGCGGGTGCAATGGGCTTGCGCCCCTTGTACTTGCCCGCCGCCTTGGCGCGCGCGACTCCCTCGCGCTGGCGCTCCAACATCATCTCGCGCTCGAACTGCGCCACACCGCCCAGCATCGTCAGCATCAGCTTGCCCGTCGGCGTGTGGGTGTCCATCCCCAGGTTCAGCACATGCAATCCCACCGCCTTGTGCTCCAGCGTCTGGATCATCACCATCAAGTCCGCCATAGACCGCGCCAAGCGGTCGAGCTTGGTGACCACCAACACATCGCCCTCGCGCACGTACTCCAGCGCCGCCTCCAACTGGGCGCGTTTACCGACCGATGAGACTTGCTCCTGGAACATTTTCTTGCATCCAGCGGCTTTGAGCTCCTGGATTTGGGCGTCAAACCCGGCAATTTGGTCCGCCGTTGACGTGCGTGCGTAGCCGACGATCATTTTTTAATCACATGAATCTAAGAGGTTGTGATGGATTGCCAATCAAAATTCATTTTTGATCTCAATGATAGGGAAATTGCAGGTTCGCGAAATCTATCTCTGTGGCAAGCCCTATTGATAGCCCTTGGCGGTCACGCCGCCATGCGCACCTCCTCAATGGGCAGCCGCGTGCTCATGTCAAGGTCGAAGATGCCGTAGGGGTTGATGTGCGCGTAGATCAGCGGCGATAAGGCGCGGAAGTCTTCGGGCTTCATCAGGCTCCACCAATGCGGCTCGGCCAGCACCTGCTGGATCATCAGGGTGTTGACGTAGACCAGGCACGATTGCAGCAGGTGCAGCGCCAGCACGGACACCTCTTGGTCTTCCAACTGGTTGCTCGCCACTTCCCCGCCTTTGCCAAAGAAGATGAAGCTGTTGGCGCTGTTCCAGTTCTCAACGACGTTCAGCCCTTCATGGATTTCACGTCGTAGCGCCTCGCTTGCCAAGTAGCGGCACAGGAAGATGGTCTTGATCGCTTTGCCCAACTCGGCCAATGCCCGATAGGTGGGGTGTGGGCGGTTGTATTTATTGAAGCGTCGCAAAATGGCTTCGGTTTGCGCCGTGCCCAAGCGCAGCGCTGTGGCGAACTTGACCATTTCATCGTACTGCTGGCCGATGAGTTCCCAGTTGATGGGTGTGGTCAGGATAGGATCCAAATTGGGATAGTCGCCGCTGCTGCCCACGGCGGGCAAATACAGCTTTTGCGAAGCGATGGCCTTGAGGCGCGGCATCAGGTTAAAGCCCAGGAGATGGCAGAACGCAAATCCGACCTCGGTCTGGCCGTGGCTGTCGGTGTAGTTGCGCTGCACGTCCATGTCGGTGTCGTGCCGCAACAGTCCTTCGATCATGGCCGCAACCTCGGAGGACGAGCAGCGCTTGAGTTGGGAGTAGATGCAAACGGACTTGTTCTCGACGTGCCAGTAGATCATGACGCCGCGCCCGCCGTAGCGGATGTGCCACTCCGTCATCAGGTTCTGATCCCAAGCGCCGAACTTCTTGGAGTCCGATGCGCAAGTGGTGTTGCCCTGTCCCCAGATGGTGGTTTGTCGGGCGGCGAAGGTGGCGTTGATGACCTTGGCGATGGCTTCACGTAGCCCTTCCTTGCGAATGAAGCGTTCGCGCACGTAGCGCAGTTCTTTGTAGGTGGTGCCTTCTTCGCCCGTGAGCACGCGCTTGAGTCCGGTGTTGGTGCCCAGGCCGTACAGGCACAGCAGCAGTCGGCGCTGCAAGGTCTGGCGATCCACGACTTCACGTGTGCTCGCGCTGTGGAATACGTCGCTGAAGTGGGTGCGTAAGTCGGCTTCTTTGAAGACATCGAGCAAGTTGGTGGTTCCCCAGCGCTTGAAGACTTCGGCCTTGAGACGGTGCAGGTTGGGTGGCTGCGGCTGGGCGTCAAGGGGCGTGAGGCAGATGCGGTTCTTGCCGACCTGGCGCAGCTTGACGTAGGGGTTCTTGGGCAAGCCCTGATCCAGGGTCTCTAACGCCTCCCGCATGGTCTGTTGGATGTTGGCGATGAACTTCTCGACATCCACGGGCTGGCCCAGGGCTTCATAGTACGCCTCGCGCTTGGCGGCAAAGTCCATGGGCAAATCGTCGTCCGGGTTGCGGTAGCGCTGCGCGCCGACAACCCATATTTCCTTGCACTGCAAGCGCTCGCGCAGGGTTTGCAGGACGCAGATTTCGTAGTTGATGCGGTTGATGCGCTCTTGGCCGTCTTTGCCCTCCTCAATGACGATCTCGCGCCACTTGTCGCGCACGACGCCGACGGTGGGCACTTCATCCAGGCGCAAATGTTGCTGGCGGCTATGGCGGTGTTGTTTGAGGATGGCCAGCGCTTCAATGACGGGGCGGTGCGCGTCGTTGTTGCTGCGAAACTCCAGCGCGTCCAGCAACGGCGCCAGCATGCGCCGATAGTGGCTGCTGTACGAAGAGCGCAAAATCTTGTGGACGATGAGATGGAACTGCGGCCCCGTGGACTTGAACTCCTTCACCAGGTCTTTGAGGGTTTGCAGGCCGACGACGGGGTACAGCGTGTCTTTGATCACATCGTCCGGGTGATCGACGGCGGCTTGCGCCAAGCGAAACAGGACGTTGGTCTTACCGCGCACGCGCTCGAAGTCATCGAGCAACTGCCGCTCCACCTTCTTCTCGGCCCGGCTGTCAATCTTGTGGATGATCTGCATCAGCAAGTCGATCAGGCCATCGACGATCTCATGCTGGCGCTCATGGCAGAACGCCGCCATCAGGCCGTGTCGTATGTGCTGGGGGTGTCGGCGCAAGTCCCAGATGGTTTCGACGCTGGCGCGTTGGCGCAATTTTTGGAGCCACTTGGGCGGCAACGCCGTCAGCGCCGCAGTGGGCAGGTTCAGTTCGCGCAGCAGCTTGAGCTTGCCCAACTCCTGGAGCAAGGTTTCCAGGCTGACGCGGCCCGCGTCGCCCCGCAGGTGCGAGAAGCTGCTTGGCGAGTCGGGCGCTGGGAGTGTATCGGCGGGCTGAGCATTGGACGAACCCAACAATGCGTCTAGCGCCACGCATGACGCGTTCCCGAGTGGGTCGGTGATTTGCTTGAGCAGGTTGCCTTCAAACGCATGGGCTTGCGCACGCAACGTTCTGTCCAGCCTGTCCGCGCCTGGTGCGTCAAGCTGTTGGTTACGCAGCCACTCTGCCGTGCGCTCGATCAACTGCTCCAGGGATGGGTCGCTTGGGAGGACTTGCGCATCCAACCACATCGCCAGGGCATGCCAGTCAGATTCCTCCATGCGCCGGATGCCCAGCCATTGCAATATCTCGGCTCGCTGGCGCGTGGCCGTCCGGCCTTGCCAGTCAAAATCGTCCAGCGTGTTGAGCGGCATGCCCAACTGCGTCGCCAAGTAGCACATGACATCGGCGGGTGTCTCCCGGCGGGACTCTGGGAAGCGCCCTTCGTACTGGAAGAACTTGAGCAAGACCACGAAGCCAAACCGCCCGTGGCCGGAGCGTCCAACCAACAGCGCCTCCTCCTGCGCTGTCAACGCCCAATGGGTGTCCAACTCGGCTTCAGTCCATTGTCGCTTCACGGTCTATCCCTGAATAAACGAATGACTTTAATGATAGCCTATCTTTGAAGCGCGCCAAGAGCGTTGATCGGATAGATGGCGCTTTTTGCAGTTATGTGGTCACTACCCCAAGCTCTGGATGCGAGACGATTTACGAAGAAACCGCTTCTGGCAAATCCCCACAGCGCCTGGAGCTAGAGCACTGTCGCAAAGCATTGCGGTCTGGTGACACCCTGGTGGTGTGGCGGCTGGACCGACTCGGCCGGTCGTTGCCGGATTTGGTGAAGATCATCAGTGAGCTGGAGCATGAAGGCGTGACGTTCGAAAGCTTGAGCGAGAACATCGACACGGGCAGTGCCTCCGGCAAATTGCAGTTTCACGTCTTTGCCGCTCTGGCCGAGTTCGAGCGCAACCTGATACGTGAGCGCACAAAAGCAGGGTTAACAGCAGCACGGGCGCGTGGACGCGTGGGTGGCCGGCCTGCCAAGTTGTCTGAAAAACAGATCCGGGAAATTCGCTCCCTCATAAAAGACCCCCAATGCCAGGTCAGTGAACTGGCCAAGCGCTACGGTGTGTCCAGGACAACGCTGTACAAGCATGCCGGCAGTTCCATAGAATACTCTTAAAGAGTATGATCGACGATGCTCACTGTTATAGAAACCAAAGCCTTCATTCGCAACATGGAAGGCGTGTGGCAAGACGCTGAGCGCCAGGAGTTCATCAACTGGATTGCCGCCACACCGGACGCTGGTGACCTGGTCGTGGGCACCGGTGGCCTGCGCAAGGTTCGCTGGTCGCGTCAGGGCATGGGCAAGCGTGGCGGCGTGCGGGTTGTGACCTACGAGGTGCGCAGCGATGGTGTGGTGTGGTTGCTCATTGGCTACACCAAGGCCAAATTTGACAACCTGCCGACCGACTTTCTTAATGCCCTGAAACAGGAGATTCAAAATGAAGACCCACATTGATCCAGAGATGGCACAGTTCCAGGCCGATCTGCTGGAGTCTGTACGTGACATGAAGGCAGGCCGCGCTGGGCGTGTGCATCGGGTGGAGTTGTCAGCCGCAGCAGATGCCCGTTCCAAGGTCGGAATGTCTCAGCCACAGTTTGCTCAATTGCTGGGTGTGTCTGTGCGCACCTTGCAAAACTGGGAGCAAGGCCGCACCACGCCTTCGGGCGCTGCACAAACACTTATCAAGGTAGCACTGCGTTCGCCCCAGGCATTGCGTGAGGTGGCAGCGCCGGCTTGAGGCATTTCATGCATTTTGAGTATTCACTCAATTGAGTATTTACTCATTGCTTCATTGATCAATTCTGCCAATGTGACGCCGCGCTTCAAGGCAATGGTCTTCCAGGCGAGCCGAGTGGCCTTGGGTACGTTCAGGTTCACACGTACCAGTTCATCCTGCGCGGCGGCGGCCACGGGAACGTCAGGGCGTACCTGGTCAAGCGACTTTGATTTCAGAGCCATTTTGCAGCCTCCATTTCGGTGATGACAGCCAGAATTTCCTCCTTGGCAGAGGCGTCCCCCAAGTCAAACACGCTTACCCCGTCAGTCATGGCTTGGGCAAATGCGATGCGGTTGCCGATGGTGGCCGTCATCTGCTCAACGCCATACTCATTCCAATCACCGTCCTTGATCTGTTTGGATAACTTGGTATTGCCGCTGGTGCGATTGACCAGGAAGGCGGCGTCAATTTTTCCGCCCGCATCACGGCGAGACTGGATCAGCTTCACGGCTGCGGCCGATGCCCAGACATCTGCCCCGGAGGGTTGAAGAACCACCAAGGCAACATGCGCCACGCGAACGATAGCGGCAGCCATCTGCTCGGCCTTGGCGGGCGAGTCGATGATGGCAATGTCGGCCGACACGGCATTGAGTGAGCTGGCCAGCATCTGCGCCCGGTCAATGGCCACGACAGGCGGCAGGTCGACGTTCTCGGGACTGGCCGCCCGCCAATCTCGGGCAGTTCCTTGCGGGTCAGCGTCGATCAGCACGACGCGTTTGCCCTGGCGGTGTAGTGCAGTGGCCAAGTTGATGGCCAAGGTGCTTTTGCCGGTGCCGCCCTTTTCATTCAATAAGGCAATGATCTTCATTTGAGTCTTTGAGTCTTTACTCATTTGAGTTTAAGTTCATTGGTTAAATTTTTGCAAACATTTCACAAATGCTTCCAACTCTTTAGACCTCAGAGGCCAGCTCTTGTTATCACTCATCCCGCTGGCCTCATACCTGCCTTTATCAGCTTGGTCCTGCGGGCAGGCCTGTCGGACAATTCCGAGCGGATACCGCGCACCTCTTTCGTGGCTTCTACCTGGGTGGGCGCCCTGCCAGCGTGCCCCTGCTGCCGAGTGCCGTAAGTGGACTGTGTGCCAATGGCCTGATGGCCAAGGGCCTTTGAGACGTCTTCAGCAGATAGACTTATCTTCAAGTCCGAAGCGGCAGCATGCCGTAAAGAGTACGGCGTGAGGCTCACCTTGTGGCCAGGAAACGCACGTTTGCCAGCCTGCGTCATGGCAGCACTCAGAGCCTTTGCCGGGTTCGTATTTTTATGCCCGCTGTAGTCAACCGTGAGCTGTCCACCAGCCTTGATCACCATCTTGGCCAGATCGCCCACCAGGGGCGATGTGTCTGTAATGGGCCAAGTCATCGACCGCAATTCCTGACCGCTGTAGAGACCACATTTTTTACCCGCCACCTTTGCAATCAGCTTGCCGTCTTTTACCGAAAGCTGAATCCCCGCAGTGATCTCCGAAGGCCTGCAGCCAGTAACAGCACACACGAGCGCTTGTGGATGCCACTTCTGCATGCATGCTACGAGCATTTCTCGCCAGTCATCAGGAAGATTACCAATCCTTCTCTTTGATGCTTTTTTGCTTGGGATTTCAATAATTTTGACTTGTGGATTTTCCGGGTCTTGCATGGGGGGCCTTGTCACCAGGATGGCCGTGTATGTATGCAACTGCTCCAAGACATCCATCCACTCCTGAAATTCAGCCGTTCCAGGTTGTCTTTTAGTCCGCTGCAGCCTGTCCTGCTCTTTTAAAAGGCGCTCTATCTCTTTCTCGCAAATCGCCAAAAGTGCAGATTTTCTTTTGAGCCATGTTTTGATCTTCGTCGTCTTGGCAGCTTCTTCCCAGGGATGGCCTCGCTTCATCAACCGCTCGACATCGCGCTTGTAGTCTGCAATCGTGCTGGCTGACGGTGGCTGAAAAATTTGACCATGCCGCTCTTTTATTACCCACAGCGCTTTTTCTGCGCGCCGTATTTGTAGCGCAGCACGACCTTGCGTCACGATCTCAAAGGGGTCGTCCGGCATGGGTGGCAGGGGTAGGAATTCGGCCATTTGTGTCTTTCTCTGTCATCAGGGTCAGGGATCGGGACGTGGCTGCTACGCATCCCCTACAGCCAGCCTGTTCGGCTGGAGGCACTCCGCAAAAAACTGCATTAAATTCTTACGAATTTAACACATTTTTTTACTGCATGCCAATTTATTCCGACCAAAAACGCAAAAGCGTTATTGGTAGAAATAAATTTACCGTCTTATGCCAAATAACAGGCTGTTTTGGGCGCTGGATCAGCCTCTTCAGAGGGGTCGGGGCCACTCCCAGGAGGTCCAGTGGCAGGGACAACACAGCCGGAATCGCATAAAAGAAGGTGCTCGCCAGTGGCCGCGTCCTTGGTTGCTACGTGTCTACCTTGCCATGCAGGCCCAAGGAAATTTCTCAAAGAGGATTAGTTGGCGGCGGCCTGAAGAAAAGAGGCAACCCAGGCATTACCACTCCCGCCACCAAAACCCCTCTTGGAGAAATTTCCCTTTCTTGGGGAGGCCGTTCTTTTCAAAGCGCAAAGCTGCCGCCATCGTGAAAAGGCAAGTTGCTGATGTGAAAACACCCAAAGCGGGAGCATGCGCAAAATTTCACTCCTTTCAAAAAAAAGGTACTAGTACCATTGTTTTGCTTTTTTGCTTTTTTATTTTATAATAATAAAAGGTACGGTACCTTTGTACCAGTACCAGGTACAGTACCTTAACCTCAGGAAAAATCATGAACGAAGATGCACAAGACAAAGACAGTGACCAAACAATGCCCCTGCCCGAAACGTCCTCGACGGGCGCCCCGCGTGCTCCGTTTGTGACCCTTGAGCGCGTTCGCGAAGTCGTTGGCGAGAGTGACCTGGACGAGTGGAGTTCTCAGAAATTGTTGGACGCCATCGGATCGGGCAGCAAGCGAACGCATCAAAAACACCTTGAGACTTTGCGCGACGAGCGGCTCAAGACCATGATGCTGCAGTTCAGCGCCGCTGACACAGCGCCACCCATGCCCAAGGACCTGGCGGAGAC
>Ga0308165_1005007_pt1 | contig 12614 bp, 9 predicted proteins | sample PhyWR2_FD_201032 | JGI IMG/M metagenome (GOLD analysis project Ga0308165, IMG submission 201032) | Phyllosphere microbial communities from UC Gill Tract Community Farm, Albany, California, United States - DLSLW.R2 | ecosystem: Host-associated > Plants > Phyllosphere > Unclassified | place: USA...
CAAGCACGGCGCTTGCCAGCGCCGCCGCTCCGATGGTCTTTTTCAAAGCCATGTTTCCCTCCTCGGAATTAGATAGCCGACGGGCCAACACCCGCCCAGGCTTGCATCCATTGTTGTAGATGTGGTGGTGCCAAGACAAGAGAAACGATCCAAAGTGCGAACAGAGCCATGCATTTTGTTGTTTTTGCTCACACTTTGGAACGGTCATTTGCCCGCCCTGAAAGCTCAGCCTGCGGCGCGCTTTTGCAGAATTTCGAAAGCTGGCAAGGTCTTGCCTTCCAATACTTCCAAAAACGCACCACCTCCGGTGGAGATATAACCAATCTTGTCTTCGATGCCGTACTTGGCGATGGCGGCCAAGGTGTCACCACCGCCGGCAATGCTGAACGCGGGCGACTGGGCGATGGCCTGCGCCAAGGTTTCGGTGCCGTGCGCAAACGCATCGAACTCGAACACACCCACCGGGCCGTTCCAGACGATGGTGCCGGCCTTCTTGAGCTGCTCGGCCAGGCGGGCGGCCGTCTCCGGGCCGATATCCAGGATCAGGTCGTCATCGGCCACATCGGTGGCGCGCTTGATGGTCGCTTCGGCATCGGCAGCAAAGGTCTTGGCGACGACCACATCGGTCGGAATCGGCACATCGGCACCGCGAGCGGCCATCGCATCGATCACCGCCTTGGCATCGCCGACCAGGTCGGCTTCGGCCAGCGACTTGCCGATGTTCAAGCCCGCAGCCAGCATGAAGGTGTTGGCGATGCCGCCGCCGACGATCAGCTGGTCCACGTTGCTGGACAGCGATTGCAGGATGGTCAGCTTGGTCGACACCTTGGAGCCCGCGACGATGGCCACCAGCGGACGCGCTGGCGCTGCCAGTGCCTTGGTGATGGCATCGATCTCGGCCGACAGCAGCGGGCCGGCGCAGGCGATCTTGGCGTACTCGGCGATGCCATAGGTCGTGCCTTCGGCGCGGTGGGCCGTGCCAAAGGCGTCGTTCACATAGATATCGCACAGCCGGGCCAGCTTTTGTGCCAGTGCGGGCAGGTTTTTCTTCTCGCCGACATTGGTGCGGCAGTTCTCCAGCATCACGACCTGGCCGGGTGCCACCTTGACGCCATCGACCCAGTCAGCGACCAGCGGCACTTCGCGGCCCAGCAGCTGGCCCAGGCGCTGGGCGACGGGGGCGAGCGAGTCCTCGGGCTTGAAGGCGCCCTCGGTGGGGCGGCCCAGGTGGCTGGTCACCATCACGGCAGCGCCGGCCTTCAGGGCCATCTCGATGGCCGGCACCGAGGCACGCACGCGCGTGTCTTCGGTGATTTCGCCCGTGTCGTTGAGCGGCACATTCAGATCGGAGCGGATAAAAACGCGTTGGCCTTGCACCTTGCCTTGGGCACACAGGTCGGAGAAACGAAGGATGTTCATGGGAATGGATACCAAAGAGTCTAGAAACCGGGGCGCGCGCCATGCAGGGGCCTGCGCATGGCCGCCATTGTAGAGGCCTGTCCAGCCTCTCCCAAGCGGGCGGTCGCGCCGGCGTCTCTCTGAAGGTTTACCAACCCAGGCCGATATGCAAAGGCAGGTAGACCGCCATGCCGACCACAATCGTGCCCAGGATGCCGCGCTTCTTGAAGTAATAAATGGTCGCGCAGATCACTGCCGGAATGCGGGCATCGAGCAAGGTGTCGGTCAGCTCGCCCTTGACCATCAAGAGCTCGGGCGCAATGACGGCCATCAAGGCGGCCAGCGGGGCGTATTTGAGGCCACGCTTGAGCCAGTCGGGCAAGGGCAGCTCGTTCTTCGGAATCATGAAGAACGCGCGGGTGACTACGGTGATGATGGTCAGGCCCACAATGGCTGTCAGCTGGTAGAGCAGATCCCAGTCGTCCTGGCTCATCGCACATGCTCCTCACGCACGGGCACGGCCGTGGTGCCATCGTCGGGCTGCTCGGGCCCGGGCGACGGCAGCGGCTTGTTCTTGGCGACGACCACGATCTTGGGCTTGCGGCCGCGCTGGTCCACCGCCTCGACCAGGAGGCCGATGGTCACCGCACAGGCAATCGCCACCAGGATATTGAGCTTGAGCGGGATGCCATAGGCCGCAATCGCCGCCGTGGCGGCCACCAGCGCCGCCACCTTGGTGGCGCGGTCGATCAGCATCGAGTACAGCACGCCCAACAGTGCCAGCACGCCAGCAAAGCCCAGGCCCCACTCCAGCGGCACCACATTGGCCAGCAAGATGCCGGCAATCGAGAAGCCCTGCCAGGTGATGAAGTTGAGCGACGAGGCGCCCCAGAAGTAGTACACCTGCTGGGGCTTGGCCACCGGCGCGGTGTAGCGGCGCATGAAGGCCACAAAGATCACATCACCGCTGAAATAGCCAATGCACAGGCGGTGCCACAGCGGCAGGTGCGCAAAATAGCTGCGCCACATGCTCGACAGAATGACAAAGCGCAGGTTCACGCAGGCCGCCGTGAACCAGACCACCCACATCGGCGAGCCCATCGCCATCAGCGGCAGCACCGCCAGCTGGGCGCTGCCGGCATAGACCACCAGGGACATGAAGATGGCCATGGGCGCGGAGATACCCGCCTTGACCATCGCCACGCCAGTGACCAGCGCCCAGGCCGCAATACCCACGGCCGTGCCCGACATGTCGACCACGCCGGCACGGAAACTGGGGTGGTCGATCGCGCGGCGCCGGTGGTGCAGGCTCATGGAGCTGCCACGGATGGCCTGCCGTCGCCCAGAACCTGGCCGGGTTGCAACGCATGGCCGCGCAGAAAATCTGCGGCCTGCAAGCGCTTGCCACCGGGCCGCTGCAGTTCGCTGATGCGCAACGCACCTTCGCCGCAGGCCACCACAATGCCTTGGTCATCCGCCACCAGCACCTGGCCGGGGACGGCCTCGGCGGGCGAATGCCGCTCGGGCTGCGCCGCCCAGATCTTGACCACCTCGTCCCCGACGTGGGTGGAGGCTGCCGGGAAGGGGTTGAAGGCGCGCACGCGGCGATCGATCTGTTCCGCTCCCATTGACCAGTCGATCGCGCTTTCGGTCTTTTCGATCTTGTGCGCGTAGGTGATGCCTTCTGCCGGCTGCGGCTCGCGCTGCAGGCGGCCTTCGTCGCTCAAGGCCAGCGCCTGCACCAGCATGCGGCCGCCCAGCGCTGCCAGCTTGTCGTGCAGGCTGGCGGTGGTGTCCTGGGCGGCAATGTCCAGCGCCTCGACCAGGCACATGTCGCCGGTATCCAGACCCGCGTCCATCTGCATGATGGTGACGCCGGTCTGCGCGTCACCGGCCTCGATCGCACGGTGAATGGGTGCGGCACCGCGCCAGCGCGGCAGCAGGCTGGCGTGGATGTTGAGACAGCCCTTGGCAGGCAAGTCCAGCACCCATTGCGGCAGGATCAATCCGTAAGCCGCCACCACCATCACATCGGGCTGGGCGGCCAGCAGCGCTGCGCGCGCAGCAGCCGCTTCTTCGGGGTATTTGCCATCCAGGCGCAGGCTGCGTGGCTGGCTGACGGCAATGCCATGCGCCAGCGCGCACTGCTTGACTGGGGAGGCCTGCAGCTTCATGCCTCGGCCGGCGGGCCGGTCCGGCTGGGTCAACACCAGCGGCACCTCATGACCGGCGGCCAGCAGCTGCTCCAGCGCCACACGGGCGAATTCCGGCGTGCCGGCGAAAACTACTTTCATGTCTTTTTAGCGGGAGTAAGGGGCAAGCGGCGATCCGCCCAGGCACAGCGGCACTCAGTCACGCTGGCGGGGCTCGGGCAGGGGCTCATCGATGAACATCAGCTTTTGCACCACACCTTGCGGATCGACGTGCACATGCGCGAATCGCTTGATGCCATTGTCCCAGAATCGGTAGGTCCAGACCTGTCCCGTGAAGCTCCAGACCCGGGTGATTTCCATCGGCGGGCCAAAATCCTGCAGCAGCTGCTGCTGCGTGAACTGGCCCAGCGGGATCGCGCCAAAGTTGCCGGCCGTCAGCACCTGGGTGGTCGTCTGCAATTGGCCATCGGCACCAAATTGCAGCTGGTAGGCCTCGCGCCCCATCGGTTGGGTGGTGTAGAGCCAGCGCTCACCGCCGCCATCGAGCTTTTTGACGGTATTGGCAGGCCCCAGCTTGCTCAGCACCTCCTGCTGCGGGGTGCCGGGCTTGAACTGGGTCGGATAGGCGCAGCCAGCCAGGGCCGCACACAGGATGAGCAAGGCCATCGCGCCCCACGCGCGGCCAGGCAGCCAGCTCCGTGAAGATCGCGTCGTGCCCATATCAGCCCTTGGCGTCGGCCAGTTCGCGCTTTTGCTGCTTGACCAGCTTGGACTTGATGCGGTTGCGCTTGAGCGGTGACAGGTACTCGACAAACACCTTGCCCAGCAGGTGGTCCATCTCATGCTGGATGCAGATGGCCAGCAGACCTTCGGCGTCGATCTCGCGGCTGTTGCCGTGCTCGTCGAGCGCCTTGATCTTGACCGCTACCGAACGCTCCACGCCGTCGTAGATGCCGGGTACCGACAGACAGCCCTCATCGCCAACCTGCTTCTCGTCGCTGGCCCAGATGATTTCCGGGTTGATGAGGGCCATCGGCTCGTTGCGCTCTTCAGAGACATCGATCACCACCACGCGCTCATGCACGTCGATCTGCGTGGCTGCCAGGCCGATACCGCTGGCGTCGTACATGGTGGCCAGCATGTCCTGGACCAGGGTACGGATGCGGTCATCGACCACGGCCACGGGCTTGGCGACCTTGTGCAGACGGGGATCGGGGTAGCAGAGAATCGGGAGGATAGACATAGTTTTCACTTGTGAATGTCGTTATTTTCGCCACTTTTGCGCTTCAATGCCCGGATGCCTTGCAATAATCATTGATCGATCAAGGGCTTGGCCCGAGAATCAGAGGCAATTACAAACATTGACAGTAGGCCCACTGTGGCCTGCCAGCGACTGAGAGGGAGTCACCCGGCCATGCGAGCATCCACCACGCCCCTGTTCCACCAGCTGCGCAGCAGCGCCATTGCAGCCGCCTGCATGGCCTGCGCCGGCCTGAGTGCCTGGGCCGCCACGCCAGCTGCGCAGCTGCCGGTCACCGCGCAGCAACGCAGCACCGCCCAGCAAGTGGCGGCGCAGGGCATCCCCGAGGCCGAGCTGGCCGCCAATGCACCCGATACCTATATCGTCAAGCGTGGCGACACGCTATGGGACATCTCGCGCGTCTACCTGCAGCAACCCTGGCGCTGGCCCGCGCTGTGGGGCATGAACCTGCAGACCATTGCCAACCCGCACCTGATCTACCCCGGCCAGACCCTGTACCTGGAACGCCGCAATGGCATGGCGCGTCTGGTCACGTCGCGCTCGGGCGAGGAGGAAGTCATCCGCATCTCGCCACGCGTGCGCAGTGAAAGCCTGTCGGGCACCGCGCTGCCGGCTGTCAACCAGCGCCTGATCGAGGCCTTCCTGGTGGAGCCCGAGGTGCTGTCCGCCGGCGAGAGCGAAAAAGCCCCGCGCCTGGTCGGTGCCGCGCAAGAGCGCGCACTGCTGTCGCCCGGCGACCGTGTCTATGGCCGCTCGGCCGACCAGTCGCTGGAGATGGGGCAGGAGCGCCAGTACTACCGCGTGTTCCGCAATGCGGTGCCGATGACCGACCCGGAAACCAATGCCATCCTGGGCTATGAAGCACAGTACCTCGGCAAGGTGCAACTGATGGCGGGCGAGCGCCAGGAGACGACCCTGGACGCCAAGGGCAATGCGCACACCGATCCGGTGCCCGCATCGCTCGATATCACCGCAGTGAAGGAAGAAATCCGCGTCGGCGACAAGCTGCTGCCGATGCCGCGCATCCAGGTCACCAGCTATGTGCCGCATGCGCCCGATGAGCATCTGCAGGGCAGCGTGATGTCGATCTACGGCAGCAACAGCGTGGCCTATGCATCGCGCAACAATGTGATCGCGATCAACCGGGGCCAGGCCGACGGTGTCGAGCTCGGCCATGTCTTCCGCCTGATGACACGCGGCGCGCGCATCAAGGACAAGACCGACAGCGACCAGACCGTCATCAAGCTGCCCAACGAGGCCAATGGCCTGGCCATGGTCTTCCGCACCTTCGACAAGGTGTCCTATGCGCTGATCCTTGAAGCCAAGGAAGGGGTGAAGGTCGGCGACGCGCTGATCTCGCCCGACTACCGCCCCTGACGCAGTGGACGGCACCGCAGCGCTGGCCCCATGACCGAACATGAGCTGCACGACTGGATACGCCTGGCAGCAACCCCTGGCCTGGGGAACACTGGCATCCGGCGTCTGCTGGCGCGCTTTGGCTTGCCGGGTGCGGTACTGGCCCAGACTGCGGCACAGTTGGAGAGCTGCATCACGCCTGCGCAGGCGCGGGCGCTGCTGAACCCCAGCGCTGAGCTGCAGGCGCTGCAGGCCACCACCTGGAGCTGGCTGGCCAGCGCGCCCGCACCTTTGGTGCGGCATGTGCTGACACTGGGCGACGCCGGCTACCCGCCCGCGCTGCTCGAAACCGCCGACCCGCCCGTGTTGCTGTACATCACCGGCCATGCCCGCTGGTTCGAGGGGCCAGGTCCGGCATGGCCGCACAAGGCGCTGGCGATGGTCGGCAGCCGCAACCCCACGCCGCAGGGCGTGCAGAATGCCCGTGCTTTTGCCCAGACCCTCGTGCGCCAGGGCATCACCGTCATCTCCGGCATGGCGCTGGGCATCGATGCCGCTGCCCATGCCGGTGCGCTGGAAGCCGCAACCGGCCGGCAGCCCGCCACCATCGCCGTGATCGGCACTGGCATTGACCGGGTCTACCCCCGCGCCAACCATGCGCTGGCTGCACAGATTGCCGAGCAGGGCTGGATCGTCAGCGAATACCACCTGGGCACCCCTCCGCTGGCGCAGAACTTTCCCAAACGCAACCGCCTGATAGCGGGTCTGGCCAGCGGCACCTTGGTGGTCGAGGCCGCCACCGCCTCGGGATCGCTGGTCACCGCCCGCCTGGCCAGCGAGCAGGGGCGCGAGGTTTTTGCGATCCCCGGCTCCATCCATGCGCCACAGAGCAAAGGCTGCCATGCGCTGATCCGCCAGGGCGCCAAGCTGGTGGAATCGGTGGAAGATATTCTGGAAGAGCTGCCTGCGTTGGGCGCTGCGGCCCGGGTGCCAGCCGCAGAACTTGCGCTGGTGGATACCTCTGGCGCAGCGGCCAGCAACGATAGGCATGAAGACGAGGACTTGCTGCAGGCACTGGGTTTTGACCCGGTCGATCTGGACAGCCTGTGCAGCCGCACCGGCATCGATATCGCCCGCCTGCAGATTCAGCTGCTGGAGCTGGAGCTGCAAGGCCGGGTGGCGCGCCTGCCGGGCGGCTTGTTCCAGCGCCTGGCGGCAGGCTAGACCCGCAGCCGGTTACTGCAACAGCCGTTCGGGGTTGGCCTCGATCTTGGCCAGCGCATCGCGCGCGGCACGGGCCGTGATGCCTTCGGCATCGCGCGGCAGCAGCAGGCCGGCCTGCAGGTAATGGCCCATGCGCCGCATCTGGAAGAGAAAGCAGGAGCCGCTCAGCGCTGCAAACAGGTGCAGCTGCTTGTGCTGGCTGTGCCAGACGTACTGCACCTGCAGCGGGCTGGCATTGTGGTCCAGCAGGAACCAGTTGCCCAGCGACAGATTCTTCGCCCACTCCAGTACCTCGGGCTGCACCAGCGCGCCATCGTCGGCAATCACCTGGATGCTGCTGGTGTCGATGCCCAGCATCAGCTCGATGCTCTCGGCGCTGAGCGGATACTCTTCGGTCACCACCTCGTCGAGTGCGTCTTCCAGATGGGCCAGGCGCTCTGCCAGCGCAATGATGCGCTCCTGCGGGATCTCATTGGTCTTGGCCAGGAAGGCCTCGGCCACGATATCCATCAGGCTCTTGATGATTTCGTCCTGGCGCTCGCCGACGATGTTCGACAATGTCAGGCCCTGGCGCAGCACGGTCTGCAACAGCGGCAGCTGGCGGATCACCCGGGCGCGCTCTTCCTTGCTGGGCTTGGCCGATGCCGACCAGACCAGGTCCAGCGCCGCCTTCTTGAATTTCTGCGTGTTCTCGTGCTCGGCCCCGAAGCGGATCGCCGACATCGCCAGCACATCGGACCACTGCTTGAACAGGAACTCCCGCACATCGCTGTCGACCGGCATCTCCAGCAGCATGTCGCGCAGCTGGATGGTGTACTGGATGGCCAGCGTCTCCTTTTGCTCGATCTGCTGGGCCAGGCTGACCAGCTCGCGCGCGGTCGCGGTCTGGCCGGTCAGGTTCTTTTCGAGGAATTTCTGGAATTCCTTGAGCACCAGCTGGAACACGCGGCTGCCGGTGTCCGGGTACTGCTCAATGACCTGCACGACCCGCTTGACCTCGGCCTCCAACGTCGTGCCATTGAGCGCAGCCGCCTCAAAGCCCAGCACGCAAGCGCCCATGCGGTCGATCAGCTGGCGCGCCGGATGTTCGGTGTCGTTGAAGAACGCCGGCTCGGCCAGCGCCACGCGCAGCACCGGCACCTGCAGGCGCGCAAACCAGATGCGGATACCGGCCGGAATGCGGTCCTCGTTCAGAATGCTCTGGAACATCAAGGCGATGATCTCGATGATCGCCTTTTCCTCGTCGGACGAGGCCACGCTCTTGAGCGCCGAGGACTGCTGGCGCACCGCCAACGCCACCGGTGCCACCACCTGGACGGCGTCCATATCGTCATCGGCCGGCGCGGTATGGAACCAGGCCGACTGGATCGCCGTGGGCGGCGACACCAGTGCGTGCTGCAGCGCCGGCGAGATCACATAGCCACCCGCTGCCCCCAGCGATGCGCGCACCGAGGTGGGGCCACCATTGGAGCGGCTACCGGCAACGCCCTGCAAGAACCCGCGCAGCTGCGCGAGCACGCCCTGGCTCTTTTGGCGCGCTGCGCCGATCGCGGCCCAACCGGCACCGCCTGCCGGCATCAAGCCCGAGGGCATGCTGGCGACCCCGGAGACCGCACCCGCCTGTGCTGCCGCCACACCCGCCAACTGCTGGGCAGCAGCGGCAGCCATGGCGGCGGCAGCCGCTGCGGGGCGTTCGGTTTCCGTGCGTTTGATGCGGTAGCTGCGCAGCTCGTCTTCGGTGGCAGCGCCTTGCTCGTCGTAGAAGCGCCGGACCGCCGTGTAGACGCTGATGCCCAGCGGTGCCAGGATTTCCAGCATCGGCGTCCACAGCAGGTCCAGTGTCTTGCGGCTGAGGCCTGCCGCCTCCCAGGCCTCGATCAGGCGCAGGCACCAGGTCTCGGGCCGCAGGGCGTCGGCGGGGCCCAGCTCCTGGTCTTCCAGAAACTGGGTCACACGGCGCACGCTGTTGAGCTCGGCTGCGACCAGCTCCAGCAGCTGGGCTGCCAGGCGCGAGGCGATGATGCGCCCCTCGATGGCTTCGTTGCTGACCAGCTCCAAGCTGGTGATGGTCGGGGGCGCAGCCACCGGCTCGGGGGCCGGCTCGCCAGCCAGCAGGCTCTGGCGCAGTAGCTTGTTGGCGCTGTCCAGCCAGGCTTGCTGGCGGCTGTCAAACTCGGCAATCGCGGCAGACAGAGCCACATGCGAGCGGGAGGGATCGGTGCTGGGCCGCGCGATGATCTGGAGCAGCTCGGCGCGCAGGCGCGCCGCCACCCCGGGCAGACCCGCGCACAAACCACCGACAAATCTCAGCCGCGCTTCACGGGCGAGCTTTTTTTGCCAGCTGCGATGGTGCGAAGGTGCAACAGCCACAGAAATCCCATCCCTTTATCGATCTTTATACCGTGGCCCCGGCATTGGGGTCGTTCGGGTCCAGGTCCTTCTGGCTGACCTTGACCAGGTCTTCCCGCTTGACGCCCAGCCACATCGCGATGGCCGCGGCCACGAATACCGACGAGTAGATACCAAAAAGAATACCAATGGTCAGCGCCAATGCAAAGTAATGCAAGCTGGCGCCGCCAAAAAGAAACATCGACAGCACCATCGCCTCGGTCGAAGCGTGGGTGATGATGGTGCGGCTCATCGTCGAGGTGATGGCGTGGTCGATCACTTCGGGCGTGCTGAGCTTGCGGAACTTGCGGAACGCTTCGCGGATCCGGTCAAAAATCACCACCGATTCATTGACCGAGTACCCCAGCACCGCCAGTACACCGGCAAGCACGGCCAGCGAGAACTCCCACTGGAAGAAGGCGAAGAAGCCCAGGATGATCACCACGTCATGCAAGTTGGCAATGGCCGCGGCGACACCGAACTTCCACTCGAAACGCATCGCCAGGTAGATCACGATGCCCAGCACCACCGCAGCCAGCGCCATCAGGCCGCCGTGCACCAGCTCCTCACCCACAGAGGGGCCGACGAACTCGCTGCGCAGCAAGGTCACGCCGGGGTCGGCCGCCTTCAGCGCGCCCATGACCTTCTCGCCCTGCTGGGCCGTGGTCACGCCTTTTTCAATCGGCAGGCGAATCATCACGCGGTCGGCGCTGCCCACGTTCTGCACCAGGATGTCCTGGTAGCCGAGCGAGGCGACCTGTTCGCGGATCTTGCCCACATCGGCAGGCTGCTCGTAGGCCACCTGCATGACGGTACCGCCGGTGAACTCCACCGACAGGTGCAGGCCACGGGTGGTCAGGAAGAACACCGCCAGCACGAAGGTGATGACCGAAATCGCGTTGAGCACCAACGCGTATTTCATGAAAGGGATGTCTTTTTTGATACGGAAGAATTCCATGGTCTTCCTCCTTAACGTTTAGCAGATGCCACGGAGCGGTGGTCTTCACCCTCGGGCTTCCAGACCTGGCCGATCGACACGCTCTTGAGCTTCTTGCGGCGGCCATACCAGAGGTTGACCAGGCCACGCGAGAAGAACACAGCCGAGAACATGCTGGTCAAAATGCCGATGCAGTGCACCACGGCAAAGCCGCGCACCGGGCCGGAGCCGAAGGCCAGCAGCGCCAGGCCCACGATCAAGGTGGTGACGTTGGAGTCGAGAATCGTGTGCCAGGCATGTTCATAACCGGCATGGATGGCCGCCTGCGGTGACGCACCGGCGCGCAGTTCTTCGCGCACCCGTTCATTGATCAGCACGTTCGAGTCAATGGCCACACCGATGGCCAGCGCCATGGCGGCAATGCCCGGCAGGGTCAACGTAGCCTGCAGCATCGACAGGATGGCCAGCAGCAGCAAGACGTTCACGCCCAGCGCAATGGTCGAGACCACGCCAAAGACCATGTAGTAGATGCACATGAAGACGGCAATCGCGATGAAGCCCCCCACGATGCTCTTGATACCGGCTTCCACGTTCTCTTTACCCATGCTCGGGCCGATCGTGTATTCCTCGATGATTTCCATCGGCGCGGCCAGCGAGCCGGCGCGCAGCAGCAGCGAGGTATCGCTGGCTTCCTTGGTCGTCATGCTGCCCGAGATCTGCACGCGGCCGCCACCGATTTCGGAGCGGATCACCGGAGCGGTCACCACTTGGCCCTTGCCCTTTTCAAACAGCAGGATGGCCATGCGCTTGCCAATGTTCTCGCGCGTGACGTCCTTGAAGATGTTCGCGCCCTTGCCATCCAGGGTCAGGTTGACGGTCGCTTCATGGGTCTGGCTGTCAAAGCCGGGCTGCGCGTCGTTCAGATTCTCGCCAGTCAGGATGACCTGCTTTTTCACGACGATGGACTGGCCATGCGGGTCGCTGTATTTTTCAGAGCCAAATGGCACGGGGCCGGTGCCCATTTCGGCCGCGCGTGCGTCCGAGCTGTCGTCGACCATGCGCACTTCCAAGGTAGCGGTACGGCCCAGGATGTCCTTGGCCTGTGCCGGATCCTGCACACCGGGCAGCTGCACCACGATGCGGTCGGAGCCTTGCTGCTGGATCACCGGCTCGGCCACGCCCAGCTCATTGATACGGTTGTGCAAGGTCGTGATGTTCTGCTTGAGCGCTTGCTCTTGCACGCTGCGCAGCGATTCAGGCTTGATGTTGGCCCGCACCACATAGGCGCCGCCGGTGCTGACCACATTGGCCTGCAGGTCCGGCATGGTGTCCACAATCAGGTTGCGCACCGTCGTGGCGGTGGCCTCGTCTTGCAGGCGCACTTCCAGCGACTGGCCTTCGCGGTTCACACCACCGTGGCGAATCTTCTTGTCGCGCAGCGCCAGACGCACATCGCTGGTCAGCGCTTCGGTGCGCTTGGTCAGCGCCGCCTGCATGTCCACCTGCAAGGTGAAGTGCACGCCACCGCGCAAGTCCAGACCCAGGTACATGGGCTTGGCATGCAGGGCGGTAAGCCAGGCGGGCGAGCGGGAGATCAGGTTCAGCGCCACCACATAGGACGGGTCGCTGCTGTCAGGGATCAGCACGCGCTCGAGCACGCCCTTGGCCTTGAGCTGCTCGTCTTCCTTGTCGAAGCGGGCGCGGATCGAACCGTTTTCCAGCGCAATGCTCAGCGGCTTGACGTCGGCATCGGCCAGCGCCGATTCCACGCGCTGCTGCAATGCAGAATCCACGGTGACAGTGGCCTTGACCGAGGCGACCTGGACAGCAGGCGCCTCACCAAAAAAGTTGGGCAGGGTGTAAACAACCCCTACCAGAAGCGCGATCACAATGATCG
>Ga0308165_1005014_pt1 | contig 12596 bp, 11 predicted proteins | sample PhyWR2_FD_201032 | JGI IMG/M metagenome (GOLD analysis project Ga0308165, IMG submission 201032) | Phyllosphere microbial communities from UC Gill Tract Community Farm, Albany, California, United States - DLSLW.R2 | ecosystem: Host-associated > Plants > Phyllosphere > Unclassified | place: USA...
TCGAGGGACAGGCTCATGTTGATGTCGAAGTTCTCCGCTTTATCCGGCGACAGATAATTGGTGTGCGGGTCGTAGGACATGGCGAAGGTGTTGATGTACGCCTGGAAGATATCTTCGGCGCGGGTCTGGTCCAGGCGCGCCAATTGGTTCTTGTAGCGCTTGGTCAGGGTTTCCTGGATCTGCTTGGAGTCCTTGCCGGCGATCTTCTGGCGCAGCACTTCATCCTTGACGCGTTTGCGCCACAGGTCGTCGAGTTCCGCAGTGGACTTGAGCCAAGGGGCGTCCTTGCGGTCAATCAGCAAGGTTTCCTTGGTGGTGAAGTCGATCTTGTCGACGCCTTTGTCCAGCTCGGCAAGGGCGAAGTCCAGGCGCGCCTTGACGCGGTCCAGGTAGCGCTTGTAGATGGTGAACCCGGCGTTGAGGTCGCCGCTCTTGAGGAAGTCGTCGAACTGCGTCTTCCATTTGTCGAACTCGGCGATGTCGCTGGCCATGAAGTAGCTGCGCGACGGGTCCAGCAGCTTGATGTAGCTGTCGTAGATGATCACCGAGCGCGCGTCATCGAGTGGCGGTTTGCTGTAATGATGGCGCTTGAGCAACTCGACGACATTCAGGCTGGCGATCACTTCGTCACGATCAGGCTGAAGCTTGTCCCAGCTATTGGCTGCGAACGTATTGCTCGACATCGGCATCAGGCCGATACCGATGAACAGAGCGAGGGCGGTGCTGGGGAACAGGTGCTTCATGCCGATTCGACGCAGGGACAATTGATAACGCATATTAGGCCGTCTTTGAAGTCGCCGGGTCCACGAGGGCCGGTCGCATAATGCAAAAAGCCCGGCGCTATAGCTTCGGGCTCAGTCCAGACTCACTATGGAGGCACTGTGAAAGCATTGCAAGGCGTGGAAGGTCAAGTGGCATGGGTTGAAGAGCCCAGTCCTACGTGTGATGTAGGGCAAATTCGCATTCGCGTGTCGGCTGCAGGCCTCAATCGCGCCGATTTATTACAAAAAGCGGGCCTTTATCCGCCGCCGCCGGGGGCGAGCCAGGTGCTGGGCCTGGAGTGTTCAGGGGTGATCAGCGAAGTCGGTCCGGGGTCGTCCTGGCAAGTCGGCGACCGCGTTTGCGCCTTGCTGGCCGGGGGTGGCATGGCCGAAGAGGTGGTTGTCGACGGACGGCACGTGCTGCCGGTGCCGGAGGGAATATCCCTGATCGAAGCCGCCGCATTACCTGAGGTTTACGCAACGGTCTGGCTGAATTTGTTTCAATTGGCTGCGCTCCGGCCCGGTGAGAAAGTTCTCCTGCACGCCGGAGCAAGTGGAATCGGTTCAGCCGCCATTCAGCTGTGCAAGGCATTCGGCAACCCGTGCTGGGTCAGCGTCGGCTCTGCCGAGCGCTTGGCCTACTGCGAAGCGTTGGGAGCCCAGGGTGGCGTGTTGCGAGGCGATGACCTGGAAGGCTTGAGAGACCTGGGGCCGTTCGACGTGATCCTCGATCCGGTCGGTGGCAATTACGCTGCGCTGAACCTGAAGCTGCTGGCCAGCGATGGCCGTTGGGTGCTGATCGGCCTGATGGGGGGCCGTGAGGCCAAGCTGGATCTGGCGCAGGTGCTGGCCAAACGTGTGCAATTGCTGGGTTCGACCCTGCGCAGTCGTGACGATCTGTTCAAGGCAGACCTGTTCAGCGGACTCAGCCAGCATGTGTGGCCGTTGTTTGCCGACGGTCGCCTGAGCCCGCAACTGGCGAAGACTTTCCCGATCAAGGATGCCGAAGCGGCGTTTGCCGAGTTGGCGAGCAATACGGTGGCGGGGAAGGTGGTGTTGGTGATCGATGAGAGCCTGAGCTGACAGCACAGGACCTGTGAGAATACTCACATACTTGTAGGAGCGAGCTTGCTCGCGATAGCGGTGTGTCATACAAAACTGTATTGGCTGATACACCGCAATCGCGAGCAAGCTCGCTCCTACAGGGGTACGGGGGATCGGATTTATTTCCAGAGATGAATCGGCCAGCCAGCCTTCTCTGCATGCTCGCGCAACACCGGGTCCGGATTCACCGCGTGCGGGAAATCCACCTTCAGCAGCAACGGCAAATCGTTGCGTGAGTCCGAATAGAAACTCGCGCCTTCGAGGTTTTCCTCTTCCGCGTCCAGCCATTCCAGCAAGCGAGTGATCTTGCCTTCCCGGTAGGTCAGGGTACCGGTGGTCTGGCCGGTGTAAACACCATGCGCAACCTCCAGTTCGATGCCGAGAATTTCGTCGATGCCAAGCCGTTCGGCAATCGGCCGGACCAGGTGAGTGCCCGACGCGGAGATCACCAGAATGCGGTCCTCGGCTTTGCGGTGGGCGGCGATGGCTTTGGTTGCCTCGCTGAAAATGATCGGTTCGATGACGTCTTCCACCCAGGGGCCGACCAGGTGGTCGATCTCTTCGGGGGTGCGCCCGATCATGGGCTCCAGGCTGAAGGTCATGTAGTCCTCCATGCGCAGCTTGCCGTGGCTGTAGGCGTCCATCAGTTCGTTGTTGCGACGCATGAACGACTCCGGGTCGACCCAACCCAGCCGCCCCATCTGCTCAGCCCAGAGGGTGGCGCAGTCGCCGTGGATAAGGGTTTCGTCCAAATCAAAAATTGCCAGGGCCATGGGGGGCTCTCGGTGAGAGCAGCTTCAAGCCGTGAGCTTCAAGCTGCAAGAAAGGGATCAGTTGGCCGGCAGTCTACGGCTTGCAGCTCGAAGCTTGAAGCCTGAAGCCTGAAGCTTGAAGCTTGAAGCTTGAAGCTTGAAGCTTGAAGCTTGAAGCTTGAAGCTTGAAGCTTGAAGCTTGCAGCTGCTCTCATGCCACCTCACGCAGGGCCGTCGGATCGATGGAAAGCGACAGGCGCTGGCCATCGGGGTGCAAGTCCGTCGCCGAACGGTTGAGCACATCCACCACCAGTTCCACGCCCCGGGCCTCGACGCGATAACGAATCACGTTGCCCAGCAGACTGTGGCTGCGCACCTGGGCATCGAGTTCGCCTTCCAGGCTCAGCTCGATGGCCTCCGGGCGGATGGCGATGCGATGGTTGATCGGCCGTTGCAGCAGCTTGGTTGCGCTGTCCGCATCCAGCAGATTGTAGTTACCGATGAAGCCGGCAGCGAATACATCCACCGGCGCGGTGTACAAGGTTTCGGCGTCGCCACTTTGTACGATCTTTCCCTGATTCATCAGGAAAATCCGGTCGGACATGGTCAGCGCTTCTTCCTGGTCATGGGTAACGAAGATAGTGGTCAGGCCGAGTTCGCGCTGGATCTGACGGATCTGTTCGCGCAGATGCTTGCGAATGCGCGCATCGAGGGCCGATAGCGGCTCATCCAGCAGCAACAGACGCGGGCGTGTCACCAGTGAACGAGCCAACGCAACGCGCTGGCACTGGCCACCGGACAGTTGATGCGGGTAGCGCGAAGCGAAGTCGCCGAGCTCCACCAGTTTCAACACTTCGGCGACCCGTTTGTGGCTATCGTCGCTGTTGACCTTCTGCATGCGCAGGCCAAACGCGACGTTTTGCTCAACGGTCATGTTCGGGAACAGCGCGTAACTCTGGAACACCATGCCGATCCCGCGCTTCTGCGGGCTCAGCGGAACGATATCGACGCCATGGAGCAGGATCTTGCCGCCATCCACCGGGGTCAGCCCGGCGATGCAGCGAAGCAAGGTCGACTTACCGCAACCGGAAGGCCCCAGCAGGGTAACGAACTCGCCTTTTTGAATCTCGCAATTGATGTCACTGAACACCGTGGTGCCGGCGTAGTTCTTCTGAAGGTGTTGGACGCTGACGTAGCTCATTCGCTTTTGTCCTTGTTCAAGATGTTGGCCGCCCAGGTCAGAACCAGCACGAAAAAGAAGTAGGAAATCACCAGCGCACTGGTGAAGTGACCGCTGCTGTTGCGCATGTTGTTGAGGTAGACCTGCAGGGTCTCGTAACGGGTGCCGACGAGGATGTTGGCGAAGACGAACTCGCCGAACAGGAAGGAGAACGACAGCAGCAGCGCCACCATCAAACCCTTGCGCAGGTTGGGCAGCACCACCAGGAACGCTGCTTGCCAGGTGCTGGCGCCGAGCAGTTGTGCCGCGTCCATCAGGTCGCGCAGGTTGATCGCTTGCAGGTTGTTGGTGATTGCGCGGTACATGAAGGGCAGGGCAATGGTGAAGTAACAGCCGATCAGAATCCACGGCGTGCCGACCATTGCGAAAGGCCCGGAACCGTAAAGTTGCAGCAGCCCCACTGACGACACCACCGGCGGCACCGCGAAGGGCAACAGGATCAGGATGTTCATCAGCGCATCGAGTTTCGGAAAGTGGTAATGCACCACGAACAGCAACGGCAGGATCAGGACCACCGACAGGACCAGCGCGCCGACGCACACCACCAACGATTGGCCGAAGGCGTGGAGAAAGCGCGGGTCGCTCCACAGCGCGATGTACCATTTGAGGGTAAAGCCGCTGGGCAGGATGGTCGCCGACCAACTGCTGGCGATCGAGTAGACCAGCGTGCCGGCCAGGGGCAGCAACAGAATGGCAAACAGCAAGTACACCACGACCCGGTGATAAACAGCGACGGGCCCCCGTTCAGCGCGAGACATGGTAGCTCCTCTTCAGCAGCAGCTGATGCACGATGGTCACCAGGGTCATCAACGCCACCAGCACTACGGCCAGGGCACTGGCCAGGTTAGGGTCCAGGGAAATATCACCGGACACCATCGCCGCGATGCGGATCGGCAGTACGTTGAAGTTACCGGTGGTCAGGGCGTACACCGTCGCGTAGGCGCCGAGGGCGTTGGCCAGCAGGATCACGAAGGTGCCAAGCAGTGCCGGGGTCAGCACCGGCAAGCCGATGTGCCGCCAGAACTGCCAACCGCTGGCACCGAGCAACTCGGCGGACTCTCGCCAGTCTTCGCGCAAGGCGTCAAAGGCCGGGTACAACAGCAGCACCCCCAGCGGAATCTGGAAATAGGTGTAGAGAATGATCAGCCCGGTCTTGGAATACAGGTTGAAGTCCTGGATCAGTCCGGCCTGCTTGAGCAGGATGGTGAAGCTGCCGTTGAAACCCAACAGAATGATGAATGCGAAGGCGAGGGGCACGCCGGCGAAGTTGCTGGTCATGTTGGCGAAGGCGTTGACGAAATTTCGCAGCTTCGAGTCGACCCGCCGCAGCGAGTAGGCACCGAGGACGGCAATGAAGATGCCGAATACGCTCGACCAGAAACTGATCTCCAGGCTGTACTGGATCGCCTGCAGGTAGAACTTGGAGCCGAAGATCTTGCTGAAGTTGGCCAGGCCCCAGCCGAACTCTTCCGATTCCAGGCTGTTGATCATCACCCAGGCGAGCGGAGCGATCTCGAACACGATAAAGAACAGGGTAAAAGGCACCAGGCACAGGGCCGCGAGCCACTTGCCGCGCGTCATGGCATTCACTTGAGCAGCTCCGGGCATACGGGTTTATCGTGGGGCACGCCCAGCAGTTCGCAGACCGTGCCGCAAATTTGCGTCTGTTTCGGTGTGGCGCTGGCGTCGAGGCTGAAGGCGTCACCGAAGACGAACAGCGGCACCTCGCGTTCTTCAGGCAACAGGCCATTGTGCGAGCGATCGCTGTTCATGCCGTGGTCGGCCGTCACCAGCACCTGGTAGCCGGCGTCCAGCCAGCCTTGCAGGTAGTCGGCGAGAATGATGTCGGCCGTGCGGGCACTGTTGCGGTATTGCGCGGTGTCGAGGCCGTGCTTGTGCCCGGCATCGTCGATGTTCATCGGGTGCACCAACAGGAAGTTCGGCGCATGGCGCAGGCGCAGGTTTTCCGCGTCGGCGAACAGGTGTGAATCGGGGTAGTGATCGTTCCAGTAGAAATGCCCATGCTGGATCGGCAGTTGCGGGTCGTCGGTATGACGGTCGCGCGCGGCGATGAACGGCGAGCGGTTGTACAGTTCGCTGACCCAGTGATAAGCCGCTGCCGCCGTCGTCAACCCGGCCGCGCGGGCGTAGTGGTAGATGCTGCGCTGGTTGGATAGGCGCGAGACATGGTTATGCACGATGCCACTGTCGATGGGCGGGACGCCGGTCAGGATGCATTCGTACAGGGGGCGTGACAGGGCAGGCAGTTCGCACTCCAGCTTGTAGAGCGCCGCCCGTCCTGCGCCGACGTAAGCCTGCAAATGCCCCATGGCGTGGTGTGCAACCTCGTAGTTGAGACCGTCGAGCACCACCAGGATGACGTTGTGTTTCATAGGGGCGAAAACTCCGCGGGCAGAAATTCCGAATGTGGCGCGGTCCATTGTGGGAGCGGCGGTGCGACGACTCGCCTTGCCCGCGATGGCGGCGAAACAGTCAATGCATCGGTAACTGACACAATGCCATCGCGGGCAAGCCCGCTCCCACAGGGATCCCAGTGGGAATCAGGAAGCGGGTTTTACCGCCTTACTTCATCTCAACAATGACTTCTTCGTTCCACTTCTGCGGCAGGGCCTTCGAAGTCTTTTCCCACGCGTCCGCGTCCTTGATCGGGGTGACCTTCTTGTACTGCTCGTTCGGCAGCAGCTTGGCCTGTACGTCGGCTGGCAGGGTGAGGTGCTCAGCGCGGATCGGACGTGCATTGCCCTTGGCCAGGTTGATCTGGCCGGCGTCGCTGAAAATGTATTCGCGGGTCAGCTTGGCGGCGTTGGGGTTCTTGGCGTATTTGTTGATGATGGTGGTGTAACCGGAAATCACCGAGCCGTCGGACGGGATCAGCACCACGTAATCATCCGGGTTCGCCATCTTGGCCTTGTAGCTCAGGCCGTTGAAGTCCCAGACCACCCCCACTTCGATCTCGCCCTTTTCCATGGTGGCGATGGTCGGGTTGGCCATCGACAGGCGACCCTGCTTGGCGATGTCGGCGAACAGCAACAGCGCCGGTTGCAGGTTCTTCTCGTCGCCACCGTTGGCCAGTGCGGCGGCCAATACACCGTTGGCGGCTTGGGCGGCGGTGCTCACGTCACCGATGGACACCTTGTATTTGCCGTCCTTGAGATCAGCCCACTTGGTGGGTACGTCGGAACCGTGCAGCAGTTTCTTGTTGACGATGAAGGCGATAGTCCCGGTGTAGGCAAGGGCCCAATGACCATCCTTATCCTTGGCCCAGTCGGGGACCTGTGCCCAGGTGCTTGGTTTATAGGGTTGCGTCACATTCTGCTTGACCGCAATCGGGCCAAAGGCAGCACCGACGTCCCCGATGTCAGCGCTGGCGTTGTCTTTTTCAGCGGCAAACTTGGCGATTTCCTGCGCGGAACTCATGTCGGTGTCGAGGTGCTTCAGGCCATATTGACTGGCCAGATCCGCCCAGGTGCCTTTCCAGTTTGCCCAGTCATCGGGCATGCCGACGCTGTTGACGGCGCCTTCGGCTTTCGCAGCGGCTTCCAGGGTTTTCAAATCATCAGCGGCCATGGCGGCGGTACACAGGGCAATGGTCGAGCCTAACAGTGATGCCAGGAAAAGCTTTTTCATTCCGAAGCTCCTTTGGGCGTTTTCAACGCTGCGATTGCGGTTGTGTTGGTCTAGGTCAGCAATACCTGAGCCAATCTAGGTGGGCTGGATGACATTTTGATGTCTGCCGATTTTTTTCACGTCGCAGTGCTCAGGGTTCGAGATAAGCGTAGACCATGCCAAGGGCGCCGGAATTGTGGGCCTTGGCCATCAAATTGCAGGGGGGGAGGAGCGTACCGTTCGGTTGTTTTGTCATCTGCCAGTCATCAGCAGTGCCTAGGCTTCCAGGAAGTTGATAACGCCGTTTCCAACCCGGCCTCGCCCCGAAACAGTGCTGGTCTAGTCCAGATGGGTAACATTGATGCGTATTGAAGCGACGAAGGCGGTCACCGCCATCGGGCAGGTTTTGCAGGAGCAACTTGATCACGGGCTATTGGCACCCGGCAGCAAGTTGCCGGCCGAGCGCAAGCTCAGTGAGTTGTTCGGCACGACGCGGATCACCCTGCGTGAAGCTTTGTTGCAGTTGGAGGCACAAGGGCACATCTACCGCGAGGAACGTCGGGGATGGTTTGTGTCGCCGCCGCGCCTGGCCTACAACCTGATGCAGCGCAGCCACTTTCACGCGATGGTCAGCGCCCAGGGCCGGGTACCGTCCACCGAGATGATTTCGGCACGGTTGCTACCGGCGTCGGCGGCGGTGTGTGCCTGGTTACAATTGCCGGCGCTGTCGAGCGTGATCCAGATCTGTCGGGCGCGCAGGATAGATGGGCGGCTGGTGCTCTACGTCGAGCACTACCTCAACCCTCAGTATTTTCCGGGGATACTGGATTTCGATCTGAATCAGTCGATTACCGAATTGTACGCCCGTCATTACGACCTGCATTATGGTCGGGTGCGGTTCGAAATCGTCCCGACCGCGTTATCGGTGGATGCGGCGGCGGCGTTAAGGGTGTCGGTCGGCAGTCCCGGGTTGCGTATTGCCCGGGTCAATTACGATCAGCACGAGCGACTGATCGACTGTGACCTGGAGTTCTGGCGGCACGATGCGATTCACGTCAGTGTCGATGTGGTTTGAGCCTGGCCGCCGCAGACTCTCGGGTTTCGTCAACCGAATCGGTAGATGTCCATGCCGAGCGCGCCCATGGTGAAGCCCTGGTGGCTGATACTGAATGCACCTCCAGCGCCTCGCGCGAAGTACAGCGGCAACAGGTGCTCATCGCTTGGATGATTACGCACGGCGTTGGGTGCCAGCCGCCGGTAATCATGCAGCGCCGCTTCATCATTGGCCTCTAGCTTCTCGATCATCCAGTCGCGGAAGACCTTCGCCCACGGCTCGACGCTTTCCGGACCGGCATGCCAATCCAGCTCGCGCAGGTTGTGAGTGATGCTGCCAGACCCGATCAGCAGCACTCCCTGTTCGCGCAGGCTGCGCAATGCCTGGCCCACACGGGTCTGCAGGGCAGGCCCTTCGTGGGTGGGCAATGAAACCTGCACCACCGGGATGTCGGCTTGTGGATACATCAACGACAACGGAACCCAGACGCCGTGGTCGAAGGGCCGATGATTGTCGAGGCGCGCAGGCAAGCCGCTGTCATTCAGCAATCCAACCACCGAGGCCGCCAGCTTTGGCTCGCCAGGCGCCGGGTACTGCACCTCGAACAACGCACGCGGAAAACCGCCGAAGTCATGCCAGGTTTCCGGGTGGGGGTTGGCGCTGACCAGCAGCTCATTGCTTTCCCAGTGGGCGGAAACAATCACGATGGCCTTGGGTCTGGGCAATTGTGCGGCAATACGGGCGAGCGCAGGTCCACTGTCGCCGGGCTCGAGGGCCAGCATGGGGGAGCCGTGGGAAATGTACAGGCTGGGGAACATACAGGTGCTCCAAAGAGTAAGATGGCTCCATCTTCAATCAGATCATTGATCTAAATCTAATATAAGTTTTAGGGTGTTTTGATCGAATTATTCGGAGATAGGTATGCAGCCCGAGTTTTGGCACAAGCGCTGGCAGTCGAATCAGATCGGCTTCCACCTGCCGCAAGTGAACCCCTACCTTAAGCGTTTCTGGCCGCAATTGCGGCTGGAAGACGGCGCTCGGGTGTTGGTGCCGCTGTGTGGGAAAAGTCTGGATTTGTTGTGGCTGGCGCTAGAGGGGCACGAAGTCCTGGGCATCGAATTGTCGGAAAAGGCCATCGAAGACTTTTTCGAGGAACATGAGTTTGACCCGGACGTCAGTGTGCAGGGGCCCTTCAAGGTCTATCGCGCCGGGTCTATCGAGCTGTGGTGTGGTGATATTTTCGAGCTGACAGCCGGCGATGTGGCCGATTGTGCCGCGCTATACGACCGGGCGGCACTGATCGCCCTGCCGCCGGCCATGCGTGAACGATATGCCGCCCACCTCAAGCGAATTGTGCCCAAGGACGCGCTGGGATTGTTGATCACACTGGATTACGACCAGGCGCAGAAAGACGGACCGCCGTTTGCCGTGCTCGACGACGAGGTGCAGCAACTGTTCGGTTCGGCGTGGTCGCTGAAGATTCTCGAAGACCAGGATGTGCTGGAGGAGAACGGCAAGTTTGCCGAAAGTGGTGTGACGCGGCTGGAAGAGCGGGTTTACCGCCTCCAAAGCTGACCCAATCCCTGTAGGAGCGAGCTTGCTCGCGATGGTCGTCAGGGCGCCGCTGGGTGTCAGGAAGCCAGCGTTATCGTTGACCTCCATCGCGACGGTTCGACGCCTCGACATGCTCGCTCCTACAGGGACCCCGGCGTTCCTCTGGACAAAAAAAGGCCCGCATCTCTGCGGGCCTTTCGTTTTACCGGCTCTCGATCAACCGCGACGATGCAGCGCGTTGATACGCTCTTCCAGCGGCGGATGGCTCATGAACATGCGGGCCAGGCCCTGTTTGATGCCACCGTTGATACCGAATGCATTCAGGGTGTCCGGCATGTGCACCGGCAGGCCTTGTTCGGCACGCAGCCGTTGCAGGGCGCCGATCATCGCACCGGTGCCGGCCAGACGGGCGCCGGCTTCGTCGGCGCGGAATTCGCGCTTGCGCGAGAACCACATCACGATGGCGCTGGCCAGGATACCCAGGACCAGTTCGGCGAAGATGGTCGCTACGTAGTAGGCGATGCCTTGGCCTTCTTCGTTCTTGAAGATCACTTTGTCGACGAAGTTGCCGATGATCCGCGCAAAGAACATCACGAAGGTGTTCACCACGCCCTGGATCAGGGCCAGGGTAACCATGTCGCCGTTGGCAACGTGGCCGATTTCGTGGGCCAGGACGGCTTTCACTTCATCCGGTGAGAACCGCTCGAGCAAACCCTGGCTGACAGCGACCAGTGCATCGTTCTTGTTCCAGCCGGTGGCGAAGGCATTCGCCTCGTAGGCTGGGAAAATCCCCACTTCGGGCATCTTGATCCCGGCTTCGCGGGACAGTTGCTCGACCGTTTGCAGCAGCCATTGCTCATGGCGGGTGCGCGGCTGGGTGATGATCTGGGTGCTGGTGCTCATCTTCGCCATCCACTTGGAGATGAACAGCGAGAAAAGCGAACCGGCGAAACCAAAGACCGCACAGAAAATCAGCAGCTGATTGAGGTTGAGATCAACCCCGTTGGCCGCCATGAACCCGTTGAAGCCGAAGAGGCTCAGGGTGATGCTGGCAATCAGCACGACCGCCAGGTTAGTGGCCAAAAACAGCAGGATGCGCATCATGGTTGTAGAAATCTCCTTATGCTAAAGATGTAGCGTACTGTGGGGTATATAAGGTGCTGCACGGGGCTATTCAACCGGGTGACTATTTCAAACTGTGTCCTACAGCCAAAGTCTAGTTGCTTGCAGGGCATTTCCGATGGCAGCGGCAGACAGGTTTGTCAGGCAAATGCCCTCGCATATCCCTGTCAATGTTAGACGTGAGCGCGCTCGGCGCGATGGCGCAACGAGAAAACTCGTCACCGAGGACTTGGCGCAGAAGAGGTGTTGCTGAATTATTCCTCGTGCGACTTTCCGGAGAAAGCCGCACGAAGCAGCCCCTTTACTGGCGATAGGATTTCAGGAAGTTGCCGATGCGGCCGATGGCCATGTCCAGGTCATCTACACGGGGCAGGGTCACGACGCGGAAGTGGTCCGGCCATGGCCAGTTGAAGGCCGTGCCTTGCACCACCAGCAGCTTTTCCGAGAGCAGCAGGTCAAGGACGAATTTCTCGTCGTTGTGGATCGGGCAGACTTTCGGGTCGATGCGCGGGAAGGCGTACAGCGCTCCCATCGGTTTCACGCAACTGACGCCGGGAATGTCATTGAGCAGCTCCCAGGTACGGTTGCGTTGTTCCAGCAGGCGACCCGGCGGCAGTACCAGGTCATTGATACTCTGATAACCGCCCAGGGCCGTCTGGATCGCGTGCTGGCTCGGCACGTTGGCACACAGGCGCATGTTGGCCAGCATGTCGATGCCTTCGATGTAGCTCTGTGCGTGGTGCTTCGGACCGGATATGGCGATCCAGCCGGAACGGAAACCCGCTACGCGGTAGGACTTCGACAAACCGTTGAAGGTCAGGCAGAGCAGGTCTGGCGCCAGCGACGCGGTGCAGATGTGCACGGCATCGTCGTACAGGATCTTGTCGTAGATTTCGTCGGAAAACACCACCAGGTTATGTTGGCGAGCCAGCTCCAGCATGCCCAGCAGCACTTCTTTGGAGTACACGGCCCCGGTCGGGTTGTTCGGGTTGATGATCACCAGCGCCTTGGTGTTCGGGGTAATCTTGGCCTTGATGTCGGCCAGGTCCGGCCACCAGTTGGCCTGCTCGTCACACAGGTAGTGCACCGGGTTGCCGCCCGACAGGCTGACCGCGGCGGTCCACAGCGGATAGTCCGGGGCCGGCACGAGCACTTCGTCGCCATTGTTGAGCAGCGCCTGCATCGACATCACGATCAGCTCGGAAACGCCGTTGCCCAGGTAAATGTCCTCGATGCCGACACCTTCCACCTGCTTTTGCTGGTAGTACTGCATGACCGCTTTACGGGCGCTGAACAGACCCTTGGAGTCGCTGTAGCCCTGGGCGGTGGGCAGGTTGCGGATGACGTCCTGGAGGATTTCGTCCGGCGCTTCGAAACCAAAG